>Ga0181530_10004053_pt1 | contig 15815 bp, 13 predicted proteins | sample PEATcosm2014_Bin_42_FD_119769 | JGI IMG/M metagenome (GOLD analysis project Ga0181530, IMG submission 119769) | Peatland microbial communities from MTU Mesocosm Facility, Houghton, MI, USA - PEATcosm2014_Bin10_60_metaG | ecosystem: Environmental > Terrestrial > Soil > Wetlands > Peat | place... | reverse complement strand
TGTAAGGCTCTCAGCCAGTTTGTACTGTGAAAGACTGAAGCTCGAGCATGGTTGCGGACGAAAGTCTCCCAGCGCGGATCATCCAGCGGGTTGAGTTCGTAAACGCTCGGTCCAGACTTCTCCGCCCACAAATCAATGCCGGCGATTGCAGGAGTAGTCATCTTGTAACGTCTGAAGTTGTCTCTTCTTGAGGATCCGCTTTGGAAAGCTCTAATGATGCAGGCACTTTTGTCACCAAACGAGAGTAACCTTCTAACAATGCTTTTCGTGAACGATCTAATCCCACCAGTCGAACCGAGCGTTCCAGGCCGATCTCGCCCATTTTCTCTCGACGAGACTCGTCGTCCAGTAGTGCGAGCACGGCCCGTGCAAACATATTAGTGTCCTCCTTCTCGACGTACAAAGCTGCCTCGCCCGCAGAGCGGCGTGTCTCTAGCAAGTCAAACGAGACAATGGGCCTTTCGCACGCCATATATTCCATGATCTTAGTCATAGTGGACAATTGGTTCATCCGATCAGGCGGATCGGGAGCCAAGCATACATCTGCCGTCGATAAGTAATCGATCAAGAGATCGTCCGGCACAAACCCTAAGAACTGCATCACGTCCGCCACTTGCAGCTCTTCACTGAGTCTCTGGAGCTCATGCCAGCATTCACCCTTGCCAATCAGTACAAACAGTACATCCTTGCGTCCAAACGTATGGACGATATGGTGTGCGGCTTGCACAACTCGGTCCACGCCATCCTGTTTCCCCATGATGCCCAGATATACTGTCATGTAAGCAAACTGCCGTTTGAGTTCTGGACGAGGCGTTTTGCGATGAAAGCGGCTAATGTCAACTCCGTTTCGGACGATTATCGACCGTTTATCAGTTATTCCACCGCGCTCACGCGCAACGTCACGATAGGATTGATTCGTTGATATCACTAAATCAGCTGCGGCGTATGATTGTTTTTCTAGAAATAATAAGGTTCGATAGGCACGATCTTGCCGTTCGAACTTCGACTGATAAAGCTCAGGGCACAGATCGTGTTGATCATAGACGAACTTCTTACCCAGTAGTTTGAACGGCCAAGCTATGAGAAACATTATATCGGGTGGGTTAGCGCAATGAATTATGTCGACGCCATCGCGAATCCAGACAAGGAGGGACAATGCTGCCAAACAAAACAGTGCCCACGAATATTCAAGAAGGTATCCTAGCCTCTGGCTTGCGTGAAACAGCATCGGATAGCGGTATACCTTGACGCCATCAATCACATCGAAACTGCTCTGATCGCGATCTTCCCCTTTGGGGCATATCACAGTGACTTTGTACCCGTCTTCCCACAGCGCTTCAGCCAGGTGCCGCATCCGCCGGTCAAAAGGGAACGAGCCGTTCTCGAGCAGCATAAGCACTCTTGGGGTCTTGGACTTCGCTGCTTTACTCTTTAGCATGTCGTCACCAAGCTCACTGAACCACCTCCTCATGATAGAGATCACAGCAATACTCTATCTCGTCGTGGCGTGTCCATACTCCAGTATTCCCCTCCAACTGCTTCCGCCGCAAGCGTGCGTACCAAGTCAATACAGACTTGTTCGGCTTTCATAGTGCTGAAATAGCGCACATCTTCTGCCCTCATCTGCTGCATCACCACTACCACTTCGGCGTGTTGGAAAAGTTCATCCAAACTTCCGACCATTAGCTTCCAGATGTGAGGGATTGATTTCTCGATAAAATCAAGGTTGGTACCGTGCAATCTTCCCGGTGCAATACTGGGCTCGTAGATCCTTACGTCACGGCCCTTCCCGATCAAACGCTCCGCCAATTCCACGGCCGGGCTCTCGCGCAAATCGTCGGTACCTGCTTTGAACGATAAGCCTACGAGCCCAATCCGTCGCTTGTCGGTTTCAGTCACCATTTGGATACAACTGCGAAGATGCTCTTCATTGCTGGGCAGAATTGACTCGAGCACAGGCAAACTGAGACCACGTTTGCCGATTTCGGACACGAGGGCCTTTAGGTCTTTCGGCAAACAAGAACCACCAAAAGCAAACCCCGGCTTCAAGTAACGGTGCGAGATGTTCAGCTTTGTATCATGAGCGAAGATTTCCATCATTTCACCACCATCAACTCCCATCTCGCGACAGAAGGACCCCACCTCGTTGCCAAAGACAACCTTTAGGGCGTGAAACGCATTGCTAAAGTATTTCACCAGGGCTGCCGTCTTGGGGTTTGTCAGGACAATGGGGGCTGAAAGATTTTGGTAGAGAGATGCCACGACCCCACTTGCCCGCGAATCACAAGAACCAACGATTGTCCAGGGTGCATCCTGAAAGTCTTTGAGCGCCACGCCTTCTCGCAGGAACTCTGGGTTGTACACGAAACCAATGTCTGTTCCAACGTATTTGCCAGAATTCTGCTCCAGCAGAGGAATCAGTTCGTCTTCAAAAGCTGTGGGCAGGACTGTGCTCCGTAGGGCAACCACAAAGTATTCATCTTTTGTGCGCAACTGTTTTGCAACACTTGTGAAGACCTGCAGTAGATAATCAAGACGGGTCGATCCATCGGATCTTGTGGGGGTTCCAACACAGATAAGAGCAACATCGGTGCCGTGTACGGCATCAGCATGATCCACAGTCGCGCGTAACCTTCCGGCAGCGACCATTTCACCGACAAGCTCGCTAAGTCCGGGTTCGAAAAATGGAGCCCGGCCTTCATTGATCGCCCTCACTTTGAAGGCGTCCACATCCACACCGATGACCTCATGCCCCTCGCGGGCTAAACAAGCCGCCGAGACACAACCCACGTACCCTACTCCAAATACGCTAACTCTCATATGATTCCCCTATCCATTGACTTGTTAAGCTCTTGCTGCTGTGAAGATTTCTTGATCTCTGTAATTTTGGAGGGGTTAGCGATAGAGAAAAGCATTCAGCCTTGGACGGCCGAATTCTTCACCACGGGCGATCCAAGAAGTCGGATCCTTCTCACGACTGAGTTTGTAAGAAGCCTGCGCTTTAGGGCGATGGCGTACGGTAACCACACGTAGCCCCCCAATAGTTTAAGCCGAAATTCCAAGCGCCAATCCGTCGGCTCAGCTTTTACCCTGCCGACCAGGAATGGTTCTGGGTCTTCGAACGCCTTCTTGTGTTGTGTAGTGAATGCAAGCTCATAGCCAGCCTCACGACACCAGCAGACTACATTTTCGTCGAAATCCCCGTAAGGAAAACTGAGGCTTCTGATTTTGCATCCCAATAACGATTCTAGTCGATGCCGCGGTTCAAGAATCTCGTGTCTCGCGTCCGTTTCACCGAGAGACGAAAGTCGGGGGTGAGTCATGGTGTGCGCCCCAACACTGATCCATTTGCTAGGCATCAACCGAAGTTGCTCAGCTGTCGCGATATTTCGGGTTCGCTCTGGGTCCGTTACAGGCCACCAGTCAGCAGGTTTCCCGAGAGCATCCGCGGTCACGAAAAACGTGGCATGAATCCCTCGGCTAACAAGCTCAGGCACCGCATTCTCGATGGCGTCCTGAAAACCGTCATCGAACGTAATCACAGAGTAATATTTACCTGGGAGTAGTCTGGGTACATGTTCCCCGTCAATCGGTGTGGTGAGCCTCAGAACCGTGTCCATCTGTTGGGCAAAGGCCTTCCGGTATTCTGCCGCAATCGAGTGATAATAAAGGATGATGCAGGTAGCGGACGCAGTTCTTCCGAGCATCCGCGAAAATGCTCGCCGGAGCATAACGCCCGCAAAGAAAGCTACGCTAATGAAAAGGTTTAGGACTCTCGAAGGTAGATGTGTGCGGTTCGCCATGATTTCAAGACGTCTCGGAACTTAAGTCGTATGTTCGGCGGGCGGGACGCAATCGCGCTCGGATGCATGCCTGCTCCAGGCTGAGCGGAAGAGATTGAGGACTCTTTGTTTCTGCTCTTGCCTCAAGTAAACCACGAAATCATTCGGCACGGCTCTCTCTTCCTGCTGGCAGTATGAATGGATGAAGCCGGCGCACCTGGCCATCGAGCCAATCAGGTAGGGCTTCACCCATACTCTTCGAAGAAGTTTAAACAACTCGAAAACCGGGAGCGCACCCAAGGAATAGTCCATCTTGCCCTGTCTGTACCATCCCCGGAGCACGCCCTCGGCAGAGTTCGTAGGTCGATGATGGAACACTCTCAGGTCGGCGAAGGATGCAACCCGCCAACGCTTCATGCGGACTAAAATCTCAGCATGAGTGTCAGGTCCCCCATACCGCAGCGGGAGGTAACAGCCACCAATCGCTTCAAAACAGTCACGGCGAAATAACTGGCATGCGTGGGCCACGGCGGTGCTGCTGGTTATTGTGCGCGGCCTGAATTTTCCATCGGAACGGCGCTCACAGACCGTGCCTCCCCCAAGGCCTAGCCTTGGATCCAGCCTGAACTTCTCCAAAAGCAGCGCGAAATACTCGGGCTCCAGCGTGATATCGGCATCGAGATTTCCCACCAAACTGTATTCCGCATCCTTCAATTGCGCCAGACCGGTGTTAATGGCGTTCACTTGCGCCGCGAAGTTTCTCGGGTGGTCTTCGGTAATGCGATACAGATGAATGAAGGGATTCGCGGCGGCATAACTCTGCACAATATCATCTGTCTTGTCTGTGGAGCCATCACTTACTATGATCCATTTCGCCGGGCGAACAGTCTGCGAGACAATCGAACGTATGGTTTGGTCGATGAACCTTTCTTCGTTGTACGCCGCCGTTACCAGAACATAAGAATCACGATTCATGATTTCAATATCCCTCTAAAGTTACTCCCCGGCTTGTTGGTGCAATGAAATCGACCCCCGGGCCAGCCACCTCAGGCAGGAAAGACTTCTCATCACCTTGAGTGCAGAAGCCGGGCGCTTATAGCGATTGAAGCAATACACGATGCCGTAAGCTGCGACTCTTACCAGTTCATGAATTCCAGTAGCAAACAAGAAGCCGAGTCCGCCGAACCGGCCGTAGTGCTTTTGGAAATATTGCAGGTTGGCCCGTACCATTTCGACATAGAAACGGGTCGGAGCCTGTCCTGAACTGGCGGCTCCGTAATGCAAAGCCTCGGCATCGGCAAAAAAAACCACACGCCATCCCGCTTTGAGAAAGCGATGACTCCAGTCCAGATCTTCCCCGTACATGAAAAACCGTTCGTCGAGTCCTCCCACTTGCGCAAGTGCGCGCCTCGGCACCATCCAGAACCAACCCGTCAGCACCTCCACATCTTCGGTCTTGTCGTAGCCATAATCGGCCATCAGATAGCCACCAAAGATCTTCGAATTGGGGACAAGCGAGTGCAACCCTAGCGCGAAGCAAAGATAATTCCACACCGTAGGAAGGCGATTTACCGACTGCCCGACCTCCCCGGTTGGGCTGAGCATCCTGGGGCCCAGTAAGCCGATTGCGGGGTTCGCGTTCATGAAGTCGACCATCTTCTCCAGACAGCCCGGCGGAACAACCACGTCGGAATTGACTAAGGCCACGTAATCGCCGCAACTAGCCGCAATTCCGATATTGTTTGCTTTGGCGAACCCCAGATTTGCTTGGTTCCGAAACAACCTCACTTCAGGGTATTGCTGCTGTATGGCATCTGGAGTTCCATCGCTCGAGGCATTGTCAACCACTATGATTTCGAGGACAAGCTTGCTCTGCAGCGACCGGAGCGAATCGAGACATTCCAAGGCGTACTTCTTCCCGTTCCAGGTCACTATGACAATCGAAACGGTAGGCTTAGAAATTTTTTCGGAAGTCATTTCTTCAGCGGTCACTGGTTAAGAGTTACGCCCATAGAGCGCTGTACTGGGGGATTGCGGAAGTATTTTCTGTTGTCTCTTCCGCCTTGGCGCTGTCGTCTCTCAGTTCAGTAGGAGGTTTCTTGCTGTCGACCAGGAATGTTGCCGTCGCGGAAACCATCGCGAGCACGCAATACCAGGCCAGAACACTCTGATCGAAATATACTATTCCGAAAAACCCTATGGCGTTAGCGAAAAGGCTGGCTCCAATGGCCCACACCAGGCGCTCGCTTTGCCGAGATTTCTGTGCCAGCCTTCTGGACTTGCCGATTCTCTTAAAAGCGTACACCAGCACAGCCAGAAACATCACGAATGTGATCAGCCCGCCCCCAATACCAGCAGCCGCATAAGCGTTATCCACATCCCACATGTCGAAGCCCCAGCCCGCATTGTTCTGCGTGCCCACAAGCCACCATTGGCCAAAGTGCCGGACGAAGTTATCGATCAGCATTGCCCTGTGGTAGCCGCTGCCGCCGAGGCCGCCTCCGGCGCGTGAGATCAGAAACCAGACGGGAGCCTTCATGAGCAAATGCAGGCTGATGATGGCAATCAAAGCTACCCACCGGAAGATCCGTAAATGCTGGCGCATCGGCCACAACAGCAGCGCCAGCACTCCAGCTCCATAGGCCATGATCGGAGTGCTCGAAGCGGAAGCGATCGCCATCATCGTCGCAGCCACAATTCCCAGCCCCATCAGCAGTCGGTTCCGTTTTTCCTGCCACCAAAGCCCAACGAAGATTGGCATCAACATGGCGCCGATGGTTCCCGCGATGATCGCATGGGCAAACGGACCCGTGGCGCGGATTGCTCCATCGCGGACATTGGCCAGCGGCGGAGCCCCCAAGATGGAGAAGAGATTGTGCCGCGTAATGTGTTCAAACCCCATGGCCGAGCCAATGACCACCATCAAGACTGCGAGCACCTTGATGGACAAGACCATATCCGCCTTGTCGCGGATCAGCAGACGCAGCAGAAAGTACGAACCGAGCGTACTCCACAGAAAACCAAGCCGGTTTGTCAACGCGCCCAAGGTTCCCCACAGAATGCTAAATGTGATCGCGTTGCTGAAAGCCCAGAGTAAGAATAGCTTATCGACGGAATTCAGACGTGGAAATTTGAGGTCCCGGCGCGCCGCGAACCGCAACCAGGCTGCGGCCAAGAGCAGTCGAAGCGCCTGGAAATGCAAACCTGCGACCACAATGGTGATCCCGAAGGGAAGCAGGATACCCGCCGCCAGAACGGGCACCAGCACATACCGTCGAGGGAGCCACAGGACCAGAAAGATCGCCAGAAGCAGGCCCGCCAGCGACAGGGGCGTGATAAAAGTGTCGCCGCCTCCGCCGAAGTAGTAGTTCTCCGGCATGTCATAGCGTGTATTCATTTCTACGTCATGCCCATTCCTTGGCTAGAACATCGAAGCCGGTCCGCCTCTTGATTAGCCGCGCGATTGCCCCGCGCAATTGAATATCAAAAAACAGCAGGATCGCAAGACCTGTCATTCCACCGACAAAAACTTCTGCCGCCAATAAAATGGCCGGTTTCGCCGTCGAAAGCCGGCCCAGGGAGCGGAACACTAACACCGACAGCACCACCCCCACTGCGGCCAACATGGAAGGCGCAATCGCGGACCACAGATCGCGCAACGCAATGCCGGCCAGTCGCATCAGCAGAGAAAGAAAGACCGGGGTCACCAAAATAGCTCCAATCAAAAACCTGGCCAGCGCGATTCCCATGATCTCGGTACCGATGGGATGCCCGCGCGTCAGCACACCCGCCACCAGCAGCAAAGCAACTCCGGCCACCGTGCTAGACCATACCAATAGTGCCACCAACTTCACTTTCGCAAGCGCTAGTAACAGCGGGCCCGTAAAATATGCAAATACGCAAAACATACCCGAGACACAGAGAACCTGAAGCACCCCGGCAGCGGGAATCCATTGCGCTCCCACCGTCGCCATCAATGACGTGCTGACCGCGGCCACGCCGGCTAGCGCGGGCAGGGTAATCGTCGAGCTCAAACGAATACAGGTCAGGACGCTCTTGCGCAATTCTATAGGCTGATCCTGAAACCGGGAAAACTCCGGCAGCGAGACCGTCTGAATCGAGGTGGTCGCTGCCGACAAAACCGTGCTCATCACTCGGTCAGCCAGCCGGTACAGACCCACGGCAACCGGACCGAAGAACAATCCGAGAACGATGGAACTGGCGTACGTATCGGCAAAGACACCCAGCTGGGCTATAAAGTTAGAAATCGAAAAACCCATCAGATCCTTCAGGTGCTTCCACGAAAATGCCAGCTTTGGACGCCAGTGGCTCAGTCTCCATAACAAGACAAGGGCGGTCAGGTCTCTCGTAAGCTGTTGTCCTACCAGCGCCCAAACCCCGCATCTCGCAAAAGCCATCCCCACGCCGACTACTCCCCCGATCAGCACCGACACATTCGAGCGGATGGACAGGCTCTTGAAATCCATCTCCCGGGAAAGCAGGCTCTTCTGGACAATGGCCATGCCTTCGATCGGAATACAAAGCGAGAGCACCGAGATGATGGCCGCAGCTTGCGGCGCGTGATTCACGGACGCCCACCATCGGCTCAGCAGGAAGCTGGCACCGACGAACACCAGGCTCAGGGTCATATCCGCCCAAAATACGGCATTCACATGATCCGGTTCGAGGTCCTTTTTTTGGATCAGGGCTGTCGCCAGTCCTTGATCCAGGAGCATTTGCAGAAACAGAACGTAGACTACAGCGATCGAGACAACGCCAAAATCCTTCGGCCCGAGAATCGCAGCCAAAAAGAATGTGAAGAGAGCCCCGAAGGCCTTCTCGCCCCAGGTTGCGGCGTACGACCATTTGACCGCATGTGAAAATGATTTTTTCGCCATTACTTTAGATAGCCTACCAGAGCCTAACGCTCGGCAACGCGTTGCGGTATCTTCAGCTCCTAACAAGCCCAAACGCCGCCAACGTAATCATCTTGCGCCAGCTCACATCTTGGACTCATTGCTTTCTCGGGGAAGAGCCGATGGTCGCCGTTTTTCGAATAACCAGGTAATACCCAACATCCCTGGGCCAGACCACGCGGGCACCTCGATCCAGTATGTCGAACATTCGGTCGCCAAAGCACTTCCAGGCCCAGTCGAGAATCCATTGCAGCTTTTTTGGAAAGTAAAAGTTTCCAATACTCAGTCGTTCTAGAACCTCGTAGTTACATCCAGCCAGTTGCAACGCCGACTTGACCGATGCATCACTCTCAAACCGGTACTTCGAAGGTAGGAAGCTGCGAAATATACGTTTTACCTTGGTCTCATTAGCTCTTGGCGGGGCGAGTGTCAGCAAATACGACAGGTGTGCCAAACTCCAGCGCTGCGGCAGTTCCCATAACAAAATACCCCCTTCTTTGAGCAGCGACAGATATGCCCGCGCCAGAACCTGCCACTCGCACTGCGAAAGGAAGGTCGCCCCAAACTCGTGGACGATGTCAAAATATTCCGTCGGCAACTCCTTCGGGTCACCCATATCGCCGTGACAGAGAGTCGCCCCTGGGATTCGCTGCCTAGCTACTTCGAGGCTAGGATCGTCCATGTCCAACCCCCATCCCTCGCAGTCCGGGACGCATGCTGCCGCTAACACAAGAGCATCACCGGAGCCGCATGCGATATCGGCCAGTTTCGCGCCTGGCCTCAAATACCTCCGAAACAACTCTTCCATTACCTGGAACTTTCGTCGTAGATGCCAACGGACGAAAGGACCGACGTTGCTCTGCTGCTGCAGCAACATGTCCACTAAGCAGTTCATCGACCCCTTGGTGCTAGGAGGCATATCAGGCGAAGACGAACTCATTGTTGCCTCGCATACTCAGATTGCGGATTGCAAACTCGTTCAATAAATTCCACAAACATATCGACACTTCGATCCCAATTGAGTCGGGACACGACCTGATTGCCCATTTTGGCCAGACGAACCCGCAAGTTCTCGTTTTCGAGTAGCAAGCAGATGTTTTCAGCTAGGGCATCGGGGTCCTCAGGCGGCGAAAGCAATCCCGTCGCGCCATGCTCAATATATTCCCGAACTCCTCCGTTGCTGGTGGAGACAATTGCACACCCACAGGCTGCGGCCTCCGCCGGTGGCAGTGGCCACCCCTCAGCCAAACTGGGACTCAAGAAAACGGAAGACTGGCCAAAGATCTCGTTGACGATAAAATCCTGTTCTGGATTCCGATAATACTCAACCCATTCGGGAACCCAGGGCTGGCGCCGACTTGTGCTGAAAAATACCGCCTCCAAATCTGGGAACCTGCGCTTGGCGATTTCCAGGGCCTTAATCCCGTCGCGCGACCCTTTGAATTGCATGGTCGAAAACATCATGGCGACTCGTCGACGACGTTTTTCAATCGGTCGGGTAACCCGGTAAATTTCGTGGTTCATCGCGTTCGGAATATAAGTCATATCGCGGCATCCCAATTCTGCTCCTTTCTCCATCAGCCACTTTGCAATAACGACCTTTTTCAGAGGCGCACGCCATGTCGCATCAACCAAATCCTTGCTGCCCTGCCAGACCTCATAATGTTGGATCAGGTAGCATTTCTCTCCCTTTGCCTTAGGACATTCCAGAACGGAGCGCACCGTGTGCCACGATGTTGCAAAAATAGCGTCGCCATCCGGGATGTGGATTGAGTCAGAGCTAGGAACGAAAAGCGATTCAACTTTCTCGTCAACCGGTAGCCAGTCTAGAGATGGTTTTGACAGCCATCCTTGCGCCGAATAAACCAATCGTCGCAATTTTCCCCGCAAATCCAGCCGTTCTCGAGGAACATATTTCAAGTGTAAAGGGTGAACCACTGTTACTTGGTGACCACGGTTGACGAGTCTATTCGCATACTCATAGACCACGCGTGGCCCACCTGCAGGTGTCCATGTATAACATGGCAATAGGAAAGTTATTCTCATTTAATCGGAGTACCTCCTGTAACTCCAGAGGGGAGGCGGTTGACTTGCTTGAACTGAGCGGCTACATCACCGCTCAAATTGTAGTAGCCACAATATTAAGCGGTCTGCCTGGATCAATGATATCTTCCGACGTTTCTACCCATCTCCCTGTCTCGGCAACCAAAAAACGGAAGGGACGAATTGAAGCTAAGAATGTCATGCAGTCGTTGGGACGCCGCCGTGTGCGTTCGCACACACTTGGGTGAGCTTCTAGAGTCAATACGCACTCCGAGGCTCGACGAATCGTTTCTACCGCTCCGCATATAACGTCGAGTTCGCCTCCCTCAACGTCGATCTTAATAGCGATGTTTCCACCGAAAGCCCTGAAACTGTCAAGCGGGACTAAAGGAAATCCCTGGGTAGAAGGTACCAGGTATCGTGCATGGTCACTGTCGTCATAAGCTGGCCGTTCTAGCTTTCCGAACCCTGCGAAATTGCCGAGCGCAACGGCGCGAGGTTCGCCATTGGGCAATGACAAAATGTTCTGCTGGAACACGTCTTGAATGTCCGGGTTGGGCTCAAATGCGAGAACACGACGAATGCGGTCACAACGAGAACAAACGAGTGCTGAAAACACACCGATATCGGCGCCACAGTCAAACAGCGTGACATCCGAAAGCGGTGCCAAGGCTGCGCAGAAAGCATGGATGAGTTCGCTTTCGTAATCGAGAATATCCGTTATATCCCAGCAGTTTTCTTTCCTACCAATCGGGACGGCCACACGGACATGGGAAGGAAGCGAATAGACAGGCACACAACTCGCCCAAAGGGGACGACAAGTCTGTAGGAGTCTATAAGAACCTCGCAGCTTCCTTCGGTGAAGGCGCTTCAACAATCGAAACAATACCGGCGTACTTGAATTCATCGCTATTTGTCTTGTTTCAGGAGAAAAGGAGCTCTGGGTATAGGCGTGGTCTTATGGAGGGAAATTGGAGGCACCTGCTCCTCAGGTGCCTCCGACAGCATTCTAATGATTTGCCAGAGAATCGTGTGCTGGACTATCTAATTGACGGACACACTAAGGTTTGTTGGAGGTGCCGGCGTCCCAGTTGAGCTCCCACTCGATGCCTCATAGGCTCCGACATCCCAACTCGATGCTCGGTTAATACAACCACCTGTGCTACACGCCCCACCGGCGCCAAAGGTCATCGGTGCGCCAACGTCGAGGGGAGCAATAGCGAGACCCGTGAGGTTCGCCCCTAAACCGATAACCAGCGAACTGGACGTGGGCGCATAGTCGCTGTTCAGATTGAGAGCGGTTACCGCATCTGGCGTGGTGTATGGGACCTCATTTCCATGCGTATCCTTGCCGAGCGAGCTTCGCCAGGTGGAGAATGTGTAATAGGTCCCTGCACAGCTGAAGCCTCCGCCAGTCCTCTCGTTATAGTAGAGATTGTGGTCGGAGGTAATTTGGCTGCAAGTCATGGGAGGCGGAAGGGCGATAGTGTTTCCGCCGCCGTCAGTCGAGTACGATCCGTTGCTGGAAAAGATGTTGTTGGACGTCGTTATCTGGCCCGAGTACGAGTGGTAGCAGCAGTACACGTCATTGTCGAAGCCTATAGCGGTATTGTTATAGATATACTGTGCCGTACCCGCGCTCGGGTCCAGCGTAATCGCTCCACCATTATAATAATTCGTGGTTTGCCGAACTAAAACGTTATTGAAAACGTAACAGTTCGATCCACTGGTCGATGGGTTCGTGTCGTCCCACGAACAATAAACGTTCCCAGTAAGATAGCCCTCATTATCGCCGGTTACGTAATTGTTGTAGATGTAGGCGGTTACAACCGTATTATAGGACTGCGCAAAAATGCCGTCCGTGTGGTAGTCACAGGCATAACCCGAACAGTGTGGATAAACCCACCATGTCGGGCCGAGATAGTTGTTGTAAATATTGGCCGTTCCAGACCCACCAAAAACGATGAACCAAACGTGATCGCTCAAAGTGTTGCTGTGATAGTTGAACCCCGACGCAGCTTGGGTATCCGCGCAGGATGTTGGCCCTCCCAGCGCTGAGCCTCCGCTGACTTGAGAGTCAATTCCGCCATGAGCGTCATTCAGCGTATTCCCACAAATTTCGACATTGCTTGAACCGGAGGCGATGTAAAGGTCGTCGCTGTACTGACCGTCAGTCCAGCCCGTGGGCTCGTTACTTCCGTTTACATAAATCCCTTGGATGGTCAGGTTCTTCACGAGGATGTGGTCGCCTTTGGCGAATAAGCCCAAACCGGCTTGCTGGTTGGCCAGGTTGCTTCCGTTCGCGGTTCCCTGAATTACGCCTGTGTTCTGCCCATCCACGGTGATGTAGTTATAACCATTGATGACGATTGCTCCTCCTGCAACACCACCATCAGTACCGGAAAAGTAGGGTGCCTGAATCACTGCGCCGTTGTCGAATTGAAGCGTGATCGGGCTGCCATTCGCCCCGCTGCCTTGAAATTGGAACCCACTTCCTCCGGCCGCAAGCGTGAAGGTCCCGCACAGCAGCACCGTCGCGCCCGGCCCGATCTGGGTTGCTCCGCTGCCCCAGTTTGAGGCGTTATTGAAGAAGGCTAGAGTCTGCACGTTGCTGGTGCAATTGCCACTGGGGCTGCCGTTTTGCGTAATGTAAATGTTGGTGGCGGAACCGAACGCTGAAGAAGCTGAAACTAAGCAGAAGACCAGACCGATGAAAACGATAGAAACGAGGGACCTTCGAGCTGCGACCATGCATTCCTCCGGGGGGTGAGTTGCACGCCCGCTTTCCACGGGCATCGCTACCGTTATCGAAAATTGCTCTCTAGAACGGCAACTGTCTTTGCCAGTCGATAGTGAAGGAAGCACTAATTCTCGTAAAGATACCGATGGTACATGTTCAGACGGCGAAGGTTCGAGGACCTCCTGAAATGCCTCCCGAAGAGGCCGTCAACAGCAGAGTTGAGAAACCACCGGACCTGTCCGCTTAAGCACGCTGCTCCGCCGTAGCCAGGGATAGCTTCTCACGCTCGGCTTGTTTGCGGCTGGGTTTCGAGGTGAAATTCAGAACCTCTGCAACCACCCGCGTTTGCTGCTCCGCCGTAAGCTGCGGGAACATGGGCAGCGAGACGATTTCCGCGGCTGCCTTTTCGGTTACCGGGAAGTCTCCGATGCTGTACAGCATGGAAGTGTAGGCTTTCTGCAGGTGTAGCGGAATCGGATAGTGAATTCCCGTGCCGATGCCCGCTTGCTTGAGATGGTCCATTAGGCCATCGCGGTCGGCGGTGCGAATCACGTACAGGTGATACACGGCTTTCGACCATGAGAGCTCGGATGGCAGAACCACGGCTGCTGCCTCGCCCGCCGCTGCGAACAGTCGCCGGTATTCGACGGCGCGCTCCCGGCGCTTAACATTCCAGTTGGCCAGGTGAGGTAGCTTCACGTGCAGCAGGCCTGCCTGAATGGCGTCGAGGCGTCCGTTGTAGCCTTCGACATCGTGATAATACTTCTTTGACTGGCCATGGTCCCGCACCATCTTGATGTTGCTGGCGATCGCGGCATCGTTGGTGGTGACGGCCCCGGCTTCGCCGCAGGCTCCCAGGTTTTTTCCGGGATAGAAGCTGAACGCCGCGGCGCGTCCCATGGAGCCGGCCTTCATCCAGCGATTCTGTTGGCGGGAAAAATATTCGGCGCCGTGGGCCTGGCAAGCGTCTTCAATCACGACCAGCCCATACTTCTCGGCGAGCTTGAGGATGGCGTCCATATCCGCCATTTGTCCGTAGAGGTGAACTGGGACCACCGCAGTCACGGGCCGGCCGCTGCGTCGGCTGATGAGTTTGCCCGACTTGTCCCGGGAGCACTGCTGCTCGAGGAACTCTTGTAGTTTTTCCGACGACAGGTTGTAGGTATGTTCGTGGATATCGACGAATTCCGGAAGTGCTCCGGCCTGCGAGATAGCTTCGGTGGTAGCGATGAAGGTGTGGGGTACGGTGATGACGACATCGCCGGATTTCACTCCGGCGGCCATGAGAGCAAAGTGCAACGCGTCGGTGCCGCTGCTGACGGCAATCGAGTGGCTGGTGCCGCAGAAGGCGGCAAACGCCTTCTCGAATTCTTCCACCATCGGACCACCGATAAATCCCGCCGTATGCAACGCCTGGCGGAAAACGCTGGTGAGTTCCGCTTCAAGTTCCAGGTGAGGAGTAATCAGATCCAGAAAAGGAATGCTGTTTGGGTTGCCATTAGAAATGCTCACTTTGGAGCCTCCGCTGTTTGTTCGATATAACGCAAGAATTTGGCTGGGTTCCCCACCACAATGCTGTTAGGGGAAACGTCTTTGGTGACAACGCTGCCCGCCCCTACAATGGCGTTCTCCCCAATGCTGATGTTGGAGAGAATCGTGGCTCCGGAGCCAATCGATGCTCCCTTCTTGACTACGGTTTGCTCGACCTTCCAGTCGGCTTCGGTTTGCAGATTCCCGTCGGCGGCAGTGGCCCGGGGATAGCTGTCGTTGATGAACATAACGCCGTGGCCGATGAAGACGTTATCCTCGATCGTGACGCCTTCGCAGATGAAAGTGTGGCTCGAGATTTTGCAGCGTTTACCGATAGTTGCATTCTTCTGGATCTCGACAAACGCACCGATCTTGGATTCATCGCCGATATCACAACCGTACAGGTTGATGAACTTGGAGAGCTTGACGTCTCGCCCAAGCTTCACGTCCGGCGCGATGCACACATAAGGATTCATGAATGAAACGACTCCCGGCCTACTGGGGATATTTGAATCCGGAAACAACCACGGTGAGGGACAATCAGGCGGCGCTCAATCGGCACTTGCAGTTCGCTGCTCGGGGTCGTAGTGCCACGCTGCGGGATCACCACTCACACTCTGGACGGGGAGCGCACGCGAGTCCAGTACGCCCAGCCGGAATTCCTGATGTGTGGTATCGAGGGCTACTCTTACGTCTTGCTTCGACACGACGAAGGAAATGTTGCACTCCGAAGAACCTTGCGCAATCGCGATGATGTTCAGATTTTCGCGGCCGAGAGCGGTGAACGTGCGGCCGACAATTGCA
>Ga0181530_10004047_pt1 | contig 15826 bp, 12 predicted proteins | sample PEATcosm2014_Bin_42_FD_119769 | JGI IMG/M metagenome (GOLD analysis project Ga0181530, IMG submission 119769) | Peatland microbial communities from MTU Mesocosm Facility, Houghton, MI, USA - PEATcosm2014_Bin10_60_metaG | ecosystem: Environmental > Terrestrial > Soil > Wetlands > Peat | place... | reverse complement strand
GGCCTGCCGGCAAGAGTCGATATCCCGAGCTAACGCAGAACCCCAGACTGCAGCCGATCCGTAGCCAGGATCACGGGCTGGGAATTGCCTCAAAAGATTCGCCGACGGTGTTCTCAGCTAATTGCAGTATTCACTTCGAGCAATGTTGAGCTTACGCATTTTGTTCAGGAGCGTCGTTCGCTTAAGATCGAGCAGTTCGGCGGCGCCGCTCTTCCCGGCGATTCTCCCCTCGGTGGCTTTCAGTGCATTGACGATCGCATTTCGTTCACTGTCGCGGAACCTCAGAACCGGCGTGATCCGTGCGCGGGAAGAAGCCAGCTCGGGAAGAGGCGCATTCAACCAATCTCCCTGAGTGAGTATGATCGCGCGCTCGATGAAATTCTCCAACTCGCGGACATTGCCGGGCCAGTGCCAAGCCATGAGGGCGTCCATAGTCCCACGGGAGATGCTGGGGATCGACTTCTGCATCCGGCGGCATAAGCGGGAAACGAAGTATTCGGCGAGGAGCGGAATATCTTCGCGGCGCTCGCGCAAGGGAGGCACCTCGATTGGAAAGACGTTGACCCGATAGAACAAGTCCTCGCGAAAAGCACCCTCATCGATCATCTTGCGCAAATCCTTATGGGTCGCTGTGATCAAACGGACATCGACATGAATGGTGCGGGCACTGCCGAGCCTTTCAAATTCGTGCTCCTGAATGGCGCGCAGGAGTTTCGGCTGAAGGTCCAGGCTGATGTCACCTATCTCGTCAAGAAAGAGACTACCCTGATCGGCAAGTTCAAATCGACCGCGTCTCTGCGCAAGCGCACCGGTAAATGCGCCTTTTTCATGTCCAAACAGTTCGCTTTCCAAAAGGCCGGAAGGGATGGCCGCACAGTTCAGACGAACAAACGTATTACTCGATCGAGAGCTGAGCCTGTGAATCGCACGCGCAATCAACTCTTTCCCGGTGCCGGTTTCTCCGTGAATAATGACCGTGGAGTCCGTCGGGGCCACGATGTGGACCTGATCCAAGACCTTACGCAGCGCCTTGCTCTTGCCGATGATGTCTTGAAATCCATGTTCCGAGACAATTTCCGATTCGAGATATATACGTTGATCGTCGAGATGCTTACGTGAGGCGTTGAGACGCTCGTAGGCGAGCGCATTCTCCAACGCAAGGGCTATTTGGCTCGCGACCGGGGTTAATAGATCCAGATCCGCTTGCGAAAATGCATTCTCGCGGCGGCTGCCAAGAGACATGGCAGCGAGCGGACCGTGGGGCCCGACCAACGGGACATGCGCAAAGCTGACGATAGATTCCTTGCGAAGCGATGCGGAAACCACCAACGGAAATTGCTGTTCGATATCGGCGAGCGTTTCGATGAACGGCGTGCGCGCTCTCAGCTTCTCCATCAGCTGTTCCGTGACCTCCGGAATGTCAAAGCTGGAGGGCGCGGTACGATTCGACGGGAAATCGAGCACGGCACAGTTCAATCGTTTCGATTCCTGATCCAACACCCAGAATCCCGTAACATCGTTTCCGAAAAATTGTCGAAGCGATGCTGAAGCCGCGCGAAAGAAGTCATTCATTTCCAGCTCTGACACCACTTGGTTATTGATATCGAGCAATAGCTTCAGCCGATCGCGCTCGCGCACGAGCTCGCGATGATACTCGCCGGCGGACTCGAACTCGAGAGCGCTATCCAAGGCGAGTGCCAGCTTGGGGGGCCACACATCCCATCAGTTTGACTTCATCGGTATCGAGAGAGTGTGACTCTGTGATGACAACGAGAGCCCCGAGTCTTCTGCGCGGGGTCGAGACAGGAAAAACGTAGAGCCCCCACGGGTGCTCGCCTTTCAGGTGGGCAGCGATTTCTGGACGATTCCTCAGCTCTGCTTGTCCGTTTTCGATGAGAACGGGTTTCTGTTGATCGATCGCCAGCCCAACAGCAGTACCTTTGAGCGACAGCTCTCGACCAATCTCTATATCTTTGCCGCTGTGTCCTGAACTGATCTGACCGGCGAACACCCTCGCTAGGCCACGCGTCTCGTCCCACGGGAGCAATGCGACCAACCCGAATGGAATGATCCTGGACAGTCTTGCGAATGTCGTGTTCAGCGCACTCTGCAAATTCGGTTGGGATGTGATGGCGGCGGTGATCTCGAGCAGAGCCCCATACCTAGCGCCCAGTCGTCCTTGCGACCTCGACCGAATGTCAGCCATCGTTCATCCTGACTTGTCCATATTAGGACAGTTGTCCACATATGGACAACAGAAAGCAATCATGTAATCATGCCGGTCCCCGCAGAAGGCCTGATTCCAACAAGTTGCGTCCCGCAACGATTTGGAACGGTTCGTGCACACTCCATCGCATGCTGCGAATTACCGCCACCACGACCGACAAGATCGTGCTGAAGCTCGAAGGCCGGTTGGTGGGCCCGTGGGTGGACGAACTGAGGACCACGGTCTTCCGCATAAACGGGTGGTGCGCGCCGTTGGAGATCGATGTCTCCGGCCTCACCTTTGCGGACGAGGACGGAGAGAAGGCGCTCTCCTGGCTTCACAAGATGGGCGCCCGTTTTCAAGGCAACGATTCGTCGCTAAAGTACCTGTTCGAGCGCCTGACAATTCCGCTCCACCCACAGCAGACGAAACTCGGCGGAAAGGGCGGGCCAATGGAGGGGTAAATTCCATGCGCGTTAGGTCCTCGAGCGGATCGCACTTGGATGGAAGACAGCCGGTCCAGAATCCGCCGAGCCATGCACGGAGCTTGAGTGGCCTCTGGACCTGCCAGGTCCAGCCGATAACAGGTAATTGCAGATTGCGCCACCGCGCGGACGGAGGCCTGGTGTGCGATGGGTCCGCCGCCAAGAACTGGAAGTTAGAAGAGGTTTGGGAATGAGGGATATGAGCACAATTCGGGTTATTGCACATTCGAGCGATGCTGGCAACGGCGAGACGGCCGCTATGAAAGGGCAGGCGCTTTGCCTTGACCGCAAACGCAAGCCGGCAGTTCTAGCAGGGGTCTTTACCATCCTGTCCATCGTCTCCATCGTGGAGTTGGTTGGATGCAACCGGAATCAGGCGATCAAGCTGCCGGATACTGATGTGCTGGTTGCGAATCCCATCCAGCAGGACGTGCCCATCCACAGCGAGTGGGTGGCCAGCACGGATGGATTCGTGAATGCCGAGATTCGGCCTCAGGTTTCCGGGTACATCGTCAAGCAGGACTACAAAGAAGGCTCGGCCGTTCGCAAGGGACAGGTCCTGTTCGAGATCGATCCGAGGCCTTTCCAAGCCGGCCTCGATCGCGCCAAGGCCGACCTTGCGCAGGCAGAGGCGCAGTTGGGCAAGAGCACGATCGACGTCGAACGCGATACGCCCCTGGCAGAAAAGAAAGCGATCCCGAAAGAGAAGCTGGATAACGAGATCCAGGCGAAACTCGCAGCCGAGGCAGAGGTTAAAGCGGGCGAAGCCATGGTGGAGCGGGCCGAACTTGATCTGGGCTGGACCCAGGTCACCTCGCTTGTCGATGGCGTAGCGGGAATCGCAGAAGTCCAGATGGGGAACCTGGTAGGCCCCGACGCGCGCCTCACCTCCGTTTCGCAGGTCGATCCCATCAAGGTCTACTTCCCTATCAGCGAGCAGGAGTATCTGCGGGCCAGGCACCTCAGTTCCAGAGGGCAACCGATGGAACTGTTCGACAGCGCGCCGGAGTTGATCCTTGCAGATGGCACTGTATACCCGCATAAGGGCAAGATTCTGCTCACCGACCGGCAAATCGATCCCAACACGGGCACCATTCGCCTAGTCGCGGCATTTCCGAACCCCGGCAATATTCTGCGCCCGGGGCAGTACGGGCGCGTGCGGATCCAGACCGGCATGAAGAAGAACGCTCTGCTGGTACCGCAGAGCGCGGTCAAAGATCTTCAGGGAGGCTACCAGGTCGCGGTCGTGGGCGCCGGCAACAAGGCCAGTATTCGCCCGGTCAAGGCAGAGGAGAAGGTCGGGGCCATGTGGGTGATCGGCGAAGGCTTGAAATCAGGCGACCAGGTGATTGTGCAGGGAATTGAAAAGCTCAAAGACGGCACCGTGGTTGTTCCCAAGCCGGCACAAATCCAGGCGGAGGGACGCTGAGCCATGTCCGACTTTTTCATCCGGCGGCCCATTGTCGCCATTGTCATTTCGATCCTGATGGTGATTATTGGCGCCATCACAATCACTAAGCTTCCTGTTGCGCAGTTTCCCGATATTGCTCCGCCCGAAATACGAGTCTTTGCCATGTACCCGGGCGCCGACGCCGAAACCATGGAGAAGGCTGTAGCCACTCCGATCGAGCAGCAGATCAACGGCGTGGACAACTTGGACTATATGTACTCGCTGAACTCAACGAGCAACTCGAGTACAGCGTTGATGGCCGATTTCGATCTCAAAACCGACCCCAACATGGACCTCATCCTCACCCAGGCTCGGGAGCTACTGGCTTTCGGTCAGCTTCCTCCCGTGGTGAACCAGATCGGTGTCGACGTGAAGAAGTCCCTGACTTCGCCGATGATGCTGATCGCCCTGTCTTCACCCAAGGGCACTTACGACACGAATTTCCTGGCCAACTATGCCTACATCAATCTGAACGATCCGATCCAGCGCTCTTACGGTGTGGGTCTGACGCAGGTCTATGCCGGTCAGTACGCGATGCGCCTTTGGGTAAAACCCGATCGGCTGGCAAAACTGGGTCTGACCGTCAACGAAGTCGCCAATGCAGTGCAGGTGCAGAATACGGTGAATCCGGCTGGCTCGGTTTCAGGCGAACCGTCCGCCGGTGACCAGCGATTCACGTATGCCGTCCGTGCCCAGGGACGGCTTACGACGCCGGAGGAATTCGGCGACATTGTGGTTCGCGAGAGCCCTGACGGCGGCGTGGTGCGCGTAAAAGATGTTGCCTCCGTCGAATTAGGCTCGCAGGACTACAGCTTCGCCACCCGCCTCGACGGCAAGCCCACCGCGGTGATTGGTGTTTACCAATTGCCGGGTTCCAACGCTGTAGAAGCGGCGAAGGGCGTCCGGAAGCTTATGGCCAAAATGAAGGAGAGCTTCCCGGCCGATCTGAACTACGACATCACGCTGGATACGACCGATGCGGTACTGGCAGGCATGAAGGATATCGTGCTTACGCTGGGGATCGCCTTCGTGCTGGTGATCATTGTCGTGTACGTCTTCCTGCAAGACTGGCGCGCGACGATCATTCCCATGTTGGCGGTGCCTGTCTCGCTGGTGGGCACGTTCGTCGTGTTTCCGTTCTTCGGCTTTTCGGTGAACACCCTCTCCTTGTTCGGCCTGGTGCTTGCCATCGGTCTTGTAGTAGACAACGCCATTATTGTTGTCGAAGATATCCAGCGGCACATCGAAGAGGGCCTGGCTCCGAAGGATGCGGCTCGCAAGGCGATGGCAGAATTGACCGGCCCGGTGGTGGGCATCGCACTGGTCCTCTCGGCCGTGTTCGTGCCGACAGTCTTTATTCCGGGCATCACCGGCCGCCTTTATCAGCAGTTCGCAATCACCATCGCCATCTCGGTGATCGTATCGACGTTCAACGCTTTGACGCTAAGTCCGGCGCTGGGCGCACTGTTACTCCGGCCGAAGAAGGAGACCCATGGACCGCTGGCGAAATTCTTCGGTTGGTTCAATCGCAGATTCAAAGCGAGCACATACTTCTACCTGCGGGTGTCGGGCGCACTGATTCGCAAGAGCGTCGTGACCGTAGTGGCGCTGGCGGGTTTTGCCGTCGCCAGTCTCTTCTTCATGAAAGCGGTGCCGACAAGCTTTCTTCCAGAGGAAGACCAGGGGTACATGTACGTCGTGATGCAACTGCCCGAAGCCTCTTCCATTCAGAGCACGGCGCAGGCAGCACGGGCGGTGGAAGAGGTCCTGAGGAACACCCCGGGAGTGAAGCACTGCACCACCGCCGTCGGATTTAGCCTGCTCAGCCTGACCCGCACCACCTACAACACATTCTTTTGGGTGACTCTGCAGCCGTGGGACGACCGGAAGCAAATCGAGCAGCAGTATCAGGTGATCAAGGCGAAGTTGAACCTGAAGCTGATCACTCTCCCGCAGGGAACCACGTTTGCCGTCTCTCCGCCGGCGATTCAAGGCGTCGGCACTTCGGGCGGATTCCAGTTTGTGCTGGAAGACCGCGGCGGGCACGATTCCGAATATCTGGTGAACAACCTGCATAAGTTCCTGGATGCGGCGAGCAAACGGCCCGAAATTGGAATGGTGATGACCACCTATATCCCCAGTACGCCGCAAGAATTCGTGTACGTGGACAAGGAGAAGGTTTTGAAGGAGGGCGTCAACATCCAGGATGTTTATGCCACTATCCAGACCTTCATGGGTGGGCAATTCGTGAACTACTTCAACCAGTTCGGGCGCGCGTGGCAGGTGTACATAGAAGCGGAAGCGCCTTATCGGGCGAACATCGACAACATCAACCAGTTCTTTGTGCGCAACAACCGGAGCGAAATGGTGCCACTTTCGGCATTGACCCATTTCGAGTCGCGATATGGCCCGGAATTCAAGATGCGCTATAACGAGTACTCGTCAGCGCAGATCATTGGAAACCCCGCGCCAGGCTATAGCTCGGGTCAGGCCACCGCGGCTCTGGAAGAAGTCTTTAAGCAAACCATGCCCAGCGATATGGGCTTCGATTACATGGGCATGTCCCGGCAGGAGCAGAAAGCGCGCGAAGGTATTCCGTCGTGGGCCATCTTCGCCATGTCGCTGGTGTTCGTCTTCCTGATCCTTGCCGCGCTCTATGAAAGCTGGTCATTGCCGTTCGGCGTATTGCTGAGTACACCGGTCGCGGTATTCGGCGCTTTCGGCGTGCTTTGGTTGCGGCGCACCATACTCGGCATGTTTTTCCCGGCCTTTATGGTGCAGATCGAGAACGATGTGTACTCACAAATCGGACTCGTGATGCTGATCGGTTTGGCGGCTAAGAACGCCATCCTGATCGTGGAATTCGCAAAGGCCGAGTACGAGAAAGGCAGGCCATTGGTTGAGGCCGCACTGGAAGGAGCCAGGCTGAGGCTACGGCCCATTCTGATGACGTCGTTCGCGTTCATCCTCGGCTGCGTGCCGTTGTGGATTGCGACCGGCGCCGGTTCCGTGGGCCGCCAAATCATGGGAACGACCGTGATCGGCGGAATGTTGGCTTCGACCGCGATCGCCATCTTCATCATCCCGGCGCTGTACGTAATTGTGGAACGTGTGGCGGGCGTCCGGAAGCACCACGCCCCCACATCGGCTGATGCCGTCGAACCGGCTCCAGTGGAGATCGACTAACATGAAAAAAGCACTTGCTTTGTTCATGCTGACCGTCTTTGACATTGACTTTGACCTGAAGCAGGCAAACGTCACGGATTCCGTCTGGCACAACGTCGAAGGCGACACGAAGACGGAGGCATCACGAAAACCAGTACCATTGCCGGCTCTCGTCGTTGAAGAATTGAAGAACTGGCGGAAGACCACCCTTTACCGTTCCGATGGGGATTTCCTCTTCCCTTCCGTCGCAAAGAACGGTACCCAGCCGCTGACGCCAGACATGATTCTCAGACGTCACATTCGCCCGGTACTCAAACGGCTTGGAGTCACCAAGCAAATCGGCTGGCACAGCTTCCGTCATGGCCTAGCAACCATGCTTCGGCAGCACGGTGTCGACATCAAGACCGCTCAGGAGCTACTGCGACACGCCAACAGCAGAATCACGCTGGAGATCTATCAGCAAGCTATTGGGGATGAAAAACGCGTGGCTCAGAACCCAGCCCTCCGGCGTCTGCTTGGAGGAAACGTACTCCAGCACCCTTCAGCGCCCTCGGAGGGGGCATGAAAGAAGAAGTCACGCTCATAAACCATTGATTCTGATTGGTTTATTGCGTGGACCACGGGGCTCGAACCCGCGACCTCTGCCGTGACAGAAAGGCCTTCAGATCGATTCCGGTCGATTCGGAGATTCTGCCTGCTCTGCGCGTAGTTCTTTCGCTGCAGTCGTCGCCTGCGCTTGGAAGATCTCGTACCTCGATGACTGCTTGCGGTCTCGCGGGAGAAAATCGCCGATCCCCTTCCGCAAGGCCGTCAGCGGGCCCGTTTACTGCACGTCGCTCACCTTGCCGTTATTGAAGGTGACCTTCATGCCGTTGTAATAATAGATGACCTTGGGTCCCAGATTCGCCACCCGTGTCGGCTCACCAAGAGCCGCCTTGACCTGGTCGGGGGTCTGACCCAACGCGACGGATGCGGGTGGAGCGGCCGGAGCAGGCGTGGCTGCACCTATCGGAGTTCCGCCCGCAGGTGCGCCATTGTCCTGAGCCGCCTCGGCAGACACATCCTGCTGGGCCTGAGTGCCCTGTTGGTCCACCTGCGCAATTTCAGAGCCAACGTTCGGGTCCGGCGGAGGCGCAACCGCGGCATACTGAGCGGGAGCCGGCGTGCCTTGGGCTGAAGGCGGAGCCGCAGGCAACCCACCCGTACCCTGTTTGGACTGCAGATCCTGGAGCCCCTGATCGATGGTCTCCCGCATGTGGTTCTGCATCTCCTGCAGGTCGGTCAACTGGACCTGCACGGTTAGGGATATCTGGCACTCCGGGGTGCCCTTGCTGGACAAAACCACCAGGTTCGCCGTGGTTGCGTCCGCGGGTGGCGCTGTCCGCAACTGCAGCGTATCGCCGTCGCTGACCACGCACTCCTGCCCAGACGAATCCGTCACGTCCAGATTGCCTCCAGCGACGAATACATGCGGACGGCCGTCGCTCAACAGGCGTGCAATCCCGCTGGAACCGGGATCCACATCCTGGTTCTGCGCGTTCTGTCCTGCCTCCTGATTCTCCAGCGCCAACTGATCCCTCACTTCGTCGGCGATCATCTGCTTCACCTCGGGGGTAAGCACCGGCTGCCCACCTGCAGCAACAGGAGTGCCGTCATTTTCGCCTGCCTCCTGGTGTGCCGCATAGGCGGCCTGCAAATCCTGCGAGATGATGTAGTCCGTCAGCCAGAACGCGGCCGAAGGGTAAACCGGATACGGCTGGAAATAGCCACCGTAGTATCCGTACCAGGGATTGCCGGCCCATCCCCACCCGAAAGCAATCGGCACCGCCCACGGGTTATAGGCCCAACCGTAGAAGGCGGGGTGAAAGTAGAAGCCGGGGGCATAGACATTCAGATATAGCCCGCGATACCCATAGCCGCGGTAGAAGCGGTCGTATTCGCGGCCGTGATAGAAATAGGAGCGCCGGGCGAAATCGTGCCCATGGTAAGAATACGGGCGCTGGACGAATCCCCGGCGGCCATGCTCGGCGAAAACGCGGCTGTGGTCGGCGCGCTCCACCGAAACCCTCCGGCCGCCCCCGAGCCCGTTGTGGACGTCCATCCCCCGCCGGGGGTCATGCACGTCGCTCACCCTGCCGTTGGAACGAGTCCGTATTGCGCTGCCACTCCTGGTGACGCGCTCGTTGCTTCCTCGGGGTGCGGAAGTGTGGAACGTCGTGTTGTGGTTTGCACCGCCGCCACCTCGCGGGCCCGCGTCCGGTCTAGCGCCAGTGCCGGTGGTGCGCATGCCTCCTCCATTGGTGGTGCGCGCACCACCGGTGGTCGTAGTGCGCATGCCTCCTCCATTGGTGGTGGGGCCATGGCTGCCCGCGCCGTTGGCCGTAGGCCCGTGCGTGGCAGCCCCGCCAGTAGTTGGCCCGTGCGTCGCCCCGCCAGCGGGTTTTCCAGCAGGCTTAGCGGGCGCGGGCGCCTTCGCGGCAGGCTTCGGAGCTGGTGCTGCGGGCTTCTTGGTCTCTGCGGCCGCGCTTGCCAGGCAGCCTCCACCCAGCAGTCCGGCAAGAATCATTCCTGCCGTACCATATCTCATGGCTTTGCGAAGAATTTGCATGGTCATCGGATCCTCATTCTCGTTCCACGGCCGCACTCCAACCCGGATGCGCGAACGCTCTACTCAACGTTGCTGACTTTTCCGTTGGTGAAAGTCACCTTCATGTCACTGTAGTAGTAGATTTCCTTCGCGCCTAACTTCGCCGTCTTGACCGGTTGTCCGAAGGCAGCCGTCACCTGATCCTTGGTCTGGCCGAGGGCAATTGTAGGCGGCGGAGCATCAGCCGGTGGGGGCGGTGGTGCAATAGCCGGGAGCGGCGCCGGGGCGGGAGCCGCTGGGGGCGCGGCAGCCTGGGCCGGCTGGCCACCTTGATCGCCTTGTCCACCTTGATCGCCGCTGTTGTCAGGGGGCTGAACTGTGATGACCTCTGAAAATGTCTTCACAAATTCGTCCGCCCGCGGGACTGAGCCTTTCGGAAAAAGGAATTTGATCTCTCCGTAGTATCGGACCTGATTTCCCGAAGGGTCCGGATAGGGGTCGCTGAAGGTGCTCACGAGGATACCGTCATTCTGAGAGACAACTCCGGTAACCCAGAACTTCTCGCCGGCGACAAACTTGCGCGATGCGCAGCCGTTGTTTGCCGCATCTGAGGCGCTACCCCCGCCGCCAAATGGCATACGGCCTTTAAAGAACGATTTCGCGGCGTCCTTGGCGCGGTTATTATAATTTGCGGCCAGAACCCCATTGCTGTAAGTGTTTGAGAACGCATAGGAGGAGGCCGAACTGCACATCATCAGCCCATCCTTATGCAAGACAAGAACGTCGCCGGCCGTGACAATATCGGAGTGGTCGGCCGTGGCTTTCGTCATCTTGATCTGGGAGACAAGTTTCTCTTGGATCAGTGTCCCTGGATCGCCTGCCTGACCTTCCATCCCAATGCTCAAGATCGCCGCCATCGCGGCCAGTCCGACTGCGCCTAGACCCTTCACTTGAACCATATGCCACTTCCAATTGATGGGTTGCGGGGAATCTCTGCCAGAATGACGGTAACCTACATCAAGATACTGGGGATGTCAAGCAAATCGTGTGAAAGGCCAAGAACGACGCATATCTCTTGAAGGATACGGCTTTAGTCGATACATAAGTGAAATGGAATCAATGGGGTCCTTAATCTCTGAGGGTGCTTTTGGGTCAAGTCCCGGCGTTTCTGAAAGTTGGTTATCTTCACTGCTCGGGACTGCTACCTGGCAGAGCCCATTGTGGGAGATCTAGACGCCCCCGAGCTTCGTCCATGCGCTCTGCAATTTGCTTATCACTGCAATATTATTGGCCGGTCGAGTCCCAGACCTTCAGCAATGCCGGAGATACATACGCTCGAACCGGATTGTAATTAGCCTTTCGGGCTTCTTTGAAGGCCGAAAGTGCGTTCTGGGTAGGGCCCTGCCATTGCTCTCGCGGAGTTGCCAGCATCGACTGTTCGATCAAGGTCGCCCCCAGATAGAAGTCGGCCACGCCGGGGTTCTGGGCGGTCTGCGGTGATTCCAGATAATTCATCAGCGCTCTCTGCGCATCGTCGAATTGCGACTGGTAAAAATACCGGATTGCCGATATCAACTCGTTCTTTGCAGCCGCTGGATCGCTCCTGATCGCCTGCTCAATTCTGTCAGTATTGCTCTGCGCGTCCTGGTTACCCGGCTGAAGTTTCAGCACCATTGCGTAATCTCTAAGCGCCTCTTGCTGATTGCCCTGTTTCTCCGCATTCCTCGCATCGTCGAGCAGCTTGTTCACTTTTTTGGCGTTATCCGCACTCGAATTGACCGCGGCCTTGGCAGCGAGAGTTGGCGGCGGCGGCGCGCTCTTGGTCTGCATCGCCTTTTGCAGATCAGCGATTCTTCCGGCGGGATTGGAAGGTCCGTTGGGGTTGAGATTCATCGCCAAAGTCAATTGCCTTATTGCTTCCTGGGGATTGCTCGCCGCCATCTTCTGGGCTTGATCGATGTACCCTTTATATTGGTTGACGTCGTTGACGTACACGTTCGCAGCCGCCTTGGTGTCCGGGTTGGTAATGCTTTGCGTCAGCGAGGCGACAGCGTCAAAGTCACCTTTGTTCCAGGCGGCCTGCACCTGGAGGAGAAGCTTCTGGTTCCTAATCAGATCCAGCAGAAACTTGGCCTGGCCGGATAACTTCGGGTCGTAACCTGAAACAAGTTTTACCTGGGATTCCGCCCTATCGAGGTCATGATTCTTGTATGCTTCAATGGCGCTTGCCATGTAGGCCGTGTCGTCCTGGATGAGACCGGCGCGATAACTATTGCATGTGTCGGCGAACTGCTTGTTCTTGGGAGCCAATTGTGCCGCTGCGCAATAATCCTGAACCTGCCTGGCGCGGTCGCTGCCTTCACCCCTGGCTTTATCAGCCAGTTCCTTTGCCTGTTGAACGGAGTTTTGCTGGGCATGTAGCGTCGGCGCAGGCACGAAGGAAAGGATGAGGCAGAAGATGCACATCGCTCTCGGATTCATTTTGCCCCTCCGACAATTTCCTCGATCGCGGTGTCGTCGATCGGCTTCAATTCGATGCTGCACACCTGCGCGGATTGAGCCACCTCGCATTGCTGCGTCTGGGTGGTCCCGTCGGGACCCTTGAAGCCCACGGCATATCTGCCGGCTGGAATTTCATCGAGGCGCAAAGGAGTCCAATGATCCCCGGCCGGGAGGGGTATGACCTTGCCCTTGTCCGAGGTCACGCTTACCACCTCGGCAAAGGGTGTTGCGTTGAGCTCAAGAACGCCCATGGGGACGGCAGGTGCGGGACGCAGGAACCAGTATGCGGCGCCGGCGGCGAGCAAAATGACGACAACGACGCCGATCAAAAGCGGAACCAGTAAGCCGCGCTTGGGCTTCGACGGCCCAAGGCTGGACTTTTCCTGCCCGATTGTAATTTGCGGACTGGGCGATTGTTGAATCGGGATGTCCGCTCCAGCCTGTTGGGCCGCGCCTGCATTCTCTTTCGCGGCATCCAGCCTGGCCCGCAATTCCCGTACGCGCGAGTGCTGCTTAATATCCTGCGACTGGCTTGAGAGCAGTTGCAATGCCTGGTCGACATCCCGCTCACTCAGTGCCTGTGCGCGGCTCACGACCGCATCGATGCGCCGGACCAGTTCGGCCAGGCTGCTGGACGCCTGTCGCAGCAGTTGCTGGACAGATGCATCCCCGGTTTGCGAGGCAACGGGTTCGAGAAGCGCGATGGCCGCCTCGAATTGACTCGCCGCAATGAGCGCCTGCGCTTCCCGCGTGGCGTTCGCCGCTGCCAGGCTGAGTTCAACTCTCCGCTGATTCTCGCGCGCATAGTTGAGCAGCGATGCAATGTCCGGGCTTTCCCCGCACTCGATTGCCGCGCTCTCCAGAATCTGGATCGCCTGGTCATACTGCTTCGCGTCGACCGACGCTTGCGCCCGCTTCAGATATTGAGTCTTCTGTTCCTCGGTGCTGGCCTTCCTGATAACCTCGACAACCTTTTCCTTCAGGGCAATCAACCGGGGTTCCCCTGGCATCTCCTCAAGCGCCTGCTGAACAACGGCAAGAGCCTGCTGGGGATTGGTTTGATAAAGAGGGTAAAACTCCAGCGAAGTCTTCTCCACCAGCTTCTTTGCGGCCTGATCATGTTGCCTTGCTTCAGCATCGGATTTCAACTGCAACAGCACTGCCTCGCCGGGGAGACGCTCCTGTGCACGCTGAATCAGCGCCAGTGCCCGCACGTATTCTTCAGCTGCAATGCAATCCGAAATCTCCGCGACGATTTGATCGATGATCTTGCGCCGGCGTTCTGCTTCCTGGCGGTCGACGGCCTCCTGGTAAAGCCGCTGAGTCTCGGCATCCGTCGGGTCGATCTCCAGCGCCGATTGCAAGCTCTTGATGGCTTCAGTAAATTGCCGGGCGGCAAGGTGGCCTTGCGCGGCATCGGTGAACTCCCGGCGAGCGCGTTCCCTGGTTGCCCGTTCCGCCTCTTGCACGATCCTTGCGCGCTCGTTGCGAAGATCCGTATTGCGATCATCGATTTGCAGCGCTTTTTCGACCAGTTCACTCGCGGCTCCGAAGTTGCCGCGCCTGCGAGCATCGCGGGATTGCTCAAGGAGAGAGGCAACCTTGTCGGCCTTCTCCTTCAATCCGCGAACGTGCTCGATCTTTTGAGTAAGTTCAGGAGTTGCGTGGCCAAGTCCTTCTGCCTGCTTGTAGAATTCGAGCGCATCCGCATAACGCTGCGAGAGGACCGCCTCTTCGGCTCCCCCTAACAGTTGCTGAAGCTGCACCGTCTTCTGTTGGCGCGAAGCCTTCTCCTGCACCTCGCGGAGCAATTTCTTGACTTCTGTGTTTTGTGGATTGAGACGCTGAAGATCGAGCAATACCGGTTTGACGGTTGTCCACTGCTCCTGCTCGATCAGGTGCTTCACATTACCTAAGACTTCACCCACATGTTCGCGCTTGAGGTCGTCGTTCACCGCCTCGACATCCGCGGCCATTTCTTCGGCGGTCTCGTAGCGATCGAGCGGGTCTTTCGCAAGTGCACGGTCTATCAAATGCTCGAGCGCGGGCGGACAATCGGTGTGCATGCTCGACAAAGGCTCATGGGGTTCGCGGATTACCCTGTGCAGGGTGGCTGGATCGTCGCCCGGAAACGGCAGCCGCCCGGTAAGCAGCAGGTAGAGAATGACGCCCACGGACCAAATATCGGCTCTGCCGTCTGCTGTCTTGCCGAGGAGTCTTTCCGGCGAGATGTAGTGGAAGGTACCGATGACCATGCCCGCCTGTGTGTGACCGGAGTGGCTCTCCAGGCGAGCAACGCCAAAGTCGACGATCTTGATTTTTCCATCCGGTTGCACCATGACATTTGCCGGCTTGATGTCCCGGTGGATAACCCCCTTTTGGTGCGCATAACCCAAGCCGAGGCAAACCTGGCGAACGATCTCCAGCTTCTCGATAAGTGAAAACTGGCGTCCGGCACGGAGCAGATTCTCCAGCGAGTCGCCCTGGACGAACTCCATGACGATGTAGGGGTTGCCATCCTGCTCGCCGAAGTCGTAAACGGTGACGATGTTGGGATGGTTCAGGACGCCGGAACGAGCCTCCAACTGGAACCGTTGGCGAAGTTCTTCAGTAGCTTCGGTGAGCGTCTTGATCGCCACTTCGCGCCCGACAGAGTTGTCCATGCCCCGGTAAACGACACCCATGCCGCCGACGCCCAGAATGCCCAGGATTTGGTACTTGCCGATTTGAGTGACTGGTGTACCGGTATCCATGGCCAAACTCCCGATTCGAACAGATTCAAAGCCGGCAACAGCGCAGATTCTCGGCGAATCCGCGCCCGCATGGCGAACATCACTAGGAAGACTTGTTGCTCGCGGCGTGTACGATGGCGATCTGCGTTTTCCCGTCACTCTCAGACGGCTTCGCGGTAATCGTCGCCACCACGGATTCCTGCTGGCCTTTGGGAAGCGTGATGATTGCGCCGTCTTCCGAATCGATTATTGAGGCGGCGCTGCCCATCCTGATCTTGTAAAAAGAGAGCACCCGATCCTTCGAGTCCGAAGTCACGTATAGGGAAGTCACCATCGAACCGGTGGGCAATTCCATGGTCATGCCCCCATGACCAGGCTCGGCGCCGGGATAGATATCCGTGCACAATTCGAATGCACCTGTATGTCTTCGACCGGTTGGCGGTGGATGAGCCGCATTGTGACTTGGCCGCCCGGGCCTGACACATGGATGGCCCTGGATACACGCCAGGAACTTCAATGTTGCTATCCCGGCTACGAGCCACTATACCTCAAGATGCTCACGCCAAGTAAGTGTTTTGTATTCCTCTCCGACCCCGGGAATCGGGAAAAATGGGAAGAGCCATCTCCAGGACACAAACGCCGGGGATCGCACTCAATTCAAGCGGGTTCTCCGATAGCCCTCCATCAGCGCCCCTGATC
>Ga0181530_10004042_pt1 | contig 15842 bp, 11 predicted proteins | sample PEATcosm2014_Bin_42_FD_119769 | JGI IMG/M metagenome (GOLD analysis project Ga0181530, IMG submission 119769) | Peatland microbial communities from MTU Mesocosm Facility, Houghton, MI, USA - PEATcosm2014_Bin10_60_metaG | ecosystem: Environmental > Terrestrial > Soil > Wetlands > Peat | place... | reverse complement strand
GGATCTGGCGTTGAACCTGGAAAGCGTGGATCACGAAGTGTCCGGCATGAAGTTCCGGGTGCTGCTGGTGACGGGCGTCGAGATCACGCTGATCAGCCTGTTCATCATCTTCTTCACGCGCCGTTTTCTAAGCCGTCCGATCGACGAGCTGATCGAAGGCACCAAGGCGGTGAGCCAGATGGAGCTGGATAAACCGATTGAGATTTCGAGCAGCAGCGAGGAACTGGACGAGCTGGCGCGCTCGTTCGACGTGATGCGGGACCGGTTGCGGACGGCGCTGGGGGAGATCAACCAGTTCACCCAGAACCTGGAAAGCAAGGTGGAAGACCGGACGCAGCAGCTCAAAGCGGCGCACCAGAAATTGCTGCAAACGGACCGGCTGGCCTCGCTGGGACAGCTTTCGGCGAGCGTGGCGCACGAAATCAATAATCCGATCGCGGGCGTGCTGAACCTCTCGATGCTGTTGCAGCGGATGTTGAAGGACGACGGCATTCCGGCGGGGCGGATCGAAGAATTCCGCAAGTACCTGACGCAGGTGACCAACGAGACGGCGCGGGTGGGACGGATTGTATCGGACCTGCTGGCATTTTCGCGGCGGTCGAAACCGCAACGGGCGCCGGGCGACGTAAACAAGATCGTGAAGATGACGCTCTCGCTGATCCAGCACAAGATGAAGCTGAGCAACGTGGAGGTGGCGACGCACCTGGCGGAAGACCTGCCGCTGGTGGCGTGCGACCAGTCGCAGATGCAGCAGGTGGCGCTCAACCTGTTGATGAACGCGGCGGAGGCGACGCAGGGAAAGACCGAGCGGCGGGTGAAGGTTTCGACCAGTTCGGGCGACGGCATGGTTCGCCTGGTGGTGGCGGACAACGGCGAGGGAATTCCACCGGAGAATCTGGCCAAGATCTTTCATCCGTTTTTCACGACCAAGCCGGAAGGCAAGGGCGTGGGGCTGGGCCTGGCGGTGACGTACGGGATTATCGAGGCGCACGGCGGCGATGTCGAGGTGGTGAGCAAGGTGGGTGAAGGAACCACGTTCACCATCTCGCTGCCGCTTGAGCCTCCGCAGCGGGCGGAGTTGCCGCTTCCGGAGCTGGCGCGGAAGGAATGAAGTACCTGTACGTGGGGGCGACGCCCGAAGTGGAACGCCAGGCGTACGGCGCGGTGCGCGACCGGGTGGAGAGCGCGTTCGGCGTAGCGGTGCGCGAGATGGAGCTTGGGGCGGTGGATTTCGCCTACGACCGGGAGCGCGGGCAGTACGGGTCGATTGCGGTGCTGGAGATGCTGGCGCGGATTTGCCCGCCGGATGCGGTGAAATTGCTGGCGGTGACCGAGCGGGATTTGTACATCCCGGTCTTGACGTTCGTGTTCGGGCAGGCGCAACTGAGCGGACGGGTGGCGGTGATTTCGCTGGCGAGGCTGCGGCAGGAGTTTTATGGCCTCGCGCCGAACCGGGAGATTTTTCTGGAGCGGGCCATGAAAGAGGCGCTCCACGAAACCGGCCACATGTTCGGGCTGGTGCATTGCGGCGACCGGAGTTGCGCGATGTCGCTGGCGACGAACGTGCGGCAGATCGATTCCAAGCGCGGCGAGTTTTGCGTGCCCTGCGGGGCGCGGCTACGGCGGAATATGGCAGTAAGGGAGCAGGGGTTATGAAGACGCACTGGCAGATTCTGGTGGTGGACGACGAAGAGGTGATGTGCGAATCGCTGGCGGCCTGGCTGCGCGAGGACGGTTATACGGTGGATACCGCGTCGTCGGGGCGGGAAGGGGTGGAGAAAGCGCGGGCGCGCGACTATGCCATCTATTTCGTGGATTTGAAGATGCCGGGCGGGATGGACGGGATCGAGACCATGATGCAGGTGCGGCGGCTGCACCCGGAGGCGTCGATCATCATTATCACGGCGTACGCGACGGTGGATACGGCCATCACGGCGATGAAGGAAGGGGCGCAGGAGTACATCGTGAAGCCGTGCAACCCGGAGGAAATCTCGCTGCTGGTGAACCGGATTATCAAAGTGAAGAACCTGCAGCGCGAGAACACCATCCTGCGGAAGAAGCTGTCGCGGCAGTATGTGGTGGGCGATGTCATCAGCAAAAACGCCAGGATGGGCGACATTTTGAAGCTGTGCCACGAGATCGCGGGGTTGCGCAGCACGGTGCTGATCCAGGGCGAGAGCGGAACCGGCAAGGAGATGATCGCGCGGGCGATTCACAATTCGGGAGACCGGGCGGCCAAGCCGTTTGTAGCGGTATCGTGCGCGGCGCTGGCGGAGACCCTGCTGGAATCGGAATTGTTCGGGCACGAAAAGGGCTCTTTCACGGGGGCCAGCGAGCGCAAACAAGGCAAATTCGAGATGGCCGACGGCGGCACGATTTTTCTGGATGAGATCGGCGACATCTCGCCCAAACTGCAAGTGGATTTGCTGAGGGTGCTGCAGGAAAGGAGTTTCTACCGGGTAGGCGGGACGGAGGAGGTGCGGGTGGACGCGCGGGTAGTGGCGGCGACGCACGTGAACCTGCAGCAGGCGGTGACGGAGGGAAAGTTTCGCGAGGACTTGTTTTACCGGCTGAACGTGATCGAGATCCGCATCCCGCCGCTGCGCGACCGGCGGGAGGATATTCCGCTGCTGGCGCACCATTTTCTGGAGAGGCTGGCGCACGAGATGGGTAAGGATATCACCGAGATCTCCGAAGGCGGCTTGAAGCTGTTGATGGATTACAACTGGCCGGGCAATGTGCGGGAGCTGGAAAATGCGGTGGAACGGGCGCTGGTGACGAGCCGCGGGCAGGTGCTGACGGAAGAAGATTTTTCGTTCCTGGCGGCCAACGAGGCGGCCAAGGCGTGGACGGCGCCGGCCGGGATGACGCTGCAGGAGATGGAAAAGCTGCTGATTATGGCGACGCTCGAGCGGACCAACGGGAACATCAAGGAATCGGCATCGGTGCTGGGGATCGACCGCTCGACGTTGTACGAGAAAATCAAGCGGTACGAGATCCCGCGATAGGGAGAAATCAACATGTTGGTCAGCGGGCGCAAGAGCGCGACCAGGGGATCGCGCGCAGACGAGGGCGTCTGCCCCACTTAACGGCTGGCGGGCGGCGTTGCGGGGTCGGCCTTGTAGGCCTTCTCGATGCGGTAGATGTAATTGATGGTTTCGCGGAACGGCGGGACGCCGTTATACTTGTCGACCACCGCGGGGCCGGCGTTGTAGGCGGCCAAGGCGTGCCGGAGGCCCCCGTGATATTTGTCGAGGAGATCGCGGAGATAGCGCGCGGCGGCGTCCACGTTTTGCACGGGATCGTACGGATCGGCGCCGAAGTCCTGGGCGGTGGAGGGCATCAACTGCATCAGGCCGATGGCGCCTTTGGGAGAAACGGCTTGCGCCTCGAAGCCGGATTCGGCGGCCATCATGCTGCGGATCAGGACGCGCGGCAGGCCATATTTATCAGCGGCGGCATCGGCTAATTCGAGCGGCGAAGGCAGACGCGGAACCGGGACGACAAGGGGTGGCGGCGAGACCGGAGCCGGCGTTGGCGCGGGTATGGTTTCTTCAGGCTCGAATGTGCGGATCTCCGCGGCGGCGAATTCCGTGAAGCCAGAACCGCTATAAAGGCGGACACGGGCGCCATCCAGCTCGTGGCGATCGGCATGCAGGCGCACGCCGCTGGCGAGTATGGCGTACTCACCGGCGAAAGCCGTCGCGGCGGTCCAAAGGAGCAAAAATCCCAGTAAACGCATCGAGCCTGTACAGTATTTTGACGCAATTTGGGGGCAAAGCGTGCAGGGGGTGAGAAAAGCCTGGCAGGCCAGGCGGCCTGTCCCGCTAAGCTGCTGATTTCATGTGGGACAGGCGTCCTCGCCGGTCTCTTCTACTTCGGCTGATACGCCACGGCGTCGATTTCGATCTTGGCGCCGGGCAGCGGAAGCGCGGGCACCGAAATGGTGGTGCGGGCAGGCTTGATCTCGCCGAAAAACTCGGTGTAGACCTCGTTCATGGCGGCGAAATCCTTGACGTCGGTGAGGAAGACACCGCAGCGGACCACATCGGCCATGGAGGCGCCACAGCCTTCGAGGATGCGGCGGATGTTGTTGAGCACTTGCCGGGTTTCCGTTTTGATGTCGCCGGCGACGGCCTGGTTGGTGGCGGGGTCTACCGGCACCTGGCCGGAAACGTAGATGAAATCACCGGCGCGGACGGCCGGAGAATAAGGGCCGCGGGGCGCGGCGATGCCGGGAGGGTAGATGCGTTCGATCATGGGTCAGTGTCCTTCCGCTTCGAGAAAACGTTCCGCTTCAATGGCGGCCATGCAGCCGGCGGCAGAGGCGGTGATGGCCTGGCGGTAGGTGCGGTCCTCGACGTCGCCGGCGTGGAAAACACCGGCGATGTTGGTGCGCGCGCCGCCTTTGGAAACGATGTAGCCATCGGCATCGGTTTCGATCTGGCCTTTGAAAACTTTGGTGTTGGGGATGTGGCCGATGGCCAGGAAGAAGCCGTCGACGTCCTGCCGCCAGGTTTCGCCGGTTTTGAGATTGCGCAGGCGCACGGAGGTGACCAGCTTCTGGGCAGGGTCGAGGATCTCGTCGACAACGGTGTTGAGGAGAAACTTGACTTTGGGATTAGCGCGGGCGCGATCGAGCATGATTTTGGAGGCGCGGAACTCCTCGCGGCGGTGCACCAGGGTGACCTCGCTGCCAAAGCGGGAGAGGAAGTTGGCTTCCTCCATGGCGGAATCGCCGCCGCCGATGACCATGATCTTGCGGTTGCGGTAGAAGAAGCCGTCGCAAGTGGCGCAGGAGCTGACGCCGTGGCCGATCAGCTTTTGTTCGGACTCGAGGCCCAGCCAGCGGGCGGATGCGCCGGAAGCGACGATCAGGGTGTGGGTTTCCATCCACTCGCCCTCGACGTTGATGCGGAAGGGCCGGCGGGAGAGATCGGTATCGACGACCGAACCGTGGAGGTATTCGGCGCCGAAGTGCTCCGCCTGTTTCTTCATGTTTTCGACGAGGTCGGGACCGTTGATGCCTTCGGGGAAGCCGGGGAAATTCTCCACCAGGGTGGTTAGGGAAAGCTGGCCGCCGGTTTCGTGACCGCTGATTACCAGCGGTTTGAGATTGGCGCGGGCGGCATAGATGGCCGCGGTGTTGCCGGCACAGCCGGAGCCGATGATGACGACGTTGCGCATCGGAAAAAATCAGGGTAGCACGGGGCGGAGACTGGTTCGAATGCTATGCCGGCGTGGCCGGGCGCAGCCCGGCCACGCTGGGAGCTTACCAGATCGGCCGGTATAGCTGGAACGTCAGGAGAGGGTACTCGGCACATCGGCTCACTCTCCCATCAGTTCGTCCGCCTCGCCGGGCAGCGGGCCGGCCATTTCGCGCAGCTTCTCGAACAAGGCGTCGTACAACGATGCGTAGGCTTCGAGCGCCGGGTCGGTTTGGCGCGGCTTGGCAAACGTGCGCCGCATCTGCCGCACCGCAACCAGCAGGAGTTTCAGTTCGTCGTCGGTAAAGCCGGAGGTTTTCGCCATAATATGAAGATGAGTGCCGCGAACGCGGCCGTCCAGGCCAGCACGCTCACCGCCGCCATGATGCGAGGCTCGGCGGTGGCGCGGTATTCGAGTTCGATGTGCAAGGCCGCCGCGGCGAACGGACGCACCACCATAAATCCCAGGTTGTCGGTTTCGATCGGAATCTCGCGGCCGTCCTCGGTGGCGCGCCACCCGGGGTCGGCATTCACGCGCACCGCGATCAGGCGCCCGGCAGGCGCCGCGCCATCGATCGCCAGCGCGTCGGTCCGCAGCCATCGCGTCTGCAACACGGGCCGCGAGGCGTCTTCCATGGCGGCGATGTAGCGCTCCAGCACCCACGGCTTCGCCGCCGCTTGCTCGCCGGGCAGTTCCTCGCGGCTCACCAGGTTCGCCAGCGGACGCGCCGGCAGGCCATAAATGGTGTCGTCTTCCTCGTGGTACACCGGCGCGAGCGCTGCCGTCAGGCGCTCGGCATGAACGTAATCGCGGTAATACTCGCGGCTCTTCGGGCCGTGGATCACCAGGTACTGCGTGTTCATGGCTTTGAGCTGCAACAGGGTGTCGGCGGTCTCGTGCCCGGCGCGCGCGTCCTTACCCGTGCGCACTTGGTACGCCAGGTCCCACGGCATGCGATTGGTGAGGCCGGTTTCGAATCCCCCGCCCACCTGCGGCAAGTCGAACCACGCGTTCATGCGGAAGCGCAGGCCGCCTGAGGCGAAGACGCGGCCCTCGGGGGGATGATCGGCCATCCAGCGGGCCAGGTGGAATTCGATGGTTTGTTCGCGCGGCGCGGGCATCCAGGGGCCCCATCCCTGGGTTGCGTAAGCCCAAAGCTGCGGGGTTCCGGCCAGCAGCAGCATGCCGCCGGTCCCGATGGCGCAGAGCCGCACGGTGGAGTTCGAGCTGCGCATGGCCAGACGCACGGCTTCCACCAGCGCGAGCGCCAGGAACAGTTCGAACTCGATGGCGTAGCGCCGCGATTCGGGGATGGTGTCCAGCCCGTAAAGATAAAAGACCGACGCAATCCAGCCGAAGGTGAAGGCCGCCATGGTCACGAAGCAAAAGTAGAACGATCCGCGGAACAGGCGAAACAGCAGGCGGACGACCAGCACGCCGGCCACCAGGCCGGCCACCAGCCAGCGTTGCGGTTGGTCGAAATGGTATGCGAAGGAATCGGTGGGCCAGTTAAAGACGATGGTGCGGATGAACGTGGGGGTGAGCCAGAAGCAGGCCAGCAGGTAGCCCAGCCCGCCCGCGGCGCAGACGCGCCAGGCGCGGAACTCCGGCTCGCCCAGCGCCGCCGCCAGCAGCACCACGCAAGCAATCGCCAGGGCAAACGCGCCCACCCAGTTCACCAGCGGAGTGGCGGCGAGCAGCAGAGCGGCCACCAGCACCGGCGGGTATCCGCGCCGCCGGGCCGCCATCCACAGCGCCAGCAGAACCAGCGGCATCAGCGCGAGCGCGGTATTGTGGGGACCTTCGCCATACTTCGCCAGTACCTGCACGCGCCAGGGAAGCTGCACGATGCCGCGGTCCTTTTCCACCGCCGGAAACAGACCGTACGAAGGCGAAAGCAGGCTGTAGACCAGCGCCGCGATCAGCGACCAGCGGCGGCTGCGCGTGAAATGCAAAGCCAAGAAGAACGCGGTCACCGGGCCGGCGCAGGTCGCGAGCGAAACCAGGGTGCGGTAAATGTAAGCCAGATCGGCGCGCGGCATCAGGTGCGCGAGCGCGGCGGTGAAATAAGGCAACGCCGGCACGTATAGGAAACGCGTGGGCAGGCCGCAGTATTGAAACGGGTTCCAGCCCCACGGGTTCGGATGCGCCGAAACGAAGCGGGCGATGGCCACGTAGCCGTCTTCGATGGATCCGCGGAAGGGCAGCTCGCCGTGCAGGAATAACGGCCCGTTAAGCGCCACGTTGAGCAGGAAGATGGCAAGCGCCGCGAGCGGCGTGGCCAGCCGTTTCACCGCCTCTGCTCCCGCCGCAGGAATAGCCAGAGCAGCGCGGCCAGCGAAAGCGCGGTCAGCATCCAGCCCACGCGATTTTCCAGCGGCATGGCGAACACCAGCCTGATCTCGTCGTCGCCGGGCGGCGCATCCACCAACAGGAAACCCATGGCATCCTTGCGCAAGCCAAGCCGCGTGCTTCCGGACCAGGCCTGCCACGCCGGGTCCCACGTTTCCTGCACCACAACGGACTGGCCCGCATTCCGTTTGGCGTGCACCAGGATCTGGTCCGTGTCGGGGCGCTCCAGGCTCGCCGGCGCATCCGGCCCATGCTCGATCGCATCCACGTAGGGGCGCAGGCGCTCCATGTCTTGATTGTTGCGCGGCGTCTGCTGCGCATCCAGGAGCGCCGTCTCCACCACGCGGACGCGCGGCGCCCAGCGGCGCGGAATGCGGTGGAGCGCGTTGCCCCGCCCATCGTCGTACAGCAACGGAGTTGCCGGGCCGGCGAATCGATCCAGGTTGCGGAAGTCCTTATAGGGTTCCTCGGATTTCTCCCCGGCTGTGTATATCACGTCCACGCCCAGCGCCTGCATCCACAAAATGGCGAATTGCGGATCGGTTCCCGCGGCGATCTCCCATTGGGCGAACTCAACCAGGGGATTCAGCAATCCCTGCTCCGAGCCTCCGCCCATTTGCGCCAGGTCGTGCCAGGCATCGAACCAGAACCGCACGGTGCCCGCGGGAAGTGCCCGCGCATCGGGCATGTTCTTCCAGAGCCAGCCGGTGATGCGGTATTCCACGCGCGCCTGGTAATCCGGCCAGCGCGGCATGAAACTCCACGCGTGCTTCACAAAGCGATAGGTTGTGGCGAATGCCACGGCCACTATCAGCACAACCACTACCTTCAGCGCGATCCCGCGTCTGCGCCACAGCCATTCGAGCATAGTGAGAACGCCCATGATGATGACCAGGTCCAGTTCCGGGACCAGGCGCCCAGGTTCGCCCATGATGCGAAACCGGATAAACTGGTGGCCCAGAACATTGACCGCAAAGAAGAGCAGGGCGCCGGCGCTGAAGACCGCCCAGGTGCGCTCCGGCCGCGAGCGCGCCAGCTTCCATGAGATCAGCAGAAAAACAGCGGTCACGGCGGCGGCCACCCCGACGGACCACGTGTTGCCGCGCTCGGAGACGTACTGCATGTTGTGGATGGTGATGCGGAAGTAGGAAGGCACCAGCCAGAAGGCGGTCAGGCCGTAGGCCAGGGCCGGAATGGCGACCGCGATGAGCAGGATACGCGAATCCCGTCGGGTGATCCAGAAGCTCCACGCCAGGATGGGATAAAGCATCGCCAGAGCCGTCGCGCCATAGAAATTATTCAACGCCACTGCCGCGCAAAAGATGGCGGCCAGCGCCATCCAGGCCGGCCGCCGCCTCTCCATCGCGAGCCACGTGAAGGCCAGGGCGATGGGAATCAAGGCAAGCGAAGTGATGTGCGGACCCTCGCCGTATTTCACCAGGGCGCCGAAGCGCACCGGTTCCCACCAGCCCGCATCCAGGCGCATGTTTTTCAGGAACAAGAAGGACGGCGACATCAGCCCGGCCGCTGCGCCGCCGGCGTAGGCCGCGGCGCGGGAGCGGCCGCCCACGCGCATCAGCAGGTACACGCCGGCGATGCCCACCGAGTAGAAAAACATGGTGTAGAAGTGGTACGCCTCCACCGGCCAGAGCCCGGTGATCTTGGAGATGATGGCGGTGCCATAGCGCAACGCCGGCGGATACACGTAGTCGAACCGCGTGCCGGTGTACCAGAGCGGCTGCCAGCGTGGATGGGGCCAGTGTGCGGCCAGAAACCGCGCATCGGAAATGAAAGTGCTCTCGATGGACGGCCACTTGTCGGTGTACTTCTTGGTGAAGTAGGGCCACACCAGCGCCGCGCCGAAAAGAAAGAGGATGCAGCAATCCAGCAGGATTTGCCTGCGCCTCGTCATGCCAGCCGCTCCCGCCGCGCGCTCCAGGCGATCAATCCCACCAGGATCAGCAGCGTCAGCAGCGTCACCATGCGCCCGACCCGGTTCTCAAGCGGCGTGACGAACTCCAGGCGGACTTGCCCGTCGCCCGGCGGCGCGTCCACCACCAGGAATCCCATCGCGTCCTTCCGCACCGGCAACTGTGTTCCGCCGGCCCACGCCTGCCAGGCCGGGTCGTAGCTTTCCTGCACCACGATCGACTGTCCGGCCTGCACGGTTGCCCGCACCAGCATCGCGTCGGTGCCGTCGCGCTCCACCGACGGCGACGCATCGGGGCCCTTTTCGATCACGTCCGCGTAAGCGCCCAGATACTCCACGTCGTCGTTGAAGCGCGGCGGTTTCAGCTCGTTCAGCTTCTGCCGGTCCACTACCCGGGCGCGCGCCGCGTACCGCCGCGGAACTTTGTAGAGGAGGTTGCCCTGCTGGTCGTCGTAGATCACCGGCAGGACTCCCGCCAGTTTCCGCGGATGCTGAAAGTCCTTGAACATTTCCTGCGACCGCTGATCCGCAACGTAAATCGCATCCACCCCCAGGCACTGCATCCAGAGGATGGCGGGCTCCGCCTTGGTGCCCAGGTTGGTTTCCCATTGCGCCGCTTCCACCGCGCCGTTCAGCAGCCCCTGTTCCGATCCGCCGCCCAGTTGCGGCAGGTCGTGCCAGGCATCGTACCAGAAACGCACCGACCCGGTGGGGTAGGCTCGCGCGTCGGGCATGTTCTTCCACAGCCAGTCGGTGACCCGGTACTCCACGCGGCTTTGATAGTCCGGCCACGTGGGAAAGACGTGCCACGCGTGGCGGACATAACCTTTCGCCGTCCAGAAGGCCCCCAGCACCATCACGATGGCTACGCCGCGCAGCGCGATGCCGGGGCGGTCCCACATCCAGCGCAGCCCGAGCACGATGGCCATGATGTAGATCATGTCCAGTTCCGGCAGCAGGCGCAGAGGCTCGCCGGAGACGCGGAAGTGGAAATAGAGATTGCCGAGCACGTTCACCGAGAAGAAGACCACGCATCCGGCCACAAAGACGGCCCAGGTGCGGTCCTGGCGGGAGCGCGCGAAACGGTCGGTCGAAACCGCGTAGGCCACGGCCACCGCCACCGCCACCCAGATGGACCAGGTGGTGCCGTGCTCGGAAACATACTTCAGGTTCTCGGCGGTCACGCGGAAGTAGGAAGGCACCAGCCAGAAGGCCGTAAGGCCGTAAGCCAGCAGCGGAATGGCAACCGCCGGCGCCACGATGCGCTTCTCCTGCCGGGTGATCCAGAAGCTCCAGACCAGGGTGGGATAAAAAACCGCCAGCGCGGACGCGCCGTAGAAATTATTGGCCGCGACTCCCGCTGAAAATACCGCCGCCGCCGCAATCGCCCAGGGCCGCCGCTTCTCCAGCGCCAGCCAGGTGAAGGCCAGCGCGATGGGGATGAGCGCCAGCGCGCTCATGTGCGGGCCTTCGCCGTACTTCACCAGCACGCCCAGCCGCTGCGGCTGCCATTGCCAGGCGTCGCCGCGGAAGCGCGGCAGGAAAAGGAAGATCGGCGACATCAGCGATGTGGCGACGGCCCCCAGCCAGGCGCAGGCCCGCGATTTTGTGCCCACTCGCAGGAACAGGTAGACGCCCGCGATTCCCAGCGCGTAAAACAGCGCCGCATAAAAATGGTACGCCTGCACCGGCCAGAGACCAGTCAGCCTGGAGATGGCGGCGGCGCCGTAACGCATGGCGGGCGGATAAATGTAATCGAACCGCGTTCCGCCATACCACAGCGGCTGCCATTGCGGATGCGGCCAGTGCTCCGCGAGAAACCGCGCGTCGGAAATAAAGGTGCTCTCGATGGACCCCCACTTGTCTTCGTACTTGGCTTTGAAGTACGGTTTCACCAGCATCGCGGCGTACAAAAAAACCAGCAGGAAATCCAGCAGAATTCGCTTGCGGTGGGAGAGTTTCAGCGGAAATTTCAAGTCAGTCGGCCTGATGTTTGATTTCGCCCGCGTTGCGGTAGCGCCGCTCCAGGCTTTGGAAGCGCCGCTGGTGAATGATGCCGGACCGGTGCAGCAGGTATCGCGCCAGCAGCCACAGAATCGAGATGCCGTAGATGGAGCTCTGCAGGAACGACGCCGACGACGCCTGCTTGAAGTACCTGGTCGGCACCGGCACTTCGGTGATCCGCATCTTGATGTTGACCAGTTGCGCCATGATTTCCTGGTCGAAGATGAACTTGTCGGAGTTCATCGCCAGGTTCACGGATTCCAGCGCTTCCCGGTCGAAGGCCCGATAGCCCGTATGGTATTCCGAAAGCTTCAGCCCGAACACAACGTTTTCGGCCATCGTCAGGAAGCGGTTGGAGATGTACTTCCACCACGGCATGCCCTGTTTCATGGGGTGCGCGCCCATAAGCCGCGAGCCCAGCACCACGTTCGCCACGCCGTCTTCAATCGGTTTGATGATTTCCGGCAGCAGTGTCGGATCGTACTGATAATCGGGGTGCACCATCACGATGATATCCGCGCCGGCGCGCAGGGCCTCGCGATAGCAGGTCTTCTGATTGGCGCCGTAGCCGTAATTGCGATCGTGCACGAAAAGCTCCAGCCCCAGTTCGCGCGCGATCTTGGCGGTTTCATCGGAGCTGCCGTCATCCACCAGGATGACCAGGTCGACCATCTCGCGCGGCAGGTCGGCGTACGTCATGTGCAGCGTCTTGGCGGCGTTGTAGGCCGGCATGACCACCACTACTTTGGGTTTCTTCAGGCTCATTCGGTGCGCTCCGCCCGGGCGCGGACAATGAATTGGTACGCGAACAGGTTTTTCCAGACTCGCGCCGATTCAAACGATAGCCGTTCCATGGCGCGCACTGCCGCCGTGCCGTCCCACCGCGGAAGAGCCAGCCCCACCGGCACGCCCGAGTAGCGGGCGGTTTCGATCCGCAGCCCCGCGCGGCGGAACAGGTCCACCCATCCGTCCCAAGTGTAAAAATGCAGGTGGGTGCTGTCGAACAGGCCGCGCTCGTGCTGCGGAAAGCGGCCCCGCAGCACGTTCCACCGGAACCAGGCATGGCCGCTATTGGGCAGCGAACCCATGAGTGTGGCGCCTGGCGCCATCAGGTTCCGGCACTCCTTCAGCAAATCGAGCGGCGCCCGCAGGTGTTCCAACACGTCGGCGCATATGATGTAATCGAACTGGCCGGTCAAAGGCGGCAGCCCGCGATCCAAATCGGCGCCGGCAAACTCCACGGTCGACGGATGCGGCGTATTCGGCCAATCGACGCTGGTGACCGCGAAGCCGCGGCCGGCGAGGATCTCCGACAGGTAGCCCACTGCGCAGCCCACATCGAGCACGCGCCGGCCTTCCCCATGCAGCGGAAATTCGGCCAGCAGCAGCGCATGGCTGCTGTAAGGCGCTGCCTTAAATTTATATCGGAGAACCGTTTGGGCCGCGGCTGAGGCCATTTTCATTATTATGACACGCGGGGAGCAGCGGACCCGGCGGGGGTAATGTCTGAGTAGGGGTACGTCCGGGATTGCCTGATCCGCCTGGGTATTCGCAATACCGTCCACTCTTATGTCGCGCGCCCCGGGTCGCTCGGGACGAAAGGCAATGAAAGAGAAACGGCTCCGATTGTATGGTTGGGTTATGCTTAATGGTGGCAGGAAACCAAAAAGGACAGAAAGGGACAGCGAGTATGACAAGCGAACGGTCTTCGGTTGCACTCCGGCCGCGTGTGCTTCGGGCAGTGACGGCGCTCGCGATAATTTCGATCTCCTTTAATCTTGGCTGGCCGCGCGCTTCCGCGGCTTCGCCAGATAACCAGCCGCGCTCTCTCCCAGTGTCCACTCGCCGCCCCCAAGCGAAGCTCATGAGCGTGCCATTGAGCTTCGAGCCGAACCAGGGCCAGTCGGCCTCCGCAGTTCAGTTTCTCTCTCGCGGTGCCGGCTACGCGCTCTTCCTTACTCGCGGCAAGGTGGTCGTGAACCTGGAGCGGCAGCAGCCGGCGCCGGCGGCCGCGGCGGGGCAAACACCCCAAGCCGCGCCCGTCGACACCCTGCGCATGAGCCTGATCGGGGCAAATCCCAAGGCCCACGCAGTAGGGCTGGCCCCGCAGCCCGGCGTGGTGAGCTACTTCATCGGCAACGACCCGAAGAAGTGGCGCTCCGGCATCCCGACTTATGGCAAGGTCGAGTATCCCCAGATCTACCCCGGCGTGGATCTGGTCTTTTACGGCAATCAGCGCCAGTTGGAATACGACTTCGTGGTCGCCCCCGGCGCCGACCCCAGCCGCATCGCCTGGCGGATCGACGGCGCCCGCACCAGCGTCGACGCGGAGGGCAATTTAGCACTGAGTGCGCCCAACGGTCCGGCAAGCTTCAAGAAACCGGTGCTGTACCAGATGGATGGAGAAAAGAAGACCAGCGTCGATGGGGCGTTCTTCGTGACCGGAAACCAGGTACGCTTCCGGCTGGGCAGCTACGACCATTCCAGGGCGCTGATCATCGACCCGGTGCTCAGCTATGCCAGTTATCTTGCCGGAAGCAGCACCGATCACATCGGGTGGACGCTCGGACCCGGTATCAGTGCGGTGGGTACGTCGCAGGGCCTCGCGGTGGACAGCGCGGGTAGCGTGTATGTGGCGGGCGACACGTACTCGATCGACTTCCCGACGAAGAACCCTTATCAAAGCGCGCCTCCGGCAAAGGGGCCGGCAGGCAGCCCCGTACCTCCCGGGGACTGGCCTTCGGCCTTTGTAACCAAATTCAGTCCCGATGGCAGTTCGCTGGTTTATTCCACCTATTTGGGCGGCAACGGTTATGACTACATCTACGCCATCGCGGTGGACTCCAGCGGCAATGCCTACGTGACCGGTCAGACAAACTCGCCCGATTTCCCGACAACCACCGGAGCGTACCAGAGAGTCTGCTCCCCATATACCATCCTAGGGCCGCCCGTCCAGACTTTATCCAACTGCAACTCCGCTGACACGTCCGCATTTGTGACCAAGCTGAATCCCACCGGAACGGGCCTCGTCTACTCGACATTTCTCGGCGGCTACGGGAATTGGGCATACGCAACTGCCATTGCCGTAGATGCCGCCGGTCGCGCCTACATTGCCGGCAACGAGAACGATATTTACTCCACTGGCATTTTCGGCTCCCCTGTCAATCCCGGCTTTCCAACTACCAGCGGCGCGGTAATCAGTGGAACCCAACCTGTCGGAGGCGACCCCCAATTCGCTTTCGTCGCGGCGTTCGATCCCGCCGGCGCCCAACTGCTCTATTCCACTCTATTCGGCGACACGAATTTCAAGTGCATCATCGGCTGCGGCGGCGATACGTATGGCACCGGGATCGCGGTGGATGCCAACGGCTATTTCTACCTGGTCGGCGAGACCGAGGCTAGCACCCTGCCCACGACCGCCGGCGCCTATCAGCCTACCGGTGCTCCTTTGGGCAACCCGGCAAACGCTCTGCAAATCTGGCGCGGCTTCGTCGCGAAGTTCAATCCGGTCACTGCCGCCGGTGGAGCATCGCCGGCCTACGCCACCTACCTTGGCGGGAAAACTGGGAATACAGGCGACTACATCAGCGGCATCACCATCGATAGCGCCGGCAATGCCTATATCGTCGGGTATACGAATTCTCACGATTTTCCCGTGACGGCCGGCGCTTATTCGACCGTATGCGGGTCGAATGGGCAGAACTGCGCGGCGGCCCACGTGACCAAGCTGAAACCGGACGGCAGCGGCATTATCTGGTCCACCTTTGTGGGAGACGCCAAGTCCGATGGAAGCGACGCGTTGTTTTTTACGGGCCCCATCCAGTTGGATGGGAACGGGAACGTCTATATCATGGGGCAACCGAACCCGGGCTTCCCATTGGTCAATCCCGTTCAATCGGCCGGAAACGGCGGAGACTTGCAGGTGCTCGTCGCCAAGCTCGATCCCACGGGCGCGAACCTGCTGTTCTCCACGTACATCGGTTCCGGCGGGCTCGACACCGCGAATCCAGCCGGGCTGGCAGTCGACGCCGCCGGCGACATCTATCTCGCCGGCAATACCGCCGGCCCGCACCTGATCACGACCCCCGGCGCATTCCAGACGACCGTCAGCAACAGCGGCTGCTGCTATCACGGCTTCGTCGCCAAGATCGCGCCCACGCCCGAGCCATCCCTGCTATCCGGCACTCTCGCGAACGGCGCGACGTATCTTGCCGGAGGGCTGGTGCCGGGATCCTGGGCGCAGGTTAAGGGCACCAACCTCGGCACCACCACGCGCATCTGGGCCGCATCCGATTTCACCGGCCTCGGTAATAACCTGCCCACCAACCTGAGCGGCGTTCAGGTGATG
>Ga0181530_10004040_pt1 | contig 15845 bp, 13 predicted proteins | sample PEATcosm2014_Bin_42_FD_119769 | JGI IMG/M metagenome (GOLD analysis project Ga0181530, IMG submission 119769) | Peatland microbial communities from MTU Mesocosm Facility, Houghton, MI, USA - PEATcosm2014_Bin10_60_metaG | ecosystem: Environmental > Terrestrial > Soil > Wetlands > Peat | place... | reverse complement strand
TCGTGGTGGAACGTCGACCTACCCCACTTCGAGAGCATCGATTCCATGGAGTAGCGCATACCGGCAAAGCGCCCGCGCGTAGAACCTGTTGAATTCCCCCTCAGCGAGGGTATCGGCGGCCGTGATAGGCACTCTTGCGATGGTGATTCCGCCTCTGGGATTCCTCCGCTCTTCCGTGCCATTCATTCGCCCGGCAGATCGAAGTTCGGCTGCGAGAGATGCGTCGCTGCTACTACCAGCGGCGGTACGAAGAAGGTCCGCGTAGATCGCGGCGCCGGAATTGTTGCCGTTCGCGATTGCCGCATCCCGGCAGACACCATAACGCCGGACCCGAAATGGCCGGCTAAGTTTGAGCCATAATGGTTGTTTGCCGTTGCGCGTCGACGCAGTATACGAAACTTCATCGCCGAACGTGAGGATCGTTGACGTCGGTTGGCTACTGCTTCGATTCCAGTGCTCTGGCAAAGTTGTACCATCCTGAAAGCGGAACTGTCGCGGTGGACCGGATCGTCAATGACCCCGGCTGATCGAACAATATGCCCACAATTTGCGGCTCCGCGCGATGGACGCGATTCAGATTGCTGTCGCGATCGCGCTCAGGCGCCAGTGGGTGGTGGACCACTTCGTCGCCGCAGATCAGGTGCTCTGCAACGTGGCCGCGAGGGAAGGCTTTTCGGTCATTAATCCGCAACCTGAATCCTGAGCCCAGTGACATGGGAATGAACCGCTTGCATCAGAGGCCGGGTGCCGAGGTTGTCCGCACCACAGCGCGATTGACGGCGCGGCGCGGCGGTCCAACACTTTCACAGTTCATCTCCGTGGTCCCGGCGCGCCGGCGCTTTCTGAGTGATAATTGAAGGCCGGATCAAGTCGACGATATGGTTTCCCCGGCCGCAGTTTCTCCGCACCGGCGAGGAGACGTGGGCCGGATCAGGCTCCGGCCGTTTTACCCGGGCCGAGATCAAGCAGGACCCCGGGGTCCGCCCTGCCAACTGTCAGCCTTTTGCCGCCTTGCCGCGCTCCACCACACAGCGGCCGCCGCGGAAAACGTACTCGATGCCGCGAGGATCTCGCCGGGGATCTTCGTAAGTCGCCGGGCTGCCCACGGAGCGGGCATCGAAAACCACCAGATCGGCGTGCCAGCCACGCGCCAGCCGGCCGCGCCGCTCCAGGCCGAAACGCACCGCGGGCGCCTCGGTGATTTTGCGAATCGCTTCGGGGAGGCTCAGCCATTTCCGCTCGCGGCAGATTTCGCCCAGCAGCAGCGGAAAGGTCCCGTGCAGTCGCGGATGAGGCCGTCCGGTGGTGTAGAATCCGTCGCTGATGATATTGGAGAGGGGGTGCGAAAGGGTCTGCCGCAAATTGGCCTCGCTCTGGTTGATCTCCAGAATGTTCACCCTGCCCCGCTCTTCGATCAGCAGGTCGATGGCGGTTTCGACAGGCGGCCGGCCGCGATCCCGGGCAATCGCCGCCATCGTTCGCCCGACGTGCCGCTGGTTCGCTTCCGAATCTACCGCCGCCACGATGATGCCGTGCCAGCCCTGCTCGATGGCCGCCTCCGTTTCGTCTGCAATGCGGGTGCGCCGCGCCGGCTCCGCCAGGGCCAACATTAGGCCGCGCATGCCGCCTTCCAGCGCCCACTGCGGGAGCATCTGGGTCAGCACGGTGCTGCCGCGCGTGTAGGGGTAGCAGTCGAAGGCCACGTCGATGCCTTGCTGCCGGGCTTCTTCGATGCGCTCCAGCGCCATCCTTTGCAAATGCCAGTGGCGCTCGCCCACCACCTGGAAATGGGAAATCTGCAAACGGCATCCCGAGCTGCGGGCCAGCTTCAGTTGCTCCTCCACGGATTCCATGATCCGGCCGGAGTAGTCGCGCATGTGCGTGGTGTACGTCTTGCCGCGGCGCGCCACCACCCTGCAAAGCCGCTCCAATTCCTGGAAGGGAGCGCTGGCGCCGGGCGAGTACATCAAACCGGTGGAGAAGCCCGCCGCGCCTTCGGATAAAGCGTCGTCCAGCAGGCCCTCCATGCGGTCCATCTCGCCCGCGGATAAAGCGCCCAGACGATGGCCCGCGGCCCATATCCGCAGCGTGCCGTGGCCCACCAGGGAGACGCAGCCGGCGTGCGCCGCCTCGCGCGCGGCTGCCAGGTAATCCGCGGCCGTGGCCCAACCCCAATTCCCGCTGCCGCACAGAATGCCGCCGGCGAACTCATGCAGCGGCCCGCGATCTTCACCTGCCGGGTAAGCCGAGAAGCCGCAGTTGCCCACCACCTCGGTGGTGACTCCCTGGAGCAGCTTCTCCGGGCGATTCTCCAGAACCTGGAGGTCGGAATGGCTGTGGCCGTCGATGAAGCCTGGCGCAATGGTCAGCCCGGCGCAGTCGATGGCTTGGGCGTCTGCGGGCGCCGCCACCTCGCCCAATCCCTCGATGACGCCGCCGCGAATCAGCACGTCGCCGGCTGCCAGCGGCGCGCCGCCGCCATCCGCGAGCACGCCTCCCCGCAGCAGCAGCGGTCTCGAATCCATCAAATTAGAATTTTCCATCGGCCACTTCGAAATGGGTTGGTTTGTTGAGGCTTTCGCCGCCGCCGGAAACCCATGCGGCGACCATCTCCAGCAGGGTTTCCTCCGCAACCTCCGGAGCACCCAGCAAGGTGTGGCTGGCGGAGGCGTCGCTTAGCAGCGCCACCCTCCCCTCCGCGCCCGAAAAACGGCAAGGCCGCTGCAAGCGCGCCGCGAAAAACTCCGCCGTCGCGCGCAGCCACAGGGTTCGCGCCCCGGTAATATTGAGGATCCGGGGCGGCGTCTCGCAGTACTCCAGAGATCGCAGCGCGTACGAATTGGCGTCGCGCTGCCAGATGACATTGAATGCCGGCACGGTGAGTTCGACCGGCTCGCCCGCATAAACCTTGCGCGCGATATCCACCAGCACGCCGTATCGCAGGTCCACGGCGTAATTGAGGCGGTACAGCAGGCAGCGCAGCCCGCGCACCCCCGAGTAATATTCGAAAACCCGTTCTCTACCGAGACACGACTGGGCGTATTCGCCGGCCGGAGCGGGCGCATCCGTCTCTCGCGAGCCGCCGCTCGCAGGTTCGCGGAGGGGATAAACATTGCCCGTGGAGAAGACCACCATGCGGCTGCCGGCGAACCGCTCCGCTACGATTGCGGGGACCACCGTGTTCATCGCCCAGGTCAATTCCGGGCTTCCCGAGGAGCCAAACTTCCGCCCCGCCAGGAAGAGCACGTTGGGACATTCGGGCAGCGCCGCGACCGCCGTACGATCCAGCAGGTCGCAGGAGATCGCTTCTACTCCCGGCTCCGAGACCGGGCTGCGGGATATGGCGATGACGCGGCGCGGGCTGCCGGCGCCGTCGGCTGCCCGGCGGCACAGGCGGGCCAGCGACAGCCCCATTTTTCCGGAGGCTCCCAGGATCAGGATGTCTCCCTCGAGGCGCCGCAGGCACGCTACATCCTCTTCACTGGGGCGTGATAGTTCTTCCGCGAGTTCCGTGACGTTCCCGATTTGCCTGGCGACCATCGCTCCCCTTTTCCATCACAACCACAGATATCTTTCTTTATGCTTCGTTGACTTGCTTTTTACATTCGATTGGTATTACACGTAACATCATGGCCGAGCGACCGTCAAGCCGGCCGAATTCCGCCATGGGGATCCTGGCGCGGCAACCCCGCAGGCGGAGGGCGGCCACAACTTTCATAGGTTCTCCCTCAGAGGCGCCGGACGGGCGGAACCGCCTGGCCGCTGGCGGCGGATGCATAGATCGCTTCCACCACCTCGAGCGCGCGCAGCCCATCCTCGCCGGTAATCGCCGGAGGCGTACCGTTGCGAATGGCCGCGGCCAAGTCACGGAGGAACTCCACGGTGCAGGCGCCGGCGTAGCCGGGCTGCGGCGGCAGATCGAAGCCAACTTGCCGGGCGCCGGCATTGCCGCACACAAACAGTTCTTCGTGGATGCCCTCGAACGACGGGCTCCAGGAAAGCACCCCGCGCGTGCCGCGCAGCGCGAGGTACAAGTCCCGCCCCGCGGGAAAAGAATCCGGCACGGTATAACTAATGTCAAGCACCAGCACGGTCCCGCAGGAAAACGTCAGGATGGCGAAGGAATTATCTTCGATATCGTATTGCTCATTGACCTTTACGTTCTTGCCATAGACTTCGACGACTTCGTCGGCCAGCAGCCAGCGGTACAGATCGATCCAGTGAACGCCCAGGTTGTACATGGGACCGCCGCCGCTGGCGCTTTTCACGAGCATCCATTCGGCGTGGCCCTCGATGTAGCGGTGCAGACGCCCGGCGGCACAGCGGCCCTCGCAGCCTACGATCCGCCCCAGGGCGCCATCCGCCGCATACTGCTTCATGGCGCGCGCCACCGGGTGATAGCGCCACACATAAGGCGAGGACAATACCACGCCGGCCGCCCGTGCGGCGCGAATCGCCCCGGCGAGGCTGGCGGAATCGGCCGCCATGGGTTTCTCCACCAGTACGTGGACGCCGCGCGCGGCGCAGGCGATGGCGGCTTCGGGACATTGACGATGCGGTAGAAACAGGACTGCCAGGTCCAGCCGCTCCGTCTCGAGCATGACGCGCCAATCGCGATAGGCACGCACGGAGAATTCGCCGGCAAAAGCATCCAGCACGGCGCCATCGGATTCGGCGGCGGCGACGACTTGAAACTCGCCGGCCGCCGCGAATACGGGCATATAGCTGCGCGGGTGCAAATGGCGCAGCCCGATGAATCCGACTGACAAGCTTTGCATAACGCGGCCTTCCCGTTACCATTAGTTTAAGTCGCAGCCACCGTGATCGCGCGAATCCATCGCCGCGCCGCGCATCCGCTTGTCCGACGCCTCTACGGCGGCCTGACCGGCGCCGGGTTCGAGGCATGGTTCGACCGCGCCGCCGGCAATGCCGCGCATGAGTTATTTGACCGCGAACGACTTGCCCGATCCGGGGGGACCGAACACGGCGAAGGAAAGCGGACGCGCATCGGTTGGATTGCCCAGGTAGCCGACGATCAAATTGCGAATCGAGTTAAGGCGCTCGATTTCGCCGCGGTCCGCGGTGGTGTACTTGCCGTAAGCCGCACCCAAACGGCCGAGGCGAATCCATATAATTTATAGCTCCGATTATCCGCATGAGCGCGCCCGCACCGCGGTGTGCGAGGATCTTGAACATGGCTTCGCAATTTGCCTTGGTCACGGGCGCCGGCAGCGGCATCGGACGCGCGGCGGCTCGCGCGCTGCAAGCGGCGGGTTACGCGGTGGCGCTGGCCGGACGCCGCGCCGCCGAGCTGGAGCGCACCGCCTCGCTGGCCCAAGCCGGCGGCGGCCGCATGCTGCCGGTTGCCGCGGATGTCGGCGACGCCGCCTCCGTGCGCGCCCTGTTTGCGCGCGTGCGCCAGGAGTTCGGCCGGCTCGACCTGCTTTTCAATAACGCCGGCACGGGCGCGCCCGCAATCCCCATGGAAGACCTCACGCTGGAGCAGTGGAACAAAGTCGTGGCCGTGAACCTCACGGGCGCGTTCCTGTGCGCGCAGGAAGCCATCCGCATCATGAAGGAGCAAAACCCGCGCGGCGGCCGCATCATTAACAATGGATCGATTTCGGCCCACGCCCCGCGTCCCCATTCGGCGCCTTACACGGCCACCAAGCACGCCATCACGGGGCTGACGAAATCGATCTCGCTGGATGGCCGGAAATACGACATCGCCTGCGGCCAGATCGATATCGGCAATGCCGCCACCGATATGACCGCGCGCATGGCCAAAGGAGTTCCGCAAGCCGATGGCGAACTGGCCGTGGAACCGCGCATGGACGTCGGGCATGTGGCCGATGCGGTACTGTATATGGCCCGCCTGCCGCTGGACGCCAACGTTCAGTTCATGACTTTGATGGCCACCAAGATGCCCTTTGTGGGGCGCGGATAGGGGCGCCGATCGGCCGGCTTATTAGTGTGGTTCGATCGCCATTTCACAAGCGGTCTGACCGGCCGCGGTGCCATTGGGCGGAGGAGGGCACCCCAACTTCTGTCCACCGACCATGGCGTATCCCAAGTGATAGTTCGACATGATAAAGTGCGTGCCGCCGGAGCTCGCATCCGCCGAAAACGTGCTGTCGGCGGGCTGAATCGCCACATGAACATACGCGTTGTCGCCGCCAAAGCTGACGATGGCCGCGAGGGTGCCGTCGGTGTGATACAGGTCCGCGGTCCAGGAAGTGGACCCGTTTCCCAAAAGAACATAGTGCACCGTGCAGCCGGCGGGCATGGTCGTGCCGGTGCAACCGTACACTCTTATATCGGTTGGCTGGGTTGGGTCTATTTGCATTTTGATCTCCTTGTTAGCGCTGCCGACAGGAGAAATGCCGTTGTCCTTTCTGAAGTGAATGGAGCTGCCGTCGCCCACCAGAATGGGGGAGTCGGGCTGAAAAATGTGGACCTGCCCGCGGTCCTGGGGCGCCGTTCCCGGACAGCCAGGGAGAAGGATCACCCCGATGAGTAATAACGTAGTTCGCATTTGTTTGTCCTCACAATCCTATAGCGTAAACTTACCGGAAATGGGGCCGCAGATATCTGAGAGACTATAACACGACTTAGAAATGAATAGAAGCGATTCTTACTAATGTCCCGTCGCCGGCTGGGAAAGCGGCCGGGAAAGCTGTTGAATATCCGGCCGCTTGACATAGAGCTGAAACGCCTCCTGGCCCCATTGCCGGCCCAGGGCATCGAAAGCCTCGCGGGCCTGGGCGGCATAGGCGGCGTCGGCGCGCGCCGCCAGGGCCAGCGCGCGCCAGCGCGATTCGGGATACCCGCCCAAGGTGGGTTCGGCGGCGCGAAACATCGCCAGAGCGCCCGCGCGGTCGCCATTTTCCAGCAGCGCCTGCAGCATGGCGATGCGCGCCCGCATGAGAGCGCGAACATCCAGCCGGGCAGCGCCATCCAAAGCTTCCCGGCAGGTCTTCAGTCCCGCCCTCTTATTGGCCGAGCCCAGTAACGCCAGCCCGAGAATCCGCCTAAGTTCGGTGAACGCGGCGGGATTCTGACCCTGGTCGAGCGCCAGCGCCTGTTGGGCCGTCTTAGCGGCTTCCGCGTAGCGGTTTTGGCTCAGTTCCAGTTCCGCGCGATTGCGCGCCAGATCCAGGCTCAGGGCGGGAAATTTTTCCGCGGCTTGGGCGGCCTTCCCCAACATATCGCCGGCTTCGCCGTACCGCCCCAGTATCCAGAGCGTGTTGCCGCACTGGTACCTGGCGTAGGCGAGGCGTTCCTCGCCGGCGCTTACTTCCAGCTCCTTCTGATATTGATCCAGCGCTTCGGGGTATCTTTCCTGGCCGAAAAACAGCCCACCCATGGATTCATACGCGCGGCTCGTCTGCAGGCGATCCTGAGTTTTTTTCGCCATGTCCAGAAGTTGCCCAAACGCCTCCTGCGCCGCGGCGTAGTCCCCGCGATTGCGGTAAGAACGTCCGATGATCGTCAGGCAACTGAATGTCTCCTGCGTGAACCGGTTGGGCTGGTAGAAACCCAAAGCCTCGCGGGCCTCGCGAGCGGCGTCGTCAAACTGCTTGCCCGCGTCGTGCAAAGAGGCGAGCAAGAGCAGGCAGCGCGCCACCAGGTTGGCCGCGGAGTTGCGCCGCGCCAGGGTGAGAGCCTCATCGTAATACTTCGCGGCGTCCGCGGGATCGCCTTTCCGCTGGCAGGCGCTGCCCAGGCTGATGAGCCCGCGGATCGCCAGGCTTTCGATCTGGTTGGCGCGGGCCGTATCCAGCGCTTCGCGGGCATACTGCTCGGCCAGCGGCGTGTCGCCGGCAAGGTAGGCATTGGTGCTGAGGTTGAGCTGGGCGCGGATCTCCTGCTGTGTGTTGTTGGCCAGCCGCGCAGTCTCCAGAGCTCTGCGCAGATCTCCGGCGGCCTGATCCAGTTGGCCCTTTTCGTTTTCGGCAATCCCCCGTTGCTGGGCCAGCTCCGTGAGGCCTTCCAGATTGCTGGTCGCCTGAAAAAGCGATTCCGCCTGGTGGAATGCCTGTTCCGCCTTGCCCGCGTCGGAAGCGCGGCTATACAGCACGGCCAGGCGGAGCCACGCTTCGGGATAGTCCGCGGACCCTTGCGCGGCCCGCCGATAGGCTTCCATCGCCTTGTCGCGCCGCCCCGCATTTTCGTACGCGTGTCCCAGATCGATGTACGCATCGCTTACCCCGCGGCCCGCCAGGCGCGCGATTTCCTCATACTTGCCGACGGCAGCCTGAAATTCGCGGGTTACCGTAAAATCCACGGCCTCGATTTGCAGTTGGTCGGCCGGGGGAAGTCCCGAATTGTCCTGCCGCCGCGCCAACTGTATTTCCAACCCGCCCTTCTCGGGCATTTCCAGTCCCATCCAGGCCTCGGCCAGCCGCGCGTGCGCCACGCTGAAACGCGGCGCAATTTGTACCGCTCGTCCCAGCGCTTTGGTGGCGGCGAAATAGGCCCCCGCGTGGATGTCTTCCACCCCTTTTTGATAGAATCCCACGGCTTCCGCCGGCAGCCGGTTTCGCTCGCGCGCCCGTTCCAGCCATCCCGCCGCGCCGGCCAACACCACCAGCGCCGCCAGGCCGGCCATCGCAACCCGCCGCCGCGTCAGGACCGGCCACGTCACGGTAATCGATGCCGCCTCGCCGCGCAGCGCTTCCAGGAAATGGCGGGCGCGGGTGAAGCGCTTGGCCGGGTTGGGATGCACCGCGCACAGAATGGCGCGCTCCCATTTCTCGTTCAGCGCGGGGGCCAACTTGCGCGGGGAAGGGACCGGCCGCCTGGAGCGCAGAATCGCGCCGGCCAGGGGGGTATCGGCGGCAAAGGGCAGGGCGCCCGTCACCATTTCGTACGCCACCATGCCGAGCGCGTAGACGTCGGAAGCGAAGGTGGCCACCGAGCCGGTCAGCAACTCCGGCGCCATATAATCCAGCGTACCCACCAGCTTGTTGCTCATGGTGGCGGTGCTGCCGTCATGGGCGACGAAACTGCGGGCCAGGCCGAAATCGGTGACTACCGCGCGGATCCCATCTTCCGACGGCGCCAGCATCACGTTGGACGGCTTCAAATCGCGATGGATCACTCCCGCCTGGTGGGCGGCGTCCAGAGCCGCGCCGATCTGCTGCAAAATGGGCAGCGCTTGCGCCGTGCTCATGGCGCCATCGCGCCGCAGCCTGGCCGCCAGCGTTTCGCCCTCCAGGAACTCCATCGTCAGAAAGATGACGGGCCGCTCGCCGTCGCCTTCATGCCGCGCCAGGTCGAACACCCTACAGACGTTGGGATGGGCGATCTTGCGGGAAAGCGCGATTTCCTGTTTGAAGCGCGCGATCATCGATTCGTCTTCGGCAATGGCGGGCAGCAAAGTTTTCAGCGCCACCGTTTCGCGCAGTTCCAGGTCCTGCGCCTGGTAGACTTCGCCCATGCCGCCGCGGTTCAGGTAGCGCACAATGCGGTAGCGGCCCGCCACCGTCTGTCCATCCTGAAACACGCCCGGCGGCGCCGCCGCGGCGCTCGCCGGGCCCAACAGCGGACGGTCCAGGATTCCCGGCCGCCGGCACTCTTCCAGCATGCGCTGAACTTCGCAATACAGGGCGGTATCGCTGCCGCAAGCCTGGCGCAGAAACTCGCCGGCGCTGGAACCGGGCTGTTCCACGGCGGCATCGAAAACGGCGCGGATCTGTTGCCAGCGTTCCGGTGTCATGCGGGGGAACTGGAGAGCGCGGCCTGCAGCCACGCGCGGGCGCTGCGCCAGTCGCGCTTCACCGTGCGCACGCTAATCCCCAGCATGGCAGCCGTTTCCTCTTCCGTCAGGCCGCCGAAGTACATCATCTCGACCAGCCGTGCCTGGCGGGCATCCATCTCGCCGAGCCGCGTCAGCGCCTGGTCCAGGATCAGCATCTGGTCCAGGCGCGGGTTGCGCGCGGCCAGAAATTCGTCCAGATCCACCTTCTGTTTGCCGCCCGGCCGTTTGCCCGCGCCGCGGGCGCGCGCGTGGTCCACCAGGACGCGGCGCATCACAATGGACGCGGCGGCGAAGAATTGCGCGCGGCTTCGAAAATCGAGCGCGTGGTTTTGCATCAGCCGCAGGTAGGTCTCATTCACCAGCGCGGTTGGTTGCAGCGTGTGGTCGCGCCGCTCTCCGCGCATGTAGCGCTCGGCGCGCGCATGAAATTCTCCATAGACCAGGGAGATCAACTCCGACTCGGCAGCCTGATCCCCGTGCTTCATGGCGGCGAGCAGTCGCGTGATTTCGCCGGCGGAAGGGGCCGTTCCCATATGCGATGGAGAGATTGTACCGCAAGCAGGTGGCGCACGCGGCGCACGCACGGGTGAATGTTTCCGGCCACCTCGCCGGCAAGGGTAGGAATGAAAGGCGTGTTTTCGAGGGTGCGTGCGCCGTGTTCGGTCCGCGCGAGTTGGCCCCGCATTACCACCCGAATTCCCGGAAATCTGCTCACGGGCCGAAATCGGAGATAATGGTCCTTTCGGGAAAGGAATCCAAAGTCCATGTCAGACAACGCACTCGATCGCAGGGATTTTCTCAAGACCGTCGGCGCCACGGGAATCGCCCTGGAAGCCGCCCAGTCGGCATGGGCCGCCAAACCCGGCGCCAGGTCCGGCGCCAGCCGCGTTCTGGGCGCCAACGATCGCATCAACGTGGCTGTCATCGGCTATGGAGGCCGCGGCGAATATCTCGCCGGGGAGTTCACGCGGGTAGGCCAAAAGGACAACTCCTGCCAAGTGATAGCCGTCAGCGACGTCTACGAAAAACGCAAACGCGCCGGAGCCGAACGGTACAAAGTGAAGGGCTACCTGGATTACCGCGAAGTGCTGGCGCTGCCCGATGTGGATGCCGTGGCCATCGCGTCGCCCGACCACTGGCACGCCAAAATGGCGCTGGATGCCATGGACCGCGGCAAAGACGTGTACCTGGAAAAGCCCATGGTGCACACCAATGAGGAAGCCCGGCTCCTGGTCAACACGGTGACAGAAACCAAGCGCGTGCTTCAGGTGGGCTCGCAGACCACTTCCGCCGACCAGTGGTGGAAAGCCAAAAAAGCCATCGCCGACGGCATGATCGGCAAAATGATCATGAGCCAGGGTTCCTACCATCGCAACTCCTTCGAGGGCGAATGGAACTGGCCCATCGATCGGGAAGCCGGTCCCAACGCCAAAGACGAAAACTACATCGATTGGAAAATGTGGCTCGGCCCCGCTCCCAAGCGTCCCTACGACGCCGACCGTTTCTTCCGCTTTCGCAAATATTGGGACTACTCGGGCGGTATCGCCACCGATCTTTTTTACCACGTGGTCGCGCCGCTCAACATCTGCTGGGACGAGCCTCAATTCCCCACCAAAGTCACCGGCTCGGGCGGAATCTACATCTTTAAGGATGAGCGCGAAGTCCCCGATACCTTCCACCTGGTGGCCGAATTCCCCAAAGGCCACTCGCTGGTGCTGAGTTCCTCCATGGCCAACGATACGCATATTCCGGGCCTCATCCGCGGCCACGCCGGCACCATCATTATGGTGGAGCATGGCATGTTCGAAAGCCTGGTCCCCTACATTACCGTCAAGCCGCAATTGGCGCGCAAGCGGGATGCTCCGCGCGGCGCCGCGCCCGTGCCTCTGGGCGGCGAAGAATGCGCCGCGAAATTCGGCGTCAAGGACATTCAGGTTCCGGTCGAACAGACCGACATGATGGCCGCCCACATTTCCAACTTCCTGCACTGCATGCACACCCGCGAGAAACCGCACCTGGACGTGGAAACCGGCGCCCGGGCGGTGGTCACCATCAATCTGGCGGTGCAGTCCTACCGCGAGGGCCGCACCCTCTACTGGGACGAAAAACGCTGGAAAGCCGTCGACCGCCCGGTGAAAGCTTAGTCGTAGTACACTTTCACGTATATGAAGTCACGACCCCTGCATGCCCTGGGCCTCGCCCTAGCCGCATCCCTGGCTATCTCCTCGCTGTGCGCGCAGACGGCGCCCAAGATCACCACCCCCAAAGAAGCCCTGGGCTTCAACCTCGGCGACGATTATCAAGTGGCGAGCTACGCCCAACTGGAAACCTACTGGAAAAAGCTGGCCGGCGAAAGCGACCGCATGAAGCTGGTCAGCATCGGCAAAACCAGCGAAGGCCGCGACCAGTACATGGCCATCATCTCCTCGCCCGATAACATGAAGCGGCTGGAGCATTACCGCGAAATTTCGGCGCGCCTGGCGCACGCCGAAGGTCTCACCGACGAGCAGGCCCACGCGCTGGCGCGCGAAGGCAAGGCCGTGGTGTGGATCGACGGCGGGCTGCATGCCTCGGAAAGCGTGGGGGCGCAGCAACTCATGGAAATGGTCTACCAGATGGTCAGCCGCACCGACGACGAGACCATGCGCTTCCTGCGCGACGACATCCTGCTGTGCGTCCAGGCCAACCCCGACGGCCAGGACCTGGTGGCCAACTGGTACATGCGCCACTCGGAAAATCCCAACGCGCCGCTGGTGCCGCCCGAGCAGCGCCGCAGCGCCGGCCTGCCGCGCCTCTATAACAAGTATGTGGGGCACGACGACAACCGCGACTTCTACATGTCCAATATTCCGGAAACCACCAACATGAACCGCGTACTGTTTCAGGAATGGTTCCCGGAGATCATGTACAACCACCACCAGACCGGGCCGGCCGGCGCCGTGATCTTCATGCCGCCGTTCCGCGATCCTTTCAATTACAATTTCGATCCGCTGGTGCCGCTGGGCATCGAAATGGTGGGCACCGCCATGCACAGCCGCCTGGTGGCGGAAGGCAAGGGCGGCAGCGCCATGCGCAGCGGCGCCAATTACTCGACGTGGTGGAACGGCGGTTTGCGCACGGTCACGTACTTCCACAACATGATCGGCATCCTCACGGAAATCATCGGCGACCCCACCCCCATCACCATCCCGGTGGTTCCCGACAAGCAGTTGCCGCAAGGCGATTGGCCCATGCCCATCACGCCCGGCCCGTGGCACTACCGGCAATCCATCGATTACGAAATCACCAACAACCGCGCCATTCTTGATCTGTCTTCGCGCTACCGCGAAACCTGGCTCTTCAACATCTATCGCATGGGCATGAACTCGATCGAGAAAGGCAGCAAGGATTACTGGACCATCACGCCCAAGAAGATTGACGCCCTCAAGGCGGCCGCCGCAAGCGCCGGCGAATCCGCGGGCGGAGGACGTGGACGCGGAGGCCGCGGTGCGGAAGCGGCTCCCCCGGCCGGCGGCGATATGGCGGCGTTTGGCGGCTTCGGCGGCTTCGGCGGGCGCGGCGGCGGCGTCTCCATGGATCTTTACACCAAGATTCTGCACGACCCCGCCAAGCGCGATCCGCGCGCCTTCATCATCCCTTCCGATCAGGCCGATTTTGCCACCGCGACCGAATTCGTCGATGCCCTTCTCAAGAACGGCATCACGATCGAGAAGGCTACCGCCGGGTTCTCCGTGGACGGCAAGAATTATCCGGCCGGTTCCTACGTGGTGAAGACCGCGCAGGCCTTCCGGCCGCACATCATGGATATGTTCGAGCCGCAGGACCACCCCAACGATTTCGCCTATCCCGGCGGTCCGCCCAACCGTCCTTACGACATCACCGGCTGGACGCTGGCCTACCAGATGGGAGTGCAGTTCGACCGCATTCCGGATGGTCTGGACGCATCCTTGCCGCTGGCGAAAATCAACGGCCTTCTGCCGCCGCCGCCGCAGACGGTAACCGGGCCTTCGGCTCCGGCGGGTTACCTGGTAAGTCACGAGATCAACAATTCCTTCATCCTGACGAACCGCCTGCTGAAAGTCAATTGCGACGTCTACTGGCTGGAGACGCAGGCTTCCGCCGGCGGCAAGGATCTGGGCACGGGCGCCATCTGGATTCCCGCTTCGCCGCAAGCCAAGACCATTCTCGATAAGGCATCCAAGGATCTCGGCATTCCGGTGTACGCGGTGGCCGCGAAGCCCACCGGCGAAGCTCTCAAGCTGCGCCCCATCCGCATCGGCCTGTACGATCAATACGGCGGCCTGATGCCCGCCGGCTGGACGCGCCTCTTGTTCGAGCAGTACGAAATGCCCTTCCAGATGGTCTACCCGACTACGCTGGATGCGGGCGATCTGAAGAGTAAGTTCGATGTCCTGGTGTTTGTCGCGGGCGCCATTCGCGGGCGCGGCGACAGCGGCTTCGGCGGCCGCGGCGGCGGTGGCGGCGGCGGCGGACGCGGCGGGCGCGGCGGCAACGAAGCCGTCCCCGCAGAATACCGCGAATGGCTGGGCAGCATCACCGAAGAGAAGACCGTTCCGAATCTGAAGCAGTTCGCCGAATCGGGCGGCTCCATCGTCACCATCGGCAGCTCGACCGGCCTCGCCAGCCTCATGAACCTGCCGGTAAGCAACTACCTCACCGAAATGGGCGCCGACAAAAAAGAACACGCCCTGCCGCCGGAGAAGTTTTATATTCCCGGCTCGCTGCTGAAAATGAACGTGGACAACACCAACCCACTGGCCTACGGGATGCCCAAGCAGGTGGATGTGTTCTTCGATAGCAGCCCGGTGTTTCGCCTGAAACCCACGGTCGAGATGCAGCACACCGTGCCGGTCGGCTGGTTCAGCGGAAGCGATGTGCTGGACAGCGGCTGGGCGTGGGGCCAGCAATACCTGGATGGCGGCACGGCCGTCGCCGAAGCCACGGTGGGAGAAGGCAAGGTGGTTCTGCTGGGTCCCGAGGTGAACTTCCGCGATCAGCCGCACGGCACTTACAAGCTGCTGTTCAATGGCCTTTACTACGGCAACGCCAAAGCGGCGGCGCTGCAGTAAGGATGCCGGCGATCCTCATTACGGGCGCCAAGGGTGGCCTTGGCGCCCACATCACACGGGCGTTTCTGGAGACCGGCGCTACGGTGGCCGGCTCTTCGCGGTCGATTGCGCAATCCGATTTCGCCGGCGAACGATTTATTGCGATTCCGGCCGATCTGAATGACGCGGCTTCCGCCGCGCGGCTGGCCGACACGGCGATGGAGCGGTGCGGCGCGATCGATGCCTTGATCCACGTGGCGGGCGGTTTCGCGGGCGGCGCTCCGATTCAGGAAACCGCGGAGGCCGTGTGGGAGCAGATGATGAACCTCAACGCGCGCGCGGCATTCCATATTCTGCGCGCCGTGATTCCGCACATGCGCCGCGCGGGGAGGGGGCGGATTGTGGCGATCGGCAGCCGCGCGGCTGTCGAGCCGGCGCCGGGCATTTCCGCTTATAACGCTTCCAAAGCCGCGCTGGTGGCGCTGCTGCGCACGGCGGCGCTGGAGAATCGGGATTTGGGGATTACCGCGAACGTCATTTTGCCGGGCACGATGGACACGCCTGGAAATGCGCCGGACGCGCGCAACGTGAGCGCGGCGCGGGTTGCCGCGCTGGCGGTTTTTTTGGCGAGCGAGGCGGCCGCGGAGATCAGCGGGGCGGCGATTCCGGTGTATGGGGCGCAATTGTAAGGCAGGCGATGGACCCATGCAGCGCCCCCCGAGGTGCGTGGCGGCGGGCGACAGGCCGGGAGGCCTCTCGTACGGATACACTACGGGTGGACGGAGACGTTTAGAATAGAAAACAGAGAATGTTGCGGGCGGCAGGCCGCGGACTTATCGCCGTGGGTATTCTGCCGCCCAATGGATTGAGCCACATCTAGGAGGATACCTTCGGCTGGATGGCCGATCTCTCACTTTCCCTTTCGATGTTAGCCCTCTGATATCCCGGGGGACGGCAATGACAGCTATCCGCACATCCCCAGGATCCTATGGGTTCGAACCCAAGCTCCCCCC
>Ga0181530_10004037_pt1 | contig 15850 bp, 13 predicted proteins | sample PEATcosm2014_Bin_42_FD_119769 | JGI IMG/M metagenome (GOLD analysis project Ga0181530, IMG submission 119769) | Peatland microbial communities from MTU Mesocosm Facility, Houghton, MI, USA - PEATcosm2014_Bin10_60_metaG | ecosystem: Environmental > Terrestrial > Soil > Wetlands > Peat | place... | reverse complement strand
GCCGCATCGAGTTCCTTGCTGTTCTGGACAACGGTGTCACGAGCTTGTTGTATCGCATCCTGAAGTTCTTTTCGTGTTGAGAGAAGTGACACTTGCTGCTTCCAATGCTCATCATTGGCCTTCGCTTTGAGTGAGGCGGCTAGTTGAAGCGATTGCTGAAGGTTGGTTTGGGCAATGGCTAGACGACGTTGAAGCATTTCCTGTGAATCGGACGCCGTTGTGCTGTTCTGACTCTTTTCCTTGCTTGTGAGTAGCACCACGAGCACCGCCAGCAAAATAATTCCCCCAAACGCATTGCACAATGTATCGAGCAACAGGTAGAGGCTGTCTTGCGGCGTTTTTCGGCGAAGATTCATTTTATCTAAGTCCGGCCCATTCGAGCAATTTTTGCCACCAACCCTTTTCTTTTGGAGGCGTGGGCGTGCTAGGTGCGGCGGTCGGCTGCGGTTTGTTTGGTTTTGGCGGTGTCACCGCCGGAGTTGCATTGGCCGGAGACACAGAGTTGCCGTTTGAATTGGCGGTATTTTGAGACGGTGAGTTGCCCGGCGTATCTGTCTGCGGCGTGGATTCATCAACTGCCGGCATTGGTGAAAAATGAGTCTGCTGATTTTCCTCTAAAGCGTCAAAACCAACATCAAATCCCAAATCGCGAGCCGATTTAACAAGGTCTTGAAAAATTTCGATGCCAGATGGCCTGACTAAAAAAACCACATATTGATCGAGTGGTTTTGCATCGTGGAGATACGATTTGAAGGCAGTATCGGCGTCAAACATTCCCAATAGTTTGCGCTGGTCTGGATGGTCAAAGTGCTCAATCGTTACGCCCGCACCGGCCACGGTAACAAGTATTGGCTCTTTGGTCGTCGAACTTTTATCGGGAATGAGCCAAAGCTGTCCATCCCTCTGGCGAAGCTTCAAGAGTTTAGACTGCTGCTGTGCAACTTGTTGATCTAGGCTTTCCATTACGCTGCGGGCTTTGGCAACTTGACGGGCAATGAATTCCGCCTCCTGAACCACGCGTTGAACCGTGGCTTTCAAATCGGTAAGTCCTAGAACTTTGTCGCGGGCTGCTATGGTCGCTTGGCTGTCTGCCATCTGGTCGGCGACGGTGGCCTGTTTTTTTTGTTCTTCGGAAAGTTGTGAACGCAGTCTGGTAATGTCGGCCTGTAATTTATCCGAATTGGGGGCGGTCTCCGCCGTCGCAAGCAATTCTTGCAAACGATGGTTTTGTGCATCCACTTCCACCTGTTGCGCGATTGTATCCTGAAGTCGCTGTTCAATTTCGGAATTCACAGCTTGGGAATGGCTGTCTGTTGGCCGACCTAAATCTGTTGCCAGCAACAAAGCGACGAAAATAAGCACGCCGCTGACGGCGGTGATGATGTCAGCAAACGCGAAGAAGCTGATCTTCGAGTCTAGGCTTCTTAAACGGCTGCTCATGACTTAACAGGAGCGGAAATTTGCGCGGGCGGTGTTTGTTGTCGGTCAGCTAAACGGAGTTTGGAAACAATGTGCAAGTGGCAATAATCATTACATTCATCAAGAAAAGCCATTTCGCGCTTTTGCTGGAATGTAATTACCAACTGCAAAATGAGCGTGAAAGTAAGAGCAACTAAAGTTGACTCGAAAGCCGTGGCAAGGCCGCCGGTAACGCCTTGAAGTGAAGCGCGAATCAAGGTTAAGTCGCCAGCCGCCTGTAATGTCTGTGTAAATCTGCCGATGGCTAAACTCAACCCCAAAACCGTGCCGATGAATCCAAGCACTGGAATCGCCCAAACCAATCCGTTGACGACAGTATAACTGGAAGCAACTTGGTCTTCATCGTTTTGAGCCTGTGCGCGAAGAATTGCAGACACGTCGTTGACTTGACCGATGTTTTTGAAGTTGGACAAAGCGCGGTCAATGCGGTTAAGCAAAACAAAATGGCGCGGCTGATCAACCAGCGAGTGGATGCGAGCAAGAACAGTAGCGGCGGTCGCTTCAGTCAGAATGAAATCCGGTTCGGCAGGCACAGCGGCCAATTTTAGCGCGCGCTCTTGAAATTTTATTTTCTTTCCCTTCAAAAAGAGAACGGCGATTCCGCCAAAGAAAAAGAATGTAGCTGGAATCACGGCGAACTGATTGGTGGGACGCATATAAATGGTGGCAACCTTTGACATCACGGGCAGGTGGCTAAAGACGAATATCATCAGGGCATAAAGAATTCCCGTCAGCAACGCGCCAATGAGAAAAGCGAAGGCATGATTGACGCTGGTGTAGCGACCACCTTTGAAGCCGAAACGATTTTCAATGTCGTCTTGCGACCACGCGAGCAGCGTTTTATTATCCGCTCCACTATCAGCGGCCTTTGGTGAGATTGGGAATTGTGCCATAGATTGTTTAGTTTTTACCGCGAGAGCCGATTGCGAGCATGATTGTGCCGACAACTCCAAGCCCGATGCCAATGATGATTCCGTTTTGTCGGTCGGCCATTAGTCCAAGATTATTGACGCGGCCAACGCCGCTTTCTACGGAAGTATCGTAGCCCAAAAAGAAATATGCTGTAATGGCTAAACCAGCGATCAAAAGAAGCGCGCCTAAAGTCTTTAAGCCTGACGAGCCGCCATTTGTTGTTGGAGCTGGCTGGTTTAGCTGCTGCGGTAAATTCTCTCGTGATTTGGCAGATTCAAGTTGTGCGCTTCTACGTCTTTCTTCGGCCAATAATTCTTCCCGGCGTCTTTCTTCTCGCTCTTTCGCCTGCCTCTCTGCTTGTTCGCGTGCTAGTCGTTGTTGCTCCTCCCGCGCCTGATTCTCTGCGCGCAAAATCGCTTCTCTTTCCGTGATGTAATCACGGATCGTAACCCATTTTCCGTTGCAAAAAATCTCATGCAGCAAACCTATTTCATTCGCCACAAGTTTGGCTTCAATGACGGATGCTGGATGCGGGCCTTCCTGCCTACCACGCCAACGCACAAGAAATGTTGCGCTGTCTCCATCAGATAGTTCGGCAAAATTATTCATGGTTGCACCGATTTTTGAAACAGTGGTGGCAGTGCGCCTTGGAAAGAAGCGTCGCTTGGATTAACACCAGCTCTCGTCAAGAATTCCTTGCACGGGCTGTCGAGGGCGAATAGCGGAGACAGCGGCATCGCCGGTTCCATGAGTGGTTGTCCGGCTTCAATTTTTGCGGACAACAACACCGGCTTTTTGCGGGCGGCACTGTAACCGAAAACTTCTCCTGAAATGGAATTATCCACGAAATTTGGTTTGCCGTCCAAACCTACAAAGCCGACATATTGAAAACTACCTTTTGAAACCGCGCGTGCAAGTGCCAGCAAACCGTTGGCCTGTTTCGCGTAAGAAACTGATTTCACAGAGGCAAAAAATTGTTCCAACTTTTGCGAGTAGGCGTTGACCTTTGACGGCACAAACCAATCGCCACTATTTAATTGTTGTTCGCCAATGATGCTTCTGATTTGCGCTTCATGCGTCCGCGCTGCCGGACAGAACGTGAGTCCCCAAGCGTCGGGCTGGAATTTCATCAGATCCATCAGACGCAAAAATAAATACGCCCGGAAAAGTGGCGAACCTTCGCGTGAATCTTTGATGGAATCCAAAACTTCCAGTAACGGTTTTGCGTAAGAATCACCGCCCGACGAAACTTTCTCCAATCCGACAGAACTGAATGAAGCTGTCTCGTCGTGATTTTCTAGTTGTTCCAGGCGATACACCGGCTGGGTTGGAGAAAGTTTATATTGGTCGCCGAAATAGCCATATTCGCGATCCTCAAACGTGGCACTGTTTGCGGTCGCCGAAGGTGTGCAAGCCTTGATTTGTTTCCACCCTGTCGAAGCCTCAAACAATCCGGCAGTAATCCACTCGACGGAATTTTTGCCCTCTTGGTCTAGCCAAAGGCGGTATCGTTGATGAATTGCGCTAACAGCCGGATCGCTTTTGAGTTGATGGAAAATTTGGCGCTCGGCGGGCATGGCAATTTCAGGAATGAATTGCGCCGATTGCGCTTTCCCAATGAAAGCCCAAGTGCTGGCATTGGTCGCGCCAAGCAGGTTGCGGAGAATTGTGTCGTCACTTGCGTTTAAGGATTGAACCGGAGAAGCAGCCATCGCAGCGGGCGAAGCAGAGAATTCCGAGGAAACAATCAGGTTAATGCCATCGGAAAAATCTTTAATCGTGTGCGCCTTTTGTATCGCGGTCATGCCTTGATCAAGTTTTTGAAGTTCGTTTTCGTAAGTTGCAAACTTGGCTTGCACAGTGTCAGCCCGTTGCAAGAGATCACTGCGAAGATTCAAACGGTTTGTAAAACCAGACTCGGTATCCGTGATTTTCCGCACGAGGCTGGCGAGCGCGGTAAGTTGAGCCGTGGTTTTTTCCAGAGGAGCGCGGTAATCAAGTTCGCTGCATTTTTGCTCGGCGGATGAAACCCACTGGTCAAAAAGCCCGTTAACCACCGTGCCGCTTTCGGAAAGGTAATTTTGCCATTGTTTTTCAAACGCCTGAAGGCGTGGCTCATTTTCCGTTTTCAAATCTGGCGCGAGGGCGGTCAAAGCAATGTTCGCCAGTGCGAGTTGGTCTGCTATGTTTGCCAAACGAGATGCATCGGGTTCGCCGGAAAGTTGCTGCGGCAATTTGGTGAACGCCGCTTCAAAATTAGCCAATAGCGCGTGTTCCTTGGTCGCAAAAGTTTCGACGGTGGCAATCGAATTGGCATTGCCGATTTTTTCGGTGCGCGCTCGTTCCAACAACCTCTCTGCCGTGTGAACTTGTCGTTGGTCAACTGCTTCCTGAAGCTGCTTGGAAAAATCATGGGCTTTCATCTGTCCTATCACCAGCCACGCGATAACCCCGCCAACGACCAGAACGGTGGCGGTGCTGGCGATGATAATGCGCCGGTGTATTGAAGTTCGCCGGGCAATTTCGGCTTCAAGCAAACCAGAACGCTTGCGAAAATTGGATGCGGCTTCCTCTGGAATTGGCCGGGTGAAATCCGTCAATGAACGCCAGACTTTGTGCATGGCCTCGTAATCATCGCGTAATTCCGGTAATTTGACGTAGCGTGCCGAAGTGTCCTTTTCTTCACTCTGTTGAATGCGATGATGCAGCTCGCCAAGCAAGGATTGAAATTGGCGATTTTTTTTGTCCTTCTCCTGTTCGCCTCGCGCCCAGATTTTAAGCGTATCGAGTTGCGTCAACGCGGCGGCGGGCAACTGCACTTTGAACTCGTCTTGCAACCGCTGGATGAAATCAAGCTTTGCCAGTGCGTCAAGCCAGCGGGATTCATTTTTTAGTTTGGCCGTTTCCTCAAGCAAACATTCGCAACGAACCGCTTGGGCTTTGCGCCACACTTCGCCGTCCGGCTTATTTTTGAATCCAAACGCTTCTATGGTTTCAATTTCTGCAACCAATAGCGCGGGTTCTGCCCCTTCCAACGAACTGCCAAGATGCTGCAATCTCGCCGTCAATACTTTTGCATCAAGACGCGCCAATTCGGAAGCCGCGTTGGTGTCCGCAGGGTTCAATCGGGTGATGCTTTGCAGTGTCTTTAGAGCTTCCTCGTCGTTCCGGCTCAATACTGCACTGCGGTAAGCCGCGTAAAGTGGGTGGTCGGTCGTGATGCCTTGTGCATAACATTGATTCAGAGTTTGGACGGAACGCGAGTCAATCCTGTCCGCGATTGGCAACGAATTTTGCTGGCAATAACCGCGCCACTCATCTGAGCCGCGAAATTCCAACACCGTCACCAAGTCGAGAAGATTGGGGGCGGTTTCTGCAAGTTGAATCGCTTGCGGGCGATCTCCTGCCTTGATCATCGCCTCGCATGATTGCAGTCGGAGATTCGCGGCATGACACGCAGCGGCGTAATCAGCGGCCAGCTTCGGCGCAATCTCCGGGTTGCCTGCCTGCTGAAGCAGTTCGGAAATCTTTCGCCCTAGTCGTTCGGTTTCGAGGAGTGTCATGCTTGGGTTGTCATTCTAAATTTTCATTTGTTCCGTGCCGAGACGATTTTTGGCGAAACGTCCAAAAAAAATCGAACCTTGACGCGATTTGTGGAATCTCCAGAACAGAGCGCGAACCCAACAGTCATTTGTGTGTTTTCCAGAAACGAATAATCTTCAAACTTTTTCCAAGTTTTATCGTCAAATGAATAGGCTGGCACAACTAGGTTATCTTTTTGGTGAATGAATTGCAGAAAAATTATTTTTTCCGGGGTGGTTTTTTCTCCATTTTCTGAACTCCAAGTATTCCCATCGCGGCGACTGACAATCACATTTTGGGGAGAAGTTCCTAAAAAAAGAAAATGGGAATCGGTCTTTTGAGATTCACGAATCATTATGCCGCTTCTTCTCGACGCTGAATCCAAATCAATTTTCGAGAGGGTAGCTTTGAAGTCTGTTTCAGTATTTGTTTTACAAATAAACCAAATATCATCGCGGTTTGTGAAAAAGCCGTTCGCAGCCACAGACAAATCAAATCTCGAATGTATGTTCGCATTGGTGATGTAATCGGCGTGAGGATTGGAAACATTGCCGATGGGCATTTCCATCCATCCAACAGGCAAGCCAAACTCTGACGGCAGGGAAGCAATGGCAGTCCTTTCTGATTGCGGTTTCGCATCGCCAAGTGCTGCGTTACCTTCAGCCAATTGAGTCGTAGTTTGTTGGTTTGTTGGAGCAGCAGGCGTTGGTGACGGCACAGGTGTGGGCATTCCACTTCCCGCGCTTGCCGAAACAGTATTAGAACCTGATTCTAATTTTGGTGGACGATGTTTCATTTTCCACCACCACGCGCCACCACTGATTACCAACGCTGCGATTAAGATGGCAATTAACCACCAAACCGAAATGTATTTTGCCGAGTCGGACGAAGCTGGTTCAGGTTCTTCCCAAGCCCCAAGTTGTGGCTTCTGCGTAGGCGTCCGAACTACGGTTGCTATTTTCAGCGCTGGTCTCGGCTTTTCAGCCGGTTCAACTTCAAGTTTTACAGGAACACTTTGAGAATCATTGCCAACACCATTGGTAGCCCAAACTCTGTATCTAGTTGTTCCTTGCTTACAATTTTTAAGAGCCAGCATTGAAGACGTTTGACCTTCAACCGGTTTTATTTCTTTTTCCCTTTGGTCGCATTCATACCATTGATATTTTGGTGTAGGGATTCCCTCGGCTTTAGCTGTGAAAACCGCATCTTCTCCTTCCCTTATATGCTGATTTTTGGGCTGTTCAACAAAGCGTGGAGGCTGACGCCCTATGCGCGCAAAGGCTGTTTCCTCATTTTCTTTTTCTTTATCCGTCCATGGGCTGACGCGCACGGCAGAAAGTGCGGGACAATCGGGCGTGTTGAACCGATTTGCTGTTGGATTGTCGGAGTGAATGCAACGCCAGCGAAAGTCCACCGGATTATCCTGCTCCTGCATCGAGGTTGTGAATGTGTAATTCCATGCGGCAGTGCGGAAATTCGGGCGTGTGTCCCGAACTTCCAAAAGTGCCAAACTTTCCGCGATGAGTGCCAAAACTATTTCATCATCCCGAACGTCCACGCGGAATGAAGTTCCTGCGCGTGCTTCGAGCAAACCAAAACCGTTCACTTCGTCGCCGGTAACATCTTTCCATGTCTTCGCTGGCACATTCGTCGTGGTGGCAAGGGCGGAGAGTTCAGTCCAGTATTTATCATCTTTGTCTTCTATCAACTCTGGTTCTTTTGTCCACGATTTCACCCAACCCGGCCAATCGCGCAGAATCACGGGCGGAGTGGGGAACTGCCGGATTTCTTCTGGCGTGAAGGCCAAGTGATGCGCGATGAAATTCGTCCGGCCTGTGAAATCCAAGCCCGCGTCCTGAATCCGGCTTAACACATGGAAACGAGTTCCGCGAATGTCCACAACGCGACAGGAAAAAATCGGCCGTTCCTGGCCTCCACTCAACGAAAGGTGCTGGTAGTAACAAAACTTTTCCAACTGAAGTATGAGCGCTTCCCGCATTGCTACGCTGCGCGCAACCGTGCAATAGCCCGATTGCCCGGCAACAATGCCCCGCAGCGCGCTCGTGTAGATGAGTTGTTGTGGCATGGTCTTGTGCGGCTGGTTTTAGCAAATTTCAGGGATTATCCTTCTGCATGCCCGCTTTCCCGTCAGCAAAGAGGGCCGGACAAATCTGCGATAAAATCCAAAGCAACGGGACTTCAACGAATACAGGTTGAAGTTTAGCAGGATCGGGAACATACGCATCCTCGACACCCACTTTGATTTTTAATGGTGTATGTCCAAATGAACTTGCCGCAAAAAATACGACGTTGCTGCTCAAGGCTTCCGCATTGGCAACCACTGCCGGACAATGTTGATACAAGAGCGCGCGAACAATGCCGGAATTTTCCTCGATGATGGCCATGTCAATTTTTCCGTCTCGCAATGGATTTTGTAAAGGTTTCCCATTCAACAGATGCGGCCACGCATCACTCTTACCGACAATAAACGCCACAGGGGTCTGAATAGTTTCACCGGAACGCAGATTGCGAATCATTTGGATACGCGCCCGCATTTCAGCCAGAATGATGTCCTGTTGGTCAACAACGGGTGCTTCAAGTTGCGGGTCTTTACTGTCTCGAATGTTGCGCCGGAATTCTGGGCTGTTGAACGGGTCGAACAAATACATAATGCCAGCAGCGCTCGCGACGTGTTGAGCGCCGGGGTGCTCAACAATGCTGCGACCTGGTTGAAAATGTTCTCCAGCGTTGTCATAGAAAATCAAGGCGCATCGCTCGCGCGTTTTATCCTCGGCTGCCAGCGTATAAACGAACGGACGCGGGAGCGCGACCATTCTCCCTTGCCTGGGCAAGCGTTCATACATAGCACCCTCCATTTGCGTCTTTGCGAGTTTTGCCTGTGCGGGTGATTGTGCGCCGAAAAGTGCTTTGCGCATATCGTTGACTGGCGCATTGCCAGTTGGGTCGCTATCTTGAAACACAATCCCAAACTCGCGAAACAAAGTTGCCGGTAAAACTTTCGTCAGAACACTCAAAAAATAAGATTTCCCAGCCTTGTGGTCACCGACTAGCGAAATGATGTGGTGCGGCATTCCAAGAAAACTCGGCGGTAGTTTTCTGCGGCAGTGCGGGCAGGCAATTTCCGATGATGGCAGGCTCATGGCGTCGAGTGCCTGACCTGCGTTATTGAAACGGGTTGCGAGAAATCGTTGTTGCGCGTCTTCGCCAAGAAGCGGATCACCGCGCAACGAATCATGCACCGCAATGTGCATAATGTCGCCTGCGTCAAATCGCAGCCAGCAAACGGGGCAGGTCAAATCCCCGTCAACATTTGGATTTACAAACGCGGGGTCTCTGGTCGGTTCGGTGGATGGTTCTGGCTGTGTTGGAGGAAGGGAAACTTCGGCCTTCGGGACGAGAAACTCCGAGCCGCAATCCGGACAATCAACTTTCATCCCGGCGGCTTCCTCATCCGCCTTCAGTTTTCGACCGCATGACGGACATAAAAAACGAAATTCCATAATTTTGGAGCTTGAATCCTGCGAATGATGGACAAATTTCTGAATGATGACAAAGCAAAAGAGCTTGGTGAAAATGATCTCGGCTTGCCGCCTGTGTCCGCCGGATTAGGTGTCGCGGAACGAAACGAAGCGCACGCAAACCAGCGGACGGGCAAAGGTCGGGCGCGGTTGCGAAATATGGCGAAGCAGATTTGCGTCAGAAAATCTGCTTCCACCACGGAAACCACTTTGAAATCGTGCCGTCGGATTCGAGCGGGGGCAAAATCGTTTTGTGAAATCCTTTTTCACAATGGACGAGGACGCATTGATGTTTTCTTAAGTTGCGTAATTCGTAGGGTTTGATTTTATGCTCGTCCACGTTTGTGTATGAGCGCGTCAACATTCCGCCAGAATAGCCAGAGGTTCGTTGTCGGACTTTTCGTTGCCCAAGAAAATCCGCGCTTTCGACTGCTCCTGCCTCGTCCGCTCCTTTGAAAATCATCCGGTTGCGGAGATTCAATGTCAGCACTTGTGCCTTTTCCTCGCCGAGCGGCGGAATGAATGATGTGGATGACTGTGCGGCAGCAACCAAAGTTGCCCTTGCCTCGCGCATTACGTCAATGCAGTTGTAATCGCTCATGCCGTCCTCGCTGGCGGTGACAAAGCGTTGCGCCTCATCCGCCCACAAGATGAGCAAATTATCGGTGGCGCGTTCTTCCTTTGGCCGGTCGAAGCGGCGCAAAACGTGGGTGTAAAAAAGCATTTTGAGAAACGTGTTTATGTAGCGGCGTTCCATCTGAAATTTCTGCGGCATCGCCACGCAGATGATTTTGCCACGGTCAATTTCCTTGAAGTCGAAACTGTTCTTGCCGTCGCCAAACACCTCGATGACATCGGGTGTCAAAAAGAACTGGAGATAATTGGCGATGGTCTCCTTCACGCCGCCCATTTGCTCGGCTGGCTGTCCCCGATAGCGTTCGGTGAAATGTTTGATGAGGGCTTTATCGCGGTCAGTGGGATAATCTGTCTTCATCTCTCCCAACACCTCATTCATCGTATTGTCGTCGAGAAGAAAATCACGGACATTGAACAGGGTCGCTTCCATGTCCAATCGCGTCAACAATTCCAGAGCCAGCCCGATATGCGTCTGTGCCTGGCTCTTGAAAAAAGATTGCTCGGCGCGCTGTCCTAAACTCGTCACCGTATCCACCACAAATTTGGCGTAAGTGGACGGCGGAATGGTCGGGTCGGAAAGCAGATTGAAAGTGTGCGCCGGTTTCCATTTATCCGGCGGGTTGTCCGGCCTGACTTGCAACAAAATCAAATCGTCCTGACGATTGAATTTTGCTGCCATCTCCACGAGCGTTTCCCAATAAACGCCTTTGTCATCAATGCACAGCCCGCCCCAATTTGGATCATTTTGGAAAACCTGAAAAAGTAATTGGTTGATGCCGGAGCGAGTCTTGCCAGAGCCGGTGTCACCAGTGATGAGCCAGCCACGGCAAAAATCTTCGCGTGTCCACGAAAAGCCTTTTAGTCGGACGATAAATTTGTTCTTGGCCGTTTTGCCCTTCGTGGTGGCCGCGTAAGCGGCAATGGCGGCGAAGGCCATCGCAACAATCCACGAGCCCGGCGCGAGCAGAACAAAAAGTGCGCCGGTCGCAATCAGCAAAGACAGTCCCGTTGTGATGTAATTTATCCAGCGCATAAATCAGAGCATAAATTTTCCAATCAGGATTCCGGCCAAGAGCGAAGCGATTGCCACGCACACAAAGGCCACGGCGCGACCGGCGGAAAGCTGTTGGGTGATTTGTGGAATACTCCGAATTTCCTGCTTCAACTCGCGCGCCTCTTTTGAAAATTCTTTCGTCAACTGCGTCAGTGTTTGGAGCGAGACGCGAACCGTCACCAACTGGATTGAATCCGTATCGGGAGGGATTTCAATTTTGACGTTCTGGAAAAAAATCTTCAACAATTCCAGCATCTGTAATACGGAGTCGTCATCCTGAATTCCGTTCTTGCGCCGCCATTCGGAAACCGCCTCGTCAAAGCTGTTCTTTTCTTCGTTCACAAAAGCGAGTCGCCGGATTTTGTTTCTTTTTTCGACTTCTGAATCTTTGACGGTGACGGCAGCAACATCCCGCGCACGGCTTCCAGTTCGTCATAAAACTTGTGCAGCCAGTTTTGAAGGCGTCCACGGTTGAAAAAATCAAAGGCGGGATTTTTGATGGCGGCGGAAATGGTCAGGTCATGCTTGTTCAAGTCGGCGACGATCCAATCGTAAAGTTTCGGCATGGTGATTTCCTTGGCCGCGAGTTCTTCCATCAGCCGCGTCCGCGTGGCACTACGTTCGTAGTTGGCGAATCGTTCTGACAACACCTCATTTTTAACAACCAGGTATCGGGCGTTGTGATTGAGCCGGTCGGTGATGTTGCGAATCTGCTCCAAGCTGTCGGTTTCGTGGTTCACCGGCATGACGAGATTCAGGGATGCGCCAAACTGTTTGAGCAAGTCGAAGATTCGCACCTCGTCGAAATAATCGAGGAAGATGTCAGTCGAGGCCGCGCGACAATCCATGACAACCAAATCCGTTTTGTCCAACATTGCGAAAACCGAATCAATGTCCGTCGGGTCGGCGATGTTTAGAAACCGGGCTTCGGAATGGAAACGCTTCAGCGTTGAATTTTCGTTGTCGGTATCAACGGCAATGTGGGAGATGTCGTTGTCTTTAAGATACTGAACAAAATTGACGGCGAAAAAACTTTTGCCGACACCGCCTTTGCCGTTGATGACGGCGTTGAATTGTTTTTGCATATTTTAATTAAAGGTTTTTTGAATCGGCGATGCGTGGGCCGGGCTTGCGCCGCGACCACGGGCCGGGGATGAGTTTCCGCTGTTCCCGCAAGCTCGCTTGGATGCTTTCGGGCGGTGGCTGTTGAACTGGAGAAATTTTCAGCGGCAAGATTTCCTTCACGCCCGCGTTACGCTGGCGGACAGGTTTTTGGCCGATCACTTTACGGCAGAAACGATGCACGGTGTCTTTGGAAATAATAACCTTTGCGTCCTCCAGAAGAATCCGAATATCGTCGAAGGATGCCTGTTTTGCCAGAAGCCCTTCGATTTGTGTTTTGAACGGTAATAGCAACGCGAGCTTGCGTGGAAGTTTTGGCCGATAGCCATTGGCAAGCTCCTTGAATCGAGCATGGGCTTCCTCGGATGAACTGTTATCGCCCATAAAAATTCGGACAAGAATCGGCTAAATTTCGGATAGAAATCGGACAGACTTCCGGCGCATATCCGCCAGACCTCGGACAATTTTCGTCCGCAAAATCTCTAACGAATGTTAGACGTAAGGCGTGCCATGAAAAATGACGGTTTAACATTGCTCTCATGCCTCCATCTAAACCGATTCGTGGAAGTCAGGTTGTAATGATTTCATTACAACTTTGCTGGTTACGATGAGCTAAAAAGTGGATGTGCTGTCCACCAAGACACAATGCAACCTGAACAACGCGGAAAAATACTTCAAAGAGCATCTGCAACTCGGCGATTATTACAGTCAGGAAAACATCGTATCGGGTGAATGGGCTGGAATCGGGGCTGAACAGCTTGGGCTTACGGGCAAGGTGAGACAGGATCAATTCTTGAAACTCTGCCACAACCAGAATCCACAGACCGGCGAATTGCTGACGCAACGGATGAAGACGACGCGATGGGATTCGGACAAAATGGCAGAGGTCGCCAATCGCCGGGTTTTTTATGACTTCACCTTTTCACCGCCCAAATCGGTTTCCATTCAGGCGTTGATTGCCGATGACAAGCGGCTCTTGGAGTCACACAGTCGAGCGGTGCGAATCGCGGTAAATGAATTGCAGCACTTCGCCGGGACACAGGTGCATCGAGGGATGGACAAATCGGAGCGGCTCACTGGCAATGTCGTCTGCGCCACGTTTCGGCATGACACCTCACGCGCACTTGATCCGCACTTGCACACACATTGCGTCATGTTCAACGCCACGTTTGATGCAACCGAGCAGCGTTGGAAAGCTCTTTCAAATTACGAAATGCTGCAAGCGCGGAAGTTTGCCGAAAATGTTTATTACCACGAATTCGCCCGCGACCTGCGGCAGTTCGGCTACGAGATTGAAAACAAGCCGCGCGGCGATTTTGAAATCAAGGGCGTGTCGCCTGAACTGCGTTCACGCTTTTCCAAACGCCACAATGAAATTGACGCCAGCATCGAAAAGATGCTGAAAGAAAAGCCGGAACTGGCGAAGGGCAATCTGAAGGAACTGCGCTCGCAAATCGCGCAAGCGGAGCGCAGCCGGAAAATTGAGGGAATTGCGCTGCCCGAACTGCAACGCCTGTGGGACAGCCAGCTTACGGGCAAAGAAAGGCAATCCCTGCGCGCGCTGGCTCGCCAGTCAAAGGCGGCGATGCAATCGCCGTCCGTCACGGCACAAGCCGCAATCCAGTGGGCGGAAGAACATTTGTTCGACCGCCGTTCGGTCGTGCGCGAAAACGAAGTTTGGAGCGCGGCTTTGGAGCGCGGGCGCGGGTCAGAATTGACGACGGAAGAAATCAAGGCGGCTGGGCTGCAACGCGATTACATCCGCAACGAACACGCGCCGTCGAAAATCACGACGCGCGAGATTTTAAGCTGCGAATGGGAAATCGTCTGCGTCGCCCGCGACGGGCGGGGCAAGTTCGCGGAATTCAATCCGCTTCACAACATTTCCGCCGGACTCATGCCGGATCAGCGCGCCGCCGCTGAATTGATTTTAGGGTCGCGTGATTTTGTCACGCTGTTCTGTGGTGGCGCTGGAACGGGGAAAAGCCACACGCTGCGGGAAATCGGCAACGGCTTGAAAGCTGCCGGTCACGTCACTTACGTCGTCGCCCCACAGCGCCAGCAAGCCATTGATTTGAAAAAGAGTTTTTCTAACACCCAAACCGTTTCGGAATTTCTGGCCAAGCGGCAGATGATGCCTGGCTCGGTGGTAATTGTGGATGAAGCCGGGCAAATCGGCGGAAAGCAGATGCACGAATTTTTGAGTTTCGTGCAAGCGAATGGTGGTCGTGTCATTTTGTCCGGCGACACGCGCCAGCATGGAGCGGTCGAAGCCTCGGATGCCCTGCGCGCGATTGAACGGTATGCCGGTCTGGAAGCGGCGCGGCTGACAAAGATTCGGCGGCAAAACCCAAAGGCGGGCGAAACGAAGTCCGAGCGGAAGCGCATCAAACAATACCGCGCAGCGGTTCGCAAAGCGCAGCGCGGCCAATACGGCGAATCCTTCGACCGTTTGGACAAACTCGGCGCAATTGTCGAGTGCCGCACCATTGACGAGCAGCGCGAGCGGCTGGTCGCCGATTATCTGACGCTGGCGGAAAAGAAAAAATCCACCGTGATTGTTTCCCAGACCTGGGGCGAGATTCACGAAATCAATGAGCGGATTCGTATCGGGTTGCGAAGCGCGGGTCTGATTGACAAGGCTGACTTGACGGTGACGGCGCATGAGCGGCTGGATTTGACGGACGCCCAAAAGCGCGACAAGCGATTTTATCCGGCCAACGCAGTGATTGTGTTCAACCGCGAGACAAAGGATTTCGCCAAAGGCGAAGTCGGCACGTTGCTGAAAGCAACGCCGACGCATTTGCTGGTTCAAACGGAAAGCAAAATTCAGCGAGTCCCCTTCAAGCTCCTAAACCGGCTCACGGTTTGTCAGCCGGTTGAAATGACGCTCGCCAAAGGCGATCAACTGCAACTCAAGGCCAATGCGCCGTCGCTTGACGGCAGGGAATTGATTAACGGCGAACTGGTGACGGTTGCGGGCGTCAATCGCAAGGGACAAATCCAATTGAAGGACGAGCGAGTCCTGCCGGAAAAATATCGTGAGTTCGTGCGCGGCTACGCGATCACGTCCTACGGCTCGCAAGGCAAAACCGTCGAGCACGTTTTGTTTTCGGATTCGTCGGTGAAGGCCGCGACGAATAATCAGCAATGGCTCGTCACGATTTCACGCGGAACGCGGGCGGTCAAAATCTTTACCCAGGACAAAGCACAGTTGCGCGAGAACGTCGGTCGCTTGGGCGACCGTGAACTGGCAATTGAATTTGCAAAACAGGATTCGCCGCAGTCGCGGCGCGTGCCGCCGCCAATTCGCAAATATATCAATGGGCTGATTCAAAGCCGTCGCCCGCAAGTGGCGCAATTGCCAATCGAAAAAATTGATTTATGGAAACCAAATCTCACACAAAAACCAACGCAACGGATGAGAGCGCAAAGAATCTGACGTGCTGGCGCACGGCCACAAGCCCGCAATGTTTGCGCGTGGAAACGACGGGGGAAATTCACCTTTTCCCTTACGGTTATTTTC
>Ga0181530_10004035_pt1 | contig 15854 bp, 8 predicted proteins | sample PEATcosm2014_Bin_42_FD_119769 | JGI IMG/M metagenome (GOLD analysis project Ga0181530, IMG submission 119769) | Peatland microbial communities from MTU Mesocosm Facility, Houghton, MI, USA - PEATcosm2014_Bin10_60_metaG | ecosystem: Environmental > Terrestrial > Soil > Wetlands > Peat | place... | reverse complement strand
CGCTCGCTCTGCGGCCTATGAAGCTCTCAAAGATGGTCCTCGCGGAGCCCTGATTATTGCAGCCTGCGCGGTGGGACTGCTTCTAGCAGGATGGCTGTTCTTTTATTTCGTGCTGTTCATGAGCAGGGGGCACATTGGCTGACGAATTCAATAACGAAGGCGCGGCCAGGCTGGTTTCAGAACCAGTCATCGTCAAGACGGAACGACGTTGGTTCCTCGCCATGGCTGCCATGCTCGGCGTGATGCTAGCAGTGATCGTCCTTACCGGCATCGGCCAGATGCTTCATCCCCTAAGTGACGTGGAAACCATCGACCCAGCGACTTTGCACCTGCAAGGGGAGTTTGTCGAGAGCAATCTCGGGTCCGCCCTCGAACCCGACGGTTCAATTACGGTTCGCATCATTGCCGAGCAATATATGTTCGTTCCGCAGTGCGCGGTCGTGCCGGCCTCGACTCCCGTTCGTTTTAGGCTAACCAGCGCTGATGTGACTCATGGCTTCTTCGTACAGAGCACGAACACCAATGCCATGGTTGTCCCCGGCTATATCACGAACGTAGCGACAAGCTTTGAAAGCCCGGGAACATACCAAATGCCTTGTGACGAATTTTGCGGCTTCGGTCATCACGCGATGGCAGCGCGCGTTGTAGTTGTGCCGAAAGATCAATTCAAAAATCTGCGGCCGGACGAAAGGATGAATTGTGGAACGCAGTAAAGCACTTTCGCTCGCCCACTTGTGGACCGCATTTCTCTGCTTCTTGCCCGCTATTGGACTGGGCTTCTGGCAAATGCTGATGCGCAGTCCGCTGCCGGCTCCCGTCGACGACCCGAACATGTACTACGCCTCTGTGACCGCACATGGGTCCATCATGGCGTACGTTTTCCCAACGTTTTTCGCAATGGGATTCGGCTACGCCATTGCCGTCTCGGCGCTCGGAAGGCCGCTTCGAGGAGAAAAATGGGCGTGGGTTGGTTATGCCCTCGCACTGATCGGCACTGTGATGGCTCTCGTACCGGTTGCCGAAGGACGCTCTTCAGTCTTGTACACCTTTTATCCGCCTCTCGTAGGAAGCCCGTGGTACTACCTGGGGGTGGCCCTGGTCATCGTCGGATCTTATTTTTGGATTGCGTTGATGGTCGTCAATTTCCGCACCTGGAAGCGGGAAAACCCGGGCAAGCCGGTTCCGCTTGCTATGTTTGCCATCACAGCGTGCGCCATATTGTGGGGATGGACCGCGCTTGGGGCGGTCAGCGAGGTCCTCTTCCAAATCCTGCCCGTGACATTCGGATGGCGCCACACCATCGATGCCGGACTGGCCCGTACGCTGTTTTCTGTGACGTTGCACGCGATTGTCTATTTCTGGCTGATTCCGGCGTACATCGCTTACTACACGTTAATGCCGCAAGCCGCAGGCGGACGACTCTATAGCGATACGATGGGACGCATCACCTTTATATTGTTCCTGGTTTTTTCCATTCCCGTCGGCTTGCACCATCTTTTTATGGACCCCGAACATGGCGCGGGCTTCAAGTTCGTTCAGTCCGTGCTTACCTTCATGGTCGCCCTCCCCACTTTGCTGACGGTGTTCACGATCACGGCCTCTTTAGAAATAGCCGGACGTATACGCGGAGGTAAAGGCCTGTTCGGCTGGATCCGGGCGCTGCCCTGGGATGAGCCTATGGTTCTCGCGGTCGGTCTTTCGCTGCTTCTGCTTGGGCCCGGTGGATTCGGCGGACTAATCAACATGAGTTACGCCATGAACGCGATGATCCATAACACCTCTTGGGTTACCGCCCACTTCCACCTCATTTTTGGTGGCGCCGTGGTCATCGTGTACTTCGCGATCGCGTACGAACTCTGGCCTCGGTTGACGGGACGGCCGCTGGTCTCAAAGCGTCTTGCGAACATTCAGCTGTGGCTTTGGTTCTGGGGCATCCTGATCACGACCGTGCCTTGGCACATCGCGGGTCTCATGGGCCAGCCTCGACGGTACGCGATCTTCGACTACTCGGATCCGGTTGCTGCGAAGGCAGCGTTCCTAGTCATCTTGTCGGTAATCGGCGCTTGCATTCTCCTCGGCTCAGTTCTCCTGTTCTTTTACGTCCTGGTTCGATCGAGCTTCGCTCCCGTGGCCGAATCCATGCCTCCCATCCGCTACGCGTTGTCGGTGAATCCTCCGGCCACAGTGCCCTCGCTGCTCAACGGTTTTGGACTTTGGAACGTAATCCTGCTGGCGCTCGTGCTGATTGCTTACGGCTATCCCATCGGCCAATTCTTTTTTCTCCACAATCAGGATGCACCCGCGTATTCCTTGACCCGGGGGATCACGAAATGAACTCGGAGAACGGGCCTCGTCTGCATAACCCGTGGGGGTTCATCGTGGTCGCCGCTGTTTCGGCAACAGTCGTGGTTGCGTTCGGATTGGGCTTCGTACTCCTGCCGCGATATCAAGAGACCCGTGCCCCGTTTTCAACGAAAGATGCTATGTACCACGCTCTCGGCTTTCATATTCATGGCAAGGGCTTCAATACCATCCAGCCTCCGCCAAAGATTCCAACCTACATTGCATGGACGGAAGCCACTATTCGGCAAGCGGCCGCTGGTGACAGGAAGAACGGAGAGTTCATCGCGACGAATTGCACGGCATGCCACGGTGAAAAGGGACTAAGCACCCAACCTTGGATTCCCAGTCTGGCCGGGCTCGACCCGCTCGTACAGTTCAAACAACTCGACGATTTTCGCTCCGGTACTCGCTTGTCGGGTCCGATGTCCGCGATTGCGCAAACGCTCACGCCACAACAGTGCGCCGACGTGTCTGCGTACTTTGCGTCGCTGACCGGGCTGCCGGAAAACCGTGGCGAACGGACACCGCGTCAAAACAGTAGTTATCGTAACCCCGATCCTGTGCAAAGGCTTATCTACGCCGGTGACCCGAAGCGCAGCATCGCGGCATGTGCTTCTTGCCACGGGCCCGGCGGCTATCGGATCGGCACACCGGCCCTTGCTAAACAAAACGCACTGTATATCGAGCAGCAGTTGCAAGCATTTGCTCAGGGCATGCGCGCCAACGACATGGACATGCCGATGCGGACGATCGCTGGCGCGCTGACCGAATCAGAGATCCAAGCGCTCGCGCAGGCATACGCAAACGAGGACGCCACCGGACCGTAAGGAGAGAGTCCAGAAAAACAAGAGTTTACGATCCAAGAAGGGGGAGATACTCCGATGGGAAAATTGATTGGCTGTTTGCTCGCAGCTTCCTTGTTGCTCTTTTCTGCGTCGACGAAGTCGGGCAACACTCCGATCGGCGCTGAACTGGTCCCCGCTGGCACGCCTTACAGTCCGGGAGTCCTGGCCGGGGACACACTGTACGTCTCTGGTCTGCAAGGGACCGACCCGAAAACCCATGCATTGCCGGGCGACTTCGGCCAAGAAAGCAGAAACTGTTTGGAAAATATCGGGCGCGTTCTGAACGACGCGCACATGAACTACTCCGATGTCGTTTCAGTTCAGATCTATCTCGACGATATTTCGCAGTTCCAGGAGGTGAACGGCATCTACAAGGAGTACTTCAAGAATCCCCTGCCCTCTCGAACGACCGTGCAGATCGCCAAGTTGTCTCTGGGTGCTCACATTGAGATCTCGGCTATCGCGCGCAAATGATGTTGAGAAATTGAGAGGCAAGATGAAAAAAGGAATAGAGCGTTTTGCTAAGATTTGGCTCGGCGTAGGCCTCGTGGCCGTCTTCGGAACAGTCTGCGGGGCGCAGGCACAGGACGGCGGTGCGAAATTCGTTGTCGATCCTAACTGGCCGAAGCCGTTGCCTGGAAAATGGGTAATCGGACAAGTCAGCGGTGTGTGTGTGGACGCGCGCGACCACGTCTTCATCGTTAATCGCAATGACATGACAGACAAGGAAGGGGAGGTTGCGCAGCAGGCGCCACCTTATATTGAATTCGATCCCGACGGCAATATGGTGAACAGCTTTGGCGATTGGAAAGTCGTTCCGAATGTCACGCACGGCTGCACCATTGACTATGAGAACAATTTCTGGACTGCAGGCAATGGCGACGGAATCATCCAAAAATACAGTCACGACGGAAAACTACTCATGCAGATCGGAGAAAGAGGCGTTGTCGATACTTCCGATGGCACTCTCACAGGTCGCGCGCTGAATTCGAGTCACACGCAGTTCTACATGCCTTCCGATATAGCGGTAGATCCCGCCAATGGCGACATCTACGTAGCGGACGGTTACGGCAATAGCCGGATAGTTGTTTTCGATCGGGCCGGGAAGTTCCTTCGCCAGTGGGGGCACCAGGGGACGAAAGAGGAAGCCGACGCCGGAGTCGCTGGTGCGTTCATGCGGGTCGTGCATTGCGTGGTCATCGGCAACGACGGTCTAGTCTACGTCTGTGACCGCCAGGCCGACCGGATTCAAGTGTTCGATAAGATGGGGAACTTCAAGAATAATATCTGGATGAAGAGAGGAAACAGCCTTCCCGATAATTGGGGGACAACATGGTGGATCGGCTTTTCCCCCGACCGGGAGCAAAAATACATGTACGTGGATGATGGCGGTGATGAGCAGGTCAAAATTCTCGACCATGCTAGCGGAAGAGTAGTCTCAAGCTTCGGGCGACCTGGTCACCAGATCGGTGAATTCACTCACGGCCACACTCTGGCGGTCGATTCCAAAGGCAATGTTTATGTAGCCGAGACCGATTGGGGCCGCAGAGTCCAAAAATTTGAGCCGGTGAAATGACGGTTGTTTTTGAAAGTTTCATACGAGTTGGAATGGAGGAATTTTGGGCCCTCGGGAGGCAGGCGATCCTGTGGTGGCGATGTAAGGTTGGCCACGTCAGAGCAATTTCAAGAAGTGGCGTCTTGTGTCACATTTCGCACCGCAGTTGTCCGTAGTTTGAAAATGACAATGCCATGACGGTTGGGGCGTATAGTACGCGGGACAACGCTGTCGCAAGTGGGGAAGGTCCATCTCAACGAAATGGTGTATCCAATTTGCGTTATCGCGGCTTCCATCATAAAGATAGAGTACGTGGAGTCCGACACTCCGGTCTCTGTTGTAGCAACATGATTTTGTCACCCTAACGGCAACGTGACAGAATTATGGAGCCAAAACACCGACACTCCGGTCTCTCGTCAGGCTAAAACTTCTGCGGTATGATGTTTCCCTTCGCAAGTCGGTTGCGAAACCGACCCCTGACGCGATCCAAGGGGGAGGACACGGCCATCGGCTCCTGCTCGATTCACGCGTCCCGCAGCTTGCTCCGGATATCTCTACTGGTGCTCTGCGTTCTGCCGGTGCATGGCCAGACGGCCAACACCGGAGCCATCGCCGGCACGGTGAGCGACCCTAGTGGAGCGCTGGTGGCGCGTGGGGCAATAGTCGTCAAGAGTCAGGCCACACAGGAAGAGCGCACTCTCGCAACGGATGACGAGGGGAATTTCTCGGTTCCATTCCTCGTTCCTGGCAGCTATGACCTAACAGCTCGAGCGCCCGGGTTTGAGCCACTCGTCTTGATAGGTGTTCAGGTTCGAATCACCGAAGTAAACCGCCTCAAGATTCAGCTTTCAATCGGCAGCGCTAAGGAAAGACTTGCGGTTAGTGTCCAGCCTCCTCTTGTTCAAACGGAGAACGCTACTCTGGGGCGAGTCATCGATCACAAAACCGTGGTCGACCTGCCGCTCGTCGATCGCAACTTTACCGAAATCCTAGGCCTGACCGCCGGAACGAACACGGATATCGTGGATGCCACCCAACTGGGGGCCGGAAGCCAGGAGATCCGCGCCAATGGTGCGCGCAGCGGCGACAACAATTTCATGCTAAACGGCGTGGATGCGAACAGTTATAGCTCCAATATCACCGAGGTCACTCCTTTCGGTGGGGCCGGGATCGCGATCCCCGCTCCCGATACCATTCAGGAGTTCAAGGTGCAGAATTCGCTCTACGACGCGCAGTATGGGCGGGGAGGAGGTGCGAACGTAAACGTCGAAACCAGGTCAGGCACGGCCGATCTGCATGGGAATGTCTATTATTTCGGCCGCAATGAGGCACTAGACGCGAATAATTTCTTTGCAAATGCAACCGGCGTGCCAAGGGGAGAATTCCGGCGTTCCGAACCCGGTGGCACTTTGGGTGGACCGCTGCCCTGGTTAAAGAAGCGCGCCTTTTTCTTCGTTTCCTATCAGGCCACACGGGATGTAAATGCGGCTTCCCTGAGCAGTAGTGTTCGATCTTTGAGCCTTCCTCCCATACCACTGGTGCGCACAGCAGCCTCGCTTGGAACTGTATTCGGCGGCCAAACCGGGGCATTCGGAGGTGTGCCGGTGGCCTCGGATGGCTCGAATATCAACCCGGTGGCACTCAACTTCTTGAACGCCAAGAATCCCGACGGATCCTTTGTCATCCCAAGCCCTCAGACTTCAGCGAGCGGTGTCAACTACACCGCAGTGGTGCCGGGATCCTACAACGAAGACCAGTTCAATACGAACTTCGACGCGAATTTGCGCACGGCGGATACCCTGTCGATGAAATTCTTTTTCTCGAATTCGAACCAGAACGTTCCTTTCTTCGGCGCCACTGTGCTTGGCTTTCCAGCGCTCCGTTCCTTTGAGAACCGGAATTTGGCCATAACCGAGACTCACATTTTCTCACCGCAAGTAATCAACCAATCTCGATTTGGGTTCTCTCGTCTTGCAGGTCAAAGCGTTAGCGGAGGGACACTCACAGACCAGGATGTTGGGATAAACCGCTTCAGCGATCCCCAAGAAGGAATCATTCCACAAAGTGAGGTTCTTGGAGCCTTCGAACTAGGCAACTCGGCACAAGACCAAAGCAAAACAGCCAGTAACAACTTTTACATTTCCGACGTCATTTTCCTGTCTCGGGGCAAGCACAGTCTCCGCTTTGGCACAGAAATCTTCCGAAATCAGTTCAACCATCTAAGCGATTACACCGCCGGTACCATGACACTCCTGTCATTCCCCGATTTCCTGCTCGGCTTGCCCGCCGGGCCTGAGGGCGCGGGAGGGAACGGTTCATCCTTCTCAAACGTTTTCTTCACAAGCGTGGCTGCTGGAATTCCCGATGCAGGGCAACGTGCAAGCGCTGCCGGGTTCTTTGTACTGGATGATTGGAAAGCTACGCGAACACTCACCATGAATCTCGGGGTTCGAGTCGAGGTCGATGGCCAACCGAGCGAAGTCGACGGGCGTATATCGAATTTCTTCCCTCAGTTCTACATTGCTCCCCCCACAGGAGGGTTCGGAGATCCAATCTCATCGGGATTCGTCCTGCCAGATAACTTTCACGGTTATGCTCCCGTTGGATTTCCACGTGAGAATTCAACGCTGTTGAATCATCCCATTCAAGTTCACCCGGAACCCCGCATCGGCTTCGCGTGGCAGCCCCTATCTTCAGGGGACCTGGTTCTTCGAGGAGGATATGGCATCTATGCGAACCGTACCAGCTTCGAGGGCAACGGCTCATTAATGGCTCTTAACCCTCCGTTCGCGTTGAATGCTGTGCTAATTGGCGCCGCTAACGCGACCGCTAGCCTGGTGAGTCCCTTTCCAAGTCTGCCGGCGAGCTCTTCATTCCCAAATTTCGTAGGCACCATGCTACCGGGTCCACCGTTTACGGGGAACAGATTCCTCCGATCCCCCCTCATTACCAGTCCTGATTTTAAGGAGTCTACCGTCCAGCAATATGGCTTCGACCTGCAGTACCAACACAAGAGCTACGTTTTCTCAATCGGGTATGCAGGCGCGAAGGGCACCCATCTGGCCGTGGGTCGGAGCAATAATCAACCACCTCTCGCCAGTCCCTCTACCCCTCTGAACGGACTCACAACTAATTCAGTAGCTAACGCGGCCGAGCGGGTTCCTTTCGTCGGGTTGTCCCCGTTGCTCTACCGTCTCGAAAGCAGTGGAAATTCAATCTACAACTCACTACAAGCCACGCTGAAGAAAGACATGAGTCATGGTTTTCAATTCCTTGCAGCCTACACCTTTTCCAAATCGATTGACGATGCAGGGGATAGTCTTGGTGCTGCTATCGCCGGCACATTCGGATTACCGATCACTGGGCAAGTGGTTTACAACGATCAAAACAACGTCGCTGCTCAGCGCGGCCTCTCCGACTTTGATCGGACGCATCGGCTGGTGATCAGCGGTACGTGGAACGTGCCCGGCCCCGAACACGCGATAAGCGCTGCCGTTCGAAAACTCGGAGATGGCTGGAGTATCTCGGGTATCGCCACTCTGCAGTCCGGACGCCCTTTCAGCATCCTGGACAGCGGAGCCGGCACGCTGTTTGGTCCCGCAACTATATACACTACAGGGAGCCTGGCTCCTGGAACGACACTTGCGGATGCGGGTCGGAGTGGAAGCGTCAGCAGCCGTGTCAACGAATTCTTCAACACGAGCGCATTTGCTTCCGCACCCTTGGTGCCAGACGGCAGCCTGATTGATGGCAAATATCCCGTGTCAGGTGGCGGGACGATCTTCGGCAATCTTGGAAGGAATATCCTGAGAGGGCCGGATCAACGAGATTTCGACATCGCAGTAATCAAGATCACGCCTCTTACTGAGCATGTAAATGTGATCTTTCGGTGGGAGATCTTCAATATGCTGAACCGGACGAATTTTGCAAATCCCTCGAACGATGTTTCGACCCCCAGCACCTTCGGCGTGATCAGCGCGCTCACGGTGAATCCTCGGATCATGCAATATGCGCTGAAACTGGAATTCTAGCGTGCCCCGCTCAATCCGCTCCGCCGTAAGCTTAGTTGGGTTGAATCTGTCCCTCCGGTCTAGCTCGCACTGGCACCGGGCGGCATTGGGGTTGACGTTCTTCTAGCTTCTCGTCAAAATGAGCAACCTGAGGCCGTGCAGCCGTGGTGACTATGGAGCTCTTATGACTGAGCGGTCTGGGTACGTGCTGGAGCCGCTCCGGAAAGGCGCCGACTTCACGCTTTACCGCGGACGACAGCACGGCAAATCATCGCCGGTCCTGGCGATCGCACTCACTGCGGAACATCCGTCTGCTCACAGTCTTCGACGGCTCGAGCACGAATACTCACTCGCAGCCGAACTCGATCCCGCGTGGGCAGCCAAGCCTCTGGAACTCACTCGTTATGAGGGGCGGGCGATCCTTGTACTCAAAGATCCCGGAGGCGAGCCCCTGGATCTGGTTCTTGAGCGGGATCAGGGACCACTGCTCGATCTGACCCGCGTCTTGCACATCGCTATTGGCTTAGCGGCAGCACTTGGCCAAGTGCACCGGCGTGGTCTTATTCATAAGGACATTAAGCCTGCGAACGTGCTCGTCGACGGCGCCGGCGGCGTGTGGCTCACCGGATTCGGGATTGCGTCTCGACTGCCGCACGAGCCCCAGTCGCCGGTACCGATCGAGGTCATTGCTGGTACCCTCGCCTACATGGCGCCGGAACAGACTGGCCGCATGAATCGCTCAATTGATACTCGCAGCGATCTTTATTCGTTTGGCGTCACCTTTTACCAGATGCTTACCGGCGCGCTGCCGTTTGACGCCGCCGATGCTTTAGAGTGGGTCCACTGCCACATTGCGCGCCAACCAATAGCTCCTGCTGATTGTCTCGCAGTCCCCGAACCGCTATCCGCTATCACTATGAAACTCCTCGCCAAGAACGCTGAGGAGCGCTACCAGACCGCTTCCGGGCTGGAAGCCGATCTTCGGCAGTGCCTGGGGGCATGGCAGTCGCATGGTCGGATCGATCTCTCCCCGCTTGGCGCGCACGACTCACCAAAGAGATTGCTGATTCCTGAGAAGCTGTATGGGCGGGAGCGCGAAGTTGATGTTCTGCTCGCGACGTTCGATCGGGTCGCGACTCAGGGTACACGCGAACTCGTACTCGTATCTGGTTATTCCGGCGTCGGAAAATCCTCCATCGTGAACGAGCTGCACAAGGCGCTTGTCTTGCAGCGCGGGCTTTTCGCGTCCGGCAAGTTCGACCAATACAAGCGCGACATCCCATACGCAACTCTGGCACAGGCTTTCCAGAGCCTGGTGCGTCAGATCCTTGTCAGAAGCAAAGCGGACGTGGGCCATTGGCGGCAGGCTCTTCAGGAAGCTCTGGGGCCGAATGGCCAGCTCATTGTCAATCTCATCCCTGAAGTGGAATTCATTATCGGGAAACAGCCAGCCGTTCCAGACCTGCCGCCGCAAGATGCGCAGAACCGCTTTCGGTTGGTGTTTGGGCGGTTGCTTGGGGCATTCGCCCAGAAGGAGCACCCGCTGGCGTTGTTCCTCGACGACCTACAATGGATGGACGCGGCAAGCCTTGAGCTTCTTGAGTTCCTGGCCACGCACTCTGAACTGATGTATCTGCTGCTGGTCGGCGCCTATCGGGACAACGAAGTCGATGCTGCGCATTCGCTCATGCGGACGCTCGACGCGATCCGCAAAACTGGAGCGCGGGTCGAGGAGATCGTGCTTCCGCCTCTCGGACTTGACGCCGTTGGTGCGCTCGTCTCAGATGCGCTGCATTGTACGCCGGAGTATGCGCACTCCTTAACACAACTGGTGCACGAGAAGACGGCCGGAAATCCGTTCTTCGCGATCCACTTTCTCACGGCGCTGGCCGAGGAAGGGCTGCTCAGGCGCGACCCTGATGCGAAAGCCTGGGTCTGGGACCTGGCTCGCATTCGCGCGCACGGTTACACCGACAACGTTGTGGATCTCATGGTCGAGAAGCTAATGCGATTGTCCGGCACCGCGCAGACCTCCCTACAGCAACTCGCTTGTCTCGGAAACGTGTTCGAGATTGCCAGTCTGAGTCTGGTTTTTGGTGAATCAGAAGAGGCGATCCACGCGTCGCTCTTGGAGGCCGTCCGCGCCGGGCTAATTCTTCGTCTGGATAACTCCTACGCCTTCCTCCACGACCGCATTCAGGAGGCGGCGTACGCACTCATCGCTGAAGGCGATCGCGCGGGAACACACCTTCGGCTTGGCCGTCTACTGTTGGCGACCATGTCGGAGCACCAACTCGACGAGCATCTGTTCGATGTGGCGAATCAGCTCAATCGGGGCGCCGGACGGCTAGCAGATCCGAACGAGAAGGTGGAACTCGCGACATTCAACCTACGTACCGGGCGAAGGGCGAAGGCGTCAGCGGCTTATGCGTCGGCAAGCACGTATTTTGCGTCAGGCATCGCGCTGTTAGATGGGCGAGACTGGAGCAGTCAGCACGAGTTGAAATTCAGCCTGTCCATCGAATTCGCGGAGTGCGAGCTTCTCTGCGGTAGCCTGGAAAAGGCGGCGCAGCTGATTGTGGAGCTGCTGCCGCGCGCGGCTTCAGACATCGAGTTCGCGACCGCCTCCTGCCTGAAGATCAACTTGCATGTATTGACGGGCGAACACCCGTTGGCCATCGATAGTGCGCTCGAATGCCTGCGTCTGTTGGGTATTGACCTGCCGGCACACCCTACCCTTGAGCAGGTCCGGGCCGAATATGAGACGGTCTGGCAGACCCTCAATCGGTATCCGATCGAGAGCCTGATCGACCTGCCGCTGATGAGCGATCCGAAAATACAGGCAGCCATGCAGGTGCTCTCAGTCCTTGCGGGCCCCGCAACGTTTACCGACTTTCAGTTGTTTTGCCTGCTGGCGTGCCGCATGGTGAATCTCAGCATACAGCACGGGATGAGCGGCGCTTCGGCCTACGCCTATGCTTGCCTCGGGTCTGTCCTTGGAGCGAATTTTCACCGTTACCGCGAAGGCTACCGCCTGGCCAGGCTTGCCTGCGACCTGGTCGAGAAGCACGCCTTCACCGCCCAGGACACGAAGGTCTACCATGCGCTGGGACTAGCCGCCTTCTGGACGGAGCCGCTCACGAGCGTGATCGAACTCCGTCGGGCGACTACTCGCACCGCCACTGAGAGAGGCGATCTGACTTTCGCTTGCTACGGCATGCACCAATCCATCACATATTTGCTCATGCGGAATGATCCACTCGATGTGGTGTGGCGCGAGTCGGAGATGGCGCTGGACTTCGCTCGGACAGCCAAGTTCCGCGATGTAGTGGACCTCATCGGGAGCCAGCAACGCTTCATCGCGAGCATGCAGGGCCGCGATGCGACTTTCTCTACCTTCAGCAACGAGCGATTCGACGAGGCGGCGTTCGAAGCGCAACTGACGGCCGCGCGGACACCGACCGTGATTTGCTTGCACTGGATTCGCAAACTCAAGGCGCGGTACCTCTCAGGCGACTACGCCGAGGCCCAGGTGGCAGCCTACAACGCGAAGGCATTGCTTCGGATCTCAACAGTACAGTTGCAGCTGCTCGACTACTTTTACTACACTGCGCTGACGTTTGCGGCGCTTTATGAGAACGCTTCGAATGACGACCAGACTAAGTGGCGCGAACTCCTGACGGCGCACCGGGAACAACTGCGCGAGTGGGCCGAAAACTATCCTCCGACCTTCGTCGACAAGCACGCTCTGGTGTCGGCAGAGCTCGCGCGCATCGAAGGGCGGGACCCTGATGCCATGCGTCTGTACGAGGACGCCATTCAATCCGCTCGCGAACATGGCTTCGTTCAGAACGAGGGCGTCGCCAACGAGGTGGCCGCACGGTTCTACGCGGCGCGCGGCGTGGAGAGCATTGCTCACGCATATCGGCGAGGCGCGCGGAACAGCTACGAGCGCTGGGGCGCGCTCGGCAAGGTCAAGCAACTCGACGAAACATACCCACGGCTGTACGAGGAGCGGCTTCCGACTTCCACCACGGCCACAATCGGCACGCCGGTCAGGGAGTTGGATGTCGAAAGTGTGGTCAGGGCCTCACAGGCACTCTCGAGCGAGATTATTCTTCCTAATCTGATCGAGGAACTCATGCGAATCGTGGTTGAGCATGCCGGGGCCGAGCGGGGGCTCCTCATCCTTCTGCACGGAGATGAACCGCGGATCGAGGCGGAGGCCACCACCATCCACGGTAGGATCGAGGTCACCGTCCGACAGACAGTCATAACGCCACTTGACCTCCCTCAATCCGCACTTCATTACGTCATCAGGACACGCGAACACGTGGTCGTTGATGACGCTTCGGTCGGGAACTTGTATTCCGAGGACGAGTATGTGCGGGCGAAGCGACCCCGTTCCGTCCTATTCTTGCCGATCGTCAACCAAACGAAGCTGATTGGCGCACTCTATCTGGAAAACAATCTGACTCCGTGCGCCTTCACATCGGACCGGGTCGCAGTGCTGGAGTTGCTGGCTTCGCAAGCCGCGATTTCGCTGGAGAACGCGAAGCTTTATTCTGATCTGCAACGCGGCGAAGCTTTCCTTGCGCAAGGGCAGAGCATAAGCCACACAGGCAGCTTCGGTTGGAACGTTTCGAGTGGAGAAATCTACTGGTCGGAGGAAACCTACAAGATCTTTGAGTGCGATCAAGCGATTAGGCCGACATTGGAGTTAGTATTTCAGCGAACTCATCCCGACGACAGAGATCCCGTCCAGCAGATTATCGACCGCGCAACCAGCGAAAGGGCAAATCTTGATCTTGAACATCGCTTACTAATGCCGGACGGTTCGGTAAAGTACCTTCATGTTATAGCTCGCGCATTAGAGCCCTCCTCGGGAAGTCTCGAATATGTGGGTGCCGTACACGATGTCACTGAACGCACGCGCTCAGAGGATACCTTGCGCCAAACCCAGGCCAATCTCGCACGCATCAGCCGGGTAACCACCATGGGAGAGCTGACTGCCGCCCTGGCGCACGAAATCAAGCAGCCGATTGCGGCTGCAGTCACCGACGCCAAGACCTGCTTGCGATGGCTCGGTCGCGATCAGCCCGATCTGGCAGAGGCGCGCGAAGCGGCATCGAGAGTCGTCAAAGATGCGACGCGTGCAGCCGACATCATCAGTCGGGTCCGCCTGCTCTTCGAGAAAGGCACTACGCAAAGAGAACTGTTGGATGTAAATGAAGTCATTCGAGAGATGATCGTTCTGCTGCGCGGCGAGGCGAACCGCTACTCGATCTCAATCGGTACCGAGCTTGCTGAGGATCTTCCCAAGGTCATGGCAGACCGTGTCCACCTGCAGCAGGTTTTTATGAACCTCATGCTTAACGGAATTGACGCCATGAAGGATGTCGAAGGGACGCGCGAGTTCACCATCAACTCACAGAGAGGGCAAAACGATCGAGTTGTGGTCTCGGTCAGCGACACTGGCGTCGGGCTGCCTCCGGTGCAGGCGGACCAAATCTTCAATGCTTTCTTTACCACCAAACCTCATGGCACCGGCATGGGACTTCACGTCAGCCGATCTATCGTGGAATCGCATGGCGGCCGCTTGTGGGCTTCCGACAAATCTCCCCGCGGCGCAAGTTTTTATTTTACCCTTCCCTGTGCTGGCGCGGCGCAGCAGATCGCTTAGCCTGATACTGGGCCGCTATGCGGCTCGGGCATACCGGTCGTAATCCGCCGTGAACGGACGGGCGAAGACTGGCCGCTTGAGAATTTGTTGATCAAGTGATGAAGTCGCGCTGGCTGCGCTTTATCTGCGTCCCTCTCCGCTCCGACAACTTAGCTGGTCAAACTCATTGGAGAACCTTCTGCGGCAGCGTCAAGGAGCCGCTTCACCTCGTCGCGCTGCCAATGCCCTTCGAAGAGCGGCGTTCCAATCGCGAATGTACGGGCGGACGCGAGCATGCCTGCATCGACCGCGTCGTAGCCGAGTCGATCCAGGAACTCGGCCACGGTCGCCCGTGCCTTCGCGTCGTTTCCCGCGACCGCCAGAGCGCGCCGCTCACGATGACCTGGCGGCAAAGCATCTTCTTCCACTTCGTGATAACCGATGTGATTCAGCGTCCGAACGAGACGTGTGTACCGTAGATACTGCTGCACCACTTCACTGCTCGATAAGTGGCCCTCGAACTCAGTAAGCGTCCCGTCGGTCGGGGCCCAGTAATTCATTACGTCGATCGCGATCTTCCCCGAAAGACTCTCGGGATCGAGTTTTCCGTACTTCGCAAGCGGTACGGCCAGGATCACGAGATCGCTTGCCCGCGCGGCCACGTCCGCCGTGACCGCCTTCGCGCCAGGAGCCATGACCTCGACCAGGAGTTCGATCTCCGCCGGAGGTCGGGTCGTCGCGACCAGAACCTCGTACCCGGCTTTCAACGCTTGCCGCGCGAGCGCCGTACCCACGCGGCCGGCTCCAAGAATCCCGACGGTGCGGATCGGATTACCGGACATCGACTGCCTCCTGGTAGGGATCTGCCACTCGAAGTTCCGCGTCGACGAGCGGCTTGACCTTTGTGCCCAGCAGTTCGATGGCGCGCAGGAAGTCCTTCTGCGGAAGATGTCCGACATCCATCTGGAAGAACTGCCGCATGTGCCCGAGCCTTCTGTGCAGCGCGACGATGCGATCGGCGATCTCCTCAGGGTCACCCACGAAAAGCGCTCCATCGCGGTTCGCATCGTGATCAAACTGGGCTCGACTGGGCGGCGCAAATCCACGAACCTCTCCAATGCTCGCCATCAGTGCAATCCAATGACGTGACCATCGATCTTTTGCGGCCTTGGCGTCATCGCCGATGAAGCCGGGGCTCGCCACCGATATCTTGATGTTGGCTTCGGGGCCGCCCGCCTCATGGGCCGAGCGTCGATAGAGCTCCGCCAGCGGCGCGAATCGCTTGGGCTGGCCGCCGATGATGCCGTAGGAAATCGGTAAGCCCAGATGCCCCGCTCGCATCGAAGAGTGGGGATTACCGCCCGTGCCCAACCAGATCGGCAGGTGTCCCCGTTCTGGCCGCGGAACCACCCAGGCATTATCGAGAGGCGGCCGATGCT
>Ga0181530_10004025_pt1 | contig 15875 bp, 13 predicted proteins | sample PEATcosm2014_Bin_42_FD_119769 | JGI IMG/M metagenome (GOLD analysis project Ga0181530, IMG submission 119769) | Peatland microbial communities from MTU Mesocosm Facility, Houghton, MI, USA - PEATcosm2014_Bin10_60_metaG | ecosystem: Environmental > Terrestrial > Soil > Wetlands > Peat | place... | reverse complement strand
GGTGGCTGCCGCCGGCGCGCCGGCGCCGCAGCCGACGCTGAACCCGGCGCCGCGCGACCTGCGGCCGGTGGCCGAACGCCCGTGGCAGACCTTCGAGGAGGTCGCCCAGGCCCCGGCGCTGCCATCGGCGCTGCCGGCAGGCCACGGGATCGATCTGCGTCTTTCTCAGGCGCTGCCGGTCGGCGCGATCGATCGCAAGTAATACCAACCGTCCGAAAGATTGACGTACGGTCCGTCCCAGCCGTCATGGTCGGGCCTGACCCGGCCATCTATGCAGCCGCAGTGCCGCGATAGATGGCCGGGTCAAGCCCGGCCATGACGAGTTGAGGCGGACCGTGCCAACCATGCGAGAGTCAGTGTTTCGGGCGCCTAGTATAAGGCACCTTCGGACAACTTTCGAACGGATTGCCGGCGAGGATTTCGCCTTTTCGTTGTCGGCGCGGGATGCCGGACGCCTCCGTTATTTATCAGGCCGTTTACCCGGACGGATCGGTGTCTTTTTTGCTGTCGCACAAGTCGGGCTTGGGCTATGAAACCAAGGCTCGCAATAACATGTGCCTGACCATGAAAAGGGGGCGTCAGTGGCGCCGGAATCGTTGACAGACAACAGATTTCAGCCGGGGTCGCCGCGGATCGCTGTGATTATTCCCCTGTACAACGGGGCAAAGTATATCGGTCAGGCGCTTGATAGCGTGTTTGCCCAGCGCCTCCAGCCGGCCGAGATCGTTGTCGTGAACGACGGCTCGACCGATGACGGGCCGCAGTTCGTCGAGGAACTGGCCGCCCGCTACCCGGTCCGGTTGCTGCACAAGCCGAACGGCGGCCAGTCGTCGGCGCGCAATTTCGGGGTGGCCCACACCACCAGCGAGTTGATCGCCTTGCTCGATCAGGATGACATCTGGTACCCCAATCACCTGGAGCAACTGGTCAGGCCGTTTCTGCTCAATTCCGAGCGGGAACTGGGGTGGGTCTACAGCAACCTCGATGAGATCGACGAGGCCGGCCGGCTCATCGCCCGCTGCTGCCTGCGGTTTCTGCCGTTGCCGAACCCGAAGCGGGATCTGTTCGGCTGCCTGGCGATGGACATGTTCGTGCTGCCCTCGGCATCGCTGGTCTCGCGCAAGGCATTCGAGGAGGTGGGCGGCTTCGACGAAACGCTGTCCGGCTACGAGGATGACGACCTGTTCCGCCGCATCTTCCTCGCCGGCTACGACAATTTTTACATCGACGAGGGCCTGGCGCGCTGGCGCATCTATTCGCAGAGCTCATCCTACTCGCCGCGGATGGCAGCCAGCCGGATGCTGTACTTCCGCAAGCTGCTGAGTGAATTTCCCGACGACCCCAGGCGGGATCGGTACTTTGCCCGGGACTTCCTTGCGCCGCGCTTCTTCCCAGCGTTCGTCCGCGAATACACCAACGCGCTGCGCTATGGCGATCGGAAGGCGGTCCGAACTGCCCTGGACAACCTGGTCTTCGTGTCACGCCGCCATAAGCGGAAGGCGCGGATCGTGATGGCGCTGGTGCTGCCGTTCCTGCGTATCCCGTTCCTGCCCAGGACGCTGTTGCCTGTCATGCCTGGCGTCAGCCCGATGATGCGACGGCTGCTGCGCTGACCTGAGGGCTGCCCGATTGTATCGCTGCATCCGTTGGCCCGCCTCAGCGCCCGACTTTCGCTGATTGAGTGATTGCGCGAGAAAATCCGGCAGCCAGCACAGCGATGTCGCTGCGAAGCAGAACACGCCGGTTTCTCGTATTCGTGGTATGGCATTGGGCTGATGGCCGGGTCCCGGTCTCAGGACTCGGTATGGAGAGACTGGTGTAGGCGATGGCCAGGCAGACCTTCACGGGCGGTGATCGCCACCTGATCCTGACCGGTGCCGACGGCTATATTGGTTCGCAGCTTGTGGCCCGTGCCCGCGCGCAGGGCTGGTCCATTACCGTTCTGTCGCGGCGACCAGAAGGGCCGCAGGATCAGGTTCGCAAGGTCCCATGGGTTCTGGGCGCGCCGCTGCCGCCGACGGCGCTCCATCCGACCGTGCCGGCGGCCCGGCAGGTGCTGGTTCACCTTGCCCATGATTGGTCGGACACCAAGCCTGGTCCGGCCGAAGGAACCCTGAATCTCGAAGGAACCCGCGTTCTACTCGATGCCTGCCGCGCAGCAGGACTGGGGCGCTTCGTCTTCGTCTCCTCGCAATCGGCACGCGCCGATGCAGCGAATGTCTATGGACGCGTCAAGTGGCGCATCGAGCAATTGCTGCAGGGGGACAGTGAAGTGTCGGCGCGGGTCGGGCTGGTGTATGGCGGCCCGCCGCGTGCCATGTTCGGCTTGCTCAGCAAGCTCACGGCGCGGCTGCCAGTGCTGCCGATGATCGATCCTTGGCGTGAGGTGCAGCCGATTCATCTCGACGAGGTGTGCGAGGGATTGCTCCGCCTCGCGGCTGGAACGGGGGGCGGTTGGTCGGGCCTGGCTGGACCGTCGGGCCTACCGTTTGGCACCTTCCTGCGCAGCCTGGCCCAGGAACTGCACGGTCGTCGTCTGCGCATCCTACCCATCCCTCTGCGCTTCGCCCTGCTCGCTTGCGACATCCTTGGCCGGCTGCCGGTCGGTCCGAAACCCGATCGTGAGCGCATACTCGGCCTCGCCGGCACACGACCCATGAACTGCGAGGCGCATCTGCGGGCGTTGGACCTGACGGTCGCGCCACTCACCGAACAGCTCCGCCGCGAACCCGCGAGTCGCAGGGCGATGCTGGCGGAAGGCCGCGCCCTGCTTGCCTATGTCCTGCGTTCACGACCTGGCCGCCCTTTGCTCGCCCGCTATGTCAGGGCTGTCGATGGCGCAGGACCGTTACCGCTGAGCGGCCTGCTGCGCCGTGTTCCGAGGCTGTTGAGGCTTGTCGAACCGCGCACTGCCGGCGCGCCCCTGGCGCAGCGTCTTGCGCTCGCGATGGCCCTCGCCGAGGCAAGTCCGGAGGGTGAGCGCGCGCTCACCAAGGGCAGCAGAGCAACAAGCCTCGCCATCCTTGCCTATGACGTCGCGCTCGACGTGGTCCTATTGCCGCTCCGTATTGCTACTGCCGGGCGAGTTGGCCGCGGACATTGACTGAGCCGGTCATCATTGTCGGCAGCGGCCCGGCCGGGGTGAGCGCTGCCTGGCCGCTGCTTCAGGCGGGCGTCGCGGTGGTGATGATCGACGCCTCGCCCGCAGATCCGCTTCCGTCGCCGCCGCCTGGCGACATAACCGCGCTCCGCAGCGATCCGAACCGCTGGTCAGCCCAATTCGGCGCTGATCTCGGCGGTCTCGCGGCCATGGGCGACATCTCGCCGAAGCTCACCACACCGCTCACCCGTGCGGCGCTCGCAGGCTACGCCGAGTCCATCGGGGTCTCGGCGCAGGACTTCCTGGTCTTCGGCTGCCTGAGCGCGGGCGGCCTGTCGAATGTCTGGGGCGCCGTGGCTGCCGTTTACGATGAGGATGATCTGCGCGGCTTCCCGTTTCCCCGCAGCGAGCTCATGCCGTCCTACGAATTCGTCAAGCGGCGGATCGGCGTGAGCGTACTTGATGACCAGTCCAAAGCCTCGCACACGCACGGACCAAAGCTCACACCCCCTTTGCAGCGCGTGCTGGACGCGGCGGGCAAGCGGACGCTGCCGGCCGGCGTGGAGCTGGAGGCCGCGACCAACGCCGTCCTGATGGAGCAACGGGACGGGCGTGGCGCTTGCGTCAATTGTGGTCTCTGCCTTTGGGGCTGCCATCAGGGCAGCATCTACGCCAGCAGCCAGGAGATTCCCGCCCTCCGCGGGTTTCCCCATTTCACCCATCGGCCAGGGGCGCGCGCTCGGCGCTTGCTGCCGGCGGCCGACCGACCGGGGGTCGAAGTGGAAGAGCGCGGCGTTCGCAGCACATTGACCGGTCAGCGCGTCTTGCTTGCCTGTGGCGCAATCCCGACGACGGCGCTTGTGCTGCAACGCCTGAACGCCCCGTGTCCCCCGGTGCGGTTGCTGACCAACCCGGTCGCCGCCATGGCTTTCCTGGTGCCTTCGCTGGTCGGAGCATCGCTGCCCCACAGGAGTTTCGCCCTCGGACAGCTTGCCTATCGCGTGTCCCTGACCGACGGGCATCGTGCGGAAGGGATGCTCTACGGCGCGGACGCACTGCCGTTGGCGGCCGTCGCACACCGTCTGCCTGTCAGCCGACCGGTGGCCTTGCGGCTGAGCCGTGCCCTCGCGCCCGCGCTTGTGCTGGCAACCTGCTATCTGCCCGGGAGCTTCAGCGCCAATACAATCCGGCTCGTCGGCGACGGCGAGCATGCGGAGCTAGTGATTGCGGGGGCGCGCACGGAAGCGGCCGATGGGGGGCTGCGTGCCGCAGGCCGGACGCTCGGCCGCGCGATGGCCCGGCTGGGCGCCTATCCACTGCCCGGATCGCTCGCCTTCTCGCCGGCTGGAGCCGACGGTCATTATGCGGGAACCCTGCCGATGGGCGGAGCCGGGCTGTTGGGCACGGATCTGTCCGGCGGGCTGGCCTGGCTGCCTGGGGTCCATGCCGTTGACGGTGCGGTTCTGTCGGACCTGCCGGCGAAACATTGCACGCTGACGATCATGGCGAACGCGGACCGTATCGCACGTCGGCTGCTCGATGAAGGGCGGGTCGTCGCGACTGACGCCGCTGTCGATGCGAGGAGCGTAGCGACGAAGCGATGACAGGTTGGGACGATGACAGGTTGGGTCGAAATTCGCAGGCGACCGCTAGCGCAGTCACGGTGCGGCTGCGCTAGCCCAGCAGAAACCAGATCCGAAACACCAGGTCCTCCAACCAGGTCTGCCGACGAAAGCCGGGCAGGCTGAGGGCGCGAAGCTTGGCGAGTAAGCCGCCCGACAGGGCCGACGCAATGACGACAAGATCGGCGCGTGCCCGGTCGGACAGCAGGTCGGAGTGCGCCTGCAAGGCGGCGACATGCCCGCGGAACATTGCCATGAATGGCCCGGGACCGCGGCGTAGGGCAGCCATGCCACGTTGTAACGTGCCGAGCGGGGAACCGACCAGGTTGCCGACATGCTGGCGGTATTGCAGCACCGTACTGGCATCGGTGATGATCCGGCCGCCCGCCGCGGACACCGTGATATAGCTCCACCAGTCGTGCAGGGTGTTGGTCGGGGCGCGGATGGACAGCACCACCTCCGCCGCTGCCCGGTTCAGCAGGATTGTGCAGCCGGTGGCGATGTTCTGCGTCAGCGCCGTCGGAAATCCCGGTTCTCGCACCAAGGCGGGGGACTTGCCGAGATGGCGCAACTGGTCATCGACCAGTTCCTGCCGCGCGCAATAGAGTGCTGGCAGGTCCGGCGGCACGTCCGCCAGCGCCGCGAGGCCACGTGCGATCTTGTCGTCGTACCAGACATCATCCTGGTCGGCGAAGGCGAAATACTGGAATTGCTGGTGCCATGCCGAGGCAAGCAAGGTCAGGTAACTGCGTGTCGCGCCAGATGCACCGGTCCTTGCGACAAAGCGTGACCTGTCTGCGCCGGCGAGTTCCCCGAAACGCTCAAGAATGGCCAGTGTCGTATCGGACGATCCATCGTCTCGCCAGAACAACACCCACCCACGATGCGTTTGGCGCGCCAAGCTGTCGAGCTGATCCTGAAGGAACAGTTCCCCATTGTGCGCCGACAAAAGAATCGCGACAGCCGGGTGGTCCCGATCGCCGGTATCGGTGGTCGCCAGAGTGCGGAATCCGCGTGGCGCTTTCCTGACACCCAGATCGAAAGTCGAAGGTCTGCCTGACAGTGTTGCCTCGGGTCGATGCCGGTTGATACGCGTCGAAAGACGACTATCGCACATACAGCAGGCGGCGTCGCCCGTCATCCTGTGAGAGTAGGATACCGATTGAGGCAATTTTTGCTAAGCGCGCTTTCATCCCGGGGTTGTGTCCGCGGGAGCGCGGCCGAGCAGCAGTAAGTGCTGAGCTCGTTAGATCTTGAGAGATCGCATCGGCCCGCCGATGTTGTCCCACTCCTGCGACACCGCCGTCTGGTTTTGGGTACAGGGTTCGACATGCTAGTTTGGAGCGATGAAGAAGTTGCAGCAAGCTTACATTTGGCTCCCGGACATGGCGGCGCGCACAATAGACCGGATCGCCATGGTCCTGCCGTTATTCTATCTGGCCTGGGGTTTGCCGCTGCTGCTGGTGGTCGCGGTGGTAACGCCGCCTTGGCAAAATCCGGACGAAGCGGCGCATATGCTGCGGATTTCGCAGATCGCCCATGGCGGCCTGTTGTCGTATCGCTTCGACCATAGCGCGGGGGGTTTTGCCGACCCGGCGGTCATCGAATCGGCTACGCCGATGTCCCCTGTGATTCACCGCCCTGAGAACAGGGTCTCGCTTGGCATGCTTGCCGGCGCCGGCGCGGCGCAATGGGGCACCACCGCCGAACTGTCATTCCCCGCGATCGCACAGTATCCGCCCATCCTCTATGCACCGGCGGTGCTGGCGGTCGAAGCCGGAAGGGTGATGCAGCTCAGTGTGGTGCACACGCTGATGGCTGTGCGCATGGTGAATGCGTTGGTGGCCACGCTGATTGCCGCAGTTTCACTTTACTACGCGCGATCCACCAGGCTGGCGCTGGCCGCATTGCTCGTGCTGCCCATGACCGTGGCGATGTTCGCTTCGGCTGCGCAGGACGGATTGATGATCGCCCTTACGCTGTTCGTGGTCGCCGGCGTCGATCGGCTGGTTACCGAGGAGCGTGACCCCACGCTGGGGGAGGTTGTCGCGATCGGCGTCGCAACGGCGGCCGTCATCATGGCCCGGCCGCCCTATCTGCCCTTGGCGGCGCTGCCGCTGATTTGCATGCGAGGGCTGCATCGCCGTGCCTGGCTCAGTTTCGCCGGGATCTTCGCGGTCTCGGCGGTCTGGATTGGATACACGCTCTCAAGCGTATCCGTGCCGTTGCAGTCGGCCTTCGATCCCAAGGCACAATTGCTGTTCTTCTTGCATCAGCCGTGGACCTTCATACCAATCCTGATCAATACGTTCGTGCTGATGCACAGCAACTATCTGGTCAGTTTCATCGGTGTGCTGGGCTGGCTCGACACATTCCTGGCGCCATCATATTACGAAATCGCGTGGTATGTGCTGCTGCTCACCTTCGCCAGCGTGACGATCGGACCGGCGCGTCGCACCTGGCTGTCACTGCTGATATGGTTCGCAGCGGTCGGTGCCGTCCTCTTTGCCGGCTATCTATCCTGGACCCCGGCGGGGGTCGATCACATCGAGGGCGTGCAGGGCCGCTATTTCCTGCCGCTGGCGGCGATTCTCGCGATGGCGGTGCCGACCTGGCGATCTGTTGGCGCGGTATTGTGGCGTCCGGCTGTGGTGGCCCTGGTGGGATTGGCGACGATCACGCCGATGATGATCGTCCAGGCGTTGGTTCTCCGCTTTTACCTGGTGCCGTAACGGCAAACCGCTCACCCCTGGCATTTGCATAGTTCGGAAGCGGACCAAGCCAAGAGCAGATGGAAGTTGCGCACCGACTTGGCGCCTTTGAGGCGGCCTGGTGCTCTGGACGATGTTGCTGGGTCCGGGGCCAAGTTATGGCGCGCGGTCGAATGCCTGACATGAAAAAGCCCACTGCGAACTGCCATCAGGCAGTTACGCAGTGGGCTGGTAGCGAGGATCAGGAGTACAGGACGCGGCCGTCGAACTCTGACTTGTCGGTGACGTCGTTGAAGGTGATCTTCGTGTTGTCCGAAAGGGTAATTGTCAGGCTGCCGTTCGACACCACCCCACTGTTGATGACGCTGCTGGCCGACAGGGTCGAGTCGTAGCCGATAAGGAACAGTGAGTCATTCGGCGACCAGTTCGTGACGTAGTCTTGCGCGCCACCGGTGTTGGCCGAAGTGACCGATTCGAAGAATGCGAAGGAGTCACTGTTGGCCCCGCCGACAAACGAGTCGGAACCCGCACCGGCGATGAAGGTATCCATGCCGACGCCACCGATGATGGTGTCACTGGCGAGGGAGTCGATGCCGGCACCATAGACATTGTTCGTCGAGGACGTCGACGCGTTGAGGGTCTCGTTGAGATCGCCGGCCGAGAAAACCAAGCCACCGCCCGTGCCGTTGTAAAACATCGAACTGCCCGAAGCGCCGATCAGCGTGACCAGGCCCGCACCACTGCCGCCGAAGATCGACGTTGTGTCATTCCCGCCGGTCCAGAAGACCACCCCGCCGGAGCCGACGGTGACTGCCGACGAACCGCCGCTTGCGCCGACGACGCTCGACGCGCCGGCGCCGCCGACGAAGGTCAGCGCTCCGGTGCCGCCATCCACGATCACAGCACTGCTTGCCGAGACCGTCAACGCGCCCGTGCCGGCAATGATGGTGTCGTTGGCTCCGCTGACGTTCACGTTGGTGCTGCCCGCGCTGGCAAACAGCAGATCGTTGGAGCCGCCGAGCGTCACGTTAGTCGGGCTTGCGCTAAACGACCCGATGGTATCGCCCTGGCCCTGATCATTGACCGTCAGGGCACCCGTACCGCCAACGACCTCGGTGTTCGTTGCGAGACCGATGCTGTCGATCGAGATATTGGTGGTACCGCTCCCGCCAAAGACGGATTCGAAGACGCCGGCCACCGTCGCGTTGAGAGTACCGGTGCCGCCGATCACCACTTCACCGGTTCCAGCCGTCCCGCCGCCGCCCAACAGCGATACATTGGCAACCGTTGCGCTGAACGCCCCGATCGTGTCGGAGATCCCGGTGTCATAAACCGACAGGCTCCCGCTGCCACCATCGATGACGCCGCCCGAGCCCCCGGACGTGACTGCCAGGGCGTTCGAGCCGCCGACAACGCTGTCGTTCGAAGCCGTCCCGGACAGTGTTACATTCGCCGTGGACGCATTATACGCCGCGACCAGGTCGTTGCTGCCGGTCTCATCAGCCGACAGGGAACCGGTGCCGCCGAAGGCATCGTTGAAGGCGCCTGACAGCGTCACCGCGATGTTGCCGGAGCCACCACGCAGTGAGTTGTGCCCCTGGGCGGTCGTGCCGCTCAGTGAGGCGGTGATGCTGCCTGAGCCACCGAAGAACAGCCCATCGGTTCCGGAGGCGTTGATGGTGACCGGAGAGGCGCCGAAAGCGCCGACCGTATCGCCGGTGCCAGAGTCGGTGTCGATCAGAGGACCGGTGCCGCCGAAGACCGCGGCATCCGACCCGCCCGTCGATACATCAAGCGTGCCCACGCCACCGACGACAGTGGCGTCCGTGCTCAGAATCTGGCCGTAAACCGTGCCGGCACCGTCGGCGATCATGTACATGTCGGTGCCTGGGGCACTCGACACAACCGTCGCGGTGCTGCCGGCGACATCGGTGACGGTCACCGAGTCCGCGAGGCCTTCGGACTGCACCCGGATACCCGTCCCGCCGACAGTCGGTGTCGCGTCGAGGATGTTGGTTCCGCCGCCGCCATCGATGGTGCCGGCGCCGACCAAGGAAATCGTATCGTTGCCGTTGCCCGTCGCGATATTTGCCGTGCCGACCTGGCTGATGTTTTCGTTGTCGCTCCCAAGGTCGGCGGCAATGCTCGAGGCGCCGGCCAGGCTGAACGTGCTGCCAACCGAGTCATAAGAAATGATCTGCACGTTGGAGCCGGAAATAGTCTCCGACCCGGTCATCAGATCGACGACGTACTGGTAGCCGGTCGGGATCGTGAAATTCCCGCCGCCGCTGCCGTAAAGATACAGAATGTCCTGCCCCGGGGTGGCCGCCGGCGGCACCGGGTTGGGATTGGTCGTCGACCCGGTGATCGTGACGCCGACCGGCGAGTTCAGCTTGGTGTCGCTGCTGCCGCTTACCGATGCCAACAGGATCGTGTTGGCGATGATCTGCGCCAGGAACGTATGGTCGCCCGCGCCAGACTGAACCGTGACAATTCCGCCGCTCGAGCCTGGTAATGTTACTGATAACGCCGCCATCGCTCACCCCGTCCCATGCTCATCGGCTCGATATCCGGTTACCGAAGCCAACCAATTATGGATCAGTGCCGATTTTTTGCAATCGTTTTCTCGGGACCGTATGCGATTCCAAAAACCCGACTACCGGCGCGTCCGACCATTGCGGCGCATCATACAACCAGTCCACCTGGAGACAAGGTAAAACATTGCAGCACCGGTCATTGCGCGCGGGTCCAGCGGAGGGGCCGATCAGTAATAATCCATAATATATATGGATAGATCCGGAGCAAAACCTCACCGCTGGAGAGACCAGAGGTGATCGGTTGTAGAACGGTCCCTATACCGGACCATCCACGTGGCCTTCGAATCGAGGAAAGATGGCATGAATTCATTGTATGTCCGGAAAATTGTACTGCAAGACGCCCGAAATTCGCTCGGAAGACGATACAGTATTTACCGGTCGGACCCTGGCCGGTGACCAATCCCAAGCGGCGACTCCGCTCACCGATTTGTGAGCGCCGCTCCTTGGGCCACCCGGCGCCCCCGCATCCACCGCAACAGCAGTCTTCGCGACCAGCCGGTCCCGGCAGCCGATCAGACTGGCAACCGAGCGGGCCGCGCAACCGAACGGACTGGCAACCGATCGGACTGGCAACAGAACGCCGCCGGCAACCGAACCGCCCTGGCAGCCGAACGGACAGAATCCGCGCATCGCAGCCGCGTCGGCGGCAAGAATCTGCCCGCCTTCGCTTGCCGAGCCACGCTACCTGGGCCAGTCTCATACGCAAGCGCCCGCTGGCAACCGATTGGTTCATTCCATGGTCCTGGTCCGTTCCCTCGCCCTGCTGCCATTCATTGGCATTCTGGTTGGCACACCTTTCCTGAACCGCGTCACGCCCCTGGTTTTCGGCCTGCCCTTGCTGTTCGCCTGGCTGCTGCTGTGGATCGTGCTGACCAGCGTCATCATGCTGGTCATCTACCGTTGCGACCCGGCGAATCGAGCCTCGCCGCCTGACGCCGGAGCACGGCCATGAACGCTGCCCTCGTCATCATCGGCCTGACCGCCCTGGCCGCCCTCCTGCTGGGGCTGCGCGCCCGGGCCGGGCGCGACATGAACCTGGAGCAGTGGGCGGTCGGCGGCCGGCATTTCGGGACGGTCCTGGTGTTCGTGCTGATGGCCGGGGAGATCTACACCACCTTCACCTTCCTCGGCGGCAGCGGCTACGCCTACGGCCATGGCGGACCGACGTACTATATATTGGCGTATGGCTGCCTGGCCTACATCATCTCCTATTGGATGCTGCCGCCGATCTGGCGCTACGCCCGGGAACGCCAACTGATCTCCCAGCCGGATTTCTTCGCCGCCAAATACACCAGCCCCGCCCTCGGCCTGGTGGTGGCCCTGGTCGGGATCGTCGCGCTGATCCCTTACCTCGTGCTGCAATTGAAGGGGTTGGGGATCATCGTCGAGACCGCCTCCTACGGGGTCATCCCGTCGGCGGCGGCGATCTGGATCGGCGCCGCGGTGGTGACCGGCTACGTGATGGTGTCCGGCGTGCACGGCTCCGCCTGGACGGCGGTGGCCAAGGATACGCTGATCCTGGCGGTGGCGATCTTCCTCGGCGTCTACCTGCCGATCCATCTCTATGGCGGCTACGGCGCGATGTTCGCTGCCATCGACGCCGCCAAGCCGGGCTTCCTGGCGCTGCCCGCCAAGGGCGAGAGCGTCACCTGGTTCGATTCGACGGTGCTGCTGACCGCGCTCGGCTTCTTCATGTGGCCGCACAGCTTCGGCTCGGTGTTCACCGCCCGCGCCGAGGCGGTGTTCCGCCGGAATGCGATCGTATTGCCGCTCTATCAGCTCATCCTGGCCTTCATCTTCTTTGTCGGCTTCGCCGCCGTGCTGAAGGTGCCCGGCCTGACCGGGCCGAATATCGACCTGTCGCTGTTCCGTCTCTCTATTGCTACGTTCGATCCCTGGTTCGTCGGGGTGATCGGCGCCGCCGGGGTGCTGACCGCCCTGGTGCCGGGCTCGATGATCATGATGACCGCGGCGACCCTGCTGTCGAACAACATCTACCGGATGATGCACGCCGATGCCACCGAGGCGCGGATCGGCGCCCTGGCCAAGCTGTTCGTGCCGGTCGTGGCGCTGGTCGCGGTCTACTTCACCCTGCAAGGCGGCCAGACCATCGTTGCCCTGCTGCTGATGGGCTACAGCTTCGTCACCCAGCTTTTCCCGTCGCTGGTGATGAGCCTGCTGTCGCACAACCCGCTGTCCAAGGCCGGCGCCCTGGCCGGCATCGTCGTGGGCGTCGCGACAGTGGCGGCGATCACGCTGAGCCACAGCACGATCGCCACGCTGTTCCCCGGCCTGCCCGAGGTGCTGCGCGACCTGAATGTCGGCATTGTTGCGCTGCTGCTGAACGTGGTGGCGACGGTGGTGGTGGGCCTGGCGACGCGGCGCGTGGCGGCGGTGCCGGCGTGATGACGGAGTGAACTTCTCCCACGTTTGGTGGACAGACCAAATTGTCGAGTTACGGCGAGAACGCCGCCTTCACCGCGGCAGCCTGGAAGCGAGCATCGCTCGTTGGCGAGCTGCCTGCCGGCGACGCACCGCCCCCGCTGTCAGTCAGTTCGTACACGATGAAGTCGCCGGTTGCACTCTGCAGAATGAAATATCGGAAGGCATGCGCGCCGGTCGAATCCTTGCACCCGGTGAACGCCTTGGTGATGACCTTGTCGTCAAGCAAGTCACTTGATCGTCCAGAGGCGAAGTCGCCCTTGCATGCGGCGCTGTCAGTCGCGACCAGTCCCGAAGCGACCTGATTGGGGTCCTTCCCTGCTGTCGCCGACACGATTTCCACCGCGCCCAGACCCGCATCAGAGACCCACGCTGCACCCCGCCCACGAAGCGTTGTGGGAGTTTCCGAGGCCGACATTAATCGGGCGTGTGGCAGGTCGGCCTGGAGCAGCAAGTTTGTTGCTATTCGGGTCGCGGCAAGCTCCAAAGCGGCACCTGAATCCGGGACCGTCTTGGAAGCAGTCGGCGCCGGATTGAGCGGCCGCGGTGATGCCTCGGCAAAGTGCGGGGGCGGCTCGCCACGTTCAACTGCAAGCCGCGTCTGCACACATTGAGCGAGTTGCACCATCAACCTGGATGTACCGTCGAGATTGAATCCGAATGTCTGACCCGCCGCTTCCACTTTCATCAAATACGCGGCGCGGAACGCGTTGATCAGCGCCGAGTTCTCCGCCATGGGCACCTTAACCATGTGTTCGTTCATAACGGAGGCCGAGCCGGACCATGGATTCCCCCCGTCGAATGTCATCGACAACGGTATTTGCTCATTTGCGTGGAGGTTCCAGGCGGGATCCGCGAAGGCGAGCGTCCACCCAAAGGTGCGATTGATTGCAACGAACATGGTGATTCCGCTGCGGTAGGGGACATATGCAGCGCAGTGTGAGAACTGACTGGTATTGTCATCCGTGTAGGCACCACCGCGCCAAATTCCGTTGAATGCGAGCTGAGCAATTTCGGCCGCCCGCGCCGCAGGAGATCCTATTGCAAGACACCAGAATTGAGCGGCCAGGGCCACCAGCGCGACTTTTTGCATGTCGCCTCCCCTCACTTAAGCGGACACGCCGCAGCCTACCGCCGCTCGGACCAACTCTGCAATGTTCGATTGCGTCGTGCCGGCGCGCTCGTCGCCAGACAACACAGACGTGGGCGCCCTCAGAACAACGAATATCCCCCGTCGATGATGAACGTGTCGCCGGTGTGGTAGCGCGACGCCTCGCTTTGCAGGTACACCGCGATGCCGGAAAAATCGTCGCCGGTGCCCCAGCGGCGCATCGGCACGCGCGGCAGCACCTTGGTGCGGAAGCCCTCGCTGGCCACCGCCTTCTCGGTCATGCTGGTCTCGATCCAGCCGGGCAGGATGGCATGCGCGCGGATGCCGTGCCGGGCGAACTCGACGGCCAACGCGCGCACCATGGAGATCATGCCGCCCTTGGTGGCGGCGTAGTGCTCGCTGCGCGGCGAGGCCTCGATGGCGGCCAGCGAGGCGGTGCCGACCAGCACCCCGCCGCCGCCGCGCTGCACCATGTGCTGGGCCGCGGCGCGGAAGGTGTAGAACGCGCCGTCCAGGTTGACGCGCGTGACGCGGTGCCACTCGGTGCTGGACATCTCCAGGAAGGAGGCGACGCCGCGGCCGGACACGCCGGCATTGGCGAAGCAGCCGTCCACCCGGCCGAACGCGGTCAGCGTGGCGGCGAAGGCGTCGGCCACCGCGGCCTCGTCGCCGACATCGCATTGCCAGGCCTGCACGCGGGTGCCGTGCTGCGCGACCGCGTCGCATGCCGCGTGGTTCTTTGCTGCGTTGGTGCCCCAGATGGCGATGTCGGCGCCGGCCTGCGCCAGCCCGAGCGCCATGCCGAGGCCGATGCCGCTGTTGCCGCCGGTGACCAGCGCCACTTTGCCGGTGAGATCGAATGGGCTGTAGGGCATGTGGGAGTTCTCCGTTTTCTTCCCGGCGTCATAGCCGGGCTTGACCCGGCCATCCATGGCGGCACCCTGCCGCGATAGATGACTGGGTCAAGCCCGTGGACCGCTGGTGAGCAGGCAATCGCATCGGGCAACGGGGGAGCGACCGCCAGAGCAGTGGTTTCGCGTTGTCTATGTGACATGACGCGCCAGGACATCATCGTCCGGCTGCGGGAGAACGCGGTGGCGCTGCGCGCGCGTGTCGTAGCGCATGCGGCGCTGTTCGGCTCGCGTGCGCGGGGCGACGAACGCCCCGACAGCGACATCATGATCGAGATCGATCCGGAGGCGCCAGTCGGAGTGTGCGAGTATGTCAGCATCAAGGAATACATCGCCGGCCTGTTTGAGGGACGCGTCGATGTCGTGGATCGCGAGGGCCTGAAACCCTACGTTCGGCCCGCGGTTACGTCAGATGCTATCTATGCCTTCTGACCCGGAGGCGACACGGGCTGGCTTATCGACATCCGGCACCCAGGGTGATCGCATTTCAGCCGGAGCGCGACGCGGGGCACGCCAGGTGGCATCGGGCATCGGGGTAGGGCATCGGGGTAGGGCAGCAAAGCAAGTCAATGTTTAACGCTCTTATCGCATTCGCTATTGGCGAGACCGCACCGTGCCCGGATGGACAAACGCAGCGCTTTTCCGCCTATGTCGACCGCATTTGGCGCGGAGTCGGACAACTGCGAAAGGAGTGGTTGGCCAATGGCGCGGGGAACGGATGCGACGCAGGTGCCGCACGCGGCTGGTAAATTTCAGCGCAGAGGAAGCGGAGGTGCAGAGAGCGCAGAGAAACATTGCCTTGGTCATGATGCGACGTGCGTGGAAGCGCTGATCTGTTTTCTCTGCGCGCTCTGCGTCTCCGCTTCCTCCGCGCTGAAATTTACCAGCCGCGTGCGGCACCTGCATTGCGGATGGTTCGTGTTTTGCACGATCGGAGTCTTCTGCTGCCGCCAGATCGACATCCATGGGCGATTGCCCCGCTGTTCCGCCCGGCCCCGCGCCTAACAGCAAATGCTATAAGAGCGATGTTTAACACACGTGTGCATCTGTGGGTCCAATTGCTTGCTTTGCCGCGAGCCGCACCCCGCCGCGAGGATCCCCGATAGCGACGCCTGGCCAGAGCCCCCACGCACCAATTCGCCCGGACCGGCCCGGCCAACAAATCCATTGACAAACACTGCTAACGCCTGTTAGTAGTACTGCCATGGAGCGCGCCGCACCCGGTCCTGTCCCCGCCCAAGATCCGCAACCGGATGCCCCCGGCCGGACCATGCCCGGGCGCATCGCCGCACTGCTGCACACCGTTCGCATCCTGCTCGGCTTCGGCCGCCATCTCGCCGAGACCGCCACCCACCGCTCCGCCAGCCCCGACTTCAACGCC
>Ga0181530_10004024_pt1 | contig 15875 bp, 12 predicted proteins | sample PEATcosm2014_Bin_42_FD_119769 | JGI IMG/M metagenome (GOLD analysis project Ga0181530, IMG submission 119769) | Peatland microbial communities from MTU Mesocosm Facility, Houghton, MI, USA - PEATcosm2014_Bin10_60_metaG | ecosystem: Environmental > Terrestrial > Soil > Wetlands > Peat | place... | reverse complement strand
TCATGGTTGGTAAACTTGTTCCATAGAAACGCAAACGCCGGGGCCGGAGCCGGGTCGCGCAGACGTTTCAGCAGATTACCTAAGTCCAGTATGTCGTCTTCTTCAAATGGCTGATAACCAAAGTCAGCGCCTGCTCTCGATCCGGCAATTGAAACCACCGGCCCCCAACTTTCTTCCCAGAAACCGGCTTTTATGAGAATACGGATTCGGGTCATTGGTGTAAAGCCATGCTGAAGATTCTCGTCAGTAAGCAATCCACATTGGTCAAGAAAGTCGGCCAGAAGATAGAAATTCATCATGGGCGTTACGTCCTTGCAGGACTGATTCTTCGTTTGCCAGCGGTCGAGCTGGATGCGGGGCTCGACCTTTCTGAGTGTTGTTTTACAGTAGTTTTCGACATCAGCTCGCCTGCCACCTCCCAATCCCTGCCACAGGACGGACGCCGCGCCGCAGCCGCCATCAACCGTGAGTGAAGCGTTCAAGATGCGTTGTTTTTCGGCCGTGGTCAGAACGCGACGCTCTTGGGCCCGGATCTTGGCCTCAGCCGCAAGCTCTTCACGAGTTCCATGAAATGGTTTCAGGTCGGGACCAGGAGGTTCGATCCACCCGGCCGGCTCAAGGCAAAGCGTTTTCCGCGCCATGGCGTTCTTGAGCGAGCGACATTGAACGATAAAACTGTTCATCACGCCGCGCGGCCACGGCTGTGGATACTCGAGCTTTCCCGCCACCTTTTTGTATATGAGCATACCGTTTTCGTCCACCCCGTCTTCCACGAGTTTATACACCTGCCGCTCCACCGGCTTCTCGGGGAGCTGCTGACCCACCGCCTTCGCCTCCGCGCAAGCTGTCCGCCACTTTTCCATCTCCGTCGGCGGCATTCCCGGCCGAGGTGTGTCGTGGCTGTACGTAACAAACTCTATGATAGCCTTATCCGTGAACACTTCTGGATAGGTCGGTTGTGGATAATCAGGCTGGAAATGAGCCATGATATACCCGTTCAGGCTTTTGGGCTTAGAGAGACTCTCAGGGTCGAGCGCACGCCCACCGCCGACATAATTGGACGTCTTGTGTTGCATTACTCTTTGGACGGCCTCTACAAATGTTGGTCTTTTGACAAGGTCGCCGTGCCACTTCGTAGTGGCGCAGTATTCGACCATCCCGAGCAATGAGCACGGGATGCCACAGTTCTCGTGTGCAGCAAGAAACTTTATCAGTTCCTCCGGCGACGTGCGGGCGGAATCCTTGACCGCAGCCAGGAGACGCGACGCCAGGCCAAGGTCCTCGATGGAGAATTTGTCGAAGAATTGTCCTGCCGTCTTGAATGCCGCGTCAAAAGGCAAATTTTGCTGCTTCAATATCCGAAGTAATGATTCCGCCGCTCTGCATTGTTCCGGCGACTGTGAGGTCGGCTGGCTTGGCAGAGTTCGTATGTGGCCGAAATGGATTTGCAGGGCCAACACGCGGTTCTCTGCAGCTTTTTGGTTATCCCAGGTTTCAAGCGTGAGCTGATTTAATCGAAGCCTTTCCAGTTTGTTCAGCGTTTGGATCGTAGGAAAATACTCAACACACCACTTGCCGCTCGCGTTGGAATTGCCGCACCACTTGCACTTCCATTTTGTCTTATGCTTTGACATCGGCTTAATCGCGCATCGCGGACATAAGGGATAACACTCCGCCCAACTCGCTTTCGCAACAGATGCCAGGGGAGGGCCATCATCGATCGGGATGATTTCCAACCCCTTGACCGTAGTGTCCGTGCTCTGAATTCTGTTCCTGGAGGCTGCATCACACCCTGTCTGCGAGAAGTCACCAGGCTCACCATGATCTCCAGTAGCCGCACCGTTGTTGTTCTCGCCCGCCTGGATCACTTGGTCGGTGCCAGTGCCGTTTTCCACGGGTTTGTCAGTGTGCGGCAGGCCAACCGACAAGCCACCCAGCCCGAGATCAATTCTGAGACCGGCGGACGGCGCGGATTGGGTTGGTGGGCTGCTATGCATGGCCGCTATGGCTGGGAACGGAGCGACTCCCGATTCCAGGGCTGTTTGACTTTAAGGTGTCTTGGCATTTCATGTCCACTTCTACAGCGGATACCCGTTCGCCTTGAGGCACTCATCGCAGGCGGCGATGTCGAAGCGCACAACGCGTTTGACGCGGAAGAAGACCAAGAGTCCAATGCGCATCCACTCGTTGATCGTTCGCGGGCACACTTTGTAGTGGGCCGCTATGCCGGCCTTGTCGGCGAACTTCGCGTTCTGATTACTTGCTACTGTTTCCATTTTGGTGCTTTCCATTCGACTGTCCGTCGGCTTTCCGCTTGGCGGGCGCTGGTTGTTTGTCTTTGCATTTTCCGGCAGAGCCGTTGCCTGAAATTGTATGTTGGGCGGCCTTTGCTTGATTGGAACTGTTGCTGCGCCGGAAGAGCCAGTCATCGCAGTCCTGGGGATCAAACATCCATTTGTGATTCACTAGCTGGCCGGCAACAATGCCGTGGGCCTCCCAGGTCTCGATCGTGCGGCAACCCACCAGGTAACGATGTGCCAGGCTTGGCTTGTCCAAGGACTCGGTGACCTTCCCTGCCTCCATCAGCTCAGTTGTTTCCATAAAGAGCTTCCTTTCTTCCAAAAATTGTATGGCTTTTGCCTGTGCCTGCTTGGACAACGTGAACTATTTTTTCACGTTGGTGCGGAGATCGATGGCTCCCAACGCCGAAAGCGTGGCATCGGCGGACAGGGGAAAAGGTAAGACGGGGATCCGTCGGGATGAAGGTGCGAACCATCTCCATCTGCTCCTCGATGGTGAGGCGGCGGAAGCAGTCCTTCAGATTAGAGAATCTGATTCTCCCGGAGTGATTCCTCACAGGCGGCGGCGTCGAATCGCACCACGCGCCGTACCTGAATATAAATGAGCAATCCATCTCGTTTCCAATCAGCGATGGTGGTCGCCGACACGCCGAAATAGCCGGCCAGCTCCTTGATCGTCATGAAACGCTTGGTTGGTGTTTTTGTATCGAGTGGTGTCATTGTTCACTCCTTGGTGTTCTGCTCGTTGTTCCTCCGCTATATTTTGCGCAAAATGGCCAAAACGGTCCGAGCCGGTTGACAAAGTGGGGCTCCTGTCCAGCCTCGGATGCCACTGTTCAAGATCAGGTCGTGCTCCAATTCGGCGCGCGTCGCATCGGTCAAAGCTGGATAACTGTCGATTTCCTCCATGATTTCACGGTCAGACATATTTGCGATCGGTGTCATAATGATTATAAGATTCAAGGCGTGGAATTCTTGTACTCCATCAGTCGCCGGTCGCACTCGGCAACATCGGCAACGATCTCACCGCGCTCCATTCGGCCGGGGATGATTTCCCACGCCAGCCAATTCTCGATCGTCCGGATTCCGACTTGGTACCGGGCCGCCAGGCCGGATTTGTTTGTCTCCGGCCTGGCCTGACCGGCCTCTTCTTCTCCTGTTGCAGCTATCTTCACGACATCATTATATTTCGAGAAAAGGCGTCTGCTGGGGATTTGCAAGTATTTTTTTGCTCTGCACTAAAATATCCGCAAATAGCTTGGGGATGGCACTTTACGAGTAATAACGCGGGGTTTTGCTCCCCGCAAAATGCACACCATCGCGCATAATCAGAGCGAAAACCACTCCTCGGCCATCGCCCGCGACACCGGCGCGCGCGACAAATAGTTCTTTTTCAACATTTCCATGCTCGTACCCCCCTCCTCGGCGACCGTTTTGATTTTTTCGCTGCCCAGGACCGCCAATCGGTATGTGAAATAGGAGTTCCGGAAGGCGTTTTTTCGGTAGGGCACCCCGGCCTTTTTGCAAACGCGTTTCCAGGCGTGGTAAAGAGAATTGGCAATTGTCCAATCCGCGGCAACGCGATCATGTTTTTGTCCGGCATCGATCTGCCCCAACCGGCGGGCCAGGGCGGGCAGAATGGGCACCCGCCGGGCATCGATTTTTCCGACGGCGTCAGGGATGCGGATTAGTTCCTCCTTTTCTGCGACCATTATCCACCAAAGCCGTACGATCTCCTCGGTCCTGACCCCGCTCAGCATTTTAATTTCCAAGGTGGGGATAACCAGCGGTTCGCCGGTCACCGCCAGCAATTTCCGGCCCTCCTCTGGGGTATAAATATCATTCGGCCGCATGAGCTCCGCCGCCTGGGCTTCGCTCGTGATTTTCTTGCGCGCGTCGCGGAACTCCGTGGTGCGCTCGGCGGCGTGCGGCATCCCGTAGGGCAGATAGCCTTTGTCCCGCGCGAAATTGAAATAGCCGGTGATCGCGTCCCGGTGATGATTCTTGTTGACGGCTCGACCGCCCAAGGCCGCCAAATACCCGTCTATCTGTTCCGTGACGATTTTGCCCAGCGCCACGGGAAATTTTTCGACAAAACCGCCGATATAACGCCTGGTGTCCCGCATGTGGTAATCACCGACTCCGCGTTTTCCGAGGTCGGCGATGTACTCGTCATAAACGGCCTTGTTGGCCACGCCGTCGCGGACCCCTTTGCCGTGATCGTTCTTGAAGTCAACGGCCTCTTCCAGCGTTCCCTCCTTCAGCCGGCGCCGCAACTCCGCGTAGCGCCGGCAGATCTCGTCCACCGGCAGCCCGATGGACCGCGCGGTTGCGCGGGCAAGAACGAAGATGCACCGGTCCTTCTCACCGATGTGATCCGCTTGAGGACCCAGGCGGGACAACCGCTTGGCAATTTCCCCGGCCCGTTCCTTTGCTTTTTCCGGCGTGCTTCTCCGGAGGATTTTGCGCTCGCTCCCCTCGTAATAGACGATTTGGTACGAGTCGTAGGTTTTCTGGCCGGCCTCGCCTGCGGCGGAGTCCTCGCCGTTTTTTTGCGGGACTTGGACGGTGACGGGCGCGCGCCGGACCAAAACGGTCACCGAGCCGGCTTTGACCTGGGCGATGAGCGTTCCGGCGCCCTCGACCATAACTTCCTGGCCGGTGCCGGCATCTGTTGTTTGGTTGGCCGTCATGCGATTCCTATGGGGATTATATGACGCGCAAGCGGAATTTCAGAAAAACGCGCACACGGGTTGGGAAACACCCCTTTCCGGGCGGGCAACTCCGCAGGGAACAGCATCGAACAGGAAATCCAGTCAGGGGAGGCGGGAAGGGGGGCCGGCGGGGCCGGAATCAGCCGCGGCGGAGGCCCGAGGTGATGCAAAAGTGATGCAAAACCGGGGGTGTCGACGTAAGTCGTTGATAGACATGGAGCGAGCGAAGGGATTCGAACCCTCGACACTCACGTTGGCAACGTGATGCTCTACCAGGCTGAGCTACGCTCGCTTCCGATTAAGAAGCAAGACAATAGCGCAATCCCGGCCGATTGCAACACCAAAAAGTGAAAAATCAGCGCATGCCCTCCTGGCCGGCCCCCAAGGCTTGCGCCGCGTCACCCCGGCCGCCACCCAACCCCGCCCCGCGGGTCAGAGGATCCAACAACTGCCCGGCCAGCGTCGGCGGGACCTTCGCGTCAATGCCATAGACGGGCGGCCAGTACTTCGGCAGCCAGGAAGTGCCGAACACCCTGTCTATCCAAGGGAATATCGCCGCGAAATTGTGGTCGCGATTCTCGTCGTTGGTGTGGTGCCAGTGGTGGAAAGCCGGAGTGGACACCAGCCATTCCAACGGACCCAGGCGGAAACGGATATTGGAATGGATGAAAAAGGTCCAGAGCGTGCCGATGATCATCACCAGCGCCACCACGGGATCCAGACGGCGCCCCGTGGTCTGTGCCAGCCCGAGCAGGTAGACGGGCGCCAACCCCGACAACTTGGTGAAGACAAGGTCGAACGGATGAGCGCGGGTGTTCACCAGCCAATCGAGCTTTTCGGCGCTGTGGTGGATGGCGTGGAACCTCCACAACAGTGGAAAGGTGTGCATCGCGCGGTGCGCCCAATACGCGCCAAAGTCACTCACAATGAGCACCACCGGCAGCTTGAGCCAAAGCGGCCAGACTGCCACCGCGGAATAGAGACCGCCCGGATCGGCCCCCCGCAACGCCCGGGCCAGCAGCAACAGCGGCACGGAGAGGATCGCCGCCGGCACCAGGCTGTTGATGAAATACCAGGCGAGATCCACTCCCGCCTGCTTGCGCCATAAGCGGGCGGGATGCAGCGCGAACAACTGCTCCAATGGCACGAAGATGCACACGAGCAGCACCAGCCAGATCGCCAGCACACCCGCTTGGGAGGCGATCTGGATGGCATGACTGATGAGTTGCTCGCTCATGGCTTCAGCGTACCATCGTCATCCCGCAATGTCAATGCCGGCGTGCCCAACCGCCCCGGCGTCCGGCATAGCCCACCACCACCAAAGCAAAGCCCAAAAGCGCCGCGGTCGAGGTTCTGTCCGGCACACTGGGCGGTGTGGTTATCTGTGACAATGTCACACCCCCCAGCAAGGCGAAGGGGGGCACGGAGCCGGAAGGACCGCCCGATGCCAGGAACGACAATAATTCAGAACTGCTGGTTGCGGTATAGTCCAATGTCTCCAAAGTCCAGGGCGAAAAACCTTCGCTCGGCACACTGTTGGAGGCGGTATATTGAGTTGCCGATCCCAAGCTGACTGACAGCATGTCCCCCGTAGGCCCGGTTTTGCCGGCTTGCTGCGCGCCCGCGAAGTAGAACGAAAGGGCGTAGGTGTCGCCCGCCGTCAAGCCCGTGATCATTTGTGAAAGTGCGCCGATTTCAAACGCGCTGTCCAGCGCCACGAAGTTGCCCCCCGCGGGATCCGTTCCCGGCAGCCCGTTGGCGACGCCGTTGCCCGGGCCCCAAAGCTGCACATTTCCGAATTGGCCAAGCGCCCCGCCACTATCGGCCGTGCTGAGGGTCGGGCTGAGGGGCTGAAACAGGAAATCGTACGTGTTCGGGGGTGTTTGCCAATAGGTCAGCGAGGTGCTGAAGCCGATTTGCCCGGTGCCGGGGGTCGCCACGAAAGTGCCGTCCTGCACAAGATTGGCAGCGCGGGCCACTTGCGCGAAGCCGGACGCGATCACAGCGCAAAATGCGGTTGCCAGGAGCCGGTTTCCTAAGGGAATCATCATTTTCGTATTCATATTTATTAGCGGTGTTGAGTTCTTGTTTGTTTTTCGCACTCACAGCCGCCGCGGGCGAACCGGCCGCCCTCTGTTGGGGCCGGGGCGCTTACGGAGGGGGTATCGCTTCCAGCAGGGACAGGATGGCGAGACTCCCAAGACCGCACGGAACTGTCCCGCGCGGAGCTTGTCTGTTTGTGGTCATATCTTTCATAGTAATCCTGCTAATTCTTATCTTAATACAAACTACTGACATTTGCAAGCCGCTTTTCTTGTTTGTTGCCGGTCCCCCGGCGCCTGGCAAAATCTTCCCCGGCACTTCTTGTGGAAACGCTCCTTGTGAAAAGGATGCGCTTGATGCAGATGGCGCCGCAGGAGTTTCCAACCGCCAAAGGCGGCGCTTTGTGCCAGGGAACGCCCCATACTCTGTCCCGCCCCCCCGCTCAATCGGCGCTCCAATTGCCGATGGTGTTGGTGCCTCCCAGGGCGTCTTTTCCCTTGGTGTAGAGATCGAAACTGGACGGGTTGTGTTTGCCCGGAATTTCATAAATGTAAGCCTGTTTCCAGGGGTCGAGCGGGACTTTGCCCTTTTGCAAATAGGGGCCTTTCCAGGTGTTCTGCGCCTCGCGCGGTTTTGTGATTAAAGACTGCAAACCCTCGCTGTTCTTGGGCAAATACCCGTTGTCCACTTCAAACATGGAGAGCGCCGTGACGATGTTGGCAATTTCCGAGGCGGCGGCGATTTCCCGGGCCTTTTCCGCGCGCCCAATGAGGTTGGGAATCACAATGCTGGCGAGAATCGCCAGGATTGTCAGAACGAGCAGCAGTTCCACCAGAGTGAAGCCGCGCCGGCGCCATGAGTTCGTCCGGCCTGTTGTTGAGTTGATGTTGTTGGCGTTCATAAAACGATCTTTCGGATGTTTATTTGACGTTGTTTTTTTGGCATAAGCCAAAACCGGATAATGTTAAGGCATTAAGCGTGCCAACATGGCAAAAGGCCGTTTTCCCGGCAAGACGCCGCCCTTTGTGGTTAATGTTTGACGTGGAAAGCGCAAACATTGCGCGAAGTTGCGCAACAACTGCGCGGGCGCCATCCTCCTCTTTTCCGCCTCCCGGTCCCGCGTCCTAAAAGAATCGCTCCGGTTCCTGCTGCCAGTTGACGTTGCCGTAGAGGACGCGCTTGATGTCAACGCCCATGCCGGCGGGTTGGTAGAAGATCAGCCAGCGGTTGAAGGGAGGCGCCAAGACAAAGAAACGCATGCCTTTCAAGGCCCGATGTTTGAAGCGCGCCCGCGCCCCCATCTCCGGGAACCGGGCCAGAAGCTCGAAAGCTCCAAACGCGGCATCCAGAAAATCCCGCGCCGACGACTCGTTGTCGGCGGAGATAAAATCGCGCGCGGCGATCAGGTCTTCATCCGTCTCCGGTGAGGCCGTCCAGTTCATCGCTTCAAAGTTCCGTAGATGCGCGCCTTGCGTTTGGGGGTCATGGGTGTGGAGGGGCCGGCCTGCAACAGCAGGGCTTCCAGTTCATCCGCGTTGCGGAAGGTGGCGCCTTCGGGGCCACTGCCCCTGGTGACGGCATCCAGCAAAGCCAGCGCCTGGTGAACGACCTCGCTCTTGTTCGAGGCCCGGCCAGCGCGGATGTGCCGCCGGATGATGGATTCGTAGTAATCGGTACGAGTGTAACCCATGCCGTCATCGTAATCTATTGGCAAATGTTGTCAATGAAGAAATGTAATTTGCGTGGATGAGGGCCGGGCGTCAATACCTGCCTGGCAGCAATATGGAGAGATAAAACGCGACCGTCGCAATCATCAGGACAGCCAGCATAATCCCCCGCGAACTCATTTTGGCGCAGTTGTTTCCGGCTAAATCGCTCAAATCGCATCAGGTTATGCGGCCAAACCATCTGAAATATGTCGGTCCTTATCTCCTCGCGTCAGTGCTTCAACCATGCTCTTCGCCTCCACCTCCGACTTCAAGCGATCGCGGGGATGGAACGGCGCAGACCAACAGCACTCACCGCTGGCTGCACTACTCAATTCGGCAATACGCTGAAGGGCCAAAATCCACTCACGATACGTCCTCTCAGCGTCAAAACCATGCGACGTAAGGCGATGACGAATACCGTCAAGGACAATCTGCCGCTTGGCAAGCAGCATTTCCGCAGTCTTGCTTGCGCAGCGGGCGCATCGTTCGGCCGGAGCTTTCTTCGTGATGCCACAACAAATCGGGAGCCTCCACAACCAGTCGGCAAGCTCCTCATCGGCGATGACGAGTACTGGTACCAGGACTGAGATGGCCATCAAGGTCGGAGGGAAAACGACGCCTTGGAATGTAATCGGCCTCCAGTCATAGTCGTTGAAGGCCATAGCGGGCCAAAGGTGTGGTTTCCTGACGAACATGAATTGGGGCCTGTGGATTCGTGTGGTCTATGGGGCGACAGCCATCAGGCCGTCTTCAATTTTGACCGGTTTGGAGTCTAGGCGCGCGACGCCGGATTGGAGGCCCTCGCGGGTGGCGGTGAGGGTGACGGGGCCGGGAGTCAGGGTCGAACGGATGGCCACGCGGTTGATGCCGCACTCGGTGCTGAGGTAAAGGTTGTTGACCGACTTCACGATGCCGCTGTTGTAGCCGCCGCGCCAGATCACCGGGCCTTCGACTTTGAAGTCCACGCGCGCTTCGTCCGTCGGGCAGCGGCGGCCCTGCGCGTCCACAACCTCCACATCGAAGAACGCGACGTCGGAGCCGTTGGCCTGCAAACCGCCAGGCCCGGTGTACGGCGTCAGCTTGATCGCGCTGGCCGGCCCGGCCGTCTGAATCTCGTGCTGCGCGACCACTTTGCCCTCCGCCGTGGCGACGGCTTTGATGACGCCGGGTTCAAAGGCGACTTCCGGGAACGCGTAGATGTAACCGTTGCTCGGCTTGGAGACGACGCCGTGCGATTTTCCGTTCACCAACAGCTCCACCGACTGGCAGTTATTGGCCGCCACATACATAGTCTTGACAGTCTTGTCCGGATAAGTCCAGTGGCCGATGATGTGGATGTCCGGCGTGTCGCTTTGCATCACGCGATAGAGGTAGTAAGCCTCCTTGGGCAGGCGCACGGCGTCCACTTTGCCGCTGACGCGGCAGACTTCGCTGCTGTCCTGCCGTCCGTCGGCGTTCTCGTCGGACCAATAAATGGAAGCGTACCCCGACCAGCGGGAGTGGGCGGGATCGGGGTTGGAAATGCGGTTGATCCAATAATCGCTATAGCGCTGGGCCGCCTGGAGGCAGAAGGTCTCCTGATTGTAGTTCCAGGTGTCCTGCGGGCCTTTCTTGAAACCGAAATGCGGCGGGGAGAAATTGTCCCAGAACCGCCGGCCCACTTCATCGCGCAAATCCTCAAACTCCAGTATCGGCGCCTTGTCGCGCCGGTCTTGGCTGTAGCCGCGGAAGATGGCCGAGGGACTGGCCAGTCTTTCAACTTGCGGGGCCTGCGGCATCATCACCCCAAAATACTCCGCGACCGCTGTGATCGCCGGGCTGTCCGCCGCGCCGTCGCGCGCGCCCATGGCCCGGCCGCCCTCCGGGTCCAACTCCTTGCGCAACGCCACCATCTGCTGCATTTGAGGGACGGAGACCGACGTGTTGCCGGCCTCCCAGAAGACAATGCTCGGATTGTTGCGGAAATAAATCATCGCGTCGCGCATCACTTCAATGCGCTGGTTCCATTGCGCGCCGGTCACGTCCCGCTCCTTGTCGCCCGCCGGACAAACCGTGACGATCCCGGCCTTGTCGGAAGCGCGAACATCCACCATCTGCGGCGAGATGTGCATCCAGCGCATGTAATTGGCGTGGCAGTCGCGCATCATCTGCGCGTTGAAATCGTGCATCCAATCCGGATAGGCCTGGCCCAGGCCGGCCCACTCGTCCACCGCCCGCTCCGCGAAGCCCTTCAAGTATTCAAAATGGCCGTTGAGCCAAAGGCCGCCCTTGCCCGCCCCGCCTTTCATTTCGGTCTGGCGGAACCCCGTGTGCGTCTTGCACACGTCCACCACTTTCCCGCCCACAGTCAAAGTGGAATAAACGTCGTAGAGATACGGATCGGCAACATCCCAGAATCGCGCTTCCGCCAGCGGGCCGGATGCCTTGAGGACTTGTGTCTGGCCGGCCGCCAGCGGGAAGACTTCTCCCGCAATTTGTGGCCCCACCAGTTTCGCCCGCGCCACCCCGTCCGCATCCACCACTACCGCCGACAAGGTGACATACTGCGGTTCCCCGGACTCGTTGCGCACCTGCGCTTCCACCGTGACGTCGCAGGATTTTTGGGCGATGGCAAAATGGGAGGGATAAGTATAGACGCCCGTCGTGTTGAGATTCTCCAGCAGCGGCAGTGTCTGATAAACCTTGCCGGTCAGATGCAGCCAGGCGTCGTGGTTCAACCCGCCGAAATTGGGATTGAAGTCGCGCCCCATCCATTCGTAACCCTCGCCCGTCGCCTCTTCCCGGTAACCGTTGCTGTTGTCCACTTTGGCCGCGATGACATTGTCGCCGTCAAAATTCACCAGATCGGTCAGGTCCAGCCCGCAGGCGCTGACGCCGTTTTCGAATTTGCCGGCGGCTTTTCCATTGACCCAAAAGTGGCCCGCTTGTTTCATGCCTTCAAACTCCAAAAAGACTTTCCCGCCTTTGGCGCCCGCCGGCAGCTTGAAATGCTTGCGATACCAGGTGATTCCGGTCCAGGCGGTCCTGTCCCCGCCGCTGTGGCTGATGATCGCCGTGAACGAGTCCACGTCGTTGTAAGTGTGCGGCAGGCTGACGGTCGTCCAGGCCGAGTCGTTGAAATCCGGGTTCTGCGCGCCGGGGACATCCTGGCGGATGAACTTCCAATTCGGATTGAAGCTGTAGGTGGCGCGCGGCGAAGCCGGCGGGGTGAAGGACGGGCTGCCGGCGGCGGCGGCGTCAAGCGCCACAGCAGCCAGAAACGCGACAGCGAGAGCGGTTGCGGTTTTCATATTCATGATATTGCTATTTGAGATTTCGCCGAATATGGCAGGGAATCGGAGGCGGGTCAAGCGGATTAAGCGCCCCCGCCAGAAGGGGCATGGCATCTCGGCGAGACTCCGTCGAGCCGTCGAAGGAGTGATGGAGTGATGGAGCAGCGGAATGGAGTGATGGAGTGCTGGAGTATTGGTGAGAAGGAGAGTAAAAGACGCTATTTTGTAAAAAATGAAAGAATTCGCTTGCAAATATGGTAAAAATATAGTAAAAGATAGTCAATGAACATGAACACAAAGCTCTGGTTTTATGCCACCGCTTTTCAATAAAAGGAGAACTTATGACAACTGATCCCGTTCCCGGTCCGATCACTCCGATTCCATCCCCGCCGCCGCCCGCCGCCCCGCCCAATGATGTCTGGGTGGCAATCCGGCGCTGGACGCGGATACTGCTCGCCCGCAATCCGTTTTACATCATCAGCGCCGCGCTCCTGCTCTGGAGCATGCGCCGGCTTTCGCTGGACGAGCGAATTTTCAGGCGCGAGCTTCCGCAGATACTCTTTAACTTCTCCTCGTTTCAGTTCTATGAACTGCTGCTCGCCGGCACCGCCATTGTCCTGGCCCGCCGCCGGATCTGGTACGATTCCGGGCTGCTCGTCGGGTTGGAGAACCTCTTTATTTGCGTGCCCTTCCTCCTGGTCAGCCAGGCCCTTCTGCTGCAAAACTGGATCGCCGTTGCCTTGTGTCTTGCCGGTTGCGGCCTGGCGCTGGTGCGCGTGGGCGCGCTGAAACGCTGGCTCACAGGTCTTAATATGCCCGCGTCGCTGCTTTGGCCGGGGGCGTTGCTCCTGTGCTTCAACCTCGCCTGGCCCCTCCTCGTCCGGCTCCTGCACAAGGACGTATCGGTGCCAATTTGGGATGGCCGGGGACTGACCTTGATGTCCTTGCAATGGAATTGGATCATCCCGACCGTTGTCGCCCTGGGCGCTTTGTTGCCCGTCTCTCCCGTGGAGACAGGCATGACGCGAGACGAGGAAGCGCCGTTCTTTACCTGGCGGTCATTCCCGCTCCTGGCGCTCTTGATGTGGATTGCCGGAACCTGCGTTCACCTCTGCTGCATCGGCTATGTGTACGGCTTGCCGTGGCGCGCTGCCTGGCTGGCTCCCGGCGTCTGGATGGCCGCGTGGATGCTCTGGTGGCATCGTGACAACCTTGCCACTGAGAACGCTCGCGCCGCCTTGCAGAGGATTTTGTTGTTCCCGCCTGTGCTCATCGTGCTGGCCTTCGCCTGGACGGGACGCTGGACAATGTGCCTTGCCCTGGCCGTTTTGAACGCGCTGGCCTGCGGCGCCATCGCCCTCTTTCGGGGCGACCGCCTCGCCCGCCATCTCTGCACCCTGTCCGCGCTGCTGGCTTGCGTGTTCATGCCGCATCCCGCCTTGCTTGGCGGAAAAATCGGAAACACGGACCTTGTCCCGGCGTTGCTGGGCGGCGGCTTGCTTTACATCGTCGGATGGGCCGCGTTGTCAGCCCGGCCGAAGCTGGGCATCGCCGGCGGGATTTGTCTGGCGTTGGGCCTGGCCCGGCTGCTCCCCGTTACAACGACCTGCCTGAATCTCGCCGTTCAAGCGGGCCTGATCTTCATTCTTCTGCACAGCTTCCGATGGAAGACCCCTGGGTCGTCGGATGCCGCCACCGCCCGGATTCTGTGCGGACTGTATTGGCTGGCGCACACGATCGGGTGGGTGGCGGTCGAGCCGTCCAGCGCCGTCTATGCGACCCTGGCCAGCGGCGCCTCGGTTCTTGGCATTTATGCCTGCGCTCGCATCCTGCTCGGTGAATGGGGGCCGCGGATGATAGCTTACAGCGCGGTCGCGGTGGTTAGCTGGGGACCGCTCTACCTGGGCGGAGTGAGTTTGCTGCGCGCGCCGGGCGGCTTGCTCACCTTGCTTGGGAGCTTCGCCCTGTTCGGCCTCGGAACCCTCGCCGCCCTCCTGAAAGCTCGCGTAACCTGTGATACAAAATCGCGATTACCTCTTGCGGAGCGGGGTCTGCGGGGGCAAACTGGCGCGCATGAAGCCAACTGATGTTCTGCCAATCGCTGCGTTTGCGGTTCTCGTTTTTGCCAATCCGATCCGGGCCGCTGAGTCGCCTTACACGCCGCCCGCGTCGCCGCGGATCACTTACAATTTCAATCCGGACTGGAAGTTCATTCGCCAGGACGTGCCGGGCGCGCAGGAGGTGTCGTTCGACGACTCCAAATGGCAGACGGTCACGACGCCGCATTCGTTCAACGATGTGGACTCGTTCAACGTCATCATCAGCCACAGCGGGGGGGACCGGGGCAAGTATCAGGGCCTAAGCTGGTACCGAAAACACTTCAAGCTCCCGGCCGAGGCCGGAGGATGCAAAGTGTTCATCGAATTCGAGGGCATGCGCCAGGCGGGGAAAATCTATTTCAATGGCAAACCTTTCGGTCTGTATGAGAACGGCGTCACCGGTTACGGCGTGGACATCACATCGGCGGCGCTGTTTGGCGGCCGGGACAACGTGCTGGCCGTGCAGGTGGACAACCGCACCAGCTACCGCGAGCAGGCCACGCAAACGCCTTTCAGATGGAACGCCAACGATTTCAACCCCGTCCACGGCGGGATCAACCGGCGGGTGTGGCTGCACCTGACCGGGAGAATCTACCAGACGCTGCCGTTGTATTACGGGCTGGGAACGACGGGCGCGTATATCTACGGCGGCAATTACAACATCGCTGGACGCACTTGCGATGTCACCGTCGAATCGCAGGTTCACAATGAGACGGACAACGGGGCGCTCCCCGGCGCCGTCACCCTGTCATGCGCGGTCGTGGACAAGGACGGTGTGGTTCGCGCGACCTTCCAGGGCAAGGGCGTGGAGATGTTGCCCGGCGCGACGAACGTTCTGACTGCCACCGGCCCGCTGGCCGACGCCCGATTCTGGAGTCCCGACGATCCCTATTTGTACGATGTCTATACGATCCTTGCGGCCGGCGGGAAAGTCGTGGACGTCAACAAGGTGAGGACCGGGTTTCGCAAGACGGAATTCAAGGGGGGCGCCGGCACGGGGGGCGTTTATATCAATGACAAGTTTGTCTATCTCAAGGGATTCGCCCAGCGCTCCAGCGACGAGTGGGCGGGCGTCGGCGCCGGCTACCCCGATTGGATGCACGATTTCACTGCGCAGATGCTCCGGGATTGCAACGGCAATTACATGCGCTGGATGCATGTCACGCCGCAGAAGGTGGACGTGGAGGCTTATGACCGGTTCGGCATCGTCGAGGTCGCTCCCGCCGGGGACAAGGAAGTGGACGCCGTGGGCGTCCAATGGGATCAACGCGTGGCGGTCATGCGCGACTCCATGATCTACCTGCGCAACAATCCCAGCGTGCTCTTCTGGGAGGCGGGGAACACCGGGATCACCGGGCCTCAGATGATACAGATGGTGGGGATTGAAAAGGAACTGGACCCGCACGGCGGCCGGATCATGGGGTGCCGCTCGCTCAGGGACCCGGGGGCGGTGGCCGCAACGGAGTGGTTCGGCACCATGCTCGGCGGGCCTTACAGCGTCCAGGACCGCGACAAGGCGCCCCTCATCGAGACGGAGGATTTCCGCGATGAAGGCGCCCGCCGCTTCTGGGACAACTATTCCCCTCCCTATTTCGGATTCAAGAAGGGCCCGAATGACACCTGGAACTACAATTCAGAAAGTTTCGCCGTCGCTCAGGTCGCCCGCTATTGGTCCTTCTGGAACAGCCGCATTTCCAACCCCAACCCGGCCCAGGCCAAATTCTCCGCCTACGCTTCC
>Ga0181530_10004023_pt1 | contig 15885 bp, 12 predicted proteins | sample PEATcosm2014_Bin_42_FD_119769 | JGI IMG/M metagenome (GOLD analysis project Ga0181530, IMG submission 119769) | Peatland microbial communities from MTU Mesocosm Facility, Houghton, MI, USA - PEATcosm2014_Bin10_60_metaG | ecosystem: Environmental > Terrestrial > Soil > Wetlands > Peat | place... | reverse complement strand
GCATGGTGAACGCCAGACCGGGGTTGGGCGTGTCCGGCGGCGATTGGCGCATCCAGGCGAGTTGGATCTTCCACTCGTCGGGGAACTGATCCAAAGCATTGATGTTGACCCAACTCAGCGCGTCGAGCTTCTCCACCGGCGTGGCATCGGTGCGCAGAACGCTGGCAAAGCCACCACCGGCTTTCGTTCCGAACGACTCCATGATCGAGGCGAGGAGTTCGTCTTTCGATCCGATCAGCCGATAGACCGTCCCGGTGCCCAGGCCTGCCGCAGCCGCGATGTCGCGGATCGTGGTGACTTCGTAGCCCTTTCTGCCGAACTCGGCTCGTGCTACCGCGCGGACGTGGGCGGCTTTGTCGTTGCCGTGGGACTCACTCTCGTCGGCCCAGGTCTTGATTGCCGCCTCGGCGGCCGCGAAAGCACTGGAGCTATTCAGTTCTTTATCGCTGTGTGACCGACTGGCCAGGCCGTGCAACATGATCCGGCACATGACGACCGCGCTCTGGTCGGCCGCCGCGGTGTGCCGAATGATGTCGAGTCCGACGTGCATCATCGTCTGGCAGATCCGGTCAGCCAGCGTCGGAAGGTCGATGTCAGATCTGATATAGCCGCTCCACCTTCCGGCGCGCAGCGTTTGCAGCATCGCCTGCTGGACGGCGGTGGGCGGATTTTGAATGAGTTCGACAAGCTCCGGATTTGCACTCGGCGCTTCGTAGAACGACATCTGCAGAGCGGCGCGATGCTCTACTGCGCAACGCGCGATCGCGGATCCCAGTTCGACGATCTTGTCGGCGACGGATCGCGAGTCGGGCTGGTCCAATTTCTCGTGGGCGATCTCGCCGATGCGATCCAAGTCGGCGTAGTACCGCCGGACCAACTCGACCAGGATCGCTTCCTTCGATTCGAAGTGGTGGTAAAGACTTCCCGGCAATATGCCCGCCGCGTCTGCGATCTCCTGCAGAGACGTCCGAAGGCCCGAGGAAGCGATCAACGATGCCGCGGTTTGCAGGATTTCGGTGCGACGAGTGCCGTCGTCGTAGGCGCCTCCGCGGTCGCCGGCCAAGTCGGGGATGCGTTTGGCAGCACCTCGTCCCCGCGGGGTCATGCGGGAACGTCCGGCGCGGCCAGACCGGACCAACGAATCGGCATCGGGCAAGTCTAGGCGTGCAGTGCTCTGTGCGGCTGCAGCCTCGGACGGTTGCTGAAGCCCCACGACACCTCCACAGCTCCCGCCCTAGACCGGTCCTGCGTGATCTTGACCGAATATTTGGTTTAACGCTACCAGGTTGCTGCGAATCGACTGTGCAGGTTGGAGGGTATTAGAGCGGCGTCACTGGGAGAACACGTCGACATCGCCGCGCTTGCAGTGAAGTACGGATTCGGCGAACTGTGCGCCCAGCTGAACGAGGTAGCGGTCAGGTCCGCCGAGAAAAGCGCTCCAACTGAGGAGGCGCTTGAGATACAGGTGCGCGTCGTGCTCCCAGGTGTAGCCAATACCGCCGAAGACTTGGATGGCGGTATCACCAACTGCGGCCAGTCGGCCGGAGAACGCTCTGGTCCGGATCGCGGCGGAATGTCGTTCGGCACGGTTTCCGGCGTCGGCGGCCCACAGGGCGTGGATCACGCCGCCGCGGGCGAGCTCAACTGTTTCGTACATGTCGACACACAGGTGCTGAACCGCCTGGAACGCGCCGATCGGTTGGCCGAATTGGCGTCGTACCTTGGCGTATTCGACAACGAGGTCCATGATCGCCCGTGCCGCGCCGAGCGCGTCAGCCGCCCAGGCGATGACCACGTCATCGATCAGCGCCTCGACAGCATCCGGCGATGCGGTGGCCAGACGTTGCGCGGGCGCGTCGTCGAACCTGACGCGGAACTGCTTGCGGGTCTGGTCGATTCCGGCCTGCGGCGTGATGTCGACGCCGGGCGTCGAGGTCTGGACCGCGAAAAGACCTGTGCCGTCTCGATCGTCGGCTAAGACGAGTATCACGTCGGCGGCGGCGGCATCCCACACGCTGTCGATTTCGCCGCGCAGCGCAACGTCGTCGCCGAGTTCGACCACGCTCGGGTGAGCACCCTCGAGCGGTCCCACCGTGGCAATCGTGGAACCGTCTGCGATCCCGGTGAAAAGCGGGGCCGCCACGTTGCCGTCCACCCCGAATCGCATGAGCGCGCGGGTCGCCGCGACGGCACTGGACAGCCACGGTCCAGGATGTAGCCCCGCGCCGAGTTCTTCCAGGACGATGCCGGCCTCGACCATGGTCATGCCGGCACCGTCGTATTCGGTCGGCACAAGCAGGCCGGTGGTGCCCAGGTCGGCGAGACCTCGCCAGACCGCCTCGGTCGTTCCGGTCGCGTCGTCGAGCAGCGGGCGGACATGTCCGCCGATCGAAGCCTTCTCGGCGAGAAAGCTTCGTACGGTGTCGCGCAGCGCGACTTGCTCGTCGGTCAGCTCCAGGTTCATGAGCGTGGCATTCCCAGGACGCGTTGGGCGGTGATGTTCTTGTTGATCTGCGTCGTCCCGCCCGCAATGGTCAGCGCGCGCGATGTCAACCGATAGTCGGCCCATCGACGGCCATCGGGATGCGACGCGAGCAGGTCGAAGGCCAGCGCGGCGATATCCTGCCCGACTTCGCCCCAGATCGTCTTGGCCAGGCTTGCCGACCCGAACGCGTCGCCGCCGTGCAGAATCGCGGAGATCGATCGCTTGCACAGCACCTCGAGATAGTTGATGCGCAAAGCGATTTCACCGAGACGCCGCAGAGTCGCGGAGTCTTCGAGCACGGGCCGATTGTCGATCTTGACGTCGGCGAGGTCGGCCACCAGCTCCGCCAGCCGCACCTGCATCTCCGTGTAGAGGCGCGCGGCCCCGGCCCGCTCGTGACTCAGCGTCGTCGTGGCGATCCGCCAGCCGCCGTTCACCGGCCCGAGCAAGGCATCGGCGGGCACCCGCACGTCGTTGAAGAAGACCTCGGCGAAATCGGCCTCGCCGTTGAGCGCGACAAGTGGGCGAACCTCGATGCCCGGCAACGACATGTCGAGAACCAGGCAGGAAATGCCCTTGTGCTTCGGCGCGTCCGGATCGGTGCGCACAAAGGTCAACAACACGTCGGCGTCGTGCGCCCCGGAGGTCCAGACTTTCTGCCCGTTGACCACGAAGTGGTCGCCGTCTCGCACCGCGCGGGTGCGCAGCGAGGCGAGATCGGAGCCGGCTTCAGGTTCCGACATCCCCTGACACCAGATGTCGTCGGCGCGCATCATCCGGGGCAGCAGGGTGCGCTTCTGCGCTTCGGTCCCGTGTTGCATGATCGCGGGGGCGATGTTGTTCATCCCGATCACATTGAGTGGGACCGGCACCCGTGCGCGGGTCGTCTCCTCGGCGTAGACCAGTTGCTCGAGCACCGTCGCACCGCGGCCGCCGTACTCCTGCGGCCAGGAGACCGCGCCCCAGCCAGCCTCTGCCATCGTCGCGTTCCATGCACGAAGGGTCTGGAATGCGGCTTCGTCACTACCTCGCCGGCGGCCGGCGGCCACCACCTCGTCGGTCAGGTTCGCGGCCAGCCACGTGCGCAACTCCTTGCGGACCTGTTCCACCTCTGGCGGGTATGAGAAATCCACGTTCCCTGTTGACTTCGCGGCGATTGACTACGGGCAATGCCGAACTCTACGGTGGAACAGATATTTGGTCAAACACCTCGGTGAGAGGAATACGGACCTGTTGACGAGTGACGGGATGAGCGCCGTCGGCATCGGCGCCCGCAGTCCGAGGGTTGCCAACCGGCTACGTTCCAGTAAGGCTCTCCATAGTATTCTGCGTCCCGGCGCTCTGCTCAGCGTCCCATCAACAGAGAGCGACAAACATGACTGACACTGTAAAGGTCCGGTTCGAGCCGAAGATGATGATCGACGGCAAGTTGTGCGACGGCCAGGCCGGCACGTTCACCAACATCAACCCGGCAACCGAGGAGTCGCTCGGGGAAGTCGCTGACGCGTCGAAAGAGGACATGCACCGGGCCATCGACGCCGCTCGCCGGGCGTTCGACGAGACCGACTGGTCGACCAACCACAAGTTGCGTCAGCGATGCCTGCTGCAGTTGCACGACGCGATCGAGTCGGAGAAAGAGGAGCTGCGTGAGGAGCTCATCCTCGAGGTCGGCTGCCCCCGTGCCATCACCTTCGGCCCGCAGCTGGATGCCCCACTGGAAGACGGGCTGAAGTACCCCGCCAGGCTGATCGACGAGTACCCGTGGGAGACCGACCTGGGCGACAAGGTGATCAGCCTCACCGGCACCCTGACCACCCGCAAGGTCTGGCGGGAACCGGTCGGCGTGGTCGGTGCGATCGTGCCGTGGAACTTCCCGTTCGAGGTAACGATCAACAAGCTCGGGCAGGCGCTGGGCACCGGCAACACCGTAGTGCTCAAGCCGGCGCCGAACACCCCGTTCAACGCGAACAGGCTGGGCCGACTCATCGCCGAAAAGACCGACATCCCAGCCGGTGTCGTCAACGTCGTGACCGCATCGGATCACTTCGTGGGTGAGGAGCTGACGCTGTCACCCAAGGTCGATCTCATCTCGTTCACCGGATCGACGGTGGTTGGTAAGCGGATCATGGAAAAGGGCGCGGCCACCATGAAGCGGCTTTTCCTGGAGCTCGGCGGCAAGTCTGCCACCATCGTCCTCGAGGACGCCGACTTCGGGCTGGCCTGCGCCATCGGAATCGCGCCGTGCATGCACGCCGGGCAGGGTTGCGCCAACCCGACCCGGATGCTGCTGCCGCGGTCTCGTTACGAAGAAGGCGTGGCGATCCTCAAGAGCATCTACGAGAACGTCACGTGTGGCGACCCGCAGGATCCCGGGACGCTGTGCGGTCCGTTGATCTCGGAAAGGCAGTTCGAGCGGGTGACGGGCTACATCCGGAAGGGTGTGGAAGAGGGCGCCACCGCGCTGGTCGGCGGACCCGACGCCCCCACCGGTTTCGACAAGGGATATTTCGTCCGGCCAACGCTTTTCACCGATGTCGACAACAAGATGACCATCGCCCAGGAGGAGATCTTCGGTCCTGTGCTGTGCGTGATCCCGTTTGACGATGAGGAAGACGCGATCCGGATTGCCAACGACAGCCCGTACGGGTTGGCCGGCAACGTCATGTCGGGCTCCCTGGAGCATTCGCTGGCGGTAGCCCGTCGGATCAAGGCCGGCTTCATGGGCGTCAACGGCGGCGCACCTTACGGCGCCGACACGCCGTTCGGCGGATACAAGGACAGCGGTGTGGGCCGGCAGAACGGTGTGGCCGGGTTCGACCAGTACACCGAGATCAAGTCTGTGGGGTATCCGGCGGTCTGATCGAACGGGCCGGACTCAGCATCGACCCGGCGGGCTACCTTATTTCCCGTGACCGAAGCCGGACGAGCGCAGCGGACGACCGGCCGCAGGATGGCGATCCGCTACGCGGCCGGCCTCGCGGGCGGCCACCTGCTCGGCACCGCCGATGCCGCCGCGATCGTCATACCGCTGCACGGTCAGTTCACCGACGACACGCAGGCATATTTCGCTCCGAACAGCCTGATCATCGTGACGGTCATCGTCGTTCTTGGAACGGTCGCAGTCGCCGCCGGGGGTGTCGCGAATCTTGTTCCGGTGCTGCGGTGGTTTGTCGGTCAGCAGCAACCGGACCCTGATCAACGGCGAGCGGCCATGCGCCTGCTCGGTCGGCAGTCGATGATCCTGTCGGCGGTGTGGGCGGTCAGCGGCGTGACCTACCTCGTGTCGAACCTTGACGGGCTCAAGGCCCTTGCGGTCCCGACTCTGTTGGCGGTCGTCTTCGGTGGGACCGCGGCTGCAAGCCTCAGTCTCCTGCTTACTCAGCGGTCCCTTCGGCCAATTCTGCTCGCGGCCACGCAGGGTTCCGAAGGCCTTGTGGTAGCGCCCCGCGTGCTGACCCGACTTGTGGGCATGTGGCTGTTGGGTAGTGGCCTACCGTGCCTGGCGATCGCGGGTCTGGTGTTGGCTCGCTCGAACGGTTGGTTCATTCAGAAGACCGGGTCGGTCGAGATGGCCATTCTGGTGGTAACGCTTGTCGCGATACTCATTGGACTGCCGGTGATGATTCTGACGTCCCGATCGATATCGGATCCGATCCGCGAGGTCGTCGACGCGATGGCACAGGTCGAGCGAGGCCAAATCAATACCGTCGTCGGAGTCTACGAGAAGTCTGAAATAGGCCGCCTGCAAAGCGGATTCAATCGAATGGTGGCCGGAATCGCCGAACGCGATCGGCTACGGGATCTGTTCGGCCGCCACGTCGGAGCGGATGTGGCCCGTCGCGCAATCGAGGGCGGCGCAGTCTTGTCGGGAGACGTGCGAGAGGTGGCGATCCTCTTCATCGACTTGGTGGGCTCGACGAAATTGACCGCAAGCCACACGCCACACCAGGTCGCCGAGGTGCTCAACGACTTCTTCCGGATCGTGGTCAGCGCGGTTGATCAGCGGAACGGGCTGATCAACAAGTTCCAGGGGGACGCCGCGCTGGCAGTCTTCGGGGCCCCGCTGCCATTACCAGACGCGGCATCAGCGGCGTTGGCCAGCGCACGCGATCTGCGAAACCAATTGCGTCGGCTGTCGATCGTCGACTTCGGGATCGGTGTGTCAGCGGGGCCGGTGTTCGCCGGGAACATCGGTGCCGAAAATCGCTACGAATACACCGTCATTGGCGACGCCGTTAACGAGGCGGCGCGATTGGCCGATTTCGCCAAAACGCTCAACCAACGGATCGTGTCTTCAGCCGCCGCAATTAACCGCGCTGACGCGGCCGAGGGCCGGCACTGGGTCGCCATCGGCGAGACCGTGCTGCGCGGCCGCTCGGATTCCACCAACGTTTTCACGCCGGCGGCCAAGGGCTGAGTCGGGCGCGTGAACGGCGAAGCCAGGCCACGCGGTTGGATTCGGGACAACTCGGCCGTGGCTCATGCCGTATCGCTTACAGTTGTGCAGTCGGCCGAGCCGGTTCGTCCGAGTAGTGGTGCCACCCGGAGGCAGGAATCAGCGATGCATCCACAGCGCGCGAAGGGGGCGAGTGTCCCGATGTCCATTCCGCGATACCCGGACGACATCACCGGTGAATGGCTCTCGACCGTACTGAACAGCGGCGAGACCCCCGTGCGGGTGTCCGAAGTGGACGTGGCCGCTGTCGGTACCGGCCAGACCGGGGCGACGTATCGGGTGGCGGTCACATATGCCGGCAACGCGGGTGGTTTGCCCGACACCTTCATCATCAAACTGCCTGCCCAGGATGACACTGTGCGCGACAGGGTGATCATCGGTTACCGCAGTGAGTGCGCCTTCTACACCTCGGTGGCCGATCGGGTGCAGGTGCCGACTCCGAAGTGTTTCTACTGCGAGATCAGCGATGACGCTCTGGAATATGCGCTGCTTCTTGCCGATCAGGCACCGGCGGTGCAGGGCGATCAGATCGCGGGCTGTGGCGAGCGCGAGGCGCGGCTGGCCGTCACGGCGTTGGCCGGCCTGCACGGGCCCAGCTGGTGTGACGCGGTCTGGTTGGACTTCCCCGGGATCGCCTTCGCGCGGCCCGACGAAGCGTCGGCCAAAGGTCTCGGCGAGGTGGCGAGGATGAGTGCCGAGATCACGTTGGACAAGCTCGGTGACCGCATGAGCGCAGCGGACCGGGAGACCTTCACCGCGGCAATGGGTTTGGTGACGCCCTGGCTACTCGCCGAGCATGACCGGTTCGCGCTGCTGCACGGCGATTACCGCCTCGACAACATGCTGTTCTATCCCGACGGCGCCGGTGTGACGGTGGTGGATTGGCAGACGCTTGGGGTAGGTCTGCCCGCACGCGATCTCGCGTACTTTACGGCGACCAGTCTAGAGCCCGAACTGCGCTCCTCGATCGAGAAAGACCTTGTCGACGAATACCACCAGGCTCTGCACGGCTACGGAGTCACCGACTATGACCGCGAAACCTGTTGGCGGGACTACCGACTCGGCGTGCCGCAAGCTGTGCTGATCTCGGCTTTGGGATTCGCGTTCGCTGCTGCCACGGATCGCGGTGACGACATGGTGCTCACCATGTTGGCTCGGGGCTGCCGGGCGATCCGCGAGCTCGGCACATTAGAGCTCGTCGGCCAGTATGAGGCGGAGCAGGCGACGACGGCATGACGGACCGACCGGCCTGACCTTCAGAACTGCGTAGAGCCCTGATCGACGGGCACCGCCGCCGCGGTGACATTGCGTGATTCGTCGCTGGCCAGCCAGCACACCGTATCGGCGATATCTTCGGGCTCAGCCACCCAATTCGGCAGGAACGGGGTGAGCACGTTTGCCATTTGCGGAATGGTCTCGTTGGCCTTGGCCACCGCGGCGACCATGTCACCGCTGCCCATGGCGGTGTTGACCGGACCGGGGTGCACGCTGTTGACCCGGATCGAGTGTCTGCCCAGTTCGGCAGCGAACGCGCGAGCCATCCCGGTCACCGCATGCTTGCTGGCGGTGTAGTGCACCATGAATGGCTGCATCTTGAGCCCTGCGGCCGAACTGATCAAGATGATCGACCCGCCGCGACCGCCGTCGATGATCTTCTGTGCGCTGGCCATCACCGTGTTCCAGGTTCCGGTCACGTTGACGTCCAGCACATCGCGAAACGACTCGGGGGTGATCTCGTTCCAAACCTGCGGAGACGAGATGCCGGCATTGGCGACGATGACGTCTAACCGTCCGAGCGCGGCCACGCCCTCGTCCACCGTCTCTCGCAGACCATCGAAGTCCCGAATATCGACCGCTGAAGCGACAATTCGCCGACCGGCGCCTTCGACGAGCCGAACGGTTTCAGCCAGGTCTTCCGGCGTTGCCGACTCGTAGGGCACGCAGGAGGGAAGCTTGCCCGCGATGTCGACCGCGATGATGTCGGCGCCCTCGCGGGCCATCCGGACGGCGTGCGCGCGGCCCTGGCCCCGTGCCGCCCCGGTGATGAATGCGACCTTGTCCGTCAGTCGGCCGGTCATTGTGCGCTCCGTATCGTAAAGGTCACTGTAACGCGAACGATAACAGCGTCTGCCAGCCGTCGCGTCGCCGGCCCGGCGCGCTGTCACTGCCGTCGCTGCGCCGCCTTGACCAGGTTCGAACCGATGATCAGTCGCTGAATCTCGCTGGTGCCCTCGTAGAGTCGCAGCAAGCGAACGTCACGGTAGATGCGCTCGACCGGCACGTCACGCATGTATCCGCTGCCGCCGTGAATCTGAACGGCGAGATCGGCTACGTTGCCGGCCATTTCGGTGCAGAACACCTTGGCCGCTGACGGGGCGATCCGCCGGTCGGTGTCGTTGAGCCACAGCTGAGCGGCCTCACGGACGAGGGCGCGACCGGCCATAACCCCGGTCTGCTGGTCGGCGATCATCGCCTGGACCAACTGGAAGTTGCCGATTGGGGTGCCGCCCTGGGTTGCGGTCGCCGCGTAGTTGACGGATTCGTCCAGTGCCCGCTGTGCTGTCCCCACGGCCAGCGCGGCGATGTGGATCCGCCCGCGCGCCAGCGAGGTCATCGCCGCCCGGTAGCCGATGTCTTCGCTCCCGCCGATCAGCGCGCCGTCCTGGACGCGGACATCGGTGAAACGCACGTCGGCGGTCCAGGCGCCTTCCTGTCCCATCTTGGCGTCCTTGGCGCCTACCTCGACGCCTTCCGCGTCCGCGGGAACGAGGAAGACGGCGATGCCCGGTCCGTCGTCGTCGGCCGGTCGGGTCCGGGCGAAGACCACGAAGAGATCCGCGACCGGGGCGTTGGTGATGAATCGCTTCTCGCCGGATATCACCCAATCCGATCCGTCACGAATGGCTTTGGTGCGCAATCCCGCCGGGTTCGATCCCGCTCCTGGCTCGGTCAGCGCGAAAGAGGCGACTTTTCCGGACGCCAGTGCTTCCAGCCAGGTAGCCTTCTGTTCGTCGGTGCCAAACCCGACCAGAACCTGACCGGCGATGCCGTTGTTGGTGCCGAACATCGAGCGCAGCGCCAGCGAGGTGTAGCCCAACTCCATCGCCAACTCGACGTCTTGGGTGATGTCGAGCCCGAGGCCGCCCCACTCCTGCGGAATCGCGTACCCGAAAAGCCCCATCTCTTTGGCCTGATTTCGAAGATCTTCCGGCACTTGGTCGTTGGCGAGAATCTCTTGTTCCCGCGGCACTACGACAGTGCGGACGAAGTGGCGGGTCTGCTTGAGGATCTGCTGGAAGTCGTCGTCGTCGACGGCAGCAGTGGGCATGGATCAACGCTCCTTCTCAGGCGGTGTGGTGTGGGCGCCGAACGGGAGGCCACCTGGGCACCGATCATATATGAAATATCATGTGCGATGATGGGCCGGCTTCAGTACTAAATGGGAGGACGGTGATCGTGTGTCGTTGTTGACCGGTCAAACCGCAGTCATTACCGGTGGTGCACAAGGACTGGGCTTCGCTATCGCGCAGCGGTTCGTCGGTGAGGGCGCTCGGGTCGTGCTCGGTGACGTGAATCTCGAGGCAACGCAGTCGGCGGCCGCGCAACTCGGCGGTGACGACGTCGCCGTGGCGGTGCGTTGCGATGTGACGTCCGGGGCCGACGTGGATGCGCTGGTGGGTGCGGCCGTCGACAGGTTCGGCGCGCTGGACGTCATGGTCAACAACGCCGGCATCACTCGCGACGCGACGATGCGAAAGATGACCGAGGAGCAGTTCGATCAGGTGATCGCAGTGCACCTGAAAGGAACATGGAACGGGCTGCGCAAAGCCGCGGCGATCATGCGGGAGAACAAACGCGGCGCGATCGTGAACATGTCGTCGCTGTCGGGAAAAGTTGGTCTGGTCGGCCAGACCAACTACTCGGCGGCCAAAGCCGGGATCGTGGGCATGACCAAGGCCGCGGCCAAGGAACTCGCGCACCTCGGCGTGCGGGTGAACGCCATCGCACCCGGCTTGATCCGGTCTGCAATGACCGAGGCTATGCCGCAACGTATTTGGGATGAAAAGGTCGCCGAGGTGCCGATGGGCCGGGCCGGTGAGCCCAGCGAGGTCGCCAGCGTCGCATTGTTCCTGGCCTCCGATCTCTCGTCGTACATGACGGGTACTGTGCTCGAAGTGACTGGTGGGAGGTTCATGTGAGCACGCGCGAGGCGGTGATCTGTGAGCCCATCCGGACCCCGATCGGCCGCTACGGGGGAATGTTCAAGTCGCAGAACGCCGTCGAGCTCGGTGTAGCGGCTCTGACCGGGCTACTCGACCGGACCGGCGTTCCGGCTGAAGCGGTGCAAGATGTCATTCTCGGACACTGCTACCCAAACAGCGAAGCGCCGGCGATCGGGCGCGTTGTGGCGCTCGATTCCGGATTGCCGGTAACCGTGCCCGGCATGCAGGTCGACCGTCGCTGTGGATCGGGCCTTCAAGCGATCATCCAAGCGTGTCTTCAGGTCCGAGCCGGCGACAATGATCTCGTCGTTGCCGGCGGCGCGGAAAGCATGAGCAACGTCGCGTTCTATTCGACCGACATGCGTTGGGGACCCCCCCGCAACGGCGTGCACCTGCACGACGGGCTGGCGCGCGGACGTACCACCGCCGGTGGTCGTCACTATCCGGTGCCTGGTGGCATGTTGGAGACCGCGGAGAATCTGCGCCGCGAATATGACATTTCGCGCCAGGAGCAGGACGAACTCGCGGTGACGTCGCACCAGCGAGCGGTGGCCGCGCAAAAGGACGGTCTTTTCGCCGAGGAGATCATTCCGGTCACCGTGCGAAGCCGCCGCGGCGAGGAGGTGATCGACACCGACGAGCATCCGCGCGCCGACACCACGGTGGAGTCGCTGAGTAAGCTCAAACCTGTTCTACTCGCGGATGATCCGGACGCAACGGTGACAGCGGGAAATGCCAGCGGGCAAAATGACGCGGCGTCGATGTGTCTGGTGACCACTCCGGAGAGAGCCGACGAATTGGGCCTTCGGCCGCTGGTCCGGTTGGTGTCGTGGGCCGTTGCGGCGGTGGCACCCAACGTGATGGGTATCGGCCCGGTACCTGCCACCGAGATCGCGCTCGCCAAAGCGGGCCTGCAATTGAGCGACATCGACGTGATCGAACTCAACGAGGCGTTCGCCGCACAGGCTCTTGCCGTGATGCGGGAGTGGGGCTTCGGTACTGCCGACCGGGATCGGACGAACGTGCACGGCTCGGGGATATCGCTGGGTCATCCGGTCGGCGCTACCGGCGGCAGGATGCTGGCCACGCTGGCCCGCGAACTCAATCGGCGTGGTGCGCGCTTCGGGCTGGAAACCATGTGCATCGGCGGCGGACAAGGCCTCGCCGCGGTTTTCGAACGGGTCGGGCCACGGTGAACGCCCCGTTGTCCGACCTCACCGTCGTCGAGGTTTCCAGCTTCGTCGCAGCACCGCTGTGCGGAATGACGCTGAGCCAACTGGGCGCCGAGGTGATACGCGTAGACCCAATCGGCGGCGCATCCGACACTCACCGTTGGCCACTGGCCGAAAGCGGTACGTCGATTTACTGGACCGGCCTGAACAAGGGAAAGCGTTCGGCCACAATCGATTTGCGCTCGCCGGAGGGGCAGGAGCTGGTCCAGCGGCTGATCGTCGAAGGTGACGGCGTGGTGGTCACCAACGCTGCGGGCCTGTCCTGGTTGTCGTTTGACGCGCTCGTCTCGAAACGGCCCGACGTAATCCATCTTCAGGTGCTCGGCCGCCACGATGGCTCTACCGGCGTGGACTACACGGTCAACGCGGCAACCGGATTTCCGTTGGTCACTGGACCGGCGAATCACGCCGGCCCGATCAATCATGTGCTGCCGGCCTGGGATGTCTGCTGTGGCCTGTACGCGGCGCTGGCCGTTGTCGCCGCGGTGCGACGCCGCGACCAGTCCGGGGTCGGCGCCCAAATCAGCATCGCGTTGGAAGACGTCGCGTTAGCCACCGCTGGCAACCTGGGATTGCTGACCGAGCCGCAGGTCAACGGCACCGAGCGCCAACGCCTGGGCAACGCGATCTACGGACAGTACGGTCAGGATTTCACCAGTCGCGACGGCGTCGCATTCATGGTCGTGACGCTGACCAAACGTCATTTTCATGACCTCGTCGAGGTATCCGGCACCGGCACGGCCGTCGCCGCGCTCGCCAAGTCACTGGACGCGGATTTCAGCGACGAGGGAGAGCGCTACCGTTACCGCGACGTGCTCAGCGGTTTGTTCGCGACCTGGTTCGCCGGTCACACCGCCGACGAGATCACCAAGGCGTTGTCGGCCACCAGCGTATTGTTCGAGCGCTATCGAAGCTTCGCGCAGGTCGCCGAAGATGAACGGGTTACGGCGAATCCGTTGTTCTCCCGGCTGCACCAGGACGGCCTGGGGGACTACCTCGCGCCCGGGATGCCGACCGTTTTCGACGGGGGCCATCTCGCAAGCGAACCGGCACCCCGGCTGGGCGGCGACACTGCCGGCGTGCTCAGCACGCGCCTGGGATTGAGTGCCGCCGACATCACACGCCTGACCGGTGCGAAGACGATCGCCTGCTGAGTCAAGGAGAAAGGCGCCGCATGACCAAACTCGCCCAGACGGTCGGACTGACCGAAACCCAAACCGAGATCATCGCTACGGTAAGGCAATTCGTCAACAAAGAAGTCATCCCGAATGCGCCTGAGCTCGAGCGCACCGACACCTATCCCCAAGCGATCGTCGACCAGATGCGGGAGATGGGTCTCTTCGGTTTGATGATCCCGCAGGAATTCGGCGGGCTGGGCGAGTCATTGCTGACCTACGCTCTTTGCGTCGAAGAATTGGCGCGCGGCTGGATGAGCATCTCGGGGGTGCTCAACACCCATTTCATCGTTGCCTACATGCTGCGTCAGCACGGCACCGATGCTCAGAAGCAGCGCCTGTTGCCAAGGATGGCAGACGGCGAGGTTCGCGGCGCGTTCTCGATGTCCGAGCCGGAGTTGGGCTCCGACGTCGCCGCGATACGCACCCGCGCCACACTCAACAGCGACGGCGGTTACACCATCAATGGCCAGAAGATGTGGCTGACCAACGGCGCCAGCTCCAGCTTGGTCGCGGCGTTGGTCAAAACCGACGAGGGTGCAGACGCGCCGCACCGCAACCTGACGGCCTTTCTCATTGAGAAGCCGACCGGCTTCGGCGAGGTGGCACCCGGACTGCTGATACCGGGCAAGATCGACAAGCTGGGCTACAAGGGGATTGACACCACGGAGCTCATCTTCGACGGATATGTCGCGAGCGCCGATGACATCCTGGGCGGTGTTCCGGGACAGGGTTTCTACCAAATGATGGACGGTATCGAGGTCGGACGGGTCAACGTCTCGGCCAGGGCCGTCGGGGTGGCCGTGCGCGCGTTCGAGCTTGCCGTGCGCTATGCCCAGCAGCGCCATACTTTCGGCAGGCCGATAGCCGAACACCAGGCCATTGCATTTCAAATCGCCGAAATGGCAACGAAAGTCGAGGCCGGCCATCTGATGATGGTCAACGCGGCCCGGCTGAAGGATTCCGGTGAGCGTAACGACGTTGCTGCAGGGATGGCCAAGTATCTGGCAAGCGAATTCTGCTTGGAGGTCACCCAGCAGAGCTTCTGCATCCATGGCGGTTACGGGTATTCCAAAGAGTATGAGATCGAGCGGCTGATGCGCGATGCCCCGTTTCTGCTTATCGGCGAGGGAACCAGCGAAATACAGAAGTCCATCATCAGCAAGCGGCTGCTTGCCGAGTATCGGATTTGACCGTGAGCGTCCCGGATTTCGCCGCGCGGCCGCAGCTCTCCGAAGATGTTGCGCGCTACGTCCGTAAGCGGATTTTTGATGGCACCTACTCCGCGGGTGAGTACGTCCGCCTGGACCAGCTGGCTGCCGAATTGGGGATCAGCGTCACACCCGTGCGTGAGGCTCTCTTCGAGCTGCGCGCCGAGGGGCTGCTGGCCCAGCAACCGCGCCGCGGCTTCGTGGTACTGCCGGTCACCGGACGTGATCTTGCCGACGTCGCCAATGTGCAGGCGTACGTGGGCGGTGAGCTTGCCGCGAGGGCCGCGGTCAACATCGACGGCGACCAGCTACGCGAGCTCAAAGAAATCCAGGCCCAGCTCGAGGAGGCGTACGCCGGTAACGACATCGAGCGAACGGTTCGTCTCAACCACGAGTTCCACCGGGCTATCAATGTGGCGGCCGAGTCGCCGAAGCTTGCGCAGCTGATGTTGCAGATCACCCGCTATGCACCAGAATCGGTGTTTCCCACCATCGCCGGCTGGCCCGGCCAGTCGATAAGAGACCATCGTCGGGTATTGACAGCGCTGGCCAAACACGACGCCGAGCTTGCCCGCAAAGCCATGTCAGAGCACCTGGCCGCCGGAGCGGCTCCGCTGATCGACCACCTCGCCGAGCACGGGGTCGTCGACGGGGCGAGCCGCCCGACGTGACCGGCATCTGCTGTGCGACAGCGGCTATTCCGTCCGTCATCGGCCGTCGCCGTTGGGTGCCAGTAGCACCTTGCCGCTGTGTCCGACTGATTCGGCTTCGGTGACTGCGGCGCGAATGTCGTCCAAGCTGAATTTCTTTCCCGGCGAGGTGTTGAGGACCCCGCGGCGGATCAGCTCGACGATTTCGTCGATCAGCTGCCAGATGGCGGGTCGGTCAGTTGCGAAGAAGCCGGACTCGTCGAGGCGCGGCAGCCAGTAGCCCAGCCAGTACACCTCGAGGGTGCGCCGGCCGGACAGGGTCAGCCGCGGGTCGTCGCCGACGCTGATTCCTTCGCCACTCAGCGATCCGTACACCAGCATGTGGCCGTCCTCGGACAATGATCGGAAGATCTCGGTGCCGGTCGGACCGGCGACCGGGTCGATCGCGAAGCG
>Ga0181530_10004022_pt1 | contig 15897 bp, 13 predicted proteins | sample PEATcosm2014_Bin_42_FD_119769 | JGI IMG/M metagenome (GOLD analysis project Ga0181530, IMG submission 119769) | Peatland microbial communities from MTU Mesocosm Facility, Houghton, MI, USA - PEATcosm2014_Bin10_60_metaG | ecosystem: Environmental > Terrestrial > Soil > Wetlands > Peat | place... | reverse complement strand
CGCCCGCGACGCCCGCGATCAGCACCAGCAACGGCAGGATAGACGGTCCGCTCTCGATCGGCGCCGGGGTATAGGTTTCGATTGCGCCCAGCCGTGCCTCGCGCAATGACGGCAGCGCTGACGTAAGTTCATGCTCTGTGGTGAAGGCGACAAACAGACCGGCACTCATGGCGAGCCCGCCTTGAAGATACGGCGCGGCGCGACCAATTCGCGCATCTCGAACATGGAGATGATTGGGATCAGGCGGACCACGATCAGGATGCCGGTGAAGAACAGCCCGACGGTGCCGGCCATCGTCAGCCAGTCCCAGATCGTGGCGTGGAAGACGCCCCAGGACGACGGAAGCTGCGAGCGGTGCAGGCTGACCACCACGATGGTGAAGCGCTCGCACCACATGCCGATGATGATGCCGAAGGAAATCAGCAGCACGGCGATCTGGCGCATACGCACGGCGCAGAACCACAGAAGCTGCGGCAACGAGACGTTGAAGATGATGGTCGCCCAGTAGAGTCCGGCATAGTAGCCCGAGACTTTCTCGATGAACTCGACGCGTTCCGCGTGATCGTCGCCGTAGAATGCCTGGAAGGCATCCATGATATAGGCGTAGCCGACGAACAGACTGCTCGTGAGCATCAGCCGGCACAGCACGTCGATGTGACGGCCGGTGATGTAGCGTTCCAGGCGCAGCAGCCGGCGCAGCGGGATGACCAGGATCAGCACGGCGGCAAAGCCGGAGAGGAAGGCACCGAAAATGAAGAACGGCGGGAACTGCGTTGAATTCCATCCCACAGTCGCGGCGCCGGCGAAATCCAGCCCGACGATGCTGTGTACAGAACACACCAGCGGTGCCATGATGGCGGCGAGCACGGCGTAGGTGGCCTGGAAGTGGCGCCATTGCGACGACGAGCCGCGGAAGCCCATGGCCAATGCGCCATAGAACACCCGCTTCGCCCGCGTGCGTGCATGATCGCGCATCGTTGCCAGGTCCGGCAGCAGGCCGAGGTACCAGAACAGCGCCGACGCAGTGACATAGGTGAGGATGGCGAAGAAATCCCACAGTAACGGACTGCGGAATTGCGGCCAGGTGTGCATCGTGCCGGGATAGGGAAACAGCCAATAGAAGAACCATGGCCGGCCAAGATGCAGGATGGGATAGATGCCGGCACAGGCGGCGCCGAACAGCGTCATCGACTCGGCGATGCGGTTGATCGAGCTGCGCCAGTCGGATCGGGTGAGATAGAACAACGCCGAGATGAACGTGCCGCCGCTGGCGATGGCGATCCACCAAACGTAGTTGATGATCGCGAAGCCCCACACCACGGGCCAGCCGATGCCCCAGATGCCGACACCGGCATAGAACAGATACAGGATGCTGCCGACCAGCACGGCGGTCAGCAGGGCGAACGGCGTGATGGCAATCCACCACCAGAAGAACGCCTGGTGCCGCAACGGTATCCCGCAAACATGGTCGGTCAGGTCCTGGTTGTTGCTGCCCGGCAGGATCACCGGATCCAACGCGCTCGGGATGGGAATGTCGCTCATGCCCCCTCCCGGCCGATCGCCTTGTTGGGATTGGTGATCTTGGCTTCGTAGGTGACGCGAGGCTGGGTGTTTTGGTCAGAGAGCAATGCGTAGGTCAGCGGGCTGCGCTTGCGGTTCAGCACCTCGGCGTCAGGCTGCGCCATGTTGCCGAAGGTGAAGGCCTGGGTCGGGCAGGCATTCTGGCAGGCGGTGCGAACCTCATTGCCGCCGATCGGCCGGTTCTCCATGTCGGCGGCGATGCGTGCAGCGGCGATGCGTTGCAGGCAGAACGTGCATTTTTCCATTACGCCCCGGGCGCGGACGGTGACGTCGGGATTGCGCGCCGCCGCCGGGCGATGCTCCTGCGCGGCGAATTCGTAGTAGTTGAAGCGGCGTACTTTGTACGGACAGTTGTTGGAACAAAACCGCGTGCCGACGCAGCGGTTGTAGACCATCACGTTGAGGCCTTCGGAATCATGTACCGTTGCGCCCACCGGGCACACGATTTCACAAGGCGCCTGTTCGCAGTGCATGCACAGGACCGGCTGGAACAGTGTCGTGGGGTCGGCGATGTCGCCCTCATAGTAGCGGTCGATGCGCAACCAATGCATCTCGCGCTCGCGGATCACCGCCTGCTTGCCGACAACGGGTATGTTGTTTTCCGACATGCAGGCGACGACGCAGGCGTTGCAGCCGATGCAGGCGTTCTGGTCGATACTCATGCCCCATTCGGCGGGGCCGGGCGGCTTCGTGCGATACAGCGCAGGTGTCGGCTTGTGGTCGGCAAGGAAATGCGGATCGGCGGTAAACGCCGCCAGGGTGCCGTGACGGGCAAAGTCCTCATCGTGCGAAAAGATCGGATTGTGATGTTCCGCGCAGGCGAGTTCCTCGCGGCCCTGGCCTTTGCGCAGGGCCGGAGGTTCGCTGCGGCCGGTCAGTGGATAGACGTTCCAGCCGGTGTGTTGCCCCACGGTGCCGACCACGGTGCGGCCGAAACCGAACGACACGACGGCGCAGTCGGAAGCCTGGCCCGGCATGATCCAGGCGGGCACAGTCAGGGTGGTGTCACCGACCCGCAGTTCCACGCGGTCGCCGTTCCGCACATCCATCGCATGCGCCTGCTGCGGCGAGATCAGCAGCGGATTGTCCCAGGTAAGCTTGGTCAGCGGGCGCGGCAGTTCCTGCAGCCACGCGTTGTTGGCGAAGCGCCCATCCCAGAGATGCGGATCGGGACGGAACAACAGCGTCACGGGATTGTCAGCGGGCGGCGGAGGCGTGGCCTGCCCTGCGGCCGGAAGCAGTTTTGCGTCGGTCGGCGGCGCGGCGGTGTTGGGAACGATCCCGCCGGCGAGCGCATCGTGCCACTGCCGGTCGGCATTTCCCGTAAACGTTGGCTGCCAGGTCTGCCGCACCAGGTCGAGCGCCGCGGCGGCCTGCGGCGCCGCCAGCAGCGCGAGCAAATGATGCGGGGCGACGCCGTCATAGAGCGGCTGCGCCTGCGGCTGCAGGATTGTTGCCGTGCCGTCGAAGGCGCGCGCGTCGCTCCATGCTTCATAGGGATGCGCCTGCGGCAGCGACCAGCGGGTGCGCTGGCTGGTCTCGTTCGACTCCACGGTGAGCGCCAGGGAGAATGGCACGCGCCGCAGGGCATCGGCGAAGCCCAGGGAACCCGGCGCGGTGAAGGCGGGATTGCTGTCGATGATCACCAGGCTTTGCACACGGCCGGCCTGCATGTCGGCCACCAGGTCATGCAGTGATTGTGCCTGGTTGGTTGGCGCTACCTCCACCGCATCGATCAAACTGTAGGTGGTGCCACGCCCGCCAAGCACGTCGTTCAGCGCATGGACCAGGGCGTGGGTCTCCGCGGGAAGCTGCGGTCCGGCATGCACGAAGGCCCGCCCACGATGGGCCCGCAGATCGGCGACGACCTCGCCGACCCATGGCGGACCATCGGCCGGCGCGGCGCCATGAAGCAGCGCATCGCGGAGTGCCACGACGGTGCGATGCATATCGCCCGGTCCCGCAACGAAGCGGTGGTCGGCCGCCAGACCGATCAGCGTGGGCGTCGGCTCCACGGCATAGACGCGGCTCATGGGGCCGCGCGTCGGATTGCGTCGCGTCGCAAAGTCGTGCGCCAGACGCACATGCCCGGGCGCGGCATCCAGCAGGTCGCTGTCCAACGCCAGGATCACGTCCGCGACATCGAGCTTCGGCACGATCTCCAGTGACCGGCCGAATGCCAACTGCGCACCGGCTCGTACTGCGTCGCGCGACACCGGCTCCCACTGATGCCAACGCATTTCCGGATAAAGCTGCTGCAACGCGACGAACTGCCGCGCCATCGTCGGCGACGTCACGCTGCCGGTCAGCACGCGCAATCCCGCGCCGCCGGTCTTTGTCCAGCTGGCCCGCTGCGCTGCAAGGGCGGTCAACAGACTCTGCCAGTCCTGCGGCTCGCCGTCGCGCATCAGCCCCGCCGCACGATCGGGGTCATAGAAGCCGAGGATCTCCGCCTGGGCGATCGCATCGGTCGCACCCAGGCTGGCGGGATGATCGGGATTGCCGGCCACCTTGATCGGCCGGCCTGCATCATGCCGCACCAGCACGCCGGCCGCGTAGCCGCACAACACACTCGCTGTCGCATAGAGATTGCTGCCGCGGGTGACCGACTCGCGCGACGAACGGACCGGCGGGATCAGCACGCCGCTTGGGGCACCGTCATCGCAGCCGCCGAGGCCGGCCAAAGCCAGGCCCGCGGCCATCAGCTTCAGCACGCGCCGGCGATCGTGCGGAACGTTCAGGCTACCGGCGAGCGTGGGGAATTCACGTGCGGCGCGCGCCACGAACGCCGGATCGCGCGCCAGTTCCGCGAGGCTGCGCCATTGGCGGGTCACCGATGGCATATCGAGCAATCCGTCAGCTTGCGGTTCAGCAAATGATACTGGGCCATCAGGGCCGACGGGGACGGCGTGTCCTTGGTGCGGTGCCAGCCGGTGTTGAAGACCTCGTCCCGGGGCCGCAGGTGTGGCGCGGGATTGCTGTGGCAATCGAGACAGAAGCCCATGGTCAAGCTCTTCGCCTTGTACATCAGCGGCATATGCGCCACGTCGCCGTGGCAGCTCGCGCACCCGATGCCCTTGGCGATATGAATGGCGTGATTGAAATACACGTAGTCGGGCAGGTCGTTGATGCGATGCCAGACGAGCGGCGTGTCATTCGCCAGGCTCTCGCGTACGGGCGCCAGGATTTTGGCATTGGTCCAAATTTGCGAATGGCATGTCATGCAGGTGTAAGTGGGTGGCAAACCGGCGTTGCTCTGCGTCTCTACCGTGGTGTGGCAGAAGCGGCAGTCGAGCCCCAGGCCGCTGACGTGGTGCTGATGGCTGAACGGCACCACCTGTTCCACGATCCAATTTGTGTGACGCACATAGTTGGTACGCGGCCAACCCCACCACCAGCCGACGCCACCCAGCATGAGGGCGGCTGCCGCAAGTAGGGTGAGCTTCGCATTCAAGTTTGCCCGTGGCTTGAAGATGGCAGCCATGATGATTGGCAAACGGCCCCGATGCTGCGGCTGGCGGACGGTGTCCCAGGGCCGGAACCGCCGTTGCGCTTATCGGTTGCGTGCGCGCGCGAACGTGAACCTGACCGCGGATGTCGTCCGGAAAATGACAGTCCACGCCGGAGCATTGAAGCGAAAGGCGTCCATCTGAGCGGGGGGAGTGTTACAAACATAAGCGACGAGTCGGGGCGCCGCGCGGCAGCTGCCACCCAGTGTCAGCACGGCACCCGTGGCGATCAGCGAAAAGCCGCGCGCTGCCCGTGCCGCAACCACCGGGGGGACCGCTGTGATTCGGCCAGGTCTGGCGCGCACGGGACATCCTGGTGGCCGACGAGGCAGATGCCTACGAACCCGCACTGGCAGCAATGCCTGGCCGAGCGGCCACCGATGGCGTGACCTACGCGCCGACCGCGGACGCGCTCAAGGGTTGGATCAACCGCTATTGGGACCAATGGCACGAGGAACCGATCACCGCACTGGAGCATCGTGACGCGATACGTGATCAGGCTCTCGGGATCGCGTATGCGGCCGATGATCTGGACGTGCCTGCACGGTACGAAGGCCATCTCGACCGCAAGCTGGAACGGACGCTCGCCATGCTTTTCCGGCTGCGAGAGCTTCGGCGGCCTGCGGTTCCGGGGTGATCCGATTGGCAAAAATGTGGCTGTAGTCGGACCCGGATGACGCGATGACCAAGGAAGCGGCACCACAGGTGAGCGTTGATCTGGCCAGGCCCTACGAACCGATACCGGAGGAACGCGCTGTCTTGGCGGCGCACTTTGACCGGAAGAAGCAGCGGCCCCGGACGCCGCGGGTCCAGCTCGTCGCGCGGGGCGAGAGGATGGAGGTTTCCACGGACCACCCTATGCCATCGCTCGGGGTTTCACTCATCATGGAAGCGCTCGGCACCGGAGATTGCATTGTCTTCGATGGTTTGCTCGCTCAATTGATCATCATCGGCATAGAGGGGAAGAAGCCCGGTGAAAACGGATTGGCCTACCCACGATCAGCCTCTGCGAGAGTTTACAGAAACTATTAATGCTAGGCGTCCGGTGGCGTCGGAACCGCCGACCGACAGAGCGTACCAGTCGGAGGCCCACCATTGGGCAGCGTGACGGTGAACCGCGACCCCTTGCCCTCTCTGCTCTCCACCGTCACGTCGCCGCCGTGCAGATGCACCACCGTTGCGACCAGGAATAACCCGACGCCGGTGCCGACCAGGCCGCAGACATTGCTACCTCGGTAGTATCGGGTGAAGATCTGCGCCCGGTCCTGCATCGGAATGCCAAGTCCGTGATCCTCGACCACGACTGTCGTCATCTCCGCGGTGTGTCTCGCATGAATTTTGACCCTTGGATCGGCGGGCGAATATTTTATGGCATTCGAGAGAAGGTTGCTGAACGTCTGGAACAACAGCTTGGGATCGCCATACAGCGGCAACGGGGATGAATCATAATACTCCATGATTTGTGCGTTCGGCGAGAGTTCGCGGTGCAGGTGGCAAGCATCCCGCAGCACGGTGCACAGATCGATTTTCTCCGGATGGAAGAACAGGCTCGCGTCGCCGTCCATTAGGCGTGCGGTATCAACCAGGTTATCGATCAATCGAATGATCCGTACCACCGCGGCCCGTATTCGCCTCGCCCGCTCATCAACGTCATCACTGCTCAGGCGATCTTTCAAGCTGAGCAAACGCTGGGCCTGGGCGTCGATCTGGGTCAGAGGCGTGCGAAACTCATGCGTGATCATCGACACAAAGTTTCGCTGCAATTGGGTGACGTATTGCTCGTGGGCGAGCTTCTCCTCCAGCATCGTCGCTTGTTGCGCCAGGCCGCGCTGGCTTTGCATCAGTTCGATCGCGTTGCTGCGGAACACCACAACGGCGCGTGCCATTTCTCCGATTTCGTCGTTGCGGTCGATGTGGTCGATCCGGACCCCGATATCGTTTGCAGCGAGCTGACGCATCGCCTGCCCCAGATCGAGAAGGGGACGTGACACCGAGCGCCTGACCTGGGATATGACGACACCCAGCATCAGTCCTGCCGCAATCAGCGCCCCGCTCATCAGCCAGCGTGCCTGCTGATAGGCCCGCACGGAACGTTCGCTGGCCTGCGCGGCCCGCACCACGTTGTAGTCGGTGAGTTGCCCCAGCAGATCGCTCGCGGCATCGTAGGTGGTGCGTGACTGTGCCCGATACAGCGAGGCCGCTTCCGCCCGGTGCCCCGATGACGATAAGGCGGTGACCTGGTCAGCCAGTTTCCGGTAGGCAACCCAGGTCGAACTGAACTCCTGGTAAAGTTCGGATTCCCGCTCGTCATGCGGTATGCGCTCATACCCCTGTTGCGCGCGTATCACCGCCTGATCGAGAATCCGGATATCGTGGAGGGTTTCGGAGAGCTCGGTTTCGCTCGCCGCCAACAGGCTGTCGGCTTCGGCGGTTCGGTAATCCGAGGTGAAATTGTTGAGGTCCCCCAGCAATCGCGTATTGGGAAGCCAGCGGTCGCGGACGTCTTTCGATACCTCGTTGGAGTTGCTCAGGCTCCAGACGCTGGCGGCACCAAGCAAAACGATGGTTGCGAACAACAACAGGAAAACCAGGGACAGCCGCCCCCGAAGAGAACGCCAGTATTTCATGGTCTCGATCCGTGGTAGCGGCGTGTCCTCGGGAGCCAGGAACTATAGGAAGTTATAATGATTCCTCACCACTGTATATACCCGTCTTATATTTGACATGTTGCCCCGCAGCGGAGTAAGCCAAAGCGCGGGGGATGGCGAGCCACTGCGGATTGACTGGCGCCACGAACCACGACGCATGCACGGCACGGGTGGACGATGAGCGATCTGCGCAGGCACATTCTGTGCATCGACGACGACCGGGAAACGGCGGGTGTGCTCGCCGAGGAACTGGTCGATCGCGGCTTCAAGGTGAGCATGGCCTATGATGGGCAGCAGGGGTTCCAGGCGATCCTGGCGAAGCAGCCCGACATCGTGCTGGCCGACATCAGCATGCCCAACCTGTCGGGCTTCGACCTGCTGGAGCGGCTGACCGGCATCGCGCCGCGCTTCAGCGGCATGCCGTTCGTTTACCTGACCGCCCTGTCCGATCGAGCGAACGAACTCAAAGGGCGGCAGCTGGGTGCGGACGATTACATCACCAAGCCGGTCGATTTCGATATCCTGACCGCCATTATCACCGCGCGGCTGTCGCGCGTGGCGCGTTCGGCGGTGTGGCCGCGGCAGGTGGACCTGACCGAGCGCGAGGTCGAGACATTGACCTGGGCGGCGCGCGGCAAGACCTCGTCGGAGATTGCCCAGATCATCGGCCTGACCAAGCGAACCGTCGATTTTCACATCGACAACGCGCGGGTGAAGCTGAACGCGACGACGCGCATGCACGCGGCGGTCAAGGCGGCGGCCGGGCAGTTGATCGAACCATAGATCCACCGCCCGCAGCGGCGCCGATCGGTCGGGCGGCATGCCGGTCATTCCTGATCCGACCTTGTCCAGCCCTGGGCGATGTGATCGGCGACGCAGCTCATGGCTTGCGACCAGGGGTCAAGGCCGTGCAGGCTTTCCCGGCAGATTTCGGTCGCGCCGGTGTGAGGGTTTTGCACCACCACGTCATGCGCACAACCCGACATTGCGCAGACCGCGACGCCCAGCAGAGCGAACCGCACTATCGCGTTCGGCCGCATGCGGCCTTGATGGCGCATGGTTTGGGCGACGGCGGAAATGCGCGACTTCGAATACATCAATGTTCTCCTACGCAGGCGAACTTGTGTCGTTCCGTGCGAAGTTCGGCAACGTCTGGGCGCCACATCATCGGTGCTTCCGCAACATGCCCGTACCGTTGATGCCCGGCCCTCGGTTGACCGGCCCGCCAATCGGGCCATGCACCAGGCCCGCGGACCCGAGAGGGCTCTTGGGAGCAGCGGGCTTGGCGATGCCGTGTGGCGGGAGCTGGTGAGGCAGCGCGTGGCCGGTACCTGCGGTCAATCCACCAACGGTCAGCAGCGCAGCCAGGAAGACAGAAGGCTTCATGCCATGCCTCCACCACGGTTCATTTGCCGCAACACCGGCTCACCCACCGCCGGCAACGGCTGCGGCGTCGGCGGGGGGCTCCTCGGCCGGGCCGTCATCGTCCTTGCCCAGGAACACCATCTGCAACGCCGGCACCACCAGCAGCAGCAGGATCGGACCGATCAGCATGCCGCCCACGACAACTGTCGCGAGCGGCCGCTGCACCTGGCTGCCGACGCCGTGCGACAGCGCCGCCGGGAACAGGCCGATGCAGGCGGCAAGCGACGTCATCAGCATTGGTCGCATCCGTTGCTCCGCCGCGTGGAACATCGCCGCGGTGCCACGCATCCCGCCCAACCTGACCTGGTTGTAGTAGGTCAGGATCAGGATGCCGTTCATCACCGACACGCCGAACAGCGAGATGAAGCCGATGGCGGCCGAGATGCTGAACGCGAGGCCGGTGACATACAGCGCGATGATGCCGCCGCCGATGGCAAAGGGTATGCCGGCCAATGCCAGAAGGCTGTCACGCAGCGAATTGAACAGGCTGTAGAGCAAGGTCAGGATCAGCACCAGAGCGATCGGCACGACGATTTCGAGGCGATGTTTGGCGAGTTCCAGGTCCTCGAATTCGCCGGCCCACACCAGCCGGTAGCCGGTCGGCAGTTTCACGTTCTTCGCAATCCGATCCTGGGCCTCCGCGACGGTGCTGCCAAGGTCGCGGTCGCGGACGCTGAACTTGATCGGCAGGAACCGTTTGGTCGCTTCGTGATAGATGTAGGATGCGCCGGTATCGAGCGAGATCGTCGCCAGCTCCCGCAAGGGAATATACGCCGTCGATCCGCTGGGCGTCTGATAGCCGACCTTGATATTGCCGACCGAATCGACGCTGTCGCGATAGTTCTGCGCCAGCCGAACCACGACGTTGAACTGGCGGTCGCCTTCCAGGACCGTCGTCGCGGTCGTGCCGCCCAACGCTGCCTGGATGACGGTGTTGATGTCGCCGGTATTCAGGCCGTAGCGGGCTGCCTTCTCCCGATCCACCTTGATGTTCAAATTCGGCTGGCCAAGCACGTGGAAAATGCCCAGGTCCTGCACTCCCCTGACCTGCGCCATCTGTTCCATGATCTCGGTTCCGAGTTTTTCGTCTTCCTCCAGGTTGGGTCCGACGACCTTGACGGAGTTGGCGCCTTTGACGCCGGAGATTGCCTCCTCGACGTTGTCCTGGATGTACTGGGAGAAATTGAAGCCGACGCCGGGGAGTTCGGCGGCGAACTCTTTTTGCAGTTCCGCCGTCAGCTCGTCCTTGGTAAATCTGCGCGGCCATTCGTCATACGGCTTCAGCGGCACGAACAGTTCGACGTTGGAGAACGGCGATGCGTCGCTGCCGTTGTCCGGCCGGCCGTGCTGCGACACCACGGTGATGACTTCCGGATGGCGCAGCAGGATCTCGCGAATCTTGCGGGTCGCTTCGGTGCCCGAGTTCAGATCCATCGTTGGTGGCATCGAGGCGCGGATCCAGTAGTTGCCTTCCTCCAGCGCGGGCAGGAACTCACTGCCCAGCCGCGTGGACAACGCGCCGGTTGCGACCAGGAACACCACACCGATGGCGACCATGATCCAGCGCTTGTCGAGCGACCAACGCAGCAGCGGCGTATAGATTTTGCGGATGCCGCGCACCAGGATGGTTTCGACCTCCTTGATATGGCTCGGAAGGAGGATGGAAGCGAGCGCGGGCGTGACTGTGAAGGTGGCGAGCAATGCTCCGGCCAGGGCGTAGCCGTAGGTCTTTGCCATAGGCCCGAAGATCTGGCCTTCGACGCCCTGCATGGTGAACAGCGGCACGAACGCGGCCACGGTGATCGTCGCGGAAAACAGCACCGCGCGGTCCACCTGCATGGCGCTGATCAGGATCAGGCGCAGCCGATCGGTCCAGGTCTTCACCGTCGATGTGCGGTGGGCGCTGGTCGGATCCACGCCAAAACTGCCTTCCGCCAGATCCTCTAGCAATTTCTGCCGCGAATCCGTGCCAAGCTGAAAATTGCGAAACACGTTTTCGACCAGGATCACTGCCGAATCGACGATAATGCCGAAGTCCACGGCGCCGATCGATAGCAGGTTCGCGTCCTGACCTTGCAGCACGAGCAATATGATCGCGAACAGCAGGGCAATCGGGATGTTCAACCCGACGATGATCGCGCTGCGCAGGTCGCCCAGGAAGATCCACTGGATCAGGAACACCAGGACGCAGCCGAAGATGAGGTTGTGCAGGACGGTGTGCGTGGTCACCGCGACCAGCGACGTCCGATCGTAATAAGGCACGATCTTGACGCCGGGCGGCAGGCTGCCATCGCTGTTCATCGCATCGATTGCGGCCTGGATGCGCGGGACGATGTCGTTGGTATGGTAGGTGCGTCCCATGACGACGATCGATGCGACGATGTCGTCCTGATGGTCGCGGCCGGCGATGCCCAGCCGAGGGACAAACCCGATCTTCACCTTGGCGACGTCCTTCACCCGCACCGGCACGCCGTCCGACTGGGTGAGCACGACGTTCTCGATGTCGTTGACGCGATAACCCTTGGTCAGGTCGTCGTTGCCGCCGTCGTCGATCAGCCCGATGCCGCGGATGTTCACCGATTGCTGGCCGATATTGATCTCGCGTCCGCCGACATTGATGTTGGCGTTGCCCAGCGCCGTCAGCATCTGCGGAATCGTGATACCATAGGTTTGCAGCCGGCCGAGATCGGCCTCGACATCGAATTCCTTGGTCGTGCCGCCCCAACTGTTGATCGCCGCGACGCCAGGAATCGTCGACAGCCTGCGCAGCACGATCCAGTCCTGGACGGTACGGAGATTGGTCAGACCGAAATGCGGCGGTCCCACCACCTGGTAACGATACACCTCGCCGACGAGGCTCGACTGCTGGATCTGTGGAACCTGATTCTGCGGCAGGGTGACGTTCTGTTGCAGGCTGAGAGCAGCCTGGGTGTAGGCGAAAAAGTAATCCACGCCGTACTTGAACGTAACCCGGACAAACGTCAGGCCATAGAATGAGGTCGACCGGATATTGTCGATGCCGGGCGTCGAATAGAGGCCGATCTCCATCGGCGTCGTGTAGTATTTCTCCATTTCCTCGGCTGACAAGCCGGCCTGCTGGGCGGTGATTTCCAGAATGACCGGCGCCGGGTTGGGATAAGCCTCGATGTTCAGTTCGGTGAAGGCGATCAGCCCACCGCCGATGAACACCAACAGCCCCATGATGACGATCGTCCGGCGTGTCAGCCCGAACGCGATAATGGACTTCAGCACGATGTGGCTTCCCCGAGGAGCATTGCTGGATCGACCGGTTCAGGCGTGGCTCAGTCGGTCGGGCTGGCGGTAAGCATGTTGTCGAGGAAGATGGCACCTTCGGTGACCACCACTTCGCCGTGCTGTAGCCCATCGAGAATCTGATCGTAGCCATTCTCCTGCAGCCCGATCTTGACCACGCGCTGAGTAAATTTATGGCGGTCGGAGGTCACCCACACCGTCATGGTGCCGTCGCCTTCCCGCACGACGCTATCGGCCATGACGGCGGTCGCGGTCACCGGATCGCCGGTGCGGATCACGAAATTCGCGAACATGCCCGGCCGCAGCTCATGCCGCGGATTCTGTACTTCGGACCGCACCAGAAGCGTATGGAGATTCGGATCGACAGTCGCGCCGACGGTCGTGATCTTTCCCGCATAAACCTGGCCGGGATAGGCCATGACTGACACCTTCACTTCCTGCCCGACCGTGATGGCAGCGCTGTCGATTTCGGCCACATTTCCCAGCATCCACATCGTCGATATGTCGGCTACCGAATAAGGCGCCGGCGTGTTTCCGGGTTGCACGAGAAGCCCGGGCTGGGCGTTGCGCGCCGTGATCTTTCCGGCGATCGGACTGTTCACAATCAGCACTGGATCCACGGCCCGCCGCGTCACCATGCCGTCGATTTCGGCGTCAGTCTTGCCGAAAATGCGGACCGCATCCCGCGCGGCTTTCAGTGCGCCTTCGGCCGACACCTCGCCCTGGACCGCTGCATCGAGATCCTTCTCCGCAATGCCGCCCGCCCCCTGCGTGCTATAGAGTTTGCGGGCGCGCAGGAGCGCCCGATTGTTCTGATCGTAGGTCGCCGCCGCCCCGATCAAGGTCGACTCCGCCTGAAGCAGGTCGGGACTGTCGATCGTAAACAGCGGCTGACCCTTACGCACCTCGTCGCCAACCTGAGCGAATGCCGAAATGATCTTGCCCTGGTACGGCGTGGACACCTGGACCGACATGTCCTCGTCGAAGTCGATGCTGCCAACCGCGTCCTGCTGCAACGGAAAGACATGTTCACCAACCGGCGCGACCTTGATCGAGTCCAACTGCCCGTCGGTCAACTCCAGCGCTGGTGTAGTCGCCGCACTATCGGCTGCCGCGACTGGATTCGACGTCGTCTGTGCGTCGGCGGTGGCGGCGTTTGCCGCGGAAGGCGCGATCGTCGTCCCGGAAAAGACGCCAGACTTCCACGCCGCGACGCTGCCGCCGGCAATGGCAGCCAGCGTCGCTGCGACTACGAGCTTTCGCGCGGTGGTCATTCGGCTAAATCCCATGGCAAACCCATTACATTCTGTCCGGAACATTCCCCCTCGGGTGCGCCGGGTCTACTGTGATAAGTCACAGTGCGAACTGTGATTCGTCACAGTTCCAGGGCAATCGGCCTGTCGCTAGGTTGCGGCCGACTCTGGCCGCAGGTGACGAGATTGACACCCCGCATTGCAACAACCGAGGAGCGCAGGTCGCGCCTTCGTCGCCTGAACGCTGCGCCGGTAATGGCGCTTTTGTTGTGCGGTTGTGCGGTCGGGCCCGACTTTCACCGGCCTGTCGCGCCCGCTGACGCCGGGTTCGCTCCCAATCCCGTGCCTACGGTCAGCGCCTCGGCAGTGGTTTATGGCGGCGCTGCCCAGCATCTGGTGTCCGGGCAGGACATCCCGTTCGATTGGTGGAAGGCGTTCCAGTCTCCCCAGCTCAACGCACTGGTCGAACAGGCATTGCGCGCCAATCCGACAATCGAGTCGGCCAAGGCGGCACTGCGCCAGGCGCACGAGCTGACCCTGGCTGCGAAGGGCGCGTTCTTTCCAACCGTGCAGGCAAGCTTTTCGCCGAGCCGCAACCTGACCGCGACCGGAGCGGTGTCGCCGGCAAGTGCCAGTGGCAATCCGTATTACACCCTCAACACGGCTCAGGTCAGCGTGTCCTATGCACCGGACGTGTTCGGCGGCACACGCCGCGCGGTGGAGTCGCAGCAGGCGCAAGAGGACATGCAGCGCTTCGAGACGGAGGCCACCTACCTTACCCTGACCTCGAATGTCGTTGCGGCGGTGATCCAGGAAGTCTCGACACGATCCCAGATCTCGGCAACCGAGGACATCATCGGCATCAACCGGAAGTCGCTGGAGATCCTTCGTAATCAGCAGCGGTTTGGCTATGCCATGGGGATCGACGCGGCTGCCCAGGAGGCCGCGTTGGCGCAGGTCGAACAGACGCTGCCACCGCTGCAAAAGCAGTTGGAACAGACGCGTGACCAGATCCGCGCGCTGGTTGGCAACCTGCCCAACCAGGACGTTACGGAAACGTTTACTCTTGCGTCGCTGCATCTGCCGGGAGACCTGCCATTGAGTCTGCCCTCGAAGATTATCGAGCAGCGTCCGGATGTCCGCGCCGCCGAGGAACAGATGCGGTCGGCAAGTGCCAATGTCGGCGTCGCGGTTGCCGCGATGCTGCCGCAGATCACTTTGAACCCCAGCATCGGCACGGCAGGGAACAGCATGGCTGCCATGTTCGGACCCGCCTCCGAATTCTGGTCCCTGGTTGGAAGCGTGACGCAGACCGTGTTCGATAGCGGCACGCTGTTGCACAAGAAGCGCGCGGCGGACGAGGCGCTGATCCAGTCCGCGGCACAGTATCGCGGCACCGTCATTACGGCTTTTCAAAATGTCGCCGATACGCTGCACGCGTTGCTGTCCGACGCTGACGCTTTGAAAGCAGCGGTGGCATCGGAGCAGGCTGCGAAAGTGACGCTCGATCTCACGCATCGGCAGCAGCAGGTCGGCTATGTCAACTTTCTGACCGTGCTGTCGGCCGAACAAACGTATCAGACCGCCGTCATCAGTCGTGTGCAGGCTCAGGCGAGTCGCTTTAGCGATACGGCGGCGCTGTTCCAGGCGCTGGGCGGTGGATGGTGGCACCGCGCGGAGCAGCAGACGGCGGCCCGCTAGGTCATGTGGTTCGACCCTGTGCAGAGCCGTAACGAAGCCGATACGTCCCGCCCGCGTGCAGGTCCCGACGCGTCGCCGCTGACGGACGCGAAAGACAGCATGCACCGAGGCCGGTCACGCGGCGTGCGCGGCCCCAATTTCGTCGTGCTCTGGATCATCGTGAGTGGCCTTTGGACGGTTGCGACGGTTATGCGTATCCAGCGTGCCTGGGCGCCCGTCCCGGGTTGGCCAGCGGTGCTGGGCAACCCGCTTGCGTGGGTCAGTCTGTTCATGCCACCGCTGATGTTCGCGATCATCCTTCTGGCGATGAAGCGCATCGCGACCGAACGTCAGCGAGGCTGGGCGCGTCGAGCGTGGCGGGACAATAGGGGACGGCGGGGAACGTAGCAAGAACTCTGCGTGAGCGCGGCGCTCAATGTGTTTGCCAGAGTGTATGCTACGTTTGACGGCAGCGGAGACTTCCTGGATATCTCAACAGATTAGGCCGCTCCCGTGGCGGAGAGAGTG
>Ga0181530_10004021_pt1 | contig 15898 bp, 24 predicted proteins | sample PEATcosm2014_Bin_42_FD_119769 | JGI IMG/M metagenome (GOLD analysis project Ga0181530, IMG submission 119769) | Peatland microbial communities from MTU Mesocosm Facility, Houghton, MI, USA - PEATcosm2014_Bin10_60_metaG | ecosystem: Environmental > Terrestrial > Soil > Wetlands > Peat | place... | reverse complement strand
CAGTCTTACTCAAATACCAAGGTTTCGTATTCATTTTATCTCCTTTTTTTCACCGCCCATACCTTCCTGCAATACTGCCACCATTTTACCGTTTTCTGAAATCAATTTTCTTTCTACCTCAGAAAGCCTCGCCTGCATGACTTTCATCTCGAACACCAAGCGTCCATACTCAGCGTACAATTTTTCCATTACTCCTCCTTAAAATTGTCTATCAACATTTATTTAAACTCCTCAACACTTAAAATACTGTTACCTTCTTTATGCTCAATAATCGCTTTATGGCAAATATAGTGCTTATTAGGACGAATAAGAAAAACTATTTCCGTAAAACGATTATCGCTATCTTTCTTAAACGATATTATCTTTGGTTTCTCGAACCCCGCTTTTATCAATATGGCCTCGGGCATCCTTCACCTCCGATTTACCGACAAATTTACCCTTAATGATCACCGGCGCATATCTTTTCGTCACTCTTCTCAGGGTTAGCAAGCGAAATAAACCTGTTGAAGGATAATTGTTTGTCACTAAAAACACCTACCGTTTTTTTAATCACCGCGACATCGGTTTTTAAATCGTTTATCGCTGCTATGGGTGCACTGGCCAAAGAAGTCACCCACCAAATAATGCCTACAGCGCCGCCCAAAATCAAAACAACCAAAGACCAGAGCCACGCTATTTGCCCCGCGTGAAGCTGGCAGGGGCGGTTACGGATAAAATTGAATATCTCCAAAAATTTATTCGTAGTGTCTGAATGACGTTCTACCGCATCCTTATCATGGCTCACCGTCCATTGGTTAAGAGCCGACAATTGCTCAAACACTTTTATTTTTTCTTCGTCTTTCATATACAATTACACGTTCCATTGCCCGTATTATTCCCACTACAATGACCTAAAGATCCGGTAGCCTTCCAGCAAACTACGTTATTTGCGCTTATCGCCGTATTGCAAAGCGGCGCGTTACCGGAAGTCAAACTATAAGTCAAGGTAGTAGCGCCTGTGGTAGTAAAAGTAACCTTATTTGCGGAAGAAAAATTATCCCAATTGGCCTTATTCGCGTTCCAGTCGGCATAAGTAGAATTCCAGTTTGTACCGTTTGTATTCCACGCATTGTAAGAGTTATTCCACTTTGAAGAATTGGCAACGTAAGAATCGGTAATAGCGTTAGCGTTCCAAGTTCCGCTTGTTATCGTGCCGAGGCTAACTATATTAGCCGTGCCGGTAAATGCAGAGGTAAGCCAACTCGCAGCGTTAGCGATATATGAATTGGCAATGGCTGTACCTTGCCATATACCAGAAACTATTGTACCTACGGTGGTTATGTTACCTGTTCCAGCCCACGTAGAAAGCTTTGTGTTCTCGACATTACCCAAACCAACCTGGGTTGAGTTCATGTTGGCAACGTTAGCAGGCGTGTAACCTAATGCCGCCTGTTTACCTGTCCAAGCGGAAGCGTTGCCGGCGACAATAGAATTAGTGTTATTCCATGCGTTGATATTGTTGGCGGTAATTCCGCTCGCAGGAGAAGCGGTAAAGACAGGGTCCGCTTCTGTGATCCCGTTATTCGACTGTAAATCACTGCCGAAAGAAACTAAAGAAGCTTTTTGTGCGTCTGTCAACGCAACCGCCGTGTCGTGAAAAAATATCGCCAGGATAAAAACTATGAATACCAACAGGCCGATATGATAAATTAAATTTTTAAATTTCATAATACCTCAATCAGCGCAAGTACATGTTCCGTTCGCCCCCACCAAGCTTGTACAATGCCCAAGAGTTTTACCATCTGCCATGAAACAACAAGCTCCATTGGCCGCGCCGCCCTCGCCAGCGCATAAATGCCTGTCGGCAACAACCGAACCATTGTCGGCGTTAGCCGGTAAAGATGTAGCTGTACCAAGATCACCAATTTCAAAGCTTGGTATTGTTTCTGGCGTAACCACGGCAGAATTATCTGTATTCCCTTTTACGCTGTGCCATCGGACAAATGGCGTAGAGGCATTGGCGAGTTGACCTTCCATCCCTAAAGAAAAGCCAACATAATTCCCGGTCGAAGCATTGGCGCTACTAAGGAAAACAGGTGTAGCAGATACATAATTATTGAATTGGGTTGTCGTGCCAATATGGAAACCGCTGTCAAACATCAAGGCGCAGGTTTTCGCGCCGGCCGGACCTACGCCAAAAATATCGTCAACGTACCACTCAAAGAAAGATTGAGGCCATGCTGTAGGATAGCCGGGGGATTCCCACGTCAACATATTTTCAGAAGGCCAACCAATTATCAGGGGATAGGCTTCAAAAAGTGCAGAACTCATGCTGAAGGTAACGCCTATACCGTAAGGCTGACCGATGTGCAGACCGCCGTAACCGTCTTTACCGGCGATAGTAAGCGAATGAACGGAATCTGCCGGATTATAATAAAAGGCGGGATAATCGCTGGAAAAGGCGCCGTTTCCATCCGAGAACTGGACGGCCATAGCATTACCGTTGGAAGACGCGCCCGAAGCCGCAGTATTCATGGAAGTCCCATCAGCAAAATTAGCGGATACGATATAAGCATTAGAAAATCTTTTTGAAGCCGCGCCGAGATTATAAGTATTATTTGCATTGGGGATAATGCTTGTCATAACCTGCTTAAGGTAATTAGTGATCGAACCAAAAGCCCCGCCGCCGTCCCATTGAGAGAAAACAGGAGATAAAACTCCTATACCTAGAGCTAACGCGATAACAGTCAATATGATAATCTCCCATTTCTTTTTCATATATCCTCCTTAAACGCTTTCTACGAACAGATAAATTAAAGTAACTACCGTAGCCGCAGAATTATTCTCTATCACTTTAAATCTTATGTAAGGAGCCATCACAGGAGCAAAGACTATATATTTTCCCGTATTAACTGTAAGCGCCGTATATACAGAGCCTAAAGCGTTTCCCTGGGTATCTACAGCATCAAAAAAATTAACATTATCCCACGATACTTGTTCAGAAATGGTTATTGACCCCGCGGTAGATGAAACCAAAACGCTAGCATAACCTTTACTTAATCTGTTCAAAACAGAACTAGAATATACTGTAGCCGATTGGCCAACACTCACTGCATTCATCACCTTTTCTTGTGCTATGCCTGAACCCATATAATCCTCCTAACCCCGAAGGGCATTAAATCATCTTGGACGACGCATACGCTCTATATCATAATCCTTGGCGTCAGCGCCTACGGCCTTCATCGCCTTGGTAAAATAATCAATTTTATCGCTCACCTTAAATTCACTCTTAATCATCTTATTCACATTACGATCATTAGGATCCCAGCACTCATCCCGGGTGCATAAGTTATCCTTTATCTTCGATCTTAGCTCTTTAGCCTGTTTGTAGAGGGCATTTTTCTGATGCGAAGTAAGCTTACACTCCTTACCCTGCTCATCTACTATTCTTTCCGGCTGCTCAGTAGTAAAAGGTAATCCTCCAAACTCATCTGACGATTCAAATTGAGGATCCAAAGCCACTGATCCACTCATCTTAGCGCTTATCGCCTCTGTTTCCCTTTGAAACCGCTCTCTGTCGGTGTCTGAACAGGTATTCAACTTGGATTCGCCAAATCCTGCCCCAGAAACCGAAAAAGATTTGTTCAAATACTGCATTTAATACTCCGAAGCTGAGCAAAACGGACAACCGGCCGTTGATACGTTGTCCTCGACATTAGCCGTACCACCCGCAAGAGTGGTTATGGGGACAAAGTTATCGTTACCCCATCCACTACCAGGCTGGTTTACCTTCTTATTTAAGATAAACCCACACTGTTTACAACGTTTAAAGTTAGACTCCTCGCCATCCGAACCGCCCCATGCCGGCAAGTCACGACCCCTGAACTTAGACCCCGCATTCCCGCGGGGGTGTAAGTCTGCGGGAGATACTTCCGCGCCCTTAGTGATACGTTCAAAGCCTTTTGGGGCAGTCTTTTCCATTATTTACCTACTTATGCGTGCCACGGGTCTGCCCACCAAAGCCTTTCTTCTGATGTTGCTCTCCGCTGGATCCGCTAAAAGAACTTACCGAACCTTTACCCTTGCCAAAACCATTGCCGCCATGACCGTGGCCTACCATGCCCCCCTGTTTCTTCTTCTGTGTCTCACCGTGGCCGCTGATCGGGCCGGCATCACTAAGCTTACCGAACTTATAAGAAGCGCTGGCGCCGTCTTTATTGGGCCGACGATCGAACTCCGAACCTTCCGGTTTCCTTATCCCATACTCAATCGCTTTTTCCATATTTTACCTCAGTTTAAAGTGGGGTGAGAGAACCGCTTGGGCGGCGCTCCCACCCCGTTAAATTACGCTATCGTTACTGGACCAGCCAAACCTTGCTTAACTCCTGTACTCAATATCGGAGCAGATACATAAACATTGGAAGAATTAGCTGTAGTAATGTTACTATAACCAAAAACTCCACCACCGTTAATGTAAACCGTACCAGATGTGGGAGCAGTAATCGCTCCGGTAGTCGTTACTACGCTAGTGCGGTTAAGCGCATTGGTTATCATACAGTTGTTCAACCATGTTGCCGTATGATAAGAACCTGCTGTAAAACTCATAGCCTTGAAGGTAGTCCCTGAAGTGTAACTATTGATGATACACTTATCAAAAATGTTACGAGTACCTACCAGCTGAGTAGGCCCGATAATTACTTCAGTAACGCTGGTGGCGCGGATAACTGTATCCAAGCCAATATAGCAATTACCAAAATAATTCTCATCAGCCGCCACAGTCAAAGAGTTGGAACCTGCATAATCGCAAGTAGTATCACCAATACCTGAGATCTGACAATTGGTAATACTGTTGCGAGTTCCAGATACTGTAAGGCAAGTTTGAGCCGCACTTAACGTAGTCGCGCCGACCCCTTGAAAAAACTCGATACCGCTGATCATGCAGTTGTTGGCGGATAAAGTGAACAAGTTAGCGAAAGCATTGGCGCTAGACGAGGGGGCTACTCTAGCTCTCTGACCGATATAGAGACCAGACTGAGAGGCAGGAATACCGATCAGATGAACACCATCTTTATTCCAATTTAAATTAACCGACTGATAATCTGTAGTCTCAGACGCTGTATTGTTCTCTTGACAGAAATAAACAATATCATTTTGATTAGCTGTGGCCGCGGATAAAGCGCCAGCTAAAGTTTTAAAGGCTGTGGCCGGAGAGGTACCGCTATTGGAATCGCTACCACTATACGGTTTAACGAACCATATGTTACCTTGAGTTACAATGCCACCGCCCAAATTAGGCGTAGCAAAAATTCCATTCGGAAAATGCGTGAGTCCCATTTTAATCTCCTTTTACAGGAACACCCGGAGAAGGCGTTTAACCTTCCCCGGCTGCCAGAACGAATTTAACGCTCTCTTACCCATTACAAAAATCCATACAATTTTCTTCTCTCGAACAATGTCCAGCGAGATATATTTAATCTTCTCGCCGTTTCTTCAAGGCTCAATTTCCAACCAAGATAAACTAACTGACTATGATACCTTATTCCCATAAACCCATCTAAAGTCACTCCATCCAAAAGCATACCGTTCATACGCGCTATACTTCGCAATGTACGTATCGAAGCTCTTATCCTGGTTGAACTCCAACGGAACGCGGTCATACCAGAGCAAGAACATCTTCATCATGTTCTCGTCGATCATAAACCAGCTCTTGCCGCTGGATAAATAATCCCATACCGCCAATTTGTATTTACCAAAATGGAAGTTGGAGTTATTCTCCGCAGTGTCCACTTTACCCTTAGACGAAACAACCTCCCACGCTGTCTCTTCCAAATTTCTCGGGACGAGCAATAAATCCGACTGAACCGAAATTTTATTACCGCGATCGTCAAGAAACTGGCTCATCAAAATTCGGGTAGCTTCTACCGAAGTGGCCGACAAAGCCGAAGTGCCGGAATTACTCTGTGTTGCCTGTTTCGGTACCTTGGAAGTGTGAGCCGTGTTGCAAAGAGATAAACCTTCGCTGTTATTTAACACAACCGTATTCCCGACCTGGATAGTCCCAGATCCGGCAAAAGCTGTATTAAATACCTGTGCGCCATACATCTCTTTTGTGCGCGATGCTGACATTGCCAAACCCTTAGGCTTCTTTGCGATGACACCATAGAGGTCATCATCAAACAGCCGGCGTTCGATCTTGAAACCTTTGGCAAACTCCTGATGGGTGTAAGTAACCGGGTAACCTTCATAGATATCGTCATACTGGACGGTACCGGTGAAAGGATCCATGTTACCAAACGCACCCTCGGACGAATCTTTCTCATAACTCGTATCCGAACTTTGAGCGTTATACAACATCGGCCTCATCTCGGGCATCTGATTGTATTGCTCCGTAAAAATTTTTCTCAAACCTGGTTCAAGTAAACTCGGAAAATCCTCGCTAATAGCTGGCATATTAAACTCCTTTTAAGTTAAGGGGAGGGATTTTAACCCCTCCCCGCGTTAATCAATCATCAAGTAATGGGTCTCGTATTGGTCGTACCACCATTGCAAAGCAAATGGCTAGAGAACATTAAATCCGCGCTAAAAATAGGAGCCTCTGCCGCATAGTTACTTCCTGAATGGGTAGCAATATTAAGCGGTTGAGAAGCCCTGGTCGTAGACGAGATATAATTCTCTAACACAATCGCCTGGCCGGTATTACCACTGGCGATCAACCCTTGAACGTACATCGAAGTCGAATCCAAACTTACCGATCCACCAACCACCGTAGCGCCATAGCGAGGATGTAAAATCATGAAATAATCACCGATTACATTCCCGATAAGTCCGGCGGTATTGTTGGAAGTAGCCGTCAATACGGTAGTTCCCGTGGTGGCGCCTACGCAAAACAAATTACCATATCCACCGGTAGTGCCGCCCGAATTAGAAACGTACACCCATGCTCCCGTCTCATTAGCATCGCCCGTGTCAGCCGCCGTTACCGAAGTACCGGCTGTAGACGCAGTGGTGATAATAACCTGATCAGATGTACTCGTAGCATAGGCTGCACGCCATACCGCGAAAGGATTGATAATATGCTTGGCATAAGTTTCAAACCCTGTCGCTAATACCGCCAAAGCGTTAGCCGCGGTAACATCTTCCTGGATAACACCGATAATATTAGACAAACTCGTAGGCGTAGCAATAATCGAACGTCCGCCATTAACTTGGGTAGCAACCGGTCCAGACGTCATCGCCGTACCGCGAGTGATCGCCCCACTATTGTAAACCGGAATATCCCTTAAAATCGGCTCTGCGCCGGTTACGTCATAACTCCATCTCATGATAAACTCCTAAATTTTTCTCCCTTGGAGTAATTGCTGAGGGGTTAAACCACGCTCAGTAATCCCTTGCCACTTCGTCTTATTGAAGGACGCATACGGATGATTGTAAGGGTTACTCGCGTATTCATACCGGAAAGCTAAACCACATTTACGGCAACGATACCGTTTCACATATGGCCCAACATCTTCTACAAAACGCAAAGCAAGACTATAACAAACGGGACAACTAAGGCTGCCCCCAAATGCGCCCGGGTTTTTATTTTTACTGAATATACCCATATTCTAAGCCTTAACCCCTTGGCTTGTTGTAACGATACTTATCATAGTAAGTTGGCCCTAGAACCGGAGCGCGTTTTTTATACTTCCCATAGTCCGAATCCGACAGCCCGAGCCGCTTCGCTACAACCTGTTCATCTTGCGATAAAGTGACAGTAGCTGCGGGTACATGAGCACCAGATCCACCTGCCGAAGAAACCACACCGGAAGCTTGAACCGAAGCTTGCCGTTTACTTTCTTGTGCCGCGCCTTCTAACCTTGCCTTGCGTACAGATTCGGATTCACCGAATTTCTTTTCCGCAAGTTCCATAGCGATCTTAGGCGCCGCGGGAACATTATCGAACCCTGGGATCATCGTTCTTAACTCCGCGTAAGCCTCATTTAAGGCTACCGCGAAAGGGACATCTTCATGTTTAGATTTCCCCTCATCAATATCAAGGATCTCAGGATGTTTTTCATAAACCAACTTATTGGCTTCTAGCCTGTCAGATTGGGCCTTCTCTGCTTTCTCAGCATTACTCAAAGCACCCATGACATTAGTCTGGGCAGCCGCGATCTTCTTATTGATATATTCATCTACCTTTTTAATATCAATCTTGCCATCTTTGATATCTAAACCATCGGTAGAAACTGTGGCATCAGGAATAACTACTGGCGATGCGGAAGATGGTTTATTTTTTTCCAGAAGCTTATTAATCCTCTTCTGTATTTTAACTTTATCGGCCTCAGGCTCAACCTTCTCCACCGCGGCCGCTGGTTCGACCTTTACGGGTTCTGGTTCAACCTTAACCTCCGGCTTAACGCCCTCGGCTACCGAAGCCTTCAATATATCCTTATCAGATACTGGCGCCGTAACCGCCGGCTTAATGCCGGTTTCAACCGGAGTCTTAACCTCGGTCTTTACTTCCTTAACTTCTGGTTCTTTTACTACCGTATCTGGCATACTTACTCCTTTTCTTGCAGAGTACCAAGTTCCTTCGACATCAGCCGAGGTAACCCAATAACCCACTTTACCGCCTCGATCTTACCGAGGCATTTATGCGCCTTCTCCAACTCCCCCTTGTCCAGGTGCAACAGGGCTTGGCGCTGCTCCTGGTCCACCCGCTGCTCCAGGCGTTGCTTGACCATTAGCCAAAACTGGCCCATTTGCCCCTCCTGGAGGATATCCTTGTCCTGCATTTGGCGCTCCTTGCGGGGCCTGTGACCCCATTACTTGTTGTGCCGAAGCGTTATCCGACATCTTCTGCAACAACTGTTGTTTAGTCGCTAAAATATGATCTTCTAAAAGCTGTTTATTCTCCGGCGGCATAGAATTGCCATCAGGAGAATCCCTAAACATTGTATGCCCATGTAAATGTTCTAAAATATTATCCAAGGGGCTGGTCATAACCTTATGCCCCTGGAGCATTAACATGTTCTCGTCCATGACCGACTGCGCTAATTGATCTTGAGCCTTAGGCTTTTCTCCGATATATCTCTCCACATCCACCTTGCCGGCCGCACGGAAAGCATCCGCAGTAAGTTCCCATAACCCTCCGGGGTTACGTAATACCAAAGGATTCTGAATCATGCCTTGATAAAGGATAGAAGCTACTTGCTGCTGCATCGCCTTACTGCCGCCGGTAGCATCTAATCCTTGATAAACATCATAGCTGCCGGCAATATCCTCGGGGGCGATACCATCGGGGAAGATGGGATCTCCGTCATCGCCAAGGATCCGATGCTCAAGCCCGGGCGGTATCTTTTCCTGATATTGCTGAAATATACTCAGTAATATCTTGGCGAGAAATACCTGTATTCTCTTAGCCAAAGTGATAAATCTTTGATCTCCTTGCTGGATAATAGCTAAAGTGCCTCGGGCCGTAGACCGGCTGCGGTTAACGCTGGATTCCTGGCCGGACTGATACGATCCCACGGAAGCGATCTTTTCTACCATATCCATGATCATCTTCTCTTCCTGGAAGCTGACCATAGAATTATTCGGCATTACCAGCCACTTGGCGTCATTAACATCATCCATCGGGATCCAAAGACCGGGACGTATCTGTATCTCTTCGGGTGTAAGCCCGGACGCGGCGCGATAAACGCCCATCGGCACAATACTCATAGTACCGGCATCGAGGCGCTGGTTGTGAATCGCGTTCATTTCCTTTTCCAATTCTTTTATAAAATCGCCTATTGACTTGCCATACATGCGGTTAGTGCGTTTTACAAGCTGGCCGATGGAGAAAGGACGCTTATTGATACGACTGATAGCAAGTAGCGGCATGGCGCCTAAGAAAGTACGGCTTGATTTTTCCACCCAAAAGATACATTCAACCTTACCCATCTCGGGTATATAATATTTTCCATACCATTCGATGAGGCTTAGTGGCATGTTGTCCCGAGCGATATTGGCAGCCCTCACGCCTTCGGCTTCCATCTTAGCCTTGTCGAGGCCCTTGATCGACTCTTCCGTACAATAAGTATCTATACCATCAACATTTTCAAAGAAACCCATTTCCTGTTTATCTTTAAGATCGTCGAGGAACGGGTGAGTGCGATGCCAGATATGACGCAAGTCGTTCTCGTCAGATCCGGGGACAGAATATACGGGGAACCCTACGTCCTCTAAAGGAAGTACATCCACCGCACAATTCTCAAACTTTTTATAATCGTAACTTATTTCCCAATCCGTCTCCTCAACTTTCTTCTGGATTTTTTTACCCATCATGTTGAGGATCATATTTTTAAACTTAGCTACTATCGCTTCTTTTTTCTTCATGCGCCGCTGGATCCACTTAAACTCCTCTTCCCATCTGGTCTTAGTAACGCAAGTGCCTTCAAGAATTAAATTCTTAGTGACGTCATCGACGATAGAGGCAAACTTCATTGAGCGTAAAGCCCAGCGCATAAACTTAGAAACATTTTCCGCGGTATCGACATCGGCTTTTTCCTGGGGAATCCAGTAAACAAGTTCATCGTTATAAACCGTGGGGAATAATTTAGCGTGTAAGAGTTCAACGGTCATGGCGAGAACCATTGTACGTACGTTGGCGCATCCGGGGAAAGGATCGTTCTTCGGCTCCTTTTTACCTTCGTACATATTCATAATCTCAACGCGCTCGGCCATGAACTCAGCGCGGTCTTTCTCGTCGTTCTCGACGTCAGCGATAACGCGGGAAACGATATCCTGTTGAATCTCAGGGGATAAATCCAACATCATAGACATACGTTTTTTCTTTTCTTTCTTTAAAACGTCGTCCGATGTTTTTTTGTCAATATTTTTGGGCATTAACGGCGTCCTTTTTTCATTCCTTTTTTCCCTTTAGGCTTGCGTCCCGTAGCTAAAGCCTGGCCAGTTTTACTTTGTGCGATCTTAGCACTCGCCGCCTTACCATAACCTAACCCTTTTAATTTCGTATATAACTTTTCAACTTTTGTTCCTTTTGGCATATTTACCTCCGGTTAAATAAAAAAGCCCGAACCAGAACCAAGGAAGGTTCTAACTCGGGCGTTTTAAACGCTCTACGTCTATGGCGCTTTAAGCGCTCTGTTGTTCTTTGGAAAAGATTAAATTATCTTTTCCACATTTCGCGCAACGTATCTCGATCTTAAAATTACAATCTCTTTCTAAAATTTTGCACAATAACCGCCGGCAACATTTGCATCTCTGTTCCACGGTTACCTCACAAGCCATTTGCGTCCTTACATCGTTGTGGACGTAACCAATTAACGCCTTCAACATAAAGATCGTATAAAGGGCACCAATTCTTTTCCGAATAAATCCCCACCCAATGATGCAATAAAGGACAATCCGTACATTTATCTTTATCCTTTAAGTCTATCTTTACCCGCATATTAGAAAGATTTCTTCGCCGCACGGGTAAAAAAACTTTTATTAAATGATTTTATCCTGGGGGCACCGCCGGAAATTTTCTTCATTGTCGTAGAAGGAGATTTAATCTGTGCCATGTCAACAAGTTTTATTTTCTTCATTTTACCGATAGCACCTTTTGTTCTCATAATAAAACCTCCTACTTAATAATATTATACCACACAAGGTATCACCTAATACCCCGTAGAGGCATCAGCCGTTAAACGCTTACGGAACACCACCCGCGCCGGCCGTATAACTTCATAAGTTTTAGTATTAAACAATACGAGAAGGCCGTAGCGCAAGGCGTCCTGGCCGTGCTCGTAGAACCCGTCTTTTTCCGGGCTCTCTTCGTCCGATTCCGACCGCACATAACCCCCCAAAAATCCGTCTATAAGAATATGGCACTTGGTATCAAACTTGATCCTGGCCGCACCATCATATTTAGGCAATAATAGATTACGGACAAGATTAATACCGTCCTTGACCTTGCTTGGCCGGGATTGTATCCGTATCCCAAACCCCCGAAGGATATCGGCCGTAGTCTTTTCGTTCTTATCCGATTTAGCCCTTACCGCAGGATCCCCGGCGTCCTTAAAGGTATAGCCGGCATAAAGCTTATCCGACATCTCCAAAACCTGCTCCGCGAACTTGTTAATAACAATATCCGTACCCATCAGCTCATTAAGCACCAAAGGGCTACCTTTCTCGTCGATCTGGAAGAATACGCAGAAGGGGTGGCGGTAGCCAAAGTCCCAACCGCGGTAGATATCCCGAAAAGGGATGGATTCTAAGGTGGTGACGTGCAGGTCAGACCGAAACTCAGGGTATACGCGCTTACCGCTAGACCTTGAGAAGTCCAGTTCCATCTCCTGATTCCATATATCGACAATATATCCTTTCTTGGTCGTTAACGCCCAGGCCTCATCCTTATCCGGATCCGCGGTATAATGCAGCCGCATGACGAGGAAACCGTTCTCGTTACGGTATTTATGTAAGCCCTTACACAATAATTCCGGTTTAGTCATGCTCTTTGCTCTTACCCCTTGTAGAGGTCTGCCGGCGGCGATTTGGCCACGAGAGGCAAGGCGGCCAAGACGAAAATCAGGCTAGTGAGTATGGTTTTAACCATCAAAATTCATTAAAAAGGTATCGTATTCCTTAAAATCAACGCCTAAATGTTTACACCGTAGTTTTTCCAGCTTCTTAGCGAATTGATGCTGGGCATAATAAGGCGCCGCAGGGGAATCGCCTGGATCAGCCTCCGGTCCATACACCCCTGCCAAGCGGTCTTTCTCGAACTGGACATCAAAGGCGGTAACTTGAGCATCCGTGACACCGGCCAGCCCGCAAAGGAACTGCTCATCCACTTCGTGCATAGCCACAAGAAATTCATATATTTTATTCTTCATATCAGAAACCTTAACGACATCAACCTTTTTACGTTTACCTTTAGCTGCAGGCCATAATTCCGTAATCCAGTCTCCGACTGTTTCATACCTATGCTCTTTGTGTGGAATTGTTTTAATGAATATGTTTAGCATTCCTTCTCCCTCCTCTGTAACTCTTCCAATAATTCCTGAACCCCTGTCGATGGCTTAAAGGTAGCCATCACCAATCGCATAAGCGCCCGGGAGAATAACTGCCGATCGCTCATCTTGGATAGTAATTCTTTTTCCTTGACCGGATCTGGATTAGCGCGTTTCTCGTCAACCATTATTTTATCTCCTTTCTTACCGGCTTCCACCATGCCTCAACCCATGTTTGCCCATTAGGCTTATCCGGCTTAATGTCCACGAGTTTATAAAGACTACCGCCCTTGCCATAGACCAGAGTATTAAGCTTACCGCAAAGATCAGCGATGTCGTAATAGCATAGCTTAGTAATAGTAAAATCTTTAGAATCTTCATTCATTAACATCATGCACTAGTTTATAAAACAGGTTCCTTTTCCCATTAGGTGTAGATACGCCAACCATCTTGGGCAAGACGATAAACCTACCTTCGCCGAGGTCAAGCTTGGTCTTGCGCCCATCCAGGGTAGGCTTTAAGCTGGCAAATACCTGTTCCGATCGCTCCTGGAAGGCCATCTCATCACACAACACGCTTGACGAGGTATATTGTCTTACTGCGTCTGAATCCTGCGATACACCATGTATGCAGCTATTCTTCTTGGGAAAGGTAAGAATGGCCGGCTGAGTGCTGCGCTTAAATCCGTATTGTAATTCCTTAGGAAGGTGCTCATGTATAAACATAGCACGGGAGAGTAAAGATAGCTGAGAGGACCAGCCGGCATCATCTTCCTTCTTCGATATGAAGAAGATATATTGACCGCTATACTTCATGGCAAGCCATAGGTTAAGAGCTACGAATAGCCAAGACGCCATCATCTGCCGGCTCTTAACGACAATAATAGAATGATTCTCAAGCCATTCTTTAATCATAAAGCGAATATAAGGATAATCAGGGAAGCGTTTAATGGGAGAGGCAGAGTCGTGAGGATCCAGGGTATAGGCGTACTTAAAGATAAACGTATAGGGATCAGAGAGGCGGGTCTGCCGGGTATCCTCTGCCCCTAACTGTTGGGCCATAAGCTCAAAAGGATTGATGAGGCCAGGGGTATTATCCCGTCTAAACCGATGTAGAGGGTCTATAGGCTCCCTACTTTTACGATAGCCTTTAGGCATCCTTAACCTTTCTTAAATGCTTTTGATAACATTCCCATAACTGCCGGCCACCGAAGGAAAGTTTATCGTTCTGTAAAGCTAAAAAGAAATGATAATCAAAAGTATCGGCGGTAAACCCTAAGGGGTTATCCCAACCTGTCTCTTTAACCATAGCATTGAATGCGGCAGAGCGTTGTTGTTCTGTATAGAGATAAGAAATATCATCGGTGCTGTTAATCATTATTAACTCCTTTCGTTGGGTGGTTAATTATGGTGGTAGCCGCTAAGTCTGCCGAGTATGTGTCAGAGGCGGGTAGGTGAACCGAAGGTAAGTCTGGTGCTGGGGGGCAGTTGCAAAGGCAATCTTGGGGCATGCCAGAAGGGACAGGGCCATTAAAGACTAAGCCAGAGCATATAGGGCAAGAAGAGAAGTTAATGGGCATAGATATCCAGATAGGGGGCATATTTAATAACACCGTACCCGGGTAAACCGAAAGCGCCGAACGCCGCAGGCTGAAAGCCGGGAGGCGGGGGGCGCAGGGGATCACTGATTCGTAGAGCAAGACCTATGGGGGCAGAGTAATTATTACCGTGCCCGGGGTCTCCGGTTTCGTGTTCTGGTTGGGGGTGGGGGTGCAACAACATAAATTATATGTTATATGACATATATATTATATTTATTATTATATTATATAAGGAATCCACTTCCTATAATAAACCTTATGTTAACTTTCATTGAGTTAGGCATTGCAGAGCTCAGCACTTGCCCGATCCCGTGTAAAACTTTGGATCGTGGCAAGGTTGCTATCACTTTCTTTTTTTAATTGATCTGGGCCCAAAGTATCAACGCTCGTATTGTCAACCATCTTTTTTTTATCGGTTGACGATAGAGTTTCAAACTTATCACTGTCAATTTTACTCATATCAATCACGCTTTGCGGTTCTCCATCTTTGCCACCAAGTTTAAATATCTCATTAGCAATTGCAGATTTTAAATTATTATCAGTGACAAACCTATCAATTATCAACACGATCTGCGTAACGGTATCCTTAATCGCTACATTCGCCTTGTTAAAAAACTTATCTTGTAATTCAATTTTCTTTGTTGCTAACGCCAGGCCGCGAATAGATTTTATAATCTCCAACTGCTGGAATAACCAAGGTATAGGACTGGCCGGCAACTCAACCTTATCACCATTGGCAAAGTATTTATACCTCACCGGCTCCGGCATGCAATTAAGCTTATTAACATAAGCATGTAATAACGCCAATTCATCCCTTAATGACGTTATATTTTTTACCTTAACATCATTTTGATAAAAGCGCTCTATCTCCGTGCTATTGAGCCTATATCTTTCCGGGTGTGTTTCATATTCTTTTTGCAGCTTTTTAAGTGGCGGTAACTTGGCATGACTGCGACAATAATCGCTACCGATCAGCGCAACCGCTCCGCATTTTGCCCCGCTCCTGGCCTTAGCGCAACATTTACGCTGCTTGTCGTATAACTGCGGATTAACACGACGCTTAATTATCTGATTGCTTTGTGATTGATTCTTTGATTGATCACTATCAATTACTGGGGCTTGCTCTTCCATAGCTACATTATACCATAACTACCACCCTCGACAAGAAGGCCTCGACAAAGATACCGATCATCTATACTTATCCCTCTACAGAGTAGTTATATACAGTTTATCCTCTACTACGGCGATCAGGCATTATTATTGCCTCTACAGGATATCTTACCTCTACTCCCTTCCCGGCCTCAGCTACATCTTGGCCGGTGTCATCTATCATTTT
>Ga0181530_10004020_pt1 | contig 15898 bp, 9 predicted proteins | sample PEATcosm2014_Bin_42_FD_119769 | JGI IMG/M metagenome (GOLD analysis project Ga0181530, IMG submission 119769) | Peatland microbial communities from MTU Mesocosm Facility, Houghton, MI, USA - PEATcosm2014_Bin10_60_metaG | ecosystem: Environmental > Terrestrial > Soil > Wetlands > Peat | place... | reverse complement strand
GTCGATTGAGACAGCCCGTTACCCGCTGCGCCGAAATAGTCCTCACCCGCCAAGTCGGCCTCCCGTTCCTTCGGAGGCCAGGGAGAGATCTGCTCTTGACCGACCCGCCACTTCATAGTCGGCTCACACCCAGAAGCGCAACGATGCGATCGGGCTCCACCTTCTGTCTCGCGCGTGGCTGCGGTGCCGGGGACGTATCAATATCGCAGTCGCGGCGAGAGTTGCGAATAGCAGCAAAACCTCCCCGTGGTGGTTGTTCTGCAGCCGTTCAGCCCGTCCGTTCGATGGTCTCCTGGATCTGCTTGCGCAGCTTCTCCGCCGTGGCATCGCGTGGCGCAGTCCCTTCCACCCCTGCCATTTCAGCGACCTTCTGGCTCAATAGCAGACCCAGCAAGCTCTCGATCAGGTTGCCGCTGCCGCCGCTGGCCCCGCTCATGGCTATCTTGGGTACCACGTCCACCTGCGATTTCTCTATGGCCTCAGCAAACCGATTCATCACCTGTTGCATGAGCTGGAACTGCGGCCCGCCGTAGGCGCGCACCTGCTCCTCGATGGCCAGCGCCTGCGCCACGCCCACGCGCGCCGCGCGCTCGGCCTCGGCCGAGGCCATGACCTTGATGCGCTTGGATTCGCCTTCGCCCATCAAACGCACCTTCTCGGCCTCCGCTCCTGCCAGGATCTGGATCTGCGCCGCCTGTTGCTGCGAGCGCGCGTACTGGGCCTTGCCCTCGTTGCTTTGCACCGTGATGGAAATTTCCGACTCGGTCAGCGCGGTTTGCTGCTTGGCGCGCGACTCGGCCTCGCGCAACTCGCGCTCCTTGGCCGCGGCATTCTGCTGGCGGGCGTAGGTCTCGACCTGTTCGTCCGCGATCTGTCGGCTGCGCAACTGCACCAAGATCTGCTCGATCTGGCCTCCCGGTGCGCCACTGGTCGGTGTGCCGATCAACACCTCTTGCAACTCCAGGTTGTACAGTGCGAACTTGTCCTTCATTTCCTTGCCTGCTTGCATCTGGATGGCGCTGCGATCCTGGATGAGCTGGATGAGCGTGCGGGTCTGCCCGACATTCTTGAAATAGGCGCTGACCATCGGATCCAGGGTTTGCTCGACCAGCTTTTTGATGTCGCCGAAGCGCTGGACGACGAGGGGTGCCTTGCGATAGTCGATGTGCACCACCACCGAGAGCGGCAGACTGGGCTCGAAGGCGTCCTTGGTGATCAGGCTGACCTCGCAAAGGTTCTCGTCGAACTTGTGACTGCCGGTTTCCCCCTTGGTCCACTTGAGAATGAAATTCGTGGTGGGAACTGGCAGTACTTTGCCGGCGTAAGTATTGAAGGCGTACTTGCCTGGCAGCAGGGGCTCGTTCCACACGCCCCGCTGTCCCGTGGCCACCAGCTCCCCGTGACGATAGTCCTGGCCGCTCAGGTCGGCACCCTTGGCCCCAGTGTAGCTGACCACGACACCCACGTTCCCCACCTCAATGACAGTCTTGGGCAGAAGTTCGACCGTGGCGAACAGGCGGTTGATGTAGTACGTGCCATCGGTCAGCACTTGGTACTGGCGGCCACGGAAACCACCAGCGCGCAAGAACTTGTCTGCGTCCTGGAAGTTGTTGTGGAAGAACTCGGCCTTGGCCGGATCTTCGCCCACAGTCGGGGCAATGATCTCGCCGGAGCCAAGGGCGGGACCGTCGTGTACAGTCACCACGCCGATGGCATCGTCGGTCCCGCGAATGATTACCGGCTGAAAGCCGCCCCGCTCGGCAATTGCCGTTGCCATTTTCCGAAAGGTTTCCACCTCGGCCGAATCGAGCGGCAAATAGGTGATGCGGTCCTCGGTGACAACCACGAACTGGGCCGTGTTGAGGGCATAGGTGCCCTCGCGCAAGATCATTCGCTGCGGACCCTTCTGGCCGCCGTTGTCCAGAAAAGCGCGCACGTCCTGGAAGTTGTTGGCCTTCACGTTGCTGGCCATTGACTGCGTAGGCGGCAGATCCTGTCCGTCGCGGGCAAAGACATAGCCAACCTTGCCCTGCGGGATGGTGACCAGCGGCACCTTGTGGATGCGATAGAGGAACGGCATCAATACATGCCAGCCGCCGCGCAGAAGGTCGGGCTGAAACCCCGCCTCGCCTTGCAGGGCGATGAGCCCTTTCTTTATCGATCCCTTGGCGCTGGCCAACTTCTCGACGATGCCGACGCGCGTGTTGGGAATGTAGCGCAGCGTCTTCAGCAAGAGAATCAGGACGAAGAGCCCGAGGGCGACCCAGACCAGCGTGCCGAACCGCAAAGACGTATAGGGAGCTACAGCGTCCATCGTGCCTCCTTGCCGTGCCGTCTCATTGTATCCACTAGCGGCGGACGGCGCGAGCCCTATCGCCTAGCCACAACGAAGCCGCGAAAAGCAGCGGCGCTTGAGTATGCTGCGCTAAGGTGTAGTGTGGCCGCATGGCGTACGGGTTCCGTTGTCCGCGTCTTGTGGTTGCCTGCACGGTAGTCGTCATGCTGGCGGCGTGCCAGAAGCCCAGGGCTGCCCCCAAACCGGCCCCGATTCCGGGACTGGATCTAGGTGGCCCACCCCGCGCGGCGCCGGCGGTGTTCGTTCGCGAGAACCTGGCCGCCACGCGCGAGGCGTTGCAAAGTGCGTATCGCCTGTCTCTCGATGCGCGCATTACTGATGCCGTGGACGTCATCGCCGCCCTGGTCGGCGCGCCGCTGGCGCAGCCCCCTTCTGTCACGTGGAAGAACGGCTGGCGGATAGGAGCAGGTGCAGTCGAGATTGGCAGTCTCGCCGAGTTGCCCGATTTCGACGAGGCCCATGCCATGCTCGTGGCGTGGGCCGGCCGCCAGCTTGCAGCCCATCCCATGAACCGGGATGCGGCGCCGACCGAACCAGCCAAGCTGCTCTTCGACGAGGCGGCGGTGCGCGCCGTGCGTCTGGGCGCCAAGGTGTGGGCAGAGCCAGCCCGGCGCGCGCAGGGAATTCATGAGTTGAGCGTGGGACTGGTGTCCCTGGCTTTCCAGGTACTCGATGCCATGCAGGCCGCCGACCACTTGCTTGCAGCAGCGTGGGCGGCCACTGCTCTCGACGAGGCTCTCGGACATGCACAGAGGGCGCAGCGAGGTCTACTCGCCTTCGCGCTTGGCTACCGGAGTGCGGCCCAGCGCATCGCCGCGCCGATGGCCGAGACGAGCCCGGTACGCGCATACGTGTTTGCTGATGACGCGCGACTGGCGGCGCTGGCGGCGGAGCCCGCGAGCGACACCTCCGTCCGCTTCTTGTGGATACGGCGTTTGCTGCTTAGTCGACGCTACGACGAGGCCCAGCGCTGGGAGCAGGCTCGGCTTGCGGACTACGCCGCCGTGGTGCCCGTGGTGTTGGCGAAAGTCGTGTGGGGCGACTTCGAGCTAGGACGATCACTGGCGGGCAAGGCGCCGGCTCTGGTCCTGCTGTCCGCATTCCGCGACTCCGGCGGCGGGCGGGCCCAGCAGGCGGCCAGAGTGCGCGCGCTGCCCAGTGACCCCGAAGAGACCATCCTCGGCCGGCTTGGCGTCGAGCCTGCCAAGGCCCTTTCGGCTTTCGACGAGGCGGTGTCGGCCATGGTCGGCTCCAAGGGAGATCCGGTCGCAGATGCGGTCGCGGCCTATTACCGGGGTTCCATGTTCACAGCTTTGCGGGCCAAGGGCCGCGACTATCTGCACACACTGGGCTCGAATCCGGCTGCGGCGGCATTCGCCCGCTCACTGACCGCAGATGGCGGGCCGACGGCGAGCACCTTCAGGCGTTGGTTCGACTACCTGGTTGCGTCTGATTCCGGACAGGAGGTCACGGGGAAACTGCTGGAGAACGTGCAGGCGCTGCCCGGCATAGGTGGGCTCGCTCTCACCGACGTCTTCTACGAGATCCAGAACCGAATCGACTGGGCGAACCCGACGACCTATGCAGCAGCTCGGGGCGTGGTGTCTCGCCTGGATACGCGGCCGGCCGACCGGGCACTCGCCGGCGATATCGCGCAGAAGTTGCCCGACTTGCGCATGCTCGAACGCATGTACCGGAGCGTGACAGAGGTTGCGCCCGGGGCGTTTCCCGGCGTCCACGTGTTCCTGGCTACGTACACCGGCGATCCCGCCTTGATCGACGCCGCGCTGGCGATCCCACAACTGGGCGTCTGCGACCGTATCCGGGTGCTGGAGACTCGTGCGAAGCTGGGCCTCGCCCCGCTGGGCACAGTCCTGCGCGAGATGGAGGCAGCGGCTGCACGCGACACGGGAAGCGCCGACGCACTTGTCTGCCTCGCGGACGTTCTGCGGACCAACCAGCGCCAGGCGGACATCGTGCGGCTGGCGCGCGCGTGGCTGGACCGTCATCCCGACCCGCGCGGGCTCGACGGGGTCACCGTGCGCAGATATCTCGCACAGGCGTTGCACGGGCTGGGCAAGAACCAGGAAGCTCTGCGCGCCATCGAGCCGGCCGTGAGCAGCGGCCATGGCGGTGCCATGCGCGAGGCTGCCGTGCTCTACGCGATCACGGGACAGGCGGAGAAGGCACAGGCCACGGCGGAAGCAGCCGCCGCGCGCTATCCTGGCACCGGAGCCACCACCGCCCTAGCCGAGGTCGCGTGGCGTCTGGGCAAGCCGGTCGATGCTGCCCGAGTCCTGAAGCAGAGCACTCTGCGCACCCTCGACTACAACGGCGCCGTGGCACGGTGTTTCGTGGATGTGTTCGTGCAAGACAAGACTCCTGGCATCGAGGCAGCTATGCAAGAGATCCTCAAGGCCGGTCTGGGGAACGACGCCCAGGCCGCGTTCATCGAGGCTCTGGGGAAAAGCGATGCGAAACTGGCCGTCGCGCTCATGGAAAAGCTGACCGAGCCTAAGGCGCGGATGCTGGCCACCATCCGCAATTTCGATGTCGTGCGCACGGCGAAAGGGGACGCGGCGGCCGAGGCATGGGGGCGAGAACGGCTTGCCGGCGCGCCGGGCCAGATTGCGGCGCGCGCCATTGCTGACCACCAAGAGGAACCGCTCTGGCTCCTCGACGAGCCGGGTCCGGGCGAGGCTCGCGACGTGCTCTGGCTTTTCCGCGCCGCGGCCGCGCAGTGGCATCCGCCGTCGCGCCACTTGGAGGTACTCAAGCAGCACTTCGCCTCGCCGGGAACCGCACGCTACTACGTGTTAGGCCGCCTGGTCATGGGCCTGGACGACGAGGTGGCCGGCACCGCTCTGCGCGGAACCACCCCGAGTCAGTCCTGCGAGGTGGCCTTCTACCTCGGTGCGCGCGCCCAGGGGCTGGGCAAGCTGGACGAAGCGCACGACTGGTACCGCGCCGCGATCGAGACGTCATTGCCGGGAGAGAGCGAGTACCGATTCGCCCTGGCCCAGTTGGCCATCTGGTCCGCCCAGGGCAAGTCACTGGCCCGCCTGGCGCGAGAGGGATCGCCCTGAAGCGACCGCGAGACGAACCTGGCTGCGAGCGAAGACATTCCTACGACTTCCGTACGCAGGAGCAACCTCACGCTCGGACCTCTATGATTCTCCAGGTCATGCTTCCACCGACAGGGTGACCTGGAATCCCGGTTGCCCACGTTTGGAGCTGCAACCAGATGGCCCACGACAACGTCGGCGTTTGCTATGTTGGCTTCGCCCGCTGACCGTTGACGAGGTGTTACATGGCGGCCAGGCTGGCCGGCAGCCGATTCGCGCCTTCTTGGCGGGCCTGGCCATGACACAGGCGACGCGGCCACGTAGTTCGCGGCGCCCGGTGCTTCGAGGCCCTTGGCGAGAACCTCCTGCGGTTGGGGATGGAGCTAGTGGAAGGCGACGCCAGTCGAGCTGCCCATTGTCTCAGGTTTCCGCTGTCATCTCACGCGGATACCTTGGGTAGCCGGCACGGCCGCTCAGATGTTCACTCGCTCACCCCCCAGCGCTCAAGCTTGCGATAGAGGGTCTTGCGGTCGAGGCCCAGAATCTGCGCTGCCTTCGTGCGCTGACCTCCCGCTGCTTCTAGCACCCGAAGGATGTAGCGGCGCTCTACTTCTTCCATGCTGGCGAGGTGGGCGGTGTCATCAAGATCCACCACGACGCGCGACTGGCGATAGTTTTGCACCTTCTCAGGCAAGTCTTCGACAGCGATCTCTTCGAAGCGCGTCAGGGCCACTGCGCGCTCAATACAGTTCCGCAACTCGCGCACGTTGCCCGGCCATGTATAGGCCAGCAGCCTCTCCGCCGCCGCGGTTGAGACGCCAGTAACCGGTTTCGCAGCGGCTCGGCTGAAGTGCTGCACGAAGTGCTGTGCCAGCGGCAGAATATCGCCGTCGCGTGCGCGTAGCGGTGGAAGCTCGACATGAATGACGTTGATGCGATAGAAAAGGTCGGCGCGAAACCGATTCTCCTCGATGTCGGCCTCCAAGTCACGATTGGTGGCGCACACCAATCGAACATCGAAGGGCCGTTCGGTGTTCTCGCCGAGCGGACGAAGGCGTCGGTCCTCGATAGCGCGCAACAACTTGGGCTGCAAGCCCAACGGCATATCACCGATCTCGTCGAGCAGCAGGGTTCCGCCGTTTGCCTGGAGAAGCAGGCCGGTGCGCGGGGTTCTGGCATCGGTAAATGCGCCGCGCACATGCCCAAACAGCTCGCTTTCGAGCAGCGCTTCCGGCATGGCGGCGCAGCTCACCGCGACGAAGGGACCGTCGTGGCGACGGCTGTGCTGATGCAGAGCGCGCGCAACCAGTTCCTTGCCCGTCCCGCTTTCGCCGGTGATGAGCGCCGTGGCGTCTGATTCCGCCGCACGATTGACCAAGTCCAATACCCGCCGCATCAGCGGGCTGTTGGCCAAAATTTCGCCGAAGCCGCGTGATTCGGTCACTGCTTGGCGCAGTCGCTTCACTTCGTCACGCAGTCGGTGGTGCTGCACGGCCCGATCTAGAGTCAGGCGAAGCCCATCCATCTCGAATGGCTTGGTGATGAAGTCGTAGGCACCGGCGCGGATTGCGGCGACGGCGGTATCCAAGCTCCCGAACGCGGTGATGACGACGACCGGCACATCGGGTCGGTTCGCAGTCACTCTCTCACACAGCTCAAGCCCGTTGACTCCGGGCATGTTTAAGTCCGTGACGATCACGTCGAAGTCGCCCTCGGAGATGGCCGCGAGCGCCGCAGTGGCATCTGTGCGCCAAGACACCTCGAATCCCCGCCGCGCAAGCCCCGCCTGCAACAACTCGCACATACTGCGGTCATCGTCGGCCACCAGAATACGCCCGCTCACGACTCACCCCGCGGCAAATGGATGGCGAATCGGCTTCCTCGACCCAACTCGCTCTCGACGGTGATGAACCCGCCATGCTCTTGCACGATGCCGTAGGCGACCGACAATCCGAGCCCGGTGGCCTCCCCCACTGCCTTCGTGGTGAAGAAGGGTTCGAAAATATGGGGGAGTACCTCAGGGGCGATGCCATCGCCCTCGTCTCGCACGACGATTTCAAATCGCTCGGCTTCGACGACTTCTGCACCTGGCGGCAGGACGGCGCTCGACGGGCGAAGCGAAATGGTGACCGTGCCTCCCTTCGGCATGGACTGAATGGCGTTGACGACGACATTGGTCAGCACCTGCTGGATCTGGGAGGCATCGACCTGCGCAAACGCCGGAACGGTTGTTGCCTCTATCGCCAAGCCGACGCCTCGTTGTTCGGCGAGGGTTCGCAGCATTGCTACGGTCTGGGCCACGAGCTGGCGCAAATCATACGACGCTTTCTGTACTCCGCGACGGCGGGCGAAATCGAGGAGCTGGCGGATGATCGCACTCATCCGGCGCGTCTGCTCGACAATGATCCGGACGTTGTCAGTTACATCCAAGATTGCGGCCGCGCCAATCCTGTCCCCACCCCCTGTTTGCACCGACTCTGCAATAAGCTGGGCGCGTCCTGAAACCACGTTCAACGGTGTGCCGAGTTCGTGGGCGATGCCCGAAGCCAGCTTTCCCACCGTGCTCAGTCGATCGGCATGACGCAGCTGCTCGATGGCAGCGATCCGCGCTGTGGTGGCCGCGGCGAGCTGCTTGCCCGCGTCGGCCAAGCGCTCGCTCATCAGGTTCATTTCCGTCGCCAACTCGCCGATCTCGGCGGCATGGGGGATCTGCAAGTGGCCGGAGAAGTCACCTGCTCCAACCCGCCGGGCCTTGTTGATCAGAGTCTTGATCGGGCGTCCCACCAGCCACACGCCGAGCACAGTGGTCATCAGCAAGCAAACCGCCGCCAGCGAGGCGGTCGTGGCGACCGTACTCAAGCCGATGCGTTCGGCGTATCGTCGCTTGTCAGTGAGCGGTTCCGAGATTTCAAGCACACCGGCAAGCCGGCCACCGCGAAGCAAGGGCGCATAGACGAACAGCGTGCCAGGCGACGCATCCCTCTGCTCGCGCACCACTTCCTCGCCCTGGGATAGCGCGCTCATTGAGCCAGGTGGAAGACCGAAAGGCATACTTCCCTTGCGCTCTAGCGCGCCGGCTTCCAGCCAGCGAAACCGAGGACTCGTGTGCCCGGCGGCCAACGCATCCCCGACGAACGCGACCGCTTGGTCGTGCCCACTGCTGTCCCAAATCCTCTTTATGGCCGCGGTGAAGACCCTGCCAATCATCATGTCGTCTTGCCGGGAATCGACATCGAAACTTGCGACGTCACGGCGCATTTCTAGATAGGCCGACGCGGCCAGCACAACCAAGATGCCGGGCAAGAGTGCGAGAGCAAGCTTGAGAGTCAAGCGCACGGTGGATCCAGCTTAGCCCGATTTTGCCATGGTTGGGATCGACCGCGTCGAACTCGGACGCAGAGCGCATCCAGGCATCGCCTGCCATCTACGAGGAAAAGGAGAAATGCGAGCGCCCGAGCGAGCCGTTGCGCACAGGACCGCCGAAGTGCGGAGCGATAGCGCTGCCCGACCGCGAGCCCCAAGATGGCGGTCCCCCTTGGCCGCCGGCTGACCGCGGATGGCCGCCGGCCACGGGAGCCGGCCCACCGAGGAAGGTGGGCCGCCTGGTCGGGCGATAGTGCGTGCGTGGCGACAGCCAAGGGGGCGCGGGAATCGATGGCGAACCCGCGTACCAATTCCAGAATAGTTGGTCCGTCTCCTCGTCTCCGCCGAACAGAAAGGGCTGGGCGTCTTGCCCGCCACAGGTCCGCTCGCCGCCGGCTTGACGAAAATCATCCAGCGCGAGCAGCCTGATGTCGATTCCGCTTTCGGCCAACACGACAAAATCACCGTTGAGATCGTCGAGTTCGGTCTCTCTCGCTCGACCAGTTACGTAGACGAGATGCCTAATTCCCAACCGCTGGAACGCCTGCGGATCAGGCAGCTCAACCGTGTATCGATTGTCGAAGTCTCCGGCGGCATCGATGTAGCGGGTCAAACGGTTGCTATCGAGGACAAAGACTGGGGGGCGAGGCACAGACCGCGCGCGCTGGACGTCTTCAAGCTCCGGGGCAAAGTACAGTGCGGCGGCCAGCGTGACGTGCGACGGCACTACGCCGCGTGGGTGCGGCCAGTTGTCAAAAATGAACACGGGATCAAATTGCTCTGCGAGTGCCGTCCCGGCCGCGACCGCCTCGGGACCGGGGGCGTCGATGATGACCGCTGTATCCACGGGCAGACCTCTGCGCACGAACAGTGAAAGAAGACCGCGCCCGCGTGAATAGGCCCGACACATGTCGAGGGTGTGGACGGGCGTTATCAGCGCGCGCAGATCGTTGCTCTGCTCGACCACCAACGTCTGAAACAAAGTCGGACGGTAGAAGGGCAAGAGCACGTCCCGCGCGGGAGCAAGCCTGGCGGCGAGATCGGGAATCATCGCCATCCAGCGCCCACTCCCGCGAACATCGGTTTCGAGCGCTCCTGGAAAATACCAGGGCTGCGGATATTCGTTGCTCTTATCTTCGTGCGCATTCTGTTCCGTGGCCCCTGGATCTGGGTCGCCATGGGTGCTGGACAGCCACATTATCTCCGTGCAGCCAAGCGTCCCAAGACCGAGACCAAGCAAGGAGAAGTGCCGCAGAAGGGCCGCACGATAGAGCGGATCGAGGGCACAGGCCCTGGCCTCGCGCCACCACGCGACGCTGTTCGCGCCGTGCTCCTGTGCATTGTAGCCATCGCCGCGACCACTGTGATGAACGCGACCCTCGCTGTCGTCATTCTTGTTCATGGGCACCTCGCGTATAAGGAACCTCGTGCCGACGCATGCCTCCGACGATGTCGCTTGCCGAGCGTGTCTGATCGGGTCCGCGTGCGACCAGTACCGGCGCGGCAACCGCCCGCCGATCCGTCGCCGTGGCCTGGATGCGGCAGAAGAGACCTGCTGCTTTGCCGCCAATCAGGTAGACGCCGTAGTTGACTGCTGCCCCGTCCTCGTCGCGGCAAGGGCTGAACCTCTGTTGCGCTATCCACCGCTGCGGCACTGCCTGGCGCGCGGCTGCCGCCCACAACTCCTCGTCGACCTCTGCGCCCACCACGACTTCGGCTCCTTCGCAGCCGAAGTCAGACTTGAGCACCCAGCCCATCCGCTCGCCAAGCAAGGTCTCGGGTGCAAGCACCTCCATGCGCAGTGTTCTGGGCACGAAATACCGGATGATCTCTCGTGCCCAGACCGGAAAACGGTCCATCTCCTCCCACATGAAGGCAAAAGTCCGCTTGTTCTGCGCAAGCACAGCGCCGAACGGGTTCACCACGCCCACTCGTCCGCGCAGCACAGCCCCCAGCACCAAACCGAGCGGACCAACCAGCGGCGCGGGATCGAGATACGCGGGTTCATCTCGCCAAACGGGCAGGCGTTCGCCCCACCAGTCCGTCTTGTAGTGGCGCAACAGCACATCACAACGAGAGCCGAATAGCGCAACACCACCGTCGGAGGTGGCGCGAAGATTGAACGGGGAGCCGAGGACGACGCGCCAGCCACGTCTCTCAAACCAGCGCCGGTAAAGTGACACCATCGACAGATCCTCGGAAAACTCCGTAGGATAGACGAACCCTACGACAAGTCTTTCTGCCCTCGTCGGGGCCAAGGATTCGACCAACCCACATAGACGATCTCCCAGATCCAAGCAGGGATCGAAATACTCGGACTGTTCCGCTGTGGCGATAGCTCCGAGTTCCACCGCCTCTGCCTCGCCGCTGGGTGTATCACAATTCACCTCGCAGACCACGGGTCCGTTTCTGGTCACGAACACGTCCGCGCGTGCGATGCCGTGCCATGCTGGCGCTGATGCCGCCCACATGCTTTGCTGTGCGCGGGTGAGGCCGAACCAGTGCTGGACCAACTGAGGCTCGGCCGTGCAAAGCACCGCTAACTCGTGCAGCACCGCCAAGACTCCCTCGGCCGCCTGGTAGAGGTCAGCCAGATCGCTGGTGCTGAGCACGAGTGGCTGCCGTCGAAACCTTGGCTTTCCGTCGAGCCATGGGTCGGAAAGTAGCCCAGTCGCCTTCAGGCGTGCCGCAAAGGTGGGGTATGGGTCGAAGGTATCCATGCTTGGCGACATTGCAACAGGCGTGCCCGGCATGCCGACTTGGACTCTTTGAGAAATCCGGTCCGTCGAGGCGGGGAATCATGCCCCACGGGGCGTAGTGCCCCAGAAAACTGTTCAAGATCGACGCCGATTCAACCGGCCGGCTTGGCGCCGCGTTTGCACAGCGCTTTCGCCATGTTGGTGATACGAGATCGAGTCGCCGCGAGCTCTGCGTGCTTCTTCTACCTCATCCTTGCGGGGTGCAGCCCTCGGCTCATCCAGCTCCAACCCAATGCGGGGTCGATGTTGCCACCCGCGACGAGCCAGCCCCTGGAGGTCATCGCGTCTTTGGCCGGCGGCTCCGATCCGATGCCGGTGCGAGGCGGTCGGGTGGCCTACGGTGGTCTCAGCAGTGCGGCCAGCCGCTCCGTCGCGGTGGCAGCCACATCTTGGGTCGAACGCCATCGTGCGGAGCGCATCGGGGGTTGGCAGATGCTGGTCGAGATCATCCGCACCGAGGCCGAGATGCAGGCCGGGCGCTTGACTGTCGAGATCGAGACGCGGGTGACCGTGCGAGGAGCACAGGGACAGATCCATCTCGGTCAAACGGGTGGGTACTGCAAGGTCTCCGACGTCGTGACCGACGGTGATGGGTCGGGCGTCGTGTTTCGATGCCTGGATCGCATGGCCCGCGATCTCGCCGGATGGCTCGAAGAACTCAATCCATAGGAGGGAACATGCGTAGCATTCTGTTGCTGTTGGCAGTGTCCGCGTTCGGCTGTGCGACCGTCGATCCGGGGCATCGCGGTCTTTACTTCGACGTCAGGCACGGGTTGCAGCACGAGGTGCTGACGCCCGGTCGGCACTGGACCGGGCCGTTCGATCGCATCGAAGACTTCGACGTCACCTATTCCACAAAAGATGAGGACGTCCAGACGACATCGGCCGAGGGCCTCCAACTCAACCTGCGTCTGGCGGTCATCTACCGACCCATCATCTCGGAACTCTACAATCTCGACACTGAAATCGGCACCGACTACTACCGAGAGGTGATTGGCCCTGAGTTCCGGAGTGCAGCCCGCGGGGTTTTTGCGCGCCATTCGTACCTTGAGTTGCTGCGAAAGAATGAACAGATCGAGGACGAGATCGAGGCCGACTTGCGGCGGCGCACCACTGGCAAGCACGTGGAAATCGCTTCAGTGACCCTCGAAGAAATTCAGTACGCGCCGGAAATCGCACGTGCGATACGGGACAAGTTGGCGGCCGAACAGGACGCCGGTCGGCAGAAGACGCTCCTTGAGAACGAGGCGATGCGCAGCAAGATCGATCTCGAACACAAGGCCGAGCAAGCCCGGATCAGTGCTGATTCGGCGCTTAGGGCAAAGCAGCAGGAAGCGGAGGTTGCCAAGGCCCAGGCTACGCTCGACAAAATCCGGGCGGAGTCGGAAGCGGAGAGACGCGTTATCCAGGCGAAAGCTGTGGCCGAAGAGTCGAAGCTCGTCGCGAGGGCGAAAGCCGAACAGGCCAGGGCAGAAAACCAGGCGCTCACCCCGCTGGCGGTGATGCTCAGGGGCTACAAGGCACTGGAGGCTCTCGGCGGCGAGAACACGCACATTCTGATTGGCGACTGGTCCCATGTGCCCAATTTCCTGTTCCCACCGTTCGCCGCGTCGGGTGGAAAGAGCGGCACCGAGAGGCGACCATGACGGTGCCATCCGCGGGGCACAAGATTTGTCGACTTCCCAGCGTCGACCTTCGGCCGAGACCCGAGGCAGGAGATCTTCTGGCACCGGACGGAGGCACTCCGGCTGAGCGACGATCTCCGGGTGTGTAGAAGAGAATGCACAGTTGCCACCACTGGACCATCATGACCAGACCACTCACCGCCTCATGCATCGTGATCGCTGTTCTCTCGCGCCTGCCGGCGCGCACGCACGAAAGCCTGGCCCGTCGAGAACTGGATGCCGTAAATCGGTGTTCCGTCTTCTTGTCGACGGCGCCTTGAGACCCGCTCTCGTGGATGAGGCTCTCCATCCGTCGGAGAACTCATCCATCACTGGTTTGCGATTGCTCCAAGCCGCATCCTGCGCTGGTTTCCTCGCCCGATCGTGCGGCAAGCCCGAAGATCTCGCGGCGAGCGGGGCTCCAGATCTTCGCGTCGCCAAATTCCTCAGCGATCGCGAATGGTTTGCGCGCAGCAGAGGCACGCCAGCGTGTCCCCCGGGAATCGTCCCGATTTTCTCGCGAAAAGAATTGCCCTGATCTTCGGCACTTTCGCGACGCTCATTTTTGGACTTGTCGGTGAGATGCCCGATTGATAGTTACGCCGCCTGCCATCGGGTCGTCTCGCTGAATTCCACGTGGGAGGGCACCGTGGGAGCGGCCAACGTGTGCCTGGCGATAGACAGGTGGACGCGGCCTTCAACTTGCTGACATCGTTTGGTTTTCTCTACTGACCTTGCTGTGGATAGAAGAATGACAGAGATCTGGGGTGAAGCTGTCCGTTCGATCGAAGGAAGGGTCAAGCCGGCAAACCGCGACCAGTGGTTGCGCCTCATCGAATGCCTGGGCATCAGCGAGGGTCGCATCCGCCTGCGGGCGCCCAACCGCTTTCACAAGGAATGGTTCGAAGACAATTTCCTTCCATCCATTCTGGAGAATCTCCAGGAACGCGCGCAGAGAACGTTCGCTGTGGAGTTTCAAGTTGCGGAGGAGGTGCCGATGGTAGCCAGGTCACAGGATGTCGCGAGCGAGTCAGTGGTGGAAGTGCCGCCTTGGCGTCCGACGCCAGGCGGCCTAGACAGCCGATACACCTTCGAGACATTCGTGGTCGGCGCGCGAAACCAGTTTGGTCACGCGGCAGCGAGCATGGTGGCGAGTTCTCCGGGTTCGAAATACAACCCCCTCTTTCTCTACGGGGGCGTTGGGCTGGGGAAGACGCACCTCCTGCACGCCATCGGGCACGAGATTCACCGCCAGCACCCGGACTGGCGGATCACGGTGGTGACCTGCGAGCAGTTCGTCACTCACTTCATCCGGTCGATGTTGAACCAGCGCAAGCAGCCGAGCAGCGTCAGCCTGATGGAGGAGTTTCGCTCGTGCTACCGCGAGACGCCGGACGTTCTATTGATGGACGACATCCAGTTTCTCGCCAACAAAGACAGCTCGCAGGATGAGTTCTTCCACACCTTCAACGCCCTCCATCTAGCGCAGAAGCAGATCGTCCTCACCTGCGACAGGCTGCCAGCCGAGTTGCCCGGTGTTGAGGAGCGACTGCAAAGTCGGTTCGCCTGGGGGCTGATCGCGGAGATCGGCCATCCCGATTTGGAAACGCGGGTTGCCATTATCAAGCGCAAGGCCGAGATCGAGAAGATGGCCCTGAGCGACGATGTGGCCCTAGCTGTTGCCACCGTGGTCCGCTCGAATGTTCGCGAGTTGGAAGGTGCGCTGTTGCAACTGTCCGCGCGATCTTCCATCACGGGCCGCAGCATCGACAAGGAATTTGCGGAGGAGGTTCTGAAGGATCTGGTGAGCGCAACCCCACAGGGTTTCAGCATCGAGGCCATCCAGCGCGAGGTGGCAACGTACTTCGACGTCAAGCTGCACGATCTGCGTGGGACAACGCGCATCCAGTCTGTGTCCCGGCCCCGCATGATCGCCATGTACCTGGCGCGCAAGCTCACCGGATCGAGTTTTCCGGAGATTGGCCACCGGTTTGGTGGCAAGGATCATTCAACCGTCATAAGCGCTGTAAAAAAGATCGATGGCCTGCTCGCTCAAGACGCCAATCTGCGCAGCGTGGTCACCATGCTTGAGAGCCATCTACGTCAGCGCTGATGCATGCCCATTGGCCGGCGCAAAGCTGCCTGGTATTGTGAGCGGCGGCACTAGCCCAATGGGAGGTGCAGTTGGCGCGGCCGTCGCGCGACGGAGTCGAAGCAGGTTCGGCCGTCCCAAGCCGGGGCACGTGTACCGGTCCAGCGAATTTCGGCACGTCCATTCTCGCTGTCAACCCGCCAGTATTGCAGCGTTGCAGCTCCGTCTCCCTGCCGCATGGCCGCATGGGATCCAGACAATGCCAGTCTACTCTACTCGTAGCAGCTCCGTGCAAGCTGTGGCTATGCGTTGCGCTTCAATGGGATGGATGCTGCCTAAGTCTGCTCTGTGTCATTCCAGTTGGTGTGGCGCGTTCTGATGTGCCGACACAGGTCTTGAAACGATGCGGCTTCGTCAGCCCGAAAGCCAGATGATCGCGCGCATTGTCATCACAGCAGCATCACCCGCCGTGGTTAGCTGGCTGCCAAAAAGTTCAATGATATTAGGCGCGGTTGCGGTAGGGACGACCCTTTCGGGCCGCCCCCCGCACAGATCCGGACGAGCGGCATTACCGCATCCGGCTCTTGCCTCAGGTTGTG
>Ga0181530_10004018_pt1 | contig 15901 bp, 7 predicted proteins | sample PEATcosm2014_Bin_42_FD_119769 | JGI IMG/M metagenome (GOLD analysis project Ga0181530, IMG submission 119769) | Peatland microbial communities from MTU Mesocosm Facility, Houghton, MI, USA - PEATcosm2014_Bin10_60_metaG | ecosystem: Environmental > Terrestrial > Soil > Wetlands > Peat | place... | reverse complement strand
TGCGCGCCATGCTGCCCTGCATCTGGCGGATGGATTCGTATTCGTGCTCCTCCATCCAGTGCTTTAGGTCGTGCAGGACATGGCGGATGTGCCCGACGCCCTTCTCCAGCAGCGCCGAGGTCATCATCGCCGCCCGCGCGCCCACCATCATGCTCTTGAGCACGTCTTCGGCGGTATGCACGCCGCCGGTGATGGCCAGGTCGGGGCGCACGTGGCCGTACACGATCGCCACCCAGTTGAGCCGCAGCAGCAGCTCGTAGGAATGGCTCAGCTCCAGGCGAGGCACGACCTCGAGCTGTTCCAGATCGATGTCCGGCTGGTAGAAGCGGTTGAACAGCACCAGGCCGTCGGCTCCGGCCAAATCCAGCCGGCGCAGCATGTGCGGAATCGAGCTGAAGAAATGTCCCAGCTTGACCGCCAGCGGGATGCGCACCGCGGCCTTCACCTGGTGCACCACGTCGTAGTACATCTGCTCCACTTCCGAGCCGGGCAGTTCGGGGTTGGCAGCGATGTAATAGGTGTTGAGCTCGATGGCGTCCGCGCCCGCTTCTTCCATCATCTTGGCGTAACGCGTCCAGCCGCCCATCGAACTGCCGTTCAGGCTGGCGATCACGGGGATGCGTACCGCCTTCTTCACCTTCGCCAGGTGTTCCAGGTAGGCTTCCGGCCCGTGATTGTAGTTCTCCAGGTCGGGAAGGTAATGCAGCGACTCGGCGAAGCTCTCGCTCCCATACTCCAGCCAGCGATTCAACTCTTCGCCTTCGATGTCGATCTGTTCCTCGAACAGCGAGTGCATCACCACGGCGGAGGCGCCGGCGTCTTCCATCTCGCGGACAGCGCCGACTTCTCTCTGCAGCGGCCCGGCCGACACCATGATCGGGTTCTTCAATTGCAGCCCCAGATAGGTAGTAGAAAGGTCGGTCATTCCTTGCCTCCTTTCGCCGCCAGAGCGGCGGCCGCTAGGTCTTCGCCGGCGGGAAGCGAAGCCAGCTTCTCATAAAGTTCCCAGCGGCTGCGCACGTCCTCTTCGGCTTCGTGCAGCAGCTTCTTTGCGGTTTCCGCATCGGCGTGGTTCAGGATGCTGAAGCGGGTCTCGTTCAGCATGTATTTTTGCAAGGGCACGCTGGGCGGACGGGAATCCAGTTGCAGAGGATTCTTGTGCTGTTTCACCAGGTCAGGGTTATAGCGGAACAGCGGCCAGTATCCGGACTGCACCGCCAGCTTCTGCTGGTCCATGCCGTACATCATGTCGTAGCCGTGGGCCACACAGTGCGAGAAGGCAACGATCAGCGACGGCCCGTCGTAGGCCTCGGCTTCTTCGAACGCCTTGAGGGTTTGCATGTCGCTGCCGCCCATCGCCACCCGGGCCACGTACACATTGCCGTAGTTGACGGCCATCATCGCCAGGTCCTTCTTGGCGGTTTCCTTGCCGCCGAAGGCGAAGCGCGCTACCGCGCCGCGCGGCGTGGCCTTGGACCGCTGGCCGCCGGTGTTGGAGTACACCTCGGTGTCCAGCACCAGCACGTTGACGTTCTGCGCGGAAGCGAGCACGTGGTCGAGGCCGCCATAACCGATGTCATAGGCCCAGCCGTCGCCGCCGATGATCCACAAGCTCTTGCGTACCAGGCTGTCGGCGATGGCGATCAGATCGCGGCCTTCGGGGCTGTCCACGCCTTTCAGCTTGGCGTTGAGCCGGCGCACCTGCTCGCGTTGCCGCTCGATGCCGTCGTGGGTCGACTGGTCGGTGGTCAGCAGGGCGGCCACCAGTTCGCCGCCGATCTTCGCTTCCAGCCGATGCACCAGGTCGCGCGCGTACTCCTCTTTCTTGTTCATGGCCAGCCGCAGGCCTAGGCCGAACTCAGCGTTGTCCTCGAAGAGCGAATTCGCCCACGCCGGTCCGCGGCCCTGGGCGTTCACCGTGTAGGGCGTAGTGGGAAGATTGCCGCCGTAAATCGACGAGCAGCCGGTGGCGTTGGCGACAACCACGTGGTCGCCGAAAAGCTGGGTCATCAGCTTGATGTAGGGCGTCTCGCCGCAGCCGGCGCAGGCTCCGGAGAACTCGAACAGCGGCTGCAGCAATTGCACGTCCTTCACCTGACCTGCCTTCAGTTGGTCGCGGTTGGCTTCCGGGAGCGAGAGGAAGAAGTCCCAATTCTCCCGCTCGGGCGCGCGCAACGGTGCTTGCGGCTCCATGTTGATGGCCTTGTGCTTCACCTCGGTCTTGCTCTTCGCGGGGCAGATCTGCACGCACAGGGTGCAGCCGGTGCAGTCCTCCGGCGCCACCTGCAGCGTGTAGCGCAGGTTCTCGAACTCCTTCCATTTGGGCTTGAATGACTTGAATCCGGAAGGCGCCTTGGCCAGCAATTCGGGATCGTAGATTTTGGCGCGGATCACCGAGTGCGGGCACACCAGCACGCATTTTCCGCACTGGATGCACAGTTGCTCGTCCCAGACCGGGATCTCGAGCGCGATGTTGCGCTTCTCCCACTGGGCGGTGCCGGTGGGGAAGGTGCCGTCCACGGGCAGCGCGCTTACCGGCAGCAGGTCGCCTTCGCCGGCGATGATGCGCGCCGTCACCTTCTGCACGAAATCCGGCGCGGTGGCCGACACAGGCGGCTCCACGTGCAGCTTGCTGGTGGCCTGCGCCGGCAGCTTGACCTCGTGCAAGTGCGCCAGCGCAGCATCCACAGCCGCGAAATTCTTCTGCACCACCGCCTCGCCGCGCTTCTTGTAGGTCTTCTCGATAGCCTTCTTGATGGCAGCGATGGCTTCCTCGCGCGGCAGCACTCCGCTGATGGCGAAGAAGCAGGTCTGCATAATGGTGTTGATGCGGCGTCCCATGCCCGCTTCTTCGGCCACCGGGTCGGCGTTGATGACGTAGAGCTTCAGCTTCTTATCGAGCAGTTCCTGCTGCATCGTGACCGGCAAGTGGTCCCAGACTTCCGCCGGCCCATAGGGACTGTTGAGCAGGAAGGTCGCGCCCGGCTGCGCCAGCTTGAGCACGTCAGACCGCTCCACGAATCCGAACTGATGGCAGGCAACGAAATTCGCCTGCGTGATGAGGTACGTCGACCGGATAGGCCGCGGCCCGAAGCGCAGGTGCGATACCGTCATCGCGCCAGCCTTCTTCGAGTCATAGACGAAGTAGCCCTGGGCGTAGAAGTCGGTGTCCTCGCCGATAATCTTGATGGAGTTCTTGTTGGCGCCAACGGTGCCGTCCGATCCCAGGCCGTAGAAGACGGCGCGCACCGTGTCGGGGCTCTCGGTGGAGAACTCGCGGTCGTAATCGAGGCTGGTGCGGGTGACGTCGTCGATGATGCCGACGGTGAAGTGGTTCTTTGGCTGCGACTTCTTTACCTCGTCGAAGGCGGCCTTGACCATCGGAGGATTGAATTCCTTGGAGGAGAGGCCGTAGCGGCCGCCAATCACTCGCGGCATGGATTTGAACGGGCCCTTGCCCGTGGCCAGCGCTTCGCTGAGCACGGTGATCACGTCCATGTAGAGAGGCTCGCCGGTGGCGCCGGGCTCCTTGGTGCGGTCGAGGATCACCAGCGACTTGGCGCTCGCCGGCAGCGCCGCCAGGAAGTGCTCCGCCGAGAACGGCCGGTACAAGCGGACTTTCAGCAGCCCGACTTTTTCTCCGTGCGCGTTCAGGTGCTCCACGGTTTCCTCGGCGGCTTCGGCGCCGGAGCCCATCATGATGATGACGCGCTCGGCATCCTTGGCGCCGACGTAATCGAACAGGTTGTAGCGGCGGCCCACCACTTTGGCGAACTTGTCCATCGCCTTCTGCACGATGGCGGGGCAGGCCAGGTAATAGGGATTGATGGCCTCGCGGGCCTGGAAGAAGACGTCGGGATTCTGGGCGCTGCCGCGCAGCACCGGACGGTCGGGAGAGAGCGAGCGCAGACGATGCGCGTGGACCAGTTCATCGTCGATCATGGCGCGCATATCGTCGTCCGTCAGTTGCTCGATCTTGTCAACTTCGTGCGAGGTGCGGAAGCCGTCGAAGTAATGCAGGAAGGGGATGCGCGCCTCCAGGGTGGCGGCGTGCGCGATCAGCGCGTGGTCCATCGCCTCCTGCACCGAGTTCGAGGAGAGCATGGCGAAGCCGGTCTGGCGGCAGCCCATCACGTCGCTGTGGTCGCCGAAGATGGAAAGCGCGTGCGTGGCCAGGGTGCGGGCGGCCACGTGAATGACCGCGGGGGTGAGTTCGCCCGCGATCTTGTACATGTTGGGAATCATCAGCAGCAGCCCCTGCGACGCGGTGAAGGTGGTGCCCAGCGCGCCGGCCTGCAGCGCGCCGTGCAGCGCCCCGGCGGCTCCGCCTTCGCTCTGCATCTCCACCACCGTAGGCACAACGCCCCAGATGTTGGTCTGGCCTTTCGCGGCCCACTCATCGGCGAATTCCCCCATGTTGGACGACGGCGTGATCGGATAGATCGCAATCACCTCGCTGGTGTGGTACGCGGAATACGCTGCGGCTTCGTTGCCGTCGATCGTGACCATCGACCTTTTCATAAGCAGAGGCCCTCCCTCGCAACCCCAAGCTGTTGCAAAACTCATCAGTGTACGCCGGATGAAGCTTGCTGGGGATGTGCCTGCATCACATTTCAAGGTTCACTCGTCACATTTTGGGGCATCGCCATTTTGACCGGCGATCGGGATCAAAGTACAAGCTGGGAGGGGCCATCGCAGCAGCGGACAGCCGGCCCTGAGTGAAGCCGAAGGGTGGGAGTGCTACTCGGAAGCAATTACCGATTTACTTGCTTGCGACATCCTGCGCAGGGAACGGCGGGGCGAACGGAATAATCGTTGCCGACCTGGTGCGGCGCGAAGCTGCCCTCTTGCGGGCAGTCTGGTGTCTCCTGCGCCTGCCAGCCTTCGGCTGTGGGACATGTTCCCCGCGGCTGTCGCGGATCCGTTCCAGGGCGGCGATGGCCCGGTCGAGGCGGGCGCGCTGAGCCTTCAGGTGGGCGAGAAGTTTTGCAACGCTCAAGTGACACCTCACGTGTTGAACTGTGAGGCTGTATAGCAGCGCCCGGCGCCCGTGCGGGATTTTTTTCGAGTTTGTTCTGTTTTCAGAACAAGCGCCGGGAAGGGGCTACCGACGGCCGCGCTTTACGCTGCCTTTTTCCGGCGCTCCGCCCATCTCTTCTTCATCATCTCCGAGAGCCGCCTGCGACCCTCGGGCGTGAGCTTGTGCTTGCGCCTCTTTACGGTTGACTTCCCCGGGGGCCGGCCTCTTCTTGCTCGTGGAGCACCGATGTTTCCGATGGCGGCGATGGCCTGATCGATATGATCCCGTTCGGCTTTAAGCTCGGCGAGTATGCGCTGGATGTCCAAAGTCACGCTCCCTAATGTGCAATGAAATTCGGGCACGGCAGTGTACCAGATGAGAGCCAGCCCGCCGAGCCCCCTCCTGCCTAACGACCAGCTCGAACCATGATGGTCACTCCAAACCGCCTGCGGGCGCAGGTTTCGCAGGGTTCCGGACCGGCATCCTTGGGGTATACTCCTCAGACAACAAACGGCAGCCGGCCAGCGAGTGCGTTGAGGGCCTCCAGCTCTCACCAGCTTCGTGTCCGCTCCTCCCAGGGAGACCATGGCAACGCCATTTTCACGCACTTTCCGCGCGCTCGAGAGCGATAGCTTTCGCGGTTCGCTGCTTGCGCTGGTATGTGTGATTGCCCTGCTGGGGGGCTGGCTGGCATGGTTTTTCCTGGCCAGGGTCGCGCGCTATGAGGTAACCGATACGGCACGCCTGGAAGTGGACCAGGAGACGCACCCGGTGCAATCCCCGGTGCTGGCGCGCGTCGTCGTAAGCAACCTGGTCCTCGGCAAAGAAGTGCAGGCCGGCGATGTGCTGGTCGAACTGGACACCAATGCGGAACAGCTACAGGTTGCGGAACAGCGCACGCAACTGACGGGGCTGGCATCGGAGATCGGATCGCTCAAGGCGCAGGTCGCCCAGTTGGAGGAGGCGCGGGCTCGCGAGCAGCAGACGGCGCGCGTCGCCATCGAGCAGGCGGGCGCGAAATACCGCGAATCCGACGCGCTGGCCCGCTCCGCCGCTCACGAGGCGCTACGCCTGGAGAAGCTGGCCGCCGAAGGCCTGGTACCGCGGCGCGACTATGACATCGGAAAGATGGAGGCGGAGCGGCTCCGCGACGCCGCCGACAGCCTCAAGCTCGAGCCCGACCGCATCCAGCGCGACCTGCGCACCCGCGAAAGCGACCGCCGGGCGCAACTGGAGAACCTGCAGAGCCAGATCCGCAAGCGGGAAGGCGACCGCACCACGGTCGGCGCCGGCATCGAGCGGTTGAGTTATGAAGTCGAGCGCCGGGTGATCCGCGCGCCGGTGGCCGGACGTCTGGGCGAAGTGGCCGCCACGCTGCGGCCGGGCGCGGTGGTGAACGAAGGAGACCGGCTGTGTGCCATCCTGCCGCCGGGACGCCTGCGCGCCATCGCCGAGTTTGCTCCCCCGGCGGCCTTCGGACGCATACGGCCGGGACAGCCCGCGCGCCTGCGCCTGGAAGGATTTCCCTGGGCGCAGTACGGCAGCATTGCGGCCACGGTTTCGACGGTGGCCAGTGAGATCCGCGACGGTCGAGTGCGGGTGGAGCTGAGCATCGCAGGCAGTCCGGCTTTCGCCATCCCCCTGCAGCATGGCTTGCCGGGAGCGGTCGAAGTGGAAGTGGAGCGGGTTTCGCCGGCTGAGCTGACGCTGCGCACCGCGGGCCAACTCATCACCCGTCCGCGCAGCGTTTTTGCAACCCCGTAATCGCACATGAAGATCAAGCGCCATTTCCTGGTGCCGGAGGCGGTGCAGGCGTCGGCCATGGACTGCGGCCCGGCGTCGCTGAAGAGCCTGCTCGAGGGCTTCGGCATCCATGCCAGCTACGGGCGCCTGCGCGAGGCCTGCCAGACTGACGTGGACGGCACTTCCATCGACACCATGGAAGATGTGGCGCGGCAACTGGGCCTCGACGCTGAGCAGATCATGCTGCCGCGCGACCATCTTCTGCTGCCCGAGGCCGCCGCCCTGCCCGCCATCGTGGTGGTGGTGTTGCCCAGCGGGATCACCCACTTCGTGGTGGTCTGGAGGCGTCACGGCGCGCTGTTGCAACTGATGGATCCGGCCACCGGACGGCGCTGGGTCACTTGCCAGCGGTTCCTCAAAGACCTTTACGTCGGCAAGACCGTGGTCCCGGCGGCCGGATGGCGTGAATGGGCAGGCTCGAAGCCGTCGCTCGATGCCATGCGGCATCGTCTCAAGCAAATCGGCATCCGCAGGCGTTCGTTGTTGGATGCGGCGCTCGCCGACCCGACCTGTCAGAAACTGGCGGCGCTCGATGCCGGTATCCGGCTGGTGGATTCCATGGTCGAATCCGGCGGAGTCGCCCGCGGCCGCCAGGCGCGGCGATTGCTCGAACGGTTCCTCGAAGACGACCAGCTAATCCCGGCTGGCTACTGGTCGGTGCGTCCGCGCGGAGAAGACGAACTCGTGTTACGCGGCGCCGTGCTGGTGCGGGTGCGCGGACGGCTGGAGAAGACGGCTGAGGAGGCGGCACAGCTTCCCCCTGAGCTCATCGCCGCACTGCAAGAGAAGCCGGCCAAGCCCGGTCGCGAACTGCTCAAGCTCCTGCGCCAGGACGGTATTTTCGCGCCTTCATTACTGCTGCTGGCTCTGCTTTCGGCCAGCGCCGCCGTCATCCTCGAAGCCATCTTGTTTCGTGGCATCTTTGACCTGGGGCGCGACCTTGGCCTCTCGGGCCAGCGCATGGGCGCCGTGGCTGCGCTGATCATGTTTCTTGCCGGGCTGCTGTTCCTCGAGTTTCCAGTCGCCTCCAGCTTGCTGCGCCTGGGACGGCATCTGGAGACGCGGCTGCGGCGCGCCTTTCTGGAGAAAATCCCGCGCCTCGGCGACCGTTATTTCCAGAGCCGGCTGAAGTCGGACATGACCGAGCGCAGCCACATGATCCACCGCATCCGCCACCTGCCGGAACTCGGAGGCCAGCTTTTGCGCAGCAGCTTCGAACTGGTGCTCACCGCGGCGGGCATAGCCTGGCTCGATCCGCGCAGCGCTCCCTTGGCGATCGCAGCGGCCGTGGTCGCGCTGGTGTTGCCATTGGCAGTGCAGCCGGTGGTGATGGAGCGCGACCTGCGCGTCCGCACCCACACCGGCGCGTTATGTCGGTATTACCTGGATGCGCTGCTCGGACTTGTCCCCATCCGCGTCCACGGAGCGCAGCGGGCGGTGCGCCGCGAGCACGGCAAACTGCTGCTCGATTGGGCGCAAGCCGGCGTCGGACTCCAGCAGGTCGTGGTGTGGGTGGAGGCGGCGCAATACGCGCTGGGCTTCGCGCTAGCGGCATGGCTGCTGTTCGCGCATCTGGGACGCAGCGGCGAAGCCGGAACGGTGCTGCTGCTCATCTATTGGGCGCTGAACCTGCCGGTGCTCGGCCAGGACATTGCGCAGGTCGCCTGGCAGTATCCCACGTACCGCAACATGACCCTGCGTTTGCTGGAGCCGCTGGGCGCTCTGGAAGAGCCGTCCTCCGAAACGCGCCAACCCACTTCGCCCGCAGCTCCGGAGCGTGCGGCGTCCATCCTGCTGGAGAACGTGAGCGTGCGCGCCGCCGGGCACACCATCCTCGAGGACATCAATGTTGAAGTCCCCGCCGGTTCGCATGTGGCGATCGTAGGACCCTCCGGCGCTGGAAAGTCAAGCCTGGTCGGGCTTTTGCTCGGCTGGTGGCGGCCTGCCAGCGGAAGCGTCTTGGTGGACGGCGAGCCGCTCGCAGGGCGTTTGGAGGAGGTGCGCAAGGCAACCGCGTGGGTCGATCCGGCAGTGCACCTGTGGAACCGCTCGTTCTTCGAGAACCTGCGCTACGGATCGAGCAACGGCAACGCGCGGCCGATGATGCAGGTGATCGAAGCCGCGGACTTGCGGCGCGTGCTGGAGAGGCTGCCCGAAGGTTTCGAGACCAATTTAGGCGAAGGCGGCGGACTGGTTTCGGGCGGCGAGGGACAACGCGTGCGCCTGGGCCGAGCCCTGCTGCGCGCCGGTACGCGCCTCGCGATCCTAGACGAACCCTTCCGCGGTCTCGACCGCGAGCAGCGCCGCGAGTTGCTGCAACGAGTGCGCCGCTTGTGGCGCGATGTCACCATGCTGTGCATCACCCACGACGTTAGCGAGACCCGCGCCTTCGACCGCGTGCTGGTGATCGAGGGCGGCAAGATCGTCGAAGATGGCCATCCCGACGCCCTGGCTGAGCAACCGGCCTCGCGCTATCGCGCCCTGCTCGACGCCGAGCGCGCCGTGCAGCTCAGCGGATGGTCGCGTGGGGCCTGGCGCCGGCTGCGCCTGGACAACGGCAACATCTCATTACCGATGGAGCGTCACCGTGATTTCATGGCCGGCAAATAGGATCGGCGAAGCGCTGGAGGCTTTGGCGCGCCGGAGCGGTCTGCGCCCCAAGTCCATCGAGCTTCCCACGCCGCCCGCCAACCTTGCCGATGATCCCCGCCGGCTGGGACTCTGGATCGAATCCGCAACCAGTGCGCTCGGCCTGGAAGCCGAGCCGGAAGAGATCCGCTACGCCGATCTCGAACGCAAGCTCGCGTGTGCCGCTCCGGCGGTGGTGCGCTGCTCCGACGGCCGCTTGCTGGCGTTGCTGGACGCGGGAACTATCCTCGGGCCGGACTTGGAGGTCCATCATCTGGGAACAGAGGTGATTTGCGCGGAACTCTGCGCCGACGCCGAAGCGCCGCTCTCCCGCGAGCTGGATGATTTGCTGGAAACCGCCGCCGTCCCGGAGCGCCGCCGCGAGCGTGTACGTGAAGCCCTGCTGCGCGAGCGCCTTGCTGGCACGCGCATCGGCCACGCGTGGCTGCTAAGGCTTCCGCCAGGCGCCAGCTTCTCCCTGCAACTGAAACTGGCGCGGGTTCCGCGGCGGCTTGCCATGCTGGCCAGCGCACATCTGATTCAATACGTGCTCTGGCTGGCGGCGTGGTTCATTGTCGGCGTGGGCGCTCTCGAAGGGCGCCTCGATCGCGGCTTGCTGCTGGCGTGGGCCCTGCTCCTGCTGACGCTGGTTCCCATCCGCGGCCTCATCACCTGGCTGCAAGGATTGGTCTCGATCACCGCCGGCGGAATCCTGAAGGAAAGGTTGCTGTGCGGCGCGCTGCGCCTGAAGCCGGACGAGATTCGCCATCAAGGCGCAGGCCAGTTGCTGGGACGGGTGATCGAGTCGGAAGCGCTGGAGTCGCTGGCGCTGAGCGGCGGGTTCATGGCGCTGGTATCGGTGATCGAACTGGTGCTGGCAGCGGTGGTGCTGGGCGCGGGCGCCGGCGGCGTCGGACACGCGCTGCTGCTGGTGCTCTGGGTGGGCATGGCTGGCGTTCTGGGCTGGCGCTACTTCCAGGAAGAGCGTCGTTGGACGGAATCGCGTGTCGCCATGACGAACGACCTGGTGGAGCGCATGGTCGGCCATCGCACCCGCCTGGCGCAGGAACCACGCGGGCATTGGCACGATTCCGAAGATCAGGGGCTGGAGCGCTATCAAACCGTTTCCCAAGCGGTGGACCGCCGCGGCGCAATGTTGATGGCGGTTGTGCCGCGGGGCTGGCTGGTGATCGGAGTAGCCGGGCTCGCGCCTGCATTCGTTTCCGGGAGCCCGGCAGCGGCGCTGGCGGTCAGCGTAGGCGGCCTGCTGCTGGCGTACCGCGCCTTCCGGCGACTGGCCTCCGGCATGTGGAACCTCACCGAGGCCGCCATCGCCTGGAAGCAGGTTGCGCCTCTGTTCGATGCCGCCGCGCGGGAAGAGATTTCCGGATCACCGGCGCTGGCGACCATGGAGTCGGCGGGCGAGCGCGAAGCGGTGATTGAGGCCCGCGACCTCGTCTTCCGATATCCCAATAATTCCGAGCCTGTACTTCAGCACTGCAATCTCAGCATCTCCGCCGGCGACCGGCTCCTGCTCGAAGGACCGTCCGGTGGCGGGAAGTCCACGCTGGCTTCGCTGCTTACCGGGATGCTGCGGCCGGAATCCGGACTGCTGCTGGCCCGCGGCCTGGACCGGCAAACGCTGGGGGCTCAGGGCTGGCTGCGGCGTGTCGCTTCCGCCCCGCAGTTTCACGAGAACCACGTGCTGACCGGCACCTTCTCCTTCAATCTGCTGATGGGCAAAGATGGCTGGCTGACCGAGAAGGACCACGAGGAGGCGGAGTCCATCTGCCGCGAGCTCGGCCTGGGGCCGCTGCTGGAGAAAATGCCCGCCGGGATGCTGCAGATGGTGGGAGAGAGCGGATGGCAGCTCTCGCACGGTGAGCGCAGCCGGCTTTACATCGCCCGCGCCCTGCTGCAGGGCTCCGACGTTCTGATTTTCGACGAGAGCTTTGCCGCTCTCGATCCTGAGAACCTGCGGCTGGCGCTGGATTGCGTGCTTAACCGGGCGCCGACGGTGATGGTGATCGCTCACCCGTGACATCTGTAAAATTTGCGTTAGAATGAGCCCCCCGGGGGCTATGGGTCTCTCCATGGTAGGCACCACGCTCTGGTCCTATCGCATTGAGTCGAAGATCGGGGCCGGCGGAATGGGCGTTGTGTACAAAGCAGTCGACTCACGCCTGGACCGCACGGCCGCCATCAAAGTGCTGCCTGCGTCCGCGCTGGCCAGCGCCGACCGGCAGAAACGCTTTGTGCAGGAAGCCAAGACCGCCTCCTCGCTCAACCATCCCAACATCGTCACTATCTACGACATCAACACCCAGGAGGTGGATGGCCAGCCGGTTCAGTACATCGCCATGGAGTTCGTGCCGGGCGAAACGCTGGACAAGCTGATCGGGCGCAAAGGGCTGCGGGCACGCGAGGCCCTGAAATACGCCATCCAGATCGCCGACGCCCTGGCCGCCGCGCATGCCGCTGGCGTCGTGCATCGCGATTTGAAGCCGGGCAACATCATGGTCACGCCGCAGGGCCTGGTGAAGATCCTGGATTTCGGCCTGGCCAAGCTGACCGGGCCGCTCGACACCGATGCCTTTGCCGAGACGGTGCACGCGGAAGCCTCGCCGCACACCGAGGAGGGCACGGTTCTGGGCACCGTCGCCTACATGTCTCCCGAGCAGGCGGACGGCAGGAAGATCGATGCTCGCTCCGACATCTTTTCCTTCGGCTCGGTACTCTACGAGATGGTCTCCGGCCGGCAGCCCTTTCCCGGTTCCTCCAAGCTGTCCATGCTTTCGGCGGTTATGCACCGAGAGCCGCAGCCGGTCTCGCAGGCCGTGCCGGACATCCATCCCGAGCTGGAGCGGTTGATCGGCCGCTGCTTGAGGAAGGAACCCGAGCGCCGCTGGCAGACCATGGCCGATGTGAAGGTCGCGCTCGAGGAGCTGCGGGATGAGCTGGACGCGAGCGGCATCGCCCCTGTCCAGCCGCGCCGCACGGCGGCCAGGCCGGCTCCGCGCCGTGCCGCGCGCTGGATGGCCATCGGCGCGCTCGCCGCGCTCGCGCTGGCGCTGCTGCCGGCAGCCTATTTCGTGCCGCGATTTCTGCGCGCGGAGCCGCCCTCATTCCAGAGGCTGACCTTCCGCCGCGGCGACGTGACTTCCGCCAGGTTCGCTCCCGGAGGCGCGGTGGTGTACAGCGCCGAATGGGACGGCGCCCCATCGTCCTTCTTTTCCGTGATCCCCGGCAACCGCGAAGGCCGGCCCCTGCAATTGCCGCCTGGCCGGGTGATGTCCGTCTCCGCCTCGGGAGAGATGGCGGTCTTGCTCGGCAGCGGCCCTGCCGGCACGCTCGCCCGGGTGCCCTTCGGCGGGGGCGCGCCTCGGGAGATCCTGGAGAATGTCTACTACGCCGACTGGGGGCCGGACGGGGAATCGCTGGCGCTGGTGCGCAAGGTGGCCCTGAAGTACCGGCTCGAATACCCCGTGGGCACGGTGCTGTACGAAACGGAAGACCGGCCGCCGGCCTTTCCGCGGGTGTCGCGCGATGGCAAGCTGATCGCCTTTTTCGAACATGACGTCGCGGTGGGCGATTACTCGCTCTGCATCGTCGGCCCGCATCACTCGAAGCAGGTGCTTTCGCGGGGATGGCGCGGCGTCGGCTGGCTGAACTGGTCGCCCACTGGAGACGAGATCTGGTTCTCCGGCACCCAGGCGGGCGGGGACCCGGCGGTCTATGCGGTCGATCTCTCCAGCCAACAGCGGCTGGTCTCTCAGGTTCCAGGGTTCATCGTGATGCAGGACGTGGCCCGCGACGGCCGCGTGCTCATCAGCACGGTGAACTCACGGCTGGGCATCCTCTATGCTCCCGCCGACGGCTCTACGCAACGCGACCTTGCCTGGTTCGATGCTTCCTTTGCCTATGACCTTTCGCCGGACGCCAAGTCCCTGGTCTTCGTTGAACTCACCAGCGGCGAGGGGCGCAATGCCGCCATCTATCTGCGCAAAACGGACGGCTCGCCGGCGGTGCGCTTGGGATACGGCAACCTCCCGGCGCTTTCTCCGGATGGGAAATGGGTGGCCAGCATTCATCACCAGCCCGCGAGTTCGCAGTTGCTGCTTCTGCCCACGGGGCCGGGGGAGTTGCGTGCGCTCGATTTCGGAGACATGCACTACGAATCCGTCGAGTGGTTCCCGGACGGCAAGCGCATCCTCTTTACCGGCAATCAGTCCGGGCGGCCGGTGCGCTCCTGGATGTGTGACTTGGACGGCGGGCCGCCGAAACCGGTCACGCCGGAGGGAGTCCGCGCGACGCGGGTCTCGCCGGATGGGCACACTTTCGTCGTGGTTGATCCGCACAGGCTCCTGCTCGGCGACATCGGCGGCGGCGAGCCCAAGGCGATCACCGAACTGCAAGTCGGCGAGAGCGTCGTTCGCTGGAGCGGCGACGGGCGTTACCTGTTCCTGGCGCAGTCCGAGGGCGAAACCGTCAAGCTGACGCGGGTGGAAGTGGCGTCGCGCAAGCGAGAGCCTTGGCGCGTTCTGAAGGTGCCGGAGAACGGGGCGGAGTTCGTCGGCCAGGTCGCACTCTCTGCCGACGGCAAGGCCGCCGCCGGTACATTCCAGCACGACCTATCCAATCTTTTCTTGGTGACGGGGCTGAAGTAGGGCGGCTTGGATGTCAGCATCACTAAAATGACATATAACCTCTCGTCCCCTAATGGCATAGTGGGGCCGTGCGATCTCCGCGACCTTAACGGCTGGTTCGCCAGAGAATTGGGTCAGATCAACGGTCCGCCGGAGAAGGTTATCCTCCAGTATGTAGCCGCCAACCTAGACGCATTCGTGCAGTGGCCCAAGGAGGCCCTGCTTCTGTGGCCCGGCTGCAACCGCGTCCCCGATCCCGGCAAGAAGCAGAAATACCATCCCCCGTACCCGACGCGCATCCGCCAGCTCGCCCAGACCGCGCACGTTGTTCTCGACCGACGGCCGAACGGTCCGGCAATCGCGTCCTACCGGCTTGCCGGAGGCGAACGGCCCAAACGCATTGGCAGTTCGAATGAATGGTCAATTCATCACCTATACTCAGGAAAGTTCCCGTACTGCGGCCAGCAGGGCACGCCCCTCCATGCAGCGAAAAACGGCAATCACTTCACTCAGAGCGCAGGGCTTGTGGCAGCTCACCCCATCGCGGACGCGCGGGTCGACGAGTTTCCTTGCTTCGCCTGGTTGCTGCGTGCGAAGGCATACATTATGTTCGGTTACGATCCAGACCGAGCGTTTTCGGCGGACGTGGACCAGTACGGATTTTTGCCCGGAAGGCCGTGCACAATTGTCCGACCTGCTTGAATGGAAACGTAGGTAACTGAGGTATGGCAAATCCCTCACGATATCCCCTGAGCGGTTACACGGATTCAACACGCGATTCGCCGGTCTTCCGGCTGCAGGCGAAGGCAAGATTCAGTCCGCTGGACGTAAATCTTGCATTTCTCGCGCGATCCGGATGGAACCAGTCCGTAGATCGCCTGCGATTCCACATCCGCCATGCGCTGGATGTTCCGTCCGAACATCAGTTGGCTCGGGTTCTAAGCCGCCTTGAGCCACATCTTCTAATCCGACGGCTTGAACGGGATGAGGATCGATTTGTCTCGGTTCATGCGTCTATCGATGGCGAAGTGGTCGTCCTCTCGAATGACGCTGACTTCGCTCACCACTTCCTGCGAGGCGCGTTCTTGGAATGCCCCCCTTCGTTCCATGTGTTAGAGGACTTCGAAGTTACGGAAGAGTGGCGGACGGATGAGGAAACAAAGGCCATGTTCGCCGGCATGCTTGCTGGCGCCTTTGGATGGGACCCATCCCATAATGTTCCGGATAACATTCAGCAATCGCTAGATGAGGCCAGACGGGCGCTCGATATCGCAAACTATCGTTCTTGTGTCGTAATGTCGCGACGAACCCTCGAAGCCGTTCTCAAGTTCGGGTATCAGCGCCTGCTTAAGAAAGAACCGATCAATAAGAAGGGCCACGGGCTCATGTTGAACGAGATGATTCAAGAGTTTCGCGCCCAGAAGCCGTCGCCAATCCCAGAGCATTTGCTTCATGTGGCGGACTCCGTTCGCCTCATCGGCAATGTGCCAGGTGCCCACGCCTCCGATATCGCGAATTATCATTTCTCCCGCAGTGATGCCGAGTTTGCCTTATATGCGGCGATTCATTTCCTTGATCAGTATTTCTCGAAAATCGACCAAGAGGTCACGCAGTACTACACGTTGACCATCGACCTCGCCGAGGAACATCAAAGTCGAACGTCGGACCGCGACGACGATCCTACTGAGAATCACATAATATACTGACATATTCGGGATTCTGTGCTAGGGTGTGGGCATGGGATTCCCAGCGGGAGTACGCAGAGACTTCGAGGCACTGGAGCGGCGGCGGATGCAGGCGGCGC
>Ga0181530_10004016_pt1 | contig 15910 bp, 13 predicted proteins | sample PEATcosm2014_Bin_42_FD_119769 | JGI IMG/M metagenome (GOLD analysis project Ga0181530, IMG submission 119769) | Peatland microbial communities from MTU Mesocosm Facility, Houghton, MI, USA - PEATcosm2014_Bin10_60_metaG | ecosystem: Environmental > Terrestrial > Soil > Wetlands > Peat | place... | reverse complement strand
GCCGCCTGCGCCGCCTGGGCCGCTTGGGCCGCCGGAGCCGCTTGGGCCGCCTGAGCCGCCTGGGCCGCCTGAGCCGCCTGAGCCGCCTGGGCCGCTTGGGCCGCCTGCGCCGCCTGAGCTGCCTGAGCCGCCTGAGCCGCCGCCTGGGCGGCTGCGACGGCACGAGCGTGAGCGTTTGCCTCCTGCACTGCACGCCATCTCGAGGGGAGAAGGGTTCCTGCTGGGCGTCCGCCGTCGTGAATCGCTACCCGATCGCTGGCAAGGCCCTGCCAGAACGGCGAGGACTTCTCGCGCGCCAGCAGGGCCGTGAGCTGCTCCGCAGCATACGCGCGCTCACGTACTGTCGCCGCCAGCCATTTGAGATTGGCGGTGGGCACAACCGTCGCGGCACTTTCGCCTTTAGCCAGGTGGGCAGTGGCGCGAACAGGTACTGCGTTGATACTGCTGGCACCAGCGGTGCCGATGAATATGGATGCAGCAACAAAAGTGAACGCGATGAGCGCGATCAGGGGGTGCTTGCGCATCTTGCTCCTCCTTGGAGTGTCGAAAACCCGGTGGGTTCCAGGTGGATGCGTTGATGCGGGCAGTCCGTCTATTGCATGCGACTCGCGATACGGGGCCGGAAGGGCTGGCCGGATCTGGACGTTGGGACGTCCGAACGAGGTGCAGACGGGTCTCGCCCTGTCTTATTTGTTGTCGCGACTCCTTTTCGCTCCTTCAGGAGCACAGGCCGGGACGAGCAAGGCCGCTCGCGCGGCTCGGCTCGCAGGCGCCGAGTTATCCAGCAATGCCTGCGGGGAGGCAACAGCCTTAGCCCCGACCCGGGGGACATCTCCGGGCGTTTCGGCACCGCTCGTCGTTGACAGTTGGTGTGGCGGAAACCCTACGAGACGAGTCGCGTCAGCGCAAGTGGCTGAGACCATGGAGATGACATCTATCGTCAATTGAGATGACGGGAGTGCGCCTCCCAGGTGATCGCGACAGTGGTCGCCAAGTCGTAACAATTGTGTGGCAAGCACTTGCCGTGGGCGCGCAAAGTGAACAACAGCTCTCGTGGGTCGCCTTTCACCTGGGTGTTCTCGGTTCTTGTCAGCCGCGTGCCAGGGGGGGTGTCCGCTTAGCTGTTGTCGTGCAGTGACTTGGTTATGCAAACTGACGATGTTCGCACACCTCGGACCGCCCCGTCCGGCATCTCACTTCGGCCTCGCGCGAGCCATCTCTACGCCCAGGGCGGCGGAGGCCATCGCGGCCGCCACGATGTCACCTATCTCCGGCCGCTTGTCCTCGGTGACACCGGCGAGTGGTGTCACCACGGCCCATCCGAGCTGGGTCAAGGCTTCGTCCGATTCGTCGTCGTTGGGCTGGGAGGCGCCGAGGTCGAACCGAACCCTCGGGCCACCGTCGACGGCTTGTGCGGCGAGGATCAGTCCGGAGGTCGCGAGGCCCGCGCGACGGACACCAAGGATCTCGCCAAGGGCAAGGTTGGGCACGTTCAAGTTGAGCACCGTGCGGGCAGGAGCTCGTTCCATGTGCGAAGCGAGGGCCACCGCGAGCGCAGCCGCGCTCTCGAAGTGCGTGCGGGCGCTGTCGTGGCGCTCGGCAGGGGTCGGTGCCGACAAGGCTCGGATGCTCGTGGCGAGTCCCTTGCGACCGAAATGGACAGAGGTGAGCGCCGCCCCCACGGTGCCCGAGTGCAGAACTGCCCGTCCCACGTTGCGACCAGGGTTGATGCCCGATGCGACGAGGTCCGGCGGCGGTCCGAACGCACCAAGACAGGCCGTGATCACGATCAATGCGGGAAGCGCGTCCGCAGCGAGGACCCTGATCCCCTCGAGGCCGGGCGGCGCGACGGCCTCGACGTGGATGCCGCCCCCCATGGCGCGCAACGGACCGATGCCCGCGCCTGAACCGCTGGCCTCACTAAGAGGTGCGACCACGAGAACTTCATGTCCGGCCTCGGCAAGTGCGCGGGCCAGTACGGCGAGACCGGGCGCGTCAAGGCCGTCGTCGTTGGTGACCAGAATCCGCATGCCCGCTCGCTCCTTGTCCGAATCGCTTGCGTGACCGAGACCTGAGCCTGTCTCCGTCCCGCCGGTCCGGCGAGCTCTCTGAGGGAGCTTGACAGCTACCATATCGCCATGTTCCCCCCCTCGGGCGAGCAGATCAGGCTCGTTTACGGCGACTTTCACGCTGTGATCACCGAGGTCGGTGCGACGCTGCGTTCGTTCAGGGACGGGCCGGTGCCCGTCATCTGGGAGTTTCCTGAGGGAGAGATCCCATCCGGCTGCCGGGGTCAGGTGCTCGCCCCCTGGCCGAACAGGCTGGAGGACGGCGTGTACCAGGTTGGCGACGTCGTCGGACATGCCGCTCTCAATGAGCCGGAGCGGTCCACCGCGATCCACGGTTTCGTGCGGTGGTTGCCGTGGTCGATCGAAGAGCGGAGCAGAGACAGAGCGGTGCTCTCGTGTGTTGTCCACCCCCAGCCCGCCTATCCGTTCCGCATTCGGCTTGAGCTCGACTACAGGCTCGGTGAAGGCGGGCTCGAGGTCGCTTGCGGCGTGACGAACACCGGCCGCGGCACCGCACCTTTTGGGCTGGGCTTTCATCCGTACCTTTTCGTCGGCCCGGGTGGGATCGACGGAACCGAGATACGCCTGTCCGCTCGGCGGCGACTGATCCTGGACAAGCGAGGCCTTCCGACCGGTGACGAGTTGGTATCGGGTTCTGAGCTCGATCTCGGGGGCCGGCCGCTGACGGGCCTCGAGCTGGACGACTGCTACACGGGCCTGGAGACAGAGGCCGACGGCCACTGGCATGCCCGCCTTGGCATGCCCGGGCGGCGTAGCGAGATCTGGGCCGACGCCGCGTTCGCGTATGCCATGTGTTACACCGGTGACACCTTGGGCGAGCTGGAGACCCGACGGCGATCCATCGCCATCGAGCCGATGACCTGTCCGCCGAACGCGCTGCGCACTGGCACAGGCGTGATCGAGATCGAAGAGGGGCAACGGTGGCACGCGACCTGGGGGATCGCGACCGCCCTAGATTGACCCGCGCAGCGCCTGGGTCGGGTTCGCAAGCACACTGACCAGCGTCCCGATCGGCGTCAGCGCGAACATCGTCTCCGCGTTCGCATAGGTCATCTCGACACAGCCGAGGCTTTGCGGGAAGCCGTAACTCGCCCGGACATAGCCGTGCACAGCATCGCCCCCGTTGAAGTAGCTCACCCACGGGATGCCGGGGTCGGTGTAGGGCTTCCCGTCCGGTTCCTTCCCAGTCATCGTCGTGACGCGGTAGCGGGCGAAGACGGGATACGTGCCGGGGGCGGTCGGTGCCACCGCGATGCCGGTGTTCACGAACGCGGTGAAGACGATCTGGCCGTCGCGCCACACCGAGGCCGTCTCCGGGAGGCTCTGACTGACGACGACGTAGTCGTAGGACGCGATGGACACCTGGCGCAGGGCGACCGCTTGGAGGAGCGCGGACCAGACCCTGGGCCCGGCCTCACCGTCGACCGTCAGGCCGTGGGCGCTCTCGAACGCCATCACGGCTCCGGTCGTGATCACGTTGAGCTGCCCCGGTTTCCACAACGCCACGAGCGAAGCGGGCGTGGTGCTGGAACGCCAGACGAGATCGCCCGGCAACGCCTGGGCCGGGACCTCGGCCGCCACCGAGGGTTCGGAGTCGATCGCCGGACCCGGTGCGGGCGATGTCGGCGTGGTGCTCTCGCGCGCCTGGTTGGAGCCCGAGGTGAAATGGACATTGGCGACCGGGAGGGTCGGCGGCACCGCCGGCGTGGCGGGCACGAACTGGAGGGGAAGGTAGCCGAGCTCCGCCAAGAGCTGTTGGAGCCGCAGCTCGGAACCTCCCTCGATCACGAAGTTCTTCCGGAGTGTGGTCGACAGGTCCTGGCCGGAACGGCTGCGGATCCCGTCAGGCCCGCCCGGCACACTGAGCTGCACCGTTGCGAAAGGAGCGAAGTAACCATGCGGAACGAAACGGACGGCCGCAGGCGCGGTCCTCACCCAGTTACCGGGCGGCGCCGGCGAGAGCGTCGGCAACGGGCTGTCGGCCGCGAGCGGCTGGGAGAAGTCCACCGTCACGCTGGTGTCGAAAGCGGCGTCGGAGGTGCCCGGTGACGGCGTCACCGAGGTGATCGTCAAAGGTGGAGGCGCGACGGTGGTCGCTGGGTGAGCGCGGGGACCACTCGACGAGGGCGTGTGGGCTTGCTGCAGACCGATCAGGGTGCCGGCGGCGGCGAGGGCGACGACGAGGACAAAGCCGGTCACAATTCCAAAGACGCGCCGCCGTAGGCTCCGCTGGGCGTTTGTTGTGGGTTCTCCCAGGCCCATATTGGGCTCTCCAGCTTCCTCGCGCGACCTTTCCCCAACTATAGGCAGGGTGTTGCAGGGCTCCGGACGCGCCTCGGACAGGTTCTGGAGCGGCCGGCTCTCGCGCTCGCAGGGCCTGCCAACGCGCCCCGGGAACGCTCTCGGCCAGCTGGCGGAGGTGGACGACCTCCGGAGCCCGCCGGGCGGGGGTACGGTTCACGGTAGGAGGTTTTATGATCGAGCCCAGATCCAAGCAAGAGCGGGGGTTGCGGCCCGGGCACAAGTTGACCGTTGCCGCGGCTGCCGTCGTTGCAGTGCTCGTGGCCTACGTGGCATTGCATGCGATCGTCGGCCTAATCGCTTTCTTCATAAAGACCATCATCGTCCTGGCCGTTATCGGTGGTGTGCTGTACCTGGTGTTCCGCCACGCGGGAAGGCGTAGGCTCTGACGCAACCGCGTTCAGAGCCGCGCCGTCAGCGGCACGCTCGCGGCGTCCTATCCACAACAGGCAGTTCCCGCGCGGAGGACCCTGGGGTCGGCTGCACGACGTTATTGGTGTCCCGTAAACTCTGAACGGAGCTGGGGTCCCTCGCGAGAGGCAGTTTGTGATCGCCACCTCGGGTCCCAGGGGTGGCTTGCGATAGCCGCCCGGCGCAAGGGCTCAAGAACCGCAGCTACTTCGCGGACGCGGTCCCGAGGCGGCCAGGGAGATCAAGGGAGCAGTCTGCATAGTCTCGGGAGCTCGTTCCCCCATGGCTGCGGCCACGGCTGGCTTGTTGCATAAGCGTGGGGGCCGGGCTTGTGCCAACGGCACGCCGGGCTGAGCGCCTCGAGATACTGGCCCGCCGAGCTGCCTGGCGTGCTCGCGGCGACAACCCTTGTCACCGTTCCTGAGGACCCGGAACGACTCGTGGCGAGAGTCGTCGACGCCCACGAAAGAGTCGACGTGCTTGTGAACAATGCCGGGCAGGGCCTTCGCGTTGCCATCGAGGACCTCGACCCCGCAGACTTGCGCGTCGTTTTCGAGCTGGACATGGTTGCCGTGGTGGCGGGGATGCAGACCGTGCTCCCGGTCATGCGGTCCCAAGCCGCTAGGTCCATCGTCAAGATGGGCTCGGCCACGTCCCTCCGCGTCTTGCCAGGACTCGGCGGTTACTCGGCGACAAAGGCCACGCTCAACAGGGTCTCTGTCGTCTACCCTGCGGTCACGGCCAGCGAGTTTCCACGACCGGCTGCGTGCCGGCCACATGGCCGACGGAGCCCGCAACATTCCGCCTGACCATCCGGAGCTTGTGGGCGAGGCCATTGCCTCCGCAACAACAGCGGGAGAGGCTCAGTTTCTCGTCGGCGACCTACCCCGGCCGGTCATCCCCCGGCGAAGCGAGGGCTGGAAGCCCCTTTCCGCCAGTGAACACTCGGCACCTGGGCTCTGCGGATGCAAAGAGCCCTGCCACCCCGCTCGCGCACGGGCCAACGAGTAGGGACGTCACCCGCGGTCACCTCTGACCGGGCCGGCGCGCCAGTGGCCTTGCCCGGTCGCGCCAATGCCCTTCGGGAGTGGCGGCCAGCGCAAAGTGGCGGCCGACCAACCCAAGCTCCGACTGATATCAGGAGGCCGGGTTCTCGACCATGGACTCGAAGAGGATCGCACCGGTCACGTTGTCCCGGAGAAGGAACAGGAAGGGGTGGTCGACGACGATTGGTTGCTCGGGAAAGGGTGTCGCAGTCGCGATGACGCCGATTCCGGTTGCCGCTGCTGCCGTAGTGCCCTTCGGCGTGACCTGGAGGTAGGCGTGCTGCTCGACGGTGCCAACCTCGAGGGGCACGGTCGCGTTGATCCTGGAGAAATCGGCCCCGGTCTCGAAGGCCTGGGACATGCCCATCGACGACAGCGTCTGATTCAGCCGATTGTCCGAACGCAGCGTAAAGGTGGGCATCGAGAACTGGACGCGGTCACGGGACAGGCTGGTTACGATCCGGCCGAGCGAGTCCGCGGTGAGCGAGGATACGAACTGCGGCAGGGATGACCCTGTCGGCATCACCACTAGCGCGCTCAGCTTCTTTCCTGCGTAGGGGAGCTCGACCGCAACGTACTGGCCGGTTCTCGACACGGGCACTGTCAAGGCCTTGGTCGAATCGACCGGTTCCGAGCTCATGAACGGGACGCTCTCGCTTCCTCCCGCCGCGAGGTAAAAGGGCTTCTGGCTGGTAGCGCTCTCGAACCGGGCGGCCCAGTCAGCGTGGAAGAAGACGGCATCGGCAAGCACGAGAACCGTGGTCGGGGTGAGACCGCCTGGGCTGAAGAGCTGCTTTATCAAGCCTTTGGTGTGCTCGCTCGTCCAGCGGTTGATGGCGTTCACGGCCGCGGCAAGGTCGTCCTGGAAGTTGACCTGCCACACTCCGGTCTGGAACTCGCTTTCCAGCGCGCGCACGAAAGTCGGCAGCACGGCGAAGTTCTGCTGGACCCAGAGCGAGTTCGCGACGTCGAGCTCGGGCACTCGCTTCAGGTTCGCCGAGGACGTCGACGTCTCGCCGGCAAGCAGCGCCGCGAGGCTGTACCAACCTTCTGCTTGCTCGCCGGCGGACAGGCCGGCTGAACGCAGAGCCGAAGCGATGCCCTGTTCTGTCGAGCCTGCCGCGCCGAGCTCCAGCATCGCGAGCGCAGTCGCCAAGCTGGACGGTGAAACGAGCTCGTTCGTCGAGCCGTTCGAGTCGCTCGACGCGGCCAGTTTGTTCAACAGGTCGAGGGAGAAACCGACCTCGGCCTTCTCCACTGCCTGGGCCACTCCGGGCGGGGCCGGTGACGGTGGCGGCTCGTTGGCACTGAGCTCGTCGGCGCTGCCGATGCGGTCGGAAATGAAGATCTTGCCCGGTCTGTTCTTCGACTGCTGTGGTGCTGCGCTCCCGCCAGGTATTAGCACGAGGCTGAGCACCAAGGCCAGGACGGCCATCGAACAAACCCCGGCACCGAACAGCCGGTGCCGTCGGATGTCCAGGCCGCGGTGCTTGGTTCGGACGAGGAGCTCCTCGCGCGGAGTAGGGGTATAGGCCCGCTCAGTCGGTTCAGACGTGGGTCTCATGGACGCTTACCTCCTCGGTGTCAACGTCAATGTTGGCGCGAAGCGATGCACCTGCGCTTTGCAGATGAGCCTTGACCGTTCTTGCGGACACGCCGAGTGCCAGAGCGACGTCCGGTTCAGGGAGCTCGCAGATGTACCTCAGGACAATCGTTCTCCGCTCGCGTCTTGGCAGTCGGTGTAGGAAGGCGACGAGCTCGCGCTGCCGGATGGCGCCGGCGGATTCGTTCCCGCCCGGGCCGGATGCCGGTACCGACGGGTGACGCCGGACGCGCCGGAGCGCCTGCTTGCTGGCGACATTCAACACCCACGCATCGCGCCATGGCAGGGGCGAGAGGCGTGCCCAGCGCGCATGGGCCCGGGCAAGGGCCTCGACCGCGACCTCCTCGGCTGTCCACGGGTCTCCGGTGAGGCGGTGAGCGGCGCGGAGCGTTCGCGGGAGGACATCGGCAAAGAAATCATCGAACCCTTCGACGTCCTTTGGCATGGCACCAGGCGGACTGTCAGAAGTGTCGTTGCGTGTCGGGAGGGGCGCCACCTTGTAAATCTCGGGACTTGGCCCCTGGCAGAGCGCAGGCGACGTGCTCGCCGACCCTGACCACGGGGGAATCCGTGCCGGGTCCACCACGCTGACCGGTCGAGCGGTGCTAGCCATGGGGGCTTTCTCAGCTGAAACCGAGTTCGCGTTCGACGAACTGCACAAGGCCGTATCCGGAAAGCTCCGGCTCCGCCACCTGCCCGAAACGCAGGACCTGGACTTCCTCACATCCGCCGACGTCGGCCACGACAACCGCAAAGGGAGTGGCTTGGGCGTCTTTGCGGAAGCTGACCGTGAGGTTCTGGCCGAAGTCGACCGGGCAGAACCTCACGCCGGGAGGCACGACGTTCAGCTGGTTCACGAAATCCCGGATGGCTTCGATCTTTTTCGGGTTGGTGGTCGTTACCGGGGAGTGGCCGGGCTCGCCGGGGTTCAGACCTGTCGACAACACCGCCGTGAGGACCTTCGCCCCTGTCGGGACGATGTCGCCGGCGGGCTTTGCCGGCAGCCAGGTCACCTGGGCGTCGACGCGGATCCCGCTTCGATGGTCTGGGAGGGCCGCGATCGAGACGACCAACACCCGGGAATCCAAGAGCGCTTTGACAGGGAACCAGCTGTACGAGACGAACCATTCATCGGTGTTCCCATAGGTGCTTGCGGTGCCGTAGCTGTTGTAGCCACCGCGAATCGTGGACCCGCTCGGCGGGTGGCTCCGTTCGTAGCGGTAAAGCGTCCACGCGTTCTGCGGAGCCACGAAGAAGCTGTGCAGGTCGACAAGGTTCGGATCGCCGATGCTCTGGCCCGCCGTGCGCAACAGGTGGGAGTCGCCACTCGGCTCGGCGGTCAGTGGCGCGGATCCGGTGGGGAGCCGGACCAAGGTGAGCAGGTAAGCCGCGTCTCGCAGCGCGAGGTCGCGTCGGGACGGCGAGGCGAGACCGGCGCGCGTCACCAAGGGCGTCCGCGGCGACGTCGACACGGGTCTGGCCTGCGCCTGCGCCCGGCTGCTTGCCGCGAGCGTGCCTGCCAGGACAAGGCTCGTGACAAGAACGGCCCGCAGGGCTCGCGGCGGGCGCACCGCAACGGAGTCCGAGACCCGGAGCGTGTGACCGCTCCCCGCCGTTGGTAGTCGGGTCGGAGCAGGTCCCGTTCCGGCGGGGGCCAGCTTCGCGAGTCTGTCGGTCACGAAAGCAAGAAGCGTCCCGGCAGTCGTTTCGCGTATTCTCATCGAACGAATCGCGATTGCGAAAGAGCACGGGAGCATCGTCCCGGTTTGCGCGGCGGTCCTGAGGTGATCGGCAGTCGTCCCATGCCGTCGGTCTCAGGCCGTGCCACGTTGTCCTTCTACGACATCTGGGCGGCTGCCTAGCCTTTCCCATCGTGAGGAAACGACTGGTTTCTGTGACGGCTCGTCTCGCTCACGTCCCCGCGCGAGGCCTGCTCCCCAATTGAGTTGGCAGCTCCCTTGTTGCGACAAGGCATTCTCACCTCGGGCTTGTCGGTGTCAGCCGTCTTGCCACGCGTGACTCGGGTTGGCGTCACGCGCGAGGCCTTCAGTTTCGCATGAGGGCTCGAGCCTGACCGTTGTCGTTCGGCTCTCATAGGGGTTTCAGGTTCGCGACCGATTCCGGGCCGACACGGCTGTTCGCCTGAGTGGACAAGAACGATGGGGAGTGAGCTCCGGCAGTCGATCGCCACGGCCTGGAGGAGGCCAGGCGCGCCTCAAGCGCGGTTCGAGAGAAGCTCCCTGGCTGCGGAGGCGAGCGTCGATTCGAGCCGGCCGAGCAGGTCATCAGCAGTCTGCGGGTCGATCACGAGAGGAGGGGCGATCAGGAGCCAGTCGCCGAAGCACCCGCTGTTCTGTCGGCGCGAGTAGAGGAGGAGCCCGTGGTCGAGGCCGTGACGAAGAACAACGGCGCCTGGATCCACCTCGGCGGGAAACCGCGCAAGGTCGTCCTTGTCGGCGACGAGCTCGATCGCGAGCAGCAGTCCCCGGCCGCGGACATCGCCTATTAGGGGAGAACTCTGCGCCAGCGTTTCGAGTCCAGCTCGTAGCCTCGCGCCGGCTCGCTCAGCGTTGCCCATCAGATCGCGCGCGACGATCTCGTCGAGCACGGCCGCGCCGGCAGCACAGGCGATCGGGTTGGCGTCGTAGGAGTGGGAGACGACGAATCCGGTGGTGGCCGCCACCTCTTCGACAAGATGCGCCGGCATGAGGGCGGCGCCGAGGGGCGCGTAGCCCGCCGCCAGGCCCTTCGCGAGCACCGCAACGTCGGGTAGCGCCTCGGGGGCAAGCTGGGCGGCCAGAAACCGGCCCGTCCGGAAGGCGCAAACGCTTTCGTCGAACACGAGCCGGATGCCGTATCGATCGCAGATGGAGCGGGCGCCGCTGGCGAACGACGGGTGGGGCACGTTCACGCCGGAGGCCTGGCCACCAATCGGTTCCATGACGAACGCCAGAACGCGCTCGGGTCCCATCCGCTCGATTGTCTCTTCGAGCGCTGCCAGGCTCGCGGTGGCGGACGACTCCGGGCTCGAAGCTCTGAACGTGAGCGGCGCCGGGATCTTCTCCGAGTACACAGTCATGGAACCCCACATTGACGGCGCTCGGAAGTCGCCGTTGAGGCCGAGCGTCTGGAGCGTCGCGCCGTGGTAGCCGGGCATCAGCGAGATCACCCCTTGGCGCCGCTCGTGTCCGGTCGCGACGGCATGGGCTCGCAAGAACTTGAGTGCCATCTCGACGGCCTCGGAGCCGCTGGACGTGAGGTGAACCCGCTCGAAGCCGGCGCCGGCGAGGGCGGACACCCGTTCGGTGAGAGCGGCGTTGGCGGCGTGCCTTGTGGTCCGCGAATACGTGTAGGTCAGTTTCCGCCCCTGTTGCACCATGGCCTGGAGCACGCGTTCGTTTCCTTGCCCAAGGGCCGCGAGAAAAGGGCCCGAACAGACATCGAGAAGGCGCCTGCCGCGATCATCGATCAGGTAGACGCCTTCTCCCGCGACAATCGTCGGCATCGTGCGTGCCGTCCCACGGTCGAAGAACACGTCCTGGGTCCCGCCTGCCTCCGGATACTGCCAGTCACCCATTGGACGACTCCTGACTGTTGGCATCGACGCCTCGATGCGTCGACCACAGGCAAGCTAGTTCTACGGGGTCACGGTGCACTGGCCCCGGTCGCGGATCGCCCGTCGTCTCAAGATCCAAAGGTGCGCCCGACGCGCATTTGCTCCCGTACGCGAACCGACTCCGTCAGGGCTTCATGGGGCATGCAAGCAACGAGGTGGAGCTTCTCTTCTGCCGCGGTCCTCGCGATCACGCTCGCCGCGTGCACCGGCTCTCGGCTCGCCGTCCCCCCGGGGCCGCTATCGGCGTTCGCTTTTTCAGCCGTGGCGACGGCATGGGTTCCGGTCGCCTACGGCGATGCCCAGGTGTCGGTGCCGAGCTCGTTTTCTGTCGTGTACCCGGGCGTGAACCGCGTCTGTGCGCCGGTGACTCCGCCCGGGGCGCTCTATGTCGCGCCGACAGCCACCATCCAGGAAAGTCCCGGTTGTCCGACCGAGGTCCACGGCACGCGGGTGAGCGTCGTCCCAACGCGACGGGTTCCGCCCAGGTATGCAAACGGGAAACCCATCCTCGTCAACGGCGTGACGGTCTACCTCGGTCCAAGAAACCAGCGCGAATCGAGCTACGCCTACTATGCGCCCTCCCTCGGCGTCGAGGTCACCGCTCGTGGTCCCCTGGCCCACCGGGTACTCGGCACCTTGTCGCGGTCGCCTCGTGCCAGGGCACTCGCGCCCGGCATCGCGCCTGCTGTCCCGGCATCATGGCAGTCGGCGTCCTTCGCGGGACTCCGCTTGTCATTTCCGGCCGGCTGGCCTGTCGAGCGAGCAGATACGTGGAACCTTTGTGGGCCGGTTCAAATTGCGATCGGGCAAGGTGTGACCCTCGACACAGATAAGAAGTTCTTGGCTTTGCCCTGCCCGGCCCCGGTCGCGTCCCCGGTCACGCCGTCAAACGGGGTGCGGGTTGACAGCGGAGGACAAAGTCCAACAGGGTCCTTTTCGCCGGGAGGCGGTTGCCTGCAAAGCGGTGGCGTTACGGCGTGTCCGAGCAGCACACCCGACTACAGCGTCCTGTTGCTAAGTGTCAGGGTGCCGGGCCGTGACGAGCCGGTCCTTTTGTCAATCGGGTTAGCCGGCAACGGCATGGTGGCGAGGACCATCCTGTATTCACTACAGGAGGCATGACGTCGAGGCCGACGTCGGTTCGCAGTCTTGGTCAGCGTCGCCCCCCGCTTTCAATCGAGCCCTTGTGACCGGAGAGGTACTTGCGCCCGGTACCAAGCTCTGAGATCGAGGACACACCCGGAGCAAGCGACGGACCTCCACCGATCCCCGTAGAGCTGTCGTGGTTCGACGATTAGAAGACGCCGCCGCCGGTCTCACGCAGTCCGCAGGTTCGACTGCGCCGCGTCGTCCGTCAAGGCGCGACGGAGGCACGTCACGACCACGCGTCCGAGGCCAAGGGCAAGGACGAGGGAGACTTTCGGGTGTCTCCGCCCGGACCGCCGCCTACCAGAAGGCTACGGCCGGTCGGCGCCCCAGCCTTGCTCGCTCACCTCTGGCCGGTATCGGCGGATCGCATGTCAGGACATGCAGTTACCACTGCACCGCCGGTGTGGCGGACCCGACCGCGCCGACGCCGGCGGGCCTGGCAAGGTCGTATGGCCCTATCCGTTACGACAGTGGCGGGGGCAAGATGGCGTAATGGCCGGTAGAAAGCGTCGTGTAGTCATCGCGGGAGCCGGAGGGCGCGACTTCCACAACTTCAACACCGTGTTCCGTCACGATGACTCGACCAAGGTGGTGGCCTTCACGGCTGCCCAGATCCCGGGTATCGAGGACCGCTCCTACCCGGCCTCACTCGCCGGGCCGTTGTACCCGGAAGGAATCCCCATCGTGGCGGAGGAGGAGCTCCACGACCTGATCTCCCGGGAGGGCATCGACGAGGTCGTCCTCGCCTACTCGGACCTGTCTCATGTCGAAGTGATGCACAAGGCATCGGCCATTCTGGCGGCCGGCGCTGATTTCCGCCTCTTGGGGCCGCGCGCGACGATGCTGCGAAGCGTCAAGCCCGTCGTCGCGATCTGCGCCGTGCGGACGGGGAGTGGCAAGAGCCAGACCACGCGCCGGGTAGGTCGGATCCTGCTCGAGGCAGGGCTCCGGGTCGCCCTCGTGCGCCACCCGATGCCGTATGGCGACCTCGAGGCCATGCGGGTGCAGCGCTTCGCGTCGGTAGCCGAGATCGACGCCTCCCATCCCAGCCTGGAGGAACGGGAGGAGTACGAGGAGCCCGTGCGTATGGGCATGGTGATGTATGCCGGGGTCGACTACGAGCAGATCCTTCGCCGGGCTGAGCAGGAGTGCGACGTCGTCGTCTGGGACGGCGGCAACAACGACTTTCCCTTCTTCGTCCCCGACCTGCAGATCACCGTCGTGGACCCGCTGCGCCCCGGCCACGAGCTCGCCTATTACCCCGGTGAGACATGCCTGCTCAGGGCAGATGTCGTGGTCGTCAACAAGATCGATTCGGCTGCTCCCGCCGACCTCGCCCAGGTGCTGGCCAACGTGCGGGCCGCCAACCCGCGGGCCCGTGTCGTCGAGGCAGCCTCGCCGGTCACCTTGGGAGAAGGCCCGTCGCTTTCGGGCAAACGGGTCCTTGTCATCGAGGACGGGCCCACCATCACCCACGGCGGCATGCCTTTTGGCGCCGGCACCGTCGCCGCGCGGCACGAGGGCGCCGCGGAGATCATCGACCCGCGTCCTTATGCAGTCGGCTCGATCGCCGGCACCTACGCCCGCTACCCGGGCATCGGTGCCGTGCTGCCGGCCATGGGCTATGGGGACGAGCAACTGGCCGAGCTCGGCGCCACGGTTCGCCGGGCGGCCTGCGACGTCGTGGTCATCGGCACGCCGATGGATCTGGCGCGCCTCGTGGACCTCGGTCACCCCTCGAGGCGGGTCTCCTACCAGCTGAGTGAGATCGGCTCGCCGACGCTGAAGGACCTGCTCGAACCGTTCGCGCAAAGCCGGGCACCGGCCTAGCGCGCGGGTGAAGGACCTGTCGCAAGCCTCGTGCTCGGCTCGGACGGCCAGGCCGCGTCAGCGTGGCCGGATGGGCTCAGTCATCGCCTCGGCAAGAGTCAGTCGTGAGCCGTGATAGCCCGTGTATGTCCGACGCGGCGGCTGCAGCAACGGTAAGTCCTGCAGGCGAGATCGTGCTTCCCGACCGTTTCCTGCCGACTGCTGCGGAGTTCGGATTGATCTCCGAGATCGACCGGTGGGTTGTGAACGAGACAGCCCGCCTGGCAGCCCAGGGCCACCCCGTGGAATGCAACCTCTCGCCCAAGTCCGTAGTGGACCCGAACATGCTCACGATCGTGCAACGCCTTCGAAGTCCACGGGGTACCACCCGAGTTGGTGGTGTGCATCACCGAGATGGCCCTCCGGCGAGACACCGCTGCCACGAAGGCGTTCGTCAATAACCTCAACGACATCGGCAGCAAGGTCGCCTTTACGACTTCGGCTCGCGGTTAGGGCAGCTTCGCGTATCTGAAGCGGCTACCAGTCTCCTATCTCCAGATCGACCGGGAGTTCATTCGTGATCTGCCGGAGGAGGCCTCCAGCCGCCACGTCGTGTCGGCGGTGGTAAACCTCGCAAAGGCCTTCTTGATGCAGACTGTGGCAGAAGGTGCGGAGGACGATGCCACGGTCGAGCTCCTCACCGAGCGCGGCATCGATCGCGCGCAGGGCTGTGTGATCGCGCATCCGGGCCCGTCTCAGAAGTGCTGGCTCGCGCGGGCCTGTGAACCGGAGAACCCCGCCGCGAGGAGCAGTCTCGCGACCCCGAGGGGCTGAGCGACCGGTCTCGAACATGCATTTGAACGCCGTACGCGCGCTCGACGGGAACCGCAGACCGGCTCCTCACGAGGCGGCGAGACGTTGGTTCCGCGACTGACCTCTGCCTGAAACGGCGGTTCGGGCACCTCGACGAACCAATTCGCTCCATCTGGCGTCAGCGACCCGACACAACTGCTGGAGCTGGTGACGCTCCCGGCTCCTAAAGGGCGGACCGTCACGCCCTGCCACGACCACGAGACCAGACAGGTCGAGTGGCGACCAGGCCACGTCCCGGGGGCCGACGAGGCCTGCACCGCCGCCTGTGGAAAGCGACAAGCCTGCGCGAGCCCCAGCCGCAAAAGCCCCCAGCCAGGCGGCACTGGGCGGGTCTCCGGCATTGGCCAGCACGATCGCCCGGCCATCGCTCGTGTCCAATACCGTGCACCAGTCACAGGCGAAAGCGGTGCAGATGCCCTGAGCCAGCAGGTCCAAGAGCTCCGCCGGGCCGGCCGCCCTGGCGAGAAGCACTGCTGTGTCGAGCGGGTCACGACCCGCATAGGGCGCTTCCGAGACGCGATGGCGCAGGTCCTCCACCTCGACGCCCGGGACCTCGCACAAGGCATTGGCGAGAACCTCGGGGCTGTAGCCGTCGGGAATCTCGACCGTGAGCTCGTCCACGGCTCGGGCGCCATCTCTTTCGAGGATGTCGATGCCGACCAAGTCCCCGCCGAGTTCACCGATCTTGGTGGCGATTTGGCCGAGCGATCCTGGTCGGTCCGCGAGCCACAGCCGGACGACCACGTAGCGAAACATGGTGTCACGGTACGCATGAAGTGTGAACGCAGGATTTCGGCAGTGCGAACACCTGAAGAACCCGGCTCTCTTCCCGGGACCCGACGAGAGTGGCGACGTCGGGCCCCCGATGGGCGCCCGTCGACGCCTGTTCGTCACGCGGCGTAAGTTTCTTGTCATCGATAAAGAACCTGGCCTGCAGCCCGAGCAGTTCCTGACGGCCCTGGTCGCCTCGGCGGACGACGCCATAATCGGAGAGACGCTGGACGGGACGGTG
>Ga0181530_10004015_pt1 | contig 15917 bp, 20 predicted proteins | sample PEATcosm2014_Bin_42_FD_119769 | JGI IMG/M metagenome (GOLD analysis project Ga0181530, IMG submission 119769) | Peatland microbial communities from MTU Mesocosm Facility, Houghton, MI, USA - PEATcosm2014_Bin10_60_metaG | ecosystem: Environmental > Terrestrial > Soil > Wetlands > Peat | place... | reverse complement strand
GCGGAATCCACCGAGCCACCCTTGCTGCGAATCTTGTTTTTGTGCGCATCGCCCGGAACCTGCTTGAACTGCACGATCACGCTCACCGACTCGCTGCTGTCGTCTGCGTTCAGGTCGGGGGCCACCTTGTGGTCCTCCCCCCAGACCCATGACGACAGTAACGTGACCAGTAGAACCAACGCGGACCGCTTCACCTTGCCCATTGGCACGGGACGCCTCACCTTCATGGACTGCGCCTGTTTGTATGCAAGGCCGCAGCCACTCTCCCGGAGGCGTAAGTGCTTGCATTTGTGGAGCAGGAAGGAATCAGGGGACCCTAACAAGGGGACATGCTGTCCCTCATACCACTGGCACCCTGGGTCATTCTGTCGCAATCGTCTATCCGCAACCGGTGACTCGAACGCGGTGCAAATCGGCGTGACTCGATGCTTTATGCGACGCAGCACTCAGCGCACTCGCTCCGAATCAACGCCCGCACTTTCTCGTGAATCTCATCAAGCGGAACGGTAATTGTTGTGAAATCGCGTTATCGCAAGTTACGCGCCCTGCACCAGCAGCAGTGCAAATCGCAAACGAGTGATAACCCCTGTTTTCAACAACTACTGGGAACATGTGTAGTTACAGACGTATGTCTCCGCCGACTGCTGCCACGGCAGCATACGCGCGGTTGGCACCGGAGCCGGGCCGCACCTGGTGCTCCGTACTGCTCCGCGAACCGGTATTACTTAGCTGCGACGGCTGCCTTCTTGTGCGGCATGAACGTGTGTGGTGGATGACAGGTCACACACGTCTTGCCTTTCATGAATGGATCAGACTTCAGTTGTGCCACCTGCTCGGCGTGGCAGGTGTCGCATACGTCCAAGGCCGGCGTGGCAGCGACGCTCTGTGCTGTGATCTCGCCATGGCACACGGTGCATTCGACATCATTGGCGCCATGCGGGCTGCCTTTCCATTGGGCATACGTCATCTTGTGGCAGCTAGAACAGGTTTTCCCAGCTGGAATCGTCTGATGGTGCTCGTGCGTGGCATGAGCCTTCTGGGCAATGGCAGGTTGGACGGCGGCAGCCAAAACGAGAAGAACGAGCAGGACAGAGCTGAACAAAAATGCGCGGAGAGTGTTCATGGGCAGAATCTCCCGAGTAGGACGTTGCAGTATCGGACCGGTGGTGGCCGCCGTGCGGTGATGCAGATCACAGCTCACTGTAATGCGATCTACCGCACGCGCCGTGATCCGGCTCACTGCCCTGTTGTCTTTATTTGTTCGCGTTCGCTGGGTCCACACCGGCTGATTCCGGGGGGAGGATCCGCCCGGATAGTTGGCGATAAATCGCGTTTTCACAAGTAATCGCTAATGGCGGTCAAGTGTCCGGCCTCCCACGATTACTTGCGAGAACCCGAAGACCGTTTTTGTGCACTGCTCTGGAGTTCGGTCGGCACGGGCGAGTCGCGCACTGATGAGAGGTCCGAGCGAAATCAATGAAGGATCTTGATCTCGGATTTGAATTCGTGATAGTTGCGGAAGTCAATAATGTTGTGGCTGCAGGCGCTGGTACCCCGTTCACAACCCAAGCTCTCGGCATGGACCGGAAGCAGAAACGATGTCCCGCCAATCATGACGTACGAATAATCAACCGCGGATTCGACCGTATCCATCGGGAAATCTGACGGTATGTTGCGGGCCTGCATCTCGATTCGCAGGACGCGTGCGGTTTTTGGATCCACCCATACGGAGCCTACGTAAGCCGCAGCCAGAGTCTGAGAGCCGGAGTGCAGCATCCAGTGTGAATTTTCCCTCCGCACTTGAAAGTCGTAAACCTGGGCACTGAAACCCGAAATGGGAGACGCACCGCCGGACCGGAACTGCGCGTCCGTACCGGGGTGAAAAAGTTGCAGCAGTGTGGACGCAAATTCTCCGGTGGACCAGGACCCACCGATTTCCTGCAGGGGCTTGTCCGTGGGGCGGTTATTGATCTTCACGTTACGATAACTTTCCTGCGCGTCTTCGTAAATGATTTCAGCCGAAACCACGTCCCGGGGCATTTCCTCCTTGCGGCCTCGCTGGGTAAACCGCGACATGAACTCCTCGCAAATAAAGTTGGGAAGCTTCTCTGAAAACTCGAACGCCGCCTCTCTGGCCCTTTCGATCAAGGATTCGGGGGGACTCAGCGAACGCGTGGGTACGGTGTCCGCAGGGGGCGGCGGGTCAGGACATGGAGGCAGAGCCGGCTGTATGCCTCGTTTCAAAATGGGATGAACGTCGGAGCAAGGAGGCGTACTCTGTGCCTGCGATTGCGTTGGGGGCGGCGGAGTGGGGCCGCTATCACTGGCTGAGGCTGACGAGTCAGCGCCGGGTGATGAGCTGCCGCCCGGAACGGGCATGGCAATGGAGAACGTCCCGATCGGGTTCGTGGGGTCCCAACGAAACTTGCCATCGATAAACCAGAAATAGCCGAGCGGAGTAATCAAGGCATCGGGCGCGCTCGCCGGTTGGCCGCCCGCGCCCGGCCGCGGCTTCGAGCCCCCAAAGAAAACGTCGACAGGCTGCTGAAACAGTTGCAGGGCGCGCCGTTCGGCATCGGATTGCGGCGCTCCGTTGATTTTTCGCGTGACGATTTCCAGATTCTGTTGCGCGAGCCGAATGAATAGTCCCTGGAGCTGCACGTCCAGGAAATCCAGAGCATCTCCATAACTCTTCGACCAAAAGTCGCCCATTTCCTTGCCGAACTTCTTGGGGAACCATTCCGCGTAATCGGGTATTTCCATGTCCTCGACGAATGCCGCCAGCTTCGGTTTGCCTGCAGGCTTCGCCGTCGCGAGCACATCTTGCAGGAACAGTTTCAGGCCGTCCGCCGAATCGGGGTACTTCGGAGGTCGCGCCGCCGTCTTACGCTCAGTGGCCTTGGCGGTTGTCTGCGCATGGACGGGCGCCGAGAGAAGTATCAAAAGAGGCAGAACCAGGGGGCGGAGTCCCCACAAGAAAGACACCACGCCGAGGATTCCGCAGAGAATCCTGAGATACATCTTCTGCTGAGGGCCACCTATCATGTGCGTTTTTGGCTCGAAGGGGGCAAGGTCTTTTAGTCTGATTTCAATCAGACAGTCTAGCACCCAGTTCCCACTCCGTGTGGCGCGTGGCCCCTCCTCGGGGCGCTGATGGATAGCGGTACTCGCACCGGCTTCGACGCTTTGGCTCGCTTTACCCCCGGCTTCATCTTTCCCTGCGCCCAGCGCTGCTTCATCAGCCGTGACATCTTCCTCCGCGCAGCGGCGCTCATCCTCCGCATCGAGGTGGACGGCCTACCATCTGGCGTCCGGTCGAGTTTACGGCTTGAAGTGCCGAAATAGCTCGGTCGATGCGGTCGCGCTCCGCCCTAAGTTCACCAAGAATGCGATTGGTCTGCATGCTGCCTTCCTTCGCGTCCGGCATAGTAACAGCGGCCTCGCAAAACGGGCAAACTGATTACGTCGTGCACTCAATGTCGGTGAGTGTGCGTAGCGGAAACCAGACATCAGGGGAAGGCCATGATTGCTATCTCGCGGGACGGAGATGTTGCAACCCTTCTTAAGCCCGTCTTCCGAAACTCTGTACGGCGCAAAACTCTTACGCGCCGCCGCCGATCTCGATGACGGCGCCGGACAGGTATGCGGAGTGCAGCGAGCACAGCATGGCAACGACCTCTGCCACATCTTCCGGCTTTCCAACGGAGCGGTTTGGGTATTTTTGAAGGACGGCAGCTGACATATCGGTTGCGATGAAGCCGGGAGCCACCAGATTTACGGAGACGCCCGAGCCCGCTAGCTCGCGCGCCACCTTTTTGGTAAAGCCAATCAGAGCGGCTTTGGACGCAGCATAGTCTGCGGCCACCACTCCACCCGTCACCCCGGCGATGGAGCCGACATTCACAATCCGCCCGAACCGGCGGCTTCGCATGGCGGGCAGCACTGCTTGGGTTAGCAGGTACACGCTGGTCAGATTCACCGCCAGCGTGCGCATCCACTGATCCAGTTCGATTTGTTCCAGAGGCGTTTCGCGGGCAATGCCGGCGTTGTTGACCAGAATTTCAACCTCGCCCCACTGCCGGCGGATTTCCTGGATGAGGGAATCGCATTCGGCGGGGAGGGATACATCCGCCTTCACCTTGAGGCCGTGGCCGCCCGATGCCGCGATCTCGCTGACGACGGAGCCTGCCTCGGCCTCGGACCGAACATAATTGACGGCGACTTTCGCTCCACGGCGTGCCAGTTCCAGAGCGATAGCGCGGCCGATGCCGCGGGTCCCCCCGGTGACGAGCGCCACCTTGCCGCCGAGTTCCTGGTTTGCAAACATAATTCAATCCTCATTTCCGGGACCTTCAATTATTACGCATTGACAGTCGCCCTTGTGCCGAAGGACAGTCCGATTCAAGCCGGGCTCGCCGCCTCGCCGGAATGGAAGCTGTCGTACCGAGACGCCGCTGCGGCCCGGCGTTCAAGCGGGATTTTGCCGTGGCCTGCCGGACGATGACACCGCTTGTCGGATTCACGACGAAGCGCTGGGGCTTGAAGCGCCGTGAATTACCGCATCCTTCCGTGGGACGGGTCGAATGAAGACGCAGTATCGACATCGACATGGATGTGCTGTTCCTGCATTCCCGGCGCGTAACAGTTTCCGTCCGCGTTGTACGTCTGCTGGCACGCCGATGTGTACTGAGGTCGTCGCGGTGATTGAGCAAATTGCCAAACATCCGCGAACTCCACGCCGCTTCCGCTGGGCGGTGGCGATGTCTTGGCAAAGGAACAACCACGAGATGGAGGACAGCCATCGTTGGCGACCCAATACGCAATGCTTCTTCGACTTGCATTGCCTCGAATATCTTCGGCAGTGACAATTACCGTCCCATCAGATTCCTTGAACGGCATGCCAGAGCAATACACGCCAGCGTGGAATCCAGCCGCGTTGATGCCATCAATCCAAGCGTAGACGTACGCTTTCTGTTCGGGTAGCAATCGTCCCCCCTCTTCTTGGTCGAGGAAGATCACCGTTCGTTGGGGGAAGCCCTGGCTTCGCGCTGCTTGTGCGGCCGACATTGCGTCCACTCTGCCGAATGCGGCAGCGTCACCCGGCTTCAGTTCCCTATATGTTTTGCCGTTGAAGATGACCACGAAACCCAACCCTGCGGAGTCGAGAAGCTGGCGCTTGCCCTTCCACGTATTGGTTTTCGCACCGGGCGGGTTGTTCAGCCAGTACGAAGTAAACGCGAACGTCTTTCGCAGGATGGCGAGGCTGGCATCGCCGGGATAGTCATTGCGATCAAAACCGAGATACGCGGGTTTAGCCAAAGGTTTATCTGCCACGTCCTGAGACACAGGACTCGACACCAGCACGGCAACCACACATACGACCAAAATGGGGATTTTCATTCGACCGTTTGTACGTCGCCAGCGGTCAGGGGGTCAAGCCGGGACCGGTTTCGTGCTGGCGAAGCATGGCCACTGTCTTCAATCCCTTTGGCGCGGCAACGCGGCTTTCACCAGTTCCACGGCGGCCTGCGGGTCGGCAACTTCGACGACCAGTTCGTTGTACCGCTCGTCTTTCAGTACGATGACGACCGTATTATCCGGATTGTGAACATCCCAGAAAACCCGCTTGCCGTGCTGGTAGAACGTGCCAGCGGTGAGCACTCCGGGAATGTTGGTGCCGGGCATCCTCAGCCCGTGCCACCAGCCTTGAGCCACGGCCGGGTCTGCCCTGATCTCCGCAATGTGCGCAAGCGGGATTTCGAGCGAACTCTTGAATGCCCACAGCTTGTCGGCCCCCCGGACGTGCAATACCAGATTGCCGCTCGAAACGGACAAGTCCACCATGTCATTGCTCCTGTGCCACTCTTATACGCCCGTAGGAGCGCTGCGTTCATACCGGTGCGGCGGTCGGGTGTGGCATAGCAGCAAAAGGAGAGCTTGCGATCCTCGGACGAGGGGGAACAGGTGGCAACCCTGCATGATTTCCGCAAGAAGGCACCCATCGTCTGGGGGCGAGAGGCAACGCATGGTGATCGCTCGGGCGTTGATTAAAGTCCGCCCGTCCTCCTAGCTGACGAGCCAACTGCAGCCGCGTCGCTTCCAGACGACGTGCTCCACCGCGAGACCGATCGCCAGGATCCTGCGGTCGGTGTTTTGCGTGCCTGCGATCATCATGCCGACTGGTGCGGTGCCGGGCTCCTGGCAGGGAACCGACAGGGCGCAGCCGTCGAACAGGTTGACGATTGCCGGGTTGCGCAGCATCCGCAGATTGAGGCGAGCATACGTTTCGTCGTCCTTGCTGGCTTCGGCGATCGTCGGTGCGGTGTCGGGGGTGGTCGGCATCAGCATCGCATCGTAGCCGCTTGCGGCGGCGTTGATTGTGCGGATGAACTGCTCGCGCAGTTTCATCAGTTCGATGTAGTTTGCGGCCGTAATCGTTTCGCCGGGACGGATGCGGACGATGACGCGCGGGTCGTATTTATCCGCCCCGTCTTTCATCCACTGTCGGTGCCACCAATAGGCTTCGGCACTGGTCAACGCACCGCGCGGGTTGACGGCCGCGGCTTGGGCAAATTCAGCCATCGGCAGCTCGACGACCGTCGCGCCGGCGGCCGACAAGCGGCCGAGCGCCGCCGTGAAGGCGTCGGCCACCGCCGGCGACAGATCGTTCTGGAACACCGTCTTGGGCACAGCGAAACGCAGGCCGCGCAGATGGGCAGGCGCTGGAACGCTCCTGGCTTCAGCGGCCAGGACTTGATCGAGCAATGCGCAGTCGGCGACGGTTTTTGCGATCGGCCCCGCCGAATCGAGTGTGAACGACAGCGGCAGCACGCCGTCGAGTGGCACGCGCCTAGCAGTGGGCTTGAAACCGACCAGGCCGTTCAGCGCGGACGGAATGCGGATCGATCCGCCGGTATCGGTGCCGATCGCGCCGGCCGCCATGCCGTCGGTGACCGAGACTGCTGCACCTGACGACGAGCCGCCGGGGATGCGACCTGTGGCGCGATCAAAGGCATTTTTCGGTGTGCCGTAGTGGGGGTTGATGCCGAGGCCCGAGTAGGCGAACTCGACACAGTTAGTGCGGCCGATGATGACCGCGCCGGCTTTTTTCAATCGTTCGACGACGATCGAATCGCGTGTCGCCGCCGGCGTGCCGACCAGCACTTTCGACCCACCAAGCGTGGTGACGCCGGCTTCGTCGAACAGGTCCTTAATCGAAATCGGGATTCCGGCGAGCGCGGGCAGCATCGCGCCGCCGCGCCGCCGCGCGTCCACCCGGTCGGCGGCGGCGAGCGCTTCGCTCTCATGTACGCTGAGGAAGGTGCGCAAGCCTTCTCCCTGCGGGTCTTTGATTGCCGCGAGCGCCTGTTCGACGAGCTGACGGCTGGTGATTTTCCGGCTGGCGAGAAGATGCGAAAGTTCGACAATGCTCATCGTGGCGAGTTCGCGTCCCGATCCGCTTTGCGCGAGAGCAGGATCGATACGCCAAAGCGTCGCGCTGGCGAGCGCAAATGCGCCCAGGCGGGCGGAGTGCTGCAAGAAGTCTCGACGACCCTGATCCATAGTTTCCCTCCGCCTTGTAAAAATACTCGACCAGTGAGGGAGGTGCACCAGACGGTATGCTGAAATCGGAAATCAGACCGCGAACGGACTACGCCCTGCGGGAAAAGCGTATACCGGGTGCTCCTCTTCAGTGCGTGCGAATTGTCGCACACCTTCGGAGAAACAAGGCTATTCTCCGCGTATCGGCTCACCGGTACATCGAGGGCGCTGCGGTCACGGTGAGCACCGCCCTGAGGACGATCCATGACTTCGGCGGGTTCCCCGGGAACTGTACCAAGTGCAATATCCCGCGCCCGGCGATCCCGAGCTTGCCCTTCGCGTCCAGAGGCTCATTGCGCCAATCCCAGTTCGGCTGGACGGCCGCTGGGGCCTCGACCACGGCACGTGGGCGGTTTTGTGCCACGTGTACCCTCAAGCGGGCATTCCGGTCGTGCGGCTTAGCATCGACGAGACCCAGCCTGCGTCGTTCCACTACGAGATCGGCAGGCGCATAGCGCCCCTCCGCGCGAGGAGGGAGTCCACATCGTTGGGAGCGGCAACCTCGTGCACAACCTTCATGCATGCGCATGGGGCAGGCACACAGCCGAGCCGTATGACTGGGCTGTGGCGTTCGAGAAACGGGTGCGTGAGCTATTGCTCGCGGAGGAAACCAACTCGCTCATCGACTACGAGAACAGGCTCGGTACAGAGGCCGTGCTGGCCGTCCCCACGCCAGACCATTACCTGCCGCTGCTGTACGTGATCGGGGCGCGTCAGAGCCGAGAGCCGGTCACGTTCCCGGTCGAGGGCGTGGACGGCGGCTCAATTTCCATGCTGGCGGTTCAAGTGGGCTGACCATTTAACGCCCTCGTCCTGAGCCATAATGTTCCCCACCATGAGCATCAGAAACCTATTTCCTCCCACTACGCCCAAGCCGCCTTGTGGCTTCTGCCATGGAAATGGCTGGGTAGATTCCGCGTTCTTAAAGGGCTACGAGCCGCCGGAAGGGACAGTGTTTGTCCAGAGGTGCGGCGAATGTGAACGATATGCCAATGACATCAAGGCTGCTGAGGCTAGGGAAGCTCAAGGGCACGGGGAATACATCGGCGTTCTGTGCGGGATCCGCTAGAGTCGCAATTTCAGGGGGCTCAGCATCGCGGAGGCGGTGGCTGCGAGGGAGACAGGCTGCTGGAAGACAGCTCAGTGCGAGACCTTCCGCTCCGCAGCCACTGGCCGTGCACTTCGGGGTGGTCGGCGCAAGCCGTGACGAAAAGCGCGAACATCCACGTCTAAATCAGTGAGAAGTCTGCGTAGCGAGTTCCGGTGCATCCCCAATTCACGGGCCGCTTTGATTTGGTTGCCATTCTGGTCTCTGAGGGCGGACACCAGAAACGCCTTCCTGAACTCCCGCACGGCTTCGGTGTAGAGAATCCCGCCCTTGTGCATCTGGTTTATCAGTGCGTCGAGTTCGCTTCTCACAATGCGCGATCCCTGAAGTGTGACGAAGGAATGATGGCGAGAACACTACGCTGGCCGGTAGGCGCGGTCAATTACCTAAATGCTGTGCAGCGGGAGCTTGGCGGTGTTTTCCACAATTGCACCAGAGCCGGGCATTGACAATAGTGTGCACCAACCTTAGTGTTACGCCAGTCGATGGCTGAAAGGATTGGCTTCCTAATCAGTGGCCAGTCTAAAGTAAGCTGGGTGATCAGCCCAACGGGGCAACCCGCTGGGGCAACCAGACCCGAAAAAACCGACAGCCTTCGCGAGAGGCCGTTGGGGTTTGGAACTGCGAAAGCAGTGATCGCATCAGGGGCTGTGACGGTGCATGTTTCCATGTCGTTGACTTCCTCGCAGGAGTTGGCGGCTAGAACATAACCAATGTCGCAGCCCTTTTAACTTTCCTGCCTACTCGTCTAATTGCACCGCTCACCTGCTCTCCGAAGGCAAATTCAATCTGGGTCATCGCGAATGTCGCGATGCTTGATGCTCACGATTTGGCGCACGATACAGAAACCGAATACAGCAAGCCCGATCAGGGCCCACCTGAGGCCGATTACCCCGCGTGCATAAGACAATCCTATGAGCGTCTCAATCCCAGCGCAAATGCAGAGTACGGTGATGTTCCAGCCTACGGCTCCCTTGATCCCTGCTTGTTGAAGCATTACGAGGATGTACCAGTCTTCACTTTGCAGCGCATTTAGAGCATCTTGCCACTGATGTGTCTGTCCCAGCTTAGCGTCGTGCTGGTACGCCCTGCGAAGCAAGCGGGCGATCCTGGCCTCATACGTATCGCTGTTGTACTCGCTGTCGAAATTCGCGACTGCCTCAATGTCTGCCGCCGATGCCACACCTTCCGAAAAGTCGAGCATTTGCTTCTCAAAATCGGAGAGCATGACGCCATCGCTATCTGCCTGTCTTAGCACCTTCGAGATCAGGAACTGTTTCGCGGACTCTGCGCGTTGAGATAATGGCGGCATCGCTGCGGATTTTACCCTGACCCTTCGGGGCTGCCGTGACCCGTCGTAGGCGTTACCCGGTTCGCACGCCGCAGGGCGTTGGTCAGGGCGCGGTGGAACTTCGTGTGGCCATTTCATCCGCAGGATTTCACAGCCCGCCGGAAACGCCGCATCCTAAGTTACGAAGGTTACATTGATTCGGCAGGATTTGGTTATATCGTTGGCTAACAAGGAATGTCATAGGAGTGTCGCATGCCAGCAAAGCCGGGTGACGGTGGACACGGTTCTGACGAATCCACGCCAGAAGTCCGGCGGGCGACCCGTTCTCAGCGCCACGTTGAAGAGGTGTTGGCACGCATCATCGCCAAGCGCCGAGGTTCGCAGAGGAATTCTCCGTTAACGGACCTTGATGGGGAGCAGGACCGGAGGCACTGGGAGTAGCCTCTGGTTTGCTGCAGCAACAGTTTCCTGTCATTGGTCCGCGATTGAGACCTACTCTTGGCAGGGGGCCAGCGCCCCCATCCACCGTCCGCCTTCGTTTCACCGCGTGGGTGGTGGATGTCCCCGACGAAGTGGACGATGAACTTCAGCGCCTCGATGCGGGCGTCGCGGGACGCACTCTTGTCGCCCAGCACCCGCTTGAAGTGCTCGATCCTGTCCACTACGCAGTTCTGGTCCACCTGTTCAGCGTCCCGTTCGGCACTGCGCTCGGCATCTACGGCCTTTGGGGCTATTGCAGCGGGAGACGGAGCCGCGGTTCAGGCGGGCAACAATGCAGTAGCGTGGAAAGAAGAATCAAAAAGCGGTCAAAGCTTCAACGGTTGACTCTCTTGGCGATCCCGTCCATGCCCTCCTTAATCCCACTGCTGCCCTGAGCTTTGCTCGGGTCGAATTTGCACCTTTGTTCAGCCCATTTGTGTAGGGGAACGGGATTTTTGTGCTGCTGGACTGACGTTGGTGACTTGCTGGGAGTGTGGGCAGTCATGGGGGAGTTCCTTTTTTACACAAAGCGGAAAATTTTGCGGCTGGTCGCCCGCTGCGAGTACCACATCGAGAACTTCCTCGGCATGGTCCAGCTCGCCTGCCTCCAACTCCTGCTGAGCGAGGGGCTCGCTGGTACGGATCGCAACTTCGATTCGGGACGCTTCAGATGAAAATCGTTTCACAATGTCGCAAGCAGGCGAAATGGGTCTACAATTGCCCCGTTTTCAAGGCGATCAAAGAAATTTCGGACGATTAGGCCCCACCACCGGCCAGCGATGGCCGTGCAAGAATCGCACCGCGTGACTCGAACGCGCTGTTCCTGAAAACTAACTGGGGGAAAAGCAATGCAAAACAATGATTGGAGCCGTCGGGAGTTCCTGGTATCTATCCCTTGTGTGGTCGCCGGCATGACTGCACTGGCGCATGGCGAGGCCGGCGCTACTGGGCAGGGAGTGGCGGTGAAATGGTCAGCGGGCACAGAGTTGCCTCGCTTGAAGGTACCGGCGAACGCAACCGACTGCCATCATCACATCTATGACACGCGTTTCCCGTACGATCCCAAGGCAATGTTGAAACCGGGCGATGCCACAGTAGCCGATTACCGGCTACTTCAGAAGCGCCTCGGCACGACCCGCAATATAATTGTGCAGCCTTCGACATACGCTGTGGACAACCGCTGCTTGGTCGATTCGCTTAAACAGTTCGGCAAATCAGCACGAGGCGTCGCGGTAGTAAACACCAGCGTAACCGACGCAGAACTGAAAGAATTGGACGCAGCCGGGGTCCGCGGTATCCGCTTCAATTTGGCGCAAGGAGGGGGCACAACATGGGAGATGATCGACCCGCTCGGGAAGCGCATCGCTCCGCTGGGATGGCACATTCAGATTCAAGCCGACGGGGCTGGAATTCTTGCCCATAAGGAAATATTGAACCGCGTCCCCTGCCAAATCGTCTTCGACCATCTTGGTCACATTCCAGAACCCGAAGGCGTCACGTCCCCGGTATTTGGCATGATCTCCGACATACTGCACAAAGGGAAGGGATGGGTAAAGCTTTCTGGTTTCTACTACGAGACCAAAGTCGGTCCACCCACCTATGCCGATAGCGTCGCCGTGGCAAGTGGGTATGTGAAGGAAGCGCCAGAACGCCTGGTTTGGGGGAGCGACTGGCCGCATCCCCTGCAGAAGGCAGACGAGAAGCCTGACGATGCACTGCTGCTGGATCTGCTCACTAAGGTGGTACCCAGTGAGACCACACTCAACCGCATTCTGGTTACCAACCCGTCCAAGCTCTACGGGTTTTAGGAGGCAAAAGCAAGTAGCGACTCCGCTCGCTGTCCGGCATCAACATCGATTGCGCCTACGCCACAGTGCACAAGGGAGCAAAGAAGGCGGTCGTGGTGCTAGGAACTTCCAAAGAGGGCGAGACGGGCGGAGCTTAGCGGCCAAGCCCCGGCCCTAGCACCTCACATGCGGGATAGGAATATAGTTTTGAGGACCTCCGAAGTGAAGGCAATCCGCATCAGCGCTTTTAGCAACAGTCTGGACAACCTGAAGGTGGAGGACATCCCGGACCCGCCAATCGTGCAGGGGGGGGCAAAGGTAAGAGTCCTGGCTGCGTCCGTCAACCCCAGCGACGTCAAGAACGTGCAGGGAAAGATGGAGGGCACTACTCTTCCACGCATACCTGGGCGGGATTTCGCCGGCATTGTGGTCGATGGCCCATCCAATTTGGTGGGTACAGAGGTGTGGGGCACTGGCGGAGACGTGGGATTCACTCGTGATGGCAGCCATGCCGAATTCCTCACGATCCCAGTGGAAGCCGCATCGCCCAAGCCACACAATCTCACGTTCGAGCAGGCTGCGTGTGTCGGCGTAAACTTCGCAACCGCATACCTGGGCCTCATCCGTTGTGCGAAGTTGCAAGTTGACGAAACCCTACTCGTGACGGGTGCACGAGGGGGCGTTGGCTCCGCCGTATTGCAACTCGGGCAGACGCTGAATGCAAGATTGATTGCGGTTGATCGCAAACCCTTCGAGCCTGAAGCCTTCGAGGGGGTGAAACTATTTGGCTATGTCGACACGAGCCAGGTCAAGCTTGGCGAAGCTGTTCGTCAGATTACGAATGAGACAGGTGTCGATGTGGTATTCGACTGCGTCGGTGGTGAACTTTTTGAGCCGGTACTATCGACGCTCAGACAACTGGGCCGACACATAGCGATCACGTCGGTAGGTATGCGACGAGTGAGTTTCGATCTGTTGGATTTTTATCACCGTCGATTGACTCTTTTTGGTGTGGATTCGCGTGCACTCACGGTTACGGATTGCGCGGGGCTACTCGACTCGGTGTCACCCTTGTTCAAGGCCGGGCGCCTCAGGCCGTCGAGGATCTCGAAACGGGGAACACTCAGAGATGCGTACGAGCTTTATTCTTTCGTAGCCAACGGCGGAGACGGTAAAGCGGTGTTTATAGCTCCGCGTGCGGATTGAGCTCTCCGAAGCGCGTCAACATCGCGGATTTCCGCCAGGGCCATCGGATGGCCAGCATTTGCGGCGAAGAAGGCGGTGGTCGTGCTTGCGCTCTCTGGGCCAACCCTATAAGAAAGCAACCGGGAGGCGCATGGCGGCGAAAGGTCCTCGCCTCGGAGCGGTTCACAGATCGGATGACTTACTGGCTGACGCAGCGTAGCGGCGCGTCGATGGCGGGGTCACTTCCTTGACCGTTGAGCGGCATAGAATCAGACCATGATTGAGAAGCGTTGCGAGGAGGGCGTCCTCATCGTCGGGAGCGGCAACCTCGTGCACAACGCCACGAACACGGTCGAGCCGTATGACTGGGCGATTGCGTTCGAGAAGCGGGTGCGGGAGACACTGCTCGCGGAGGCCATATCAAGTGACTACCGGCGGCGGCTGTTGCCGCTTAGGCTCGTGCGAAATCGACATATCCACGCTGGACATCCGTGCTGACCAACTTTACGCGCAGCTTGTCTCCCACATCCACCCCCTGTTGCCCGTGTGCTAGCAATCCCTCCACATGAGGCTGCAACACGCGTACGAACGTTCCGTGTGGAGTTACCCCCGTAGCGATCGCATCGAAGGTCTCGCCGATTCTGCTGGCCATCGCGACCGCAGCAATTCGCTTCGCCATTTCCCGCTCAACTTTCCGCGCCGCATCTTCCTTCAAGGTACAGTTGGTTGCAATGGCGGCAAGCTCATCGTCTGAGTAGGGAGCAGGTTGGCTGGCGAGCACGGCTTTGATCAGCCTCTGTGTAACCAGATCGGCGAAGCGCCGATTGGGAGCTGTGGAGTGCGTATAGTCCTGGACGGCGAGAGCAAAGTGTCCTGGCTCAGGGTCGCCGGGGCGTTCTAAAACATATTCGCCGGGCCCCATCAGCTTGATCACGGCCAGCGACAGATCGGCAAAGTGATCCGGATCGGCAGCTTTGCGCTTGATCAAGAACTCGTTCAGTGCCTTGGAATCCGGCTCGGCTGGCAGTTGTTCACCGCGTTGTGCCGCGAGCTCCACTATTCGGTTCCAACGCTCGGGAGTCTTCACCACGCGCCGGATGGAAGAAACCTTCCTATCCTGCAGCATGCGGGCGACCACGCCATTCGTCGCGATCATGAAATCTTCGATGAGTTCGGTGGCTCGGTTCTTCTGCTGTTTCACGACGTCGACAACTTGCTCGTTGAGCACTACCGGGCGGACCTCTGTGGTCTCGATGTTCAGCGCGCCGTGTCGATAGCGCTCATTCCTGAGTGCTTCCGCGACCTCATCCTGGAGGTGCATCTGTGACTGCATTTCCGCTGAGACCGCAACTTTATCCGGAGCGGTGCCCTTGCCTTCAAGCCAAGCGCCCACAGCATCGTAAGCGAGCTGAGCTTTGTTGCGGACGATCGCACGATACACATCGCCCGACTTGACGCCGCCGTCCGGGGCAACCACGAACTCGATGACAATGCTTAGCTTGTCTGCTCCCTCCAGCAGTGAGCTGGTGCCCGTCGAAAGCTGCTCGGGTATCATCGAGAAATTCCGCACGCCCGTATAGACCGTCGTAGTTTCTTTCGCGGCATGTTGATCAATAGGGGAGCCTTTCGGAGCGAACGTATCCACATCGGCAATTCCCACCAATACCTTGGCCTCGCCGGTTGGCAACCGCTCAGCCACTTCGATCTGGTCTAAATCGCGCGAGGTATCGTTGTCGATCGAAGACCAGAGCATATTGCGCAGATCGCGAATGTTTCCATTCGGCCCCACCTCCGGCGGGTGCGCCGCCAAATCGGAAAGCTGCTGTTGAACGGGCGGAGGAAAGTCCGGCTCGAAACCGTTCTCCAGCATGGCTTTCTTGGCTGCCGCCTGCAGATCAACGTGAGAAACATGAGTATCGCTCATGGTCGGTCGAGGAAAGCCTAACGCGGGCAGTGACTTACGAAGGAACCGGTAGTGTAACATGGTGGAACCGTTCCCCAAGAAACCCGAGGGAATGCACAGGGGACGTGCCAGCAGCTTCTCCTTGAAGCCAAGGGGGTGACTCCTCCACTGGAAAGAGCTCAACGGGCTGATTGTGCACGTCCGCTTCGGCTGCCTATGCTCTAGCGTGATTCTTTATTCCGACAGCGAGCAGAGCCCAGCGATTCCAAGTTTACCCTCAGGCGGACATTCCGGTCGTGCAGCTCAGCATCGACGAGACGCAGCCTGCGTCGTTCCACCACGAGATCGGCAAGCGCATAGCGCCTCTGCGCGAGGAGGGTGTTCTCATTGTCGGAAGTGGCAACCTCGTGACAACCTCCATGCCTACGCACGAAAAAGAAATGGGAATTCCGGCTTTGTAGTGGGTCGCGATCTCCTGATGCAACAATCGGGGAATGCAAGATCGTGAACTGTACCGACAGATTCTGGGGATTGAAGCGCCCTGGGTCGTGGAACGAGTGG
>Ga0181530_10004013_pt1 | contig 15919 bp, 26 predicted proteins | sample PEATcosm2014_Bin_42_FD_119769 | JGI IMG/M metagenome (GOLD analysis project Ga0181530, IMG submission 119769) | Peatland microbial communities from MTU Mesocosm Facility, Houghton, MI, USA - PEATcosm2014_Bin10_60_metaG | ecosystem: Environmental > Terrestrial > Soil > Wetlands > Peat | place... | reverse complement strand
ATGATAAACCAATCGCAGCGGCACTGGAGCTGAAACGATTTCATTTGGACCCTGAATGTGACCTCAGGGGCCCCAAGTTTCGCATCCAGGAGCGCACAGAGGGAGGGCTTTTCCCTGATGCTCTGCACCATCCTCCAGGCCAGCTTGGAGTCCTCCTCTGCCACCTGCTCCTTGCCCTTGTTGGCAGCCTCCCAATCCAGCCACCATTTCTCAGCTGCCACAAACTCAGGCTTGGGTGCCTTGGCTGCCAGCCACCGGGCCTGGGGCCTCTGCGGGGCATCAGTGGGAGGCTTCACAAACCTGGCCGAGCATGCCTCCTCCCCCTCCAAGGCCAGTGCATGGAAATACCTGCCAAAGGCCAGGGCTGCCGAGTCCCTGTCCTCTTTGAGGGTCTTGGCCACATGCTTTTTGTAAAACAGCAGCGGGTGCGGTGTGAGGTCATCCAGGTCATGGACCCCGAAAGCGGGGCTGGCCTGGTAAACCTCAAAGGGCTGACCGCAGATGAGCCCAACGGCATCAGGGCCAGCAGGGTCTTTATATGGCACTGTCGTTTCTTGGGTCATGGCTTCCCTTGGTTTTTAGACGTTCGATTTATCATCTCTGTTTCGATTTCGGACCTGTGGGCGGCGACGTAATCATCAATGTGGTTGTCATCCTTGGAGTGGCCCAAGGCATGGCACCATTCGGTGTATTGGTAATGACGAGGACCAAAATTCAAAACCCAACGCACGCAAAGCTGGTGGCCTGGGTCCTCGTCCCCGTTTTTCGTCATGGCAGTCCCTCCTCAGTCCTCAGCCTGGCAAGTTTCCTGGTCTCATTCGACACCAGCGCATCCTCCTGCAGCTCCAGAAGGGTGTGGAGCGCACCCCGCATCCTGGCCATTTGGCAGTCAGCCACCTCCTGCCTCATGGTGCCCTTTGCAATCCATGACCGATACACATTTTCCCTGACTGCCAGCTCCCTCTTGAGCTCGGCAATCTGAGTCTCCAGGGTGACGGTGACCTCTTTCATGGTGTGGTCCCCCCGTCAATGGCGTCCAGCTTGGCTGATCCTGTGACATTTTTCATGGGCTCCTCAGGGAGGTCCCTGGCCTCCTCCACAGTGAGCAGGCCCCTGAGCGCATCGGGGCAGGCATCACGGAAAGCAAATGTCCTGGCCCTCATGAGGAGCATCCTGCCTGGGTGGGTGATCCAGGGGGTTTCCCCTCCTGCAGCCCCCCGCTTGCCCCACAGGTGGGCTGCCCTGGCGTCAGCCACAGTGAATGACCGCACCACCGGGCTGGCCCTGCCCTTGCGTTTGACGGTCACCTTGAAACCCCAGGAATCTTTGCCCTGCTCGCCAATCTCCTCATCCTTGTAGTCCTCAATGAGGGGAGCGCAGAGCCCTGGGACCGCATCACCCCAAACGGTGGGCCTGTTATTGATGCAGGATATATTCTGGCAGGCAGCCATTGGGCTCAGGCCCAACTCCAGGCCAAACTCCACCACAATGAAAATCTTTTCCTGGGTGTCCAGGCCCTTGGGTGCCATGCCTGATTTCATGAGGGCCTGTGAAAACAGAAAGACCTCCTCCACGGTCTTGAGCTGGACCCCCTTGCCTGTCATCTCAATGAGCTGAGACTTGGGCACCGGGGGCTTGGCCCCTGCCAGCGGGGCTGCGGCGGGGGCCAGGGTGAGAGGAGCAGCAGCCTGCTTTTCGATTGGGACAGCTGGCCCGGTCTGCAGGGGCAGCTCATCAGTGGGGGGCTTGGGTTTTGCTTCGTCCATGAGTTTAGAGCCCTGTGGCAGTTTCAGATTTCTGTGCCTCAGGATTGACTGCAGCGGCAGACTCGGCGGGGGGAGGATCACACTCCACCACCCACCTCTTGACCGTCTTGGCTGCCACAGCTGGCAGCTCAATCTCTTTCTCCACCAGCCTGCAGGTGTCAGGCAGTCCAGCATCTTGGGCTGCCACCCAATAGGTCACCCCGTCCACGACAGCAGTGTATCTGATGCCCTTCTCCTCAATCTCTTTTGTCCACTTGGGGGCCAGCTGCAGGAGCACCTGCAGGTCCTCCCTGTTGTGGACGGTGAACCAAAAGCTGCCCCCGTAGGGGTTGAGGTCCACGGTATCTGAGAGCTCCCCCAGGAGGGGGTCAAGCCTGGGCAGGGCCTTGGGATAGGAGTCCAGCTGGTCCTGGACAAACTTTCGGGCTGTGGAGATTTGATCCAGCAGCTTTGCATACTTGGTTGGGTTTCTCATGTGGCGGGTTTGGTTTCTGAACCGTTGGGTTTCAATCTGCAATGCAAAAATCACGGTCCCCGCAGCAGTTGAATGGGGACGGGATGGTGGGTGCTGCTGGAGCCTTGGTCAGCTCAGCTCTCATCTTCTTGGTGCAGGCGGGGCAGCAGCCATGTGTGACCCTGTAGCCTCTGGCCTTGCACCAGGCATCAGCCTCAGCCTTGCCAGGACACCAGGCACAGACCACCATCACATTGGGGTCCTTGAGGTGTGGGCAGATGATGGCTGCGGGGGGCAGGTCCAGGGAGTGGTCAACTGGTGGGCGGGTTTCCATTGTCGGCGGGGGGCGGGGCAGGAGGCTTTGACCTCCTGAGCTCCCAACCCCGTTTGGCAGCTTCACTGCGGTGGAGGGTCTTGAGTTTTTCACTCTTGGCCCCAAGACGCCGCAGCAGCTTGGTGATGAGTTTGGTATGCAGTTTCATTTCAAAAGCGGGTGGATCATGGCTCAGCTCTACGCTGATTTAAGGCTCTGGCCACCATGACTCCAACCGGGAGCGAATTAGTTTGGGCCTGGCAGTGCCATCTCCTCCTGGGGCAGGATGTCCCTGACCGGGGTGATGCCCCGCTTGGTGAGGTCCTACAGCTCCTCCTCTGTCTCTGTGCCCTTGACCACATATTCAGTTGACGTTGCGATATACACGGCAGAGGGCTTGAACACCCTGAAAATGGCTGCCTGGTGGATCACCTTTTCCCCGTTTGTGGAGCAGCCCTCTGGCAGGATGTGGGAGACTGCCAGCCTGTGGGCCAGCAGCACCCAGGTCTCACCCAACTTGAAACCCCTGGGGATGGCAGACACTCTCCTGCTGATCCCCTGGGCCTGGGCCTCTTTCATGAAGTCCTCAGCGGTGGGGTAAAACTTTTCCTCCACCCAAATGAGGCCAGCCTTGCCCATTGTCCCTGCTGATTCAGACAGTGGGCATGCGCTGCCCAAAGAATTGGGCTTGGTGCATGGGCTGCCCTTGGTCCTGAGCAGCGCATCAGCGTCAATCCAGGTCCATCCCCTGGCAGGTTTGATCCCTGCTCCGCAGCATGGGCAAACGGTCAGGATAAACGGCAGCTTGCAGCAGGGCATGCCACCAGCTGGTGAGACCAGGTAAAGGCCACCTGGTTTGCGATAGCCACAGCCTCTCTTGGCTGTCACTCTTGTTTCAATGTTCATTTTGGTTGGAGTTTACTTTTGCTTCTCTGTGGGCTGGTCCTCAACGGTGACAGACCAGCTTGCGGAAAATCCGATGACCTTGACCCTGTAGGTGCCTGGGTTTCTGAAATAGACCACCCGCAGCCCCTCCTCCCTTACGTCTATGACCTCAGCGTTGGAGAGCCCTGCCGTTGGGATCACAAAGATTTGGATGCCGAAATCATCCCCTGCCTTGCTGCTGGTGCAGACCACCCTCCAGTGGGGGCCAACGGTGAATTCCTTGGATTCCTTGGCCTCATCAGTGCCAGAGATGCGGAGCACAGTCTGAAAGGCCCCAACCTCAGCGGAGCAGGCTGAGGACACAAGGAGGAGAGTGAGGCCCAGGGACCGGGCAAGGATGGAGAGTGCTTTCACAGATACACCTCTGAGCCTGTGAGGGCCCTAGGGGGCTCCACGGTCTTGGACAGCTCTTTGCTGCTGATCCTCTTGGCCTTGACGAGCCCCCTCATTGCTTGGGCCCTGCCGCATTTGCTGAGGAGGGCCAGCCCACCCAACCTCCTCATGATGGCCTGCTCATCAATGGTCAGCTCAATGACCCCCTCCACATCCCTTGTCACCCTGGTCCTCTCTTTGCAGTCAGCGGTGGTGCCTGAAATATAGGTCTGCCTGATGGTCTTGCCAGTGAGCTCCTGCTTGGAGTCTTGGAGCCTGAGTGTGGTTGAGAATTTCATTTTGGTTGGAGTTTCCTAACTGCCGACAGTGGAAACCCTGCCGATGGGTTTTGCAAGCCTGAAGTGGAAAAATCTGCTTGAATTCCCTGCAGATAGGTTTACAGCGGTTTTACGCATGAGAAAGTCTGTCATATCCGCAGTCATGAGGGAGTTGGGCAAGCGCACCTCTCCTGCGAAGGCTGCCGCTGCCAGGAGGAACGGTGCCAAGGGGGGCAGGCCCAGGCTCCATCCAGCTTGGTCCAGGGACGCCAAAGGCAGGTTTGCCTGACATCGCCTAAGCCTGCCGATAGGACTTGACCAAGACGGGGATTTGGTGTCTCTGTCGGCAAGGCCGAAAAGGTGCCCCAAAGTTGCGGGTTTATCCTCTGCCCCCTGGAAACCCCAGGGGGCAGTTTTTTTGCGTCTTGTGAATTGGCTGCGGTGCCACTAGGGCAACGGCATGGCTGATGACTTTGACAGCCCTGAGCTGGATGTCCTGATCAAAACTGAGGCCGACACTGCGGGGGCTCAGCAGGCAGCAAGGGCACTGGATGATGTGGCAGGCAGCGGGGGTGGGGCAGCCCACACCCTGAGGGAATTGACGGGGACCAGCAGGCACACCGGGGAGGTCATCAGGGGCCTGGAGGGTGCCATGCGGGGCGGGGCCAGCAGCATTGGGGCGATGGTCAGGGGGCTGCGGGGCCTGATCATTGTTTCAGGGACGGCGATGGGGGCAACCGGGCTCGGGGGCATCATTGCGCTGCTGGCAGGGGCGGGGCTTGGTGCCGTCATGGCTTTCACCAGGGCCATGCACCAAACGGGTGAGGCCATCAAAGGCTCCAGTGAAAAGGCAGAGGATTTCAAAAAGACAATGGAGGATGTGGCCAAATCGGTTGAGTCCGATTTTGCAGGCATGCTGACCGCAGCCAAGGAGCTCCAGGCCACCTACGCTGACCTGGACAAGATGCAGAAAGAGTCTGAGGCCAGGACCAAGACTCTCGAGACAGCCAAGAGGGCTGTGGCTGCGTCCCGTCTTGACGTAAAGGAGCAGATTGACCTGGGGGCAGCCACCACACCTGAGCAGCAGGAGAGGGTCAGGAGCTTTTACGCTGCACGCAGGGAATTGGACAAATTGAACCAGGAGGCAGAGGATGCCCACAATGCCACCCTTTCTGCCCAGGCTGAGCAGAATCGCAGGGAGACGGAATCTGGCAGGCTGTCCCAAGTGGAGCTGGCAAACAGGGCTGAGGTGGACAAGCGCAAGGCTGAGGCTGACCTGGCAACGGACAAGGCCAAGGACCTGACCAGGCAGGCCCAGGAGCAGGCAGGGCTGGCAGGCAGGGCAGAGGCGGCAACGGCAGGGGCAGTCCTGGGCTTTGGCGGCACTGCCACCAAGGGTGAAAGGGAGCAGATGGAAAAGAGGGCCCAGGACCTCTCAGCGGCAGCGCACGCTGCCACCCTGGATGCGATGAAAAAGCAGGAGGCTGCCAAGGCTGCCGAGACCGAGCATGCCAAGACCATGAAAGAGGTCTCTGAGGGCAAGCAGGCCCTTGACAAGGCCAACACTGATTTGGCCCAGGCCAAGGAGCTGGAGGACCTGAAAAAGGAGGAGGTTAAAAACAAGGCCCTGGCCCTTGCCGAGAAAGACCACAATGAGGCAGTGAAGGCTGCCACAGAGGAGACCAACAAGATGGCCAAGGCTGCTGACGCAGCGGCAAAGGCCCTGGAGAGGATTGCCGACAAGGAGGCCAAGGAGGAGGCCAAGGCTGAGAAGGGTGAGAAGCCCACCAAGGCTGAGGAAAAGGCTGAGGCTGCGGCAACCGAGCACCTGACCCCTGAGGGCCTTGCTGCCCTGCAGAAAACCACTGACCATGTGAAGGGGGCCACCAAGGCTGCCAAGGACACTGCTGAGGCTGCCAAGGGTTTGGCTGATGCAATGGACAAGCAGGCCACAGCCCTGAGTGATGCCCACAGCAGGGTGGCCCACGGCACCAAGAGGGCAGCCCAGGCTGCCGAAAAGGCTGGCAACCAGCTGGAGGTGGCCATGACCAGCTTTCACGGCAACTGACAACCCATGAGCTCGGTTGTCTGGAGCATGACGGTGGGGGGCGGGGGTGCTGGCCCGGTCATCAGCGGCACCCTGGCAGCCTACGGCATTGAGCACCCCAGGCTCAAATTCAGGAGCATGGCTGATGATGAATTTACGTTTGAGATTAAGCAAAATGCGCTGCTGGCCCCATACCTGGCCTGGGGCGAGACAGTAAACCTCTTTCAGACTGCGGGGGGTGTGAGGAAACCCTGGTTTCAGGGCATTGTCACCAAGACGGTCATCATCGGATCAGCCAAGACTGAGACGGTGAAATACACAGTCAGCGGTCCCTGGTATCAGCTCAGGGAGACCGTTTGGCAGGTCCCCACCGAGTGCTATGACCCCACCAGCTGCGCACCGGACCTGCTCAAGATTTCCAAGATTACCCTTTTCCAGGACCCCACCCTGGGGACACCCATCACCACAGGCCAGCAGATTGAAAATGTGATCCTGTATGCCCTGACTGTCGGCATCCCCATCTCATTCGGGGCCCTCCCTGCCTTTATCAATGTTCCCTTTGAGGAGTGCAGGGAGCTGACGCTGGCAGACACAATCAGGAGGTGCATGCAGTGGAGCCCCGATGGTGTGGGCTGGTTCGATTACAGCTCAGGGGTGCCCACGTTCAATGCCAACGGCAGGCTTTACCTCAACCCCATGTTTCTGGACCTGTCCCAGGACAATTTTGTGACTGAGTTTGACCTGACCCCCAGGAATGACCTGGTGCCATCGGGGGTCAGGTTCAATTATATCGGCAGCGCACTCTGCCAGGTGATGGTGCCCAATGGCTGCGTGGACCCCACCACCGGGGTCCTCAACAATTCTGGCATCCCTGTGCTTTCCCAGGGCAAGGTGCAGGTGATGACCGTCCAGCAGGATGTGGCCGGGGCCCCTGACATTTGGGGGGCCATCATTGGGTCCATTGACCTGCAGCAGCTCACAGGCACCACCACAGAGACCCCACCCGTTGGGATGGCAGGAGCCTATTTTCTTTCCCTGATCACCCCCCTTTGGGAAGGCAGCATTACCACCAAGGAGGTGGAGTGCTCAGGCATCCTGAGGCCAGGCAAGACACTGAATCTCCTGAATGGCCAGGCTGCCTGGAGCACCATGCTGACCCCCATCCAGGAGGTGACTGAGGACCTTTTCACTGGAGAAACCACAGCCAACCTGGGCACCCCCAACCACCTCACCCCGCAGACCTTTGCCTGGTTGCTCAACATGACGGCCAGGAGGGGCCTGGTGGTCTCTGGCCTGGCAGCGGTGGCCACACCCAACCTGGTGGGCGGGGTCAACTGCCAAAAGGCCGTCAACCCTGAGACCCAAAAGCAGGTCAACAAAACGGGGTCATCGGGGACGAGCAAGACGGGGACCAGCCCGCTTGCCGCTGCCCTGGGCCTGCCTCCTGGTGGCTTCTCAACATTCCCCGTTGGCGTTTGCTCTGGAGGCCAGATGCTCACCCTCAACCTCTATGGGCCCACAGCCCAGGGAGGGCTGCCGATTGGATGAGCCATGGGATATGAGACACCAGTTGTGGACCCCAACACCGGGGAATGTTGTGACTGCGCCTCTCAGTCCAACTGCCAGTGTGGCCCACCCCCCTGCGTAACAACCTGCCAGAGCAGGCCAGCCACCAATGGCCTTGCCCAATTCTGCGGGTTTGCCGAGTACGTAAACCCATCCAACCCCCCGGTCTATTACCGGACCAAGACCCTTTACGGGAGCATCTTCATTGGAAATTTTGGCCCTGGGTGCTATGTTCCAGGGGCCTGCGGCTACTGCTCCGTTGCCTGGTCAGGGGCCAACAAGTATGACAAGAATACCTGTGCCTATACACAGGGGGGCACCATCACCGGGGGCGGGGGCTGCCAAAATCCATTCAGCTCCCCCACCAATGATGTCCTGATTTCATTCCTGGGCTGTTATGGATGCGGCACCAGCGGCGTGGACTCTTACACCAGGACCACCCACAGCATTGCCCCCAATTTCAACTGCACGCCCAATGCCAGCGGCTTTGGTGCCTGCCAGGTCATCCAATACAACCAGGCCATTGAGGCAGTCCTGGGGGATGAGGACACGTATGATGATGCGATTGAGAGGGCTGTGGTCAACGTGCCCTGGGCTGGAAAAAACTGCGACCAAAACTTTTCTGTCACCACCATTCCCCGCCCAGGCCAAGACGTTTTCTATTTCAAGCAGGCCCAATTCATGGTGAGTTTTGCGGGGGGCATCGCAGGCCACACCTATCAATTCATTGTGACCCTGCAGGAGAGGGCTGTGGGAACGGACACCCCCCTGGTGCCTTATGCCATAGTGACCATTGAGGCCCAGGCCCTCCCTGGACAGACCGCAATCAATACAGGCTGGCAGCCCATCCCCAACGTGCCTGGGCTGGAGATTTATGCCAGGCTGTGCAGGGTGGTTGACATCACCCCCTGATGGAGCAGACCGCAAAAATCCTCAGCGTCAAAATGGTCCTGGTCGGTCCTGACCGGGCCAAGGCCAAGGAACCCTGCCAGGGCACCCCTGTGCTCATGGGGCCCCCTGTGGAGCATGCCTCCATTGTCACCAAGGCCATGAGGCTCAGGGCTGAGCTCTCCATCTGGAAAGGGGCGGGGTTTCCGATGGCTGCCAGGAGTGTGCGCAAGGCGAGGTTGGCAGTGTGCAAAACCTGCACTTACTGGAGCCCCAGGGGCAACTTTGGCCTGGGGGAATGTGGGTATCCTGGGTGTGGCTGCACCAGGGCCAAGGCAGCCTTGGGCACCAGCAAGTGCCCTGCAGGTAAGTGGCCAGCCTGAGGCCCAGGACCTCACCAGGGCAGCAGGAGCAGCCCTGCTGCTGATCCTGGCAGGATGTCAGGGTTTCCTGTAAAGCCTGGCCTGCCCAAAGGGGCTGACGAGGGTGTTCCCAATCTCACAGTGGCCATCCAGCCACTCCACTGCCTTTTTGTTGGTGGGCCAGTGAATGTCATCCAGCCAAATGAAGCCCCCATGCCTGACCTTGGGGAAGTAACCCAGGACATCCCTCATGGAGGCCAGCTCACTGTGGGTGCCGTCAATGTGCAGGATGTCAATGGAGCCTGCCTGAAACAGGTGCACCACCGTTTGGGAGCTGGCCCTGATGGGCACAGCCACCTCCACCAGGTCCAGGGCCACAAGCTGCGCCATGAATCTCTGCATGACCCTCTCCAGGTTGACCTCACTCCACCATTTCACATGCTCGGGGGGCAGCTGCCCCTCAGTGGCGGCAGCCTTGGTCCAGGGGTCCAGGCCGATGATGATGCCATGCCCATTGTCCCTCAACTGGAGGGCCTGGGGCAGCATGGAGCTCCCCCCGAAAATCCCCACCTCCACAACCAGGTCAGGCTCCACCCTCTCAATGAGCTCGGCCATTGCCGTTGCCTTTTCCCACCAGCACCAGCCCTCAGCGTGCCTGGGGTTGGTCTTGTCGCAAAGGGCTGTGATGGCAGCCTTGGTCTGCGGGGTCATAGGACCCTCAGGCCCTCAGTCTTTGGGCTGGAGGCCCTGGCCTGGGCCTCAGTCTTGAGTTTCTTGGCATAGGCTGGCCCAAATTTGATCATCCCCCAAATGCAGGCAATCAGCGCAGCAACGAAAAAGAGCAGCACCACTGCCAGCAGGAGGCAGAGGAAAATGCCGAGCAGAAACATGGCCAGGTCCATCGGGGTGTTTATCATGAGGTGCATGGCTTAGGGGTTGTTTTCAATGTCTCCAGACAGCTCGGCCAGCTTGGCGCAAATGTGCGCAAACTCAGGGAAAAGCAGGCCGATGAGAAAAGCCCTCAGGTTTCCAGGCTTGTTGGTCAGTGCCAGGATGTCCTTGAGGAGCTGGATGCGGAGCTGTTTCATGGTGCCTTGTTGCGAAAGAATGACAGCAGCCTAGTCAACTTGCCTGGCCTCTTGGGGGCAATCTGAATTGGCAGCCCTGCCAGGGGATGCGGGGGCTCAACTTTCCTGGGTGGCGGGGGGGGTGCGGGGGCGGGGACTGCCCTGTGCACAATGGTCTCCTTGGGCGGGGGAGGCTCGTGGAAAAGGGGCTTGTTGGCCCCGCCAAAGCCCCGTCCAACCGTTGGCCTTTTCTTGGATTCCTGGTGCTTTTTCATCGGGGCTTGTCCTGGTCAGGGTTGCGAAGTTTGCCAGCCCTAAGCACAGGAGGGGGGCGCACATAGTCCTTGAGCAGGCCAACGTAATCCCTGGGCATCAGGCTCTCATGCCTGCGGTCCAGCATGCACATTGAATTGTCCATGTGCCTGCCTTGGATGTCGGAAACGTTGGGATATTGGGCAAAGAGGCGGGGCTGCAGGCAGTAAAAATGATTGGCCCGGTCATCGGCAAAGCCCCCAAAGAGCTCATCCACAGGACCGACACCAAAAATTTCAGGAGCCATCTTTCGGGCCATCTGCAGGGTGATCCCATAGGAGGAGGTGGTTTTCATCCTGCCGCACCTGATGATGTTGGGGTTGACCCTGGCAATGGGGTCCTCTGCGTAATGGCCCCCCAAATACAGCACATCCCATTTTTCGGGGATGCGGGGCTCAATGGCCTCCCACACCTCATGGAAATTCTCAGGCACAATCATTGCGTCATCCTCAAAGATGAGGGCCCGTTTGATTTGGTGAAAGCAGATGGCGTCCAGGAGGCTCCTGTGAGAGGCAGTGCATCCTGTGTTGCCATCCACCTTGCCGTCCCTGCCCACCACCTCAAAGCCCTCCAGCCTGAAAACCCTGTCCACGCCAATCTTTTTCATTTCACCATTGAAATGCTCCCAACGGTCCCTGCGCCGGGCCAGATTGACCACAAAAATGGCAGGCCAGTAGAGCTCAAATTTGCTAGGCATAAGCGGGGACTGACTGCCTTTCCAATTCGCTGAAATTCGCCTCCAGCTCCAGGAGGGCTGCCAGCTCTGTGTTCACCCACCAGTCCTCAAATGGCATGCCTGGGGTGGCGCAGACATCCTCCTTGAAACAGACATAGCCTGCCCCATAGAGCATCTTTCTCATGGCAGACCTGGGGCCTGGGCCGAACCTGTAAGAGTCATGCTCAATGGTGGCCATCCTCCAGGTCACCCCGTCCCGCAGCAGGCACTCCAGGGCAGCCTGGGTGGCCGAGTCCACATCCAGGGACAGGTAATCGAAATTATACGGGGGCAGCACCCTGCTCCAGTCCATTTTGGTGACATCCTGCTGGATCACCAAGGACTGCCGCTTGGCTCGGCAGAGCTGGCAGGCATGGCTGTCATTGTCGGCCAGCAGGCCCCTCCAGCCCACCAGCTCCAGGGCATAGGTGTTGTTCCAGGTGACCGGATCAGCGCAGCCAATGTCCAGGAAAGTGCCAGTCATCTGGGCGGCACCCACCACCAGGGTGTCAAACACCCATTGATCCTGGCCTGCTTGGCTGTATGAGGTGAATTTCATCTGAGCCTCCATCCCTCCCAAGTGTTGGGCAGAAATTCTGTGGGTGGGCAGCCAAAGGCCAGCTGATGGGTTTTCTCAAGGCCCCAACGAATGGCCTCCCATCGGGCCAGATGGGCAGCTTGAGGCAGGTTGTGAAACTGCACCTGGATGAATTTGAATCTCTTGGCCAGGCTCTTTCTCAGCATGTCCTCCAGCAGGTCATACTCCCCGCCCTCAATGTTAATGTTGGCCAGCTCCACCACCGGAAGGGCTGCGATGGCCCAATCCAGGGTGACCATGACGCAAGGCTCCCACTTGCCGTCATCTGCCCAGGGAGATGACATGCTTCCCTTGACCCTGAATTTCACTCCCTGCTGCATCACAGGGCCCAGGGCTGCGTGGACCATCAGCACCTTGGGGTCAGTGCCAAACCTTTTTCTGAGGGCCTGAAAAAACCCTGAAATGGGCTCAAAGCAGAGCACATGGCAGTGCCACTTGGTCCTGGCGTCTGCTGTGAAATTCCCTTTGAAAGCACCAGCCTCCAGCACCCAACTGTCAGGGGTGAGGTTGTGGTCAAGCAGGTCAGGCACCTCAAACGGTTTCATTGGGCAAATGCAGGTCTGAGCACATCGGCAGCATGGAGAGCCTGGGCCAGTTTCCCTCCACAAATTTGCAGTCATTCTCCTTGCCCCCGAAAGCCTCATTGATGACCGGGCTGAAAACCCTATGATTCAGGAGCCCCGCAACCCAGGAGAAACTTGAGTTGGCCCTGAGCAGCACCGGGGCATAAACCATGCGGTAAAAATCGGGGAGCATGGACAGCCTGGACGGCAGCTTGCCCCAGGGCGTGGGGTGCTCCTCACTCACAAAATTGAAAGCCTGGTCAAACCCTCCCCACTTGGCCCTATTTGCCAGGCCAAACTGGACCACAGCGTCATGGTAGGATTTCACACCCACCAGGGGGTAACCCAACGGGGCGAAATCCCCCCGCCTCAGGTGGGCCACAATGTGGTCAGAATCAAAACGCCGCATGGCCTCTGGATCAGCAAGCACCTCCTCAATGGGCCTCCTGAAACGCAGCCACTCCCTGGCCTGCAGCGCAGTGTAAATCATGGCCCGTTGGCTCTGTGCGTAGGTCCGCAGCATGACGTTGGTTTCATGGGGCAGCAGGGTGTTCTCGTCCCTGTGGTCCAGACCCCGGTGGGTCACCCTGTGGATGGTCAGGTCCCAAATCTCCTCCCCAATCCAGGGGTCACACTGGAGCTCCGCACCCACCCTTTCCGCATGGGCCCTGGCATGCAAATAGGACATGGTGGCGTTGCCCAACTTCGTCCCGATGAGGGACAGGACAATGACCTTGGGGCTGCTCATCGGGCCTCCACCACCTCTCCCTCCTGCTTGGGTGCCTCCAGCAGCTTGAATCCCCCACCCTTGAGCCTGTCGTAAAAGGTCTGCCTGCCGTCCCAGGCATAGGGCAGAAAGACCTGGAGGAAATCTGCCTGCTTCATGGCCACCATTGAAAGCTGCACCTCAATCCAGTCCTGGACCAGCCTCCAAGCAACCCTTGAGGCATGCTCCCTGAGGCTTTCTTTCTTGAGCCATTTGCCGTTTTTGTAAGTGCAAATGTCCCTGTCGGAATTGAGCCTGCCCCCTTCGCACCTCTGCCTCCACAGGGCCTCCAGGGCCCCGTCCACATTGGCTGGCAGCCTCACCATCACTGGCCTTTTTTTGGCCTCCAGCTGCAGGGAAAAGGTGATGGCAGACACACTGCCGTCCAGCCCATAGTCCATTGCTAGCTGAGACACACCTGCCTTCATGAGAAACTGCTGCACCCGAAAGATGGTGGTGCTGGTTGGGACCTCAGTGGTGTAATTCTTGAGGTTTACTGCTTGGCCTGATCCCAAACGGTGACCGGGGCTTTCCCAGGCTCATGGTGCCCCATCAGCACCCATCCACCTGAGGTGAATCGGGCCCTCTGCGTTGGGTCAGTCAGGTTGCCCTGCTCGTCGCACAGCACTGCCATGCGGGGCCTGAAACCGTCATGCCCAATTTCTCCCTTGGGCTGGTAGCAATAGCCAATGTGAGTTTTCATCGTGTGAGCCTGAGGATGAGGGTGACCATGAGAAAGGCCAGCACTGTGGTGCAGGCAAAAATGCCCAGGAGGTGGAGGAGGTAATGCGCCATGCTCAGTCCAGCTCTGCGATTTGCTTTCGATTGTACCATTCCAGAAAATTCCTGGGCGGGGTTGGGAAAGGCTGGTGCTCGAGCACCCTGGTCCTGAGTTTCCTGAGGTCACTATTGCCAAACATGACCGGGCTCCAGCCATTTCCCTGCAGGCAAAGGTTGAGCATGGCATGGCTCTTGTCGTTGGGGCTCTTGCCGTAGTCTGCCCTGGCCATCTGGCCCTCAGTGTGGTGGCCCTCCTCTGATTCCAGGGTGAGCATCTTGGGGGCAAAGCGGAATTTCCACCCCTTTTTCTGCATGTTGATGCCAGTGCAGTAGTCCTCTGTGCCCATGCCGTCGCACCTCTCATCCCAACCGTTGACCTCCAGCAGGGCCTCCACAGGCATGATGCAGCTGCAGCCATAGAGCCACTGGCCCTGGCAGCGGTGCTCGGTTGCCTTGGGGTCAATGTGGCTGAGGCGATTGTCCAGGCCAGCGTCCACCTGGGCCCCCTTCCCATTGTCCACCAGGTGGGGCTCCCAGGACATGATTTCCCCGTTCACCACCACCAGCTTTCTCACCTTGCGGTATGAGCCACAGGTTACCGTCTTTTCAAAACGCATCGCATTAAGGGCCTCTGCCAACCACCCAGGGTTGAGCACCGTGAGGTCATCCACAAAGCAAATATACTCGGTTTCGCACAGGCACACTGCGGTGTTGCGAGCATTGGCAGCGGCAAACCAGTCTTTCCTGCCCTGCCTGTAGGGACCCTGCCAGGGTGTGGGCTTGGGGGCTGCCCATTTGAATTGCTCCCCTGGGCACCTGAGGCTCTGCAGGATGTATGCCCTGCGGTCCTCATGCAGGCTGGTGGTGCACCCGTAGGGGTTGGCCCAATAGTCAATGGCCATCACGGTCAGGCCAAAGTAACTGCCCCCGCACTCGGCATGGAGGCTGTCACAGAACCAGTCAAACTTTGCGTCTTTCCTGGCAGTCATCCAGGCAATGGTGAGCTCATTCATGGTGTGTAAGGGATCAGCAGCGGTGAAAGGCTCAGGGTCCCAGGGCTGACTTGGAAAGGGGGGATGTCCCTGAGGAGGGTGACCCCTCCAGCCTCAATGCCAGCAAAGACCAGCTCAGAGCAAAACCAGGCCCCGCGGTCCTCCTCCATGAAAGTCCTGGTCACAAAGCCCAGGAGGTCAGGCCAGTCATAGGGCTTGCCGAGTTGGGAGAGCAGGAATTTCTCAGCGGCATCCTGGTCCAGGTCTGCCACCATGAAAAGGTCAATGCGGTCAGGCAGGGTGACCTTGGGCAGGTCCTCCAGCATGTGCACCCCCACACCCTCCACTGCCTCAATCACCTGGCCACTGCGCAGCACCACAGCTGCGTGACTGTATTTGCTGCGGGTCTCCCATTCGATCAGCTTGGAGATGGGGGAGACCTTGCTGGCAAACAGGGCAACTTTCATTTGGCTGTCAGGATTCATGGGCAGGTGGGGAAATGGATGGGACCGTAACAGGTCCAGAGGACAAAGGTGAAGGTGAGCAGCATCAGCTCCAGGAAAAGCCTGTTTTGGAAATCCCTCATGGCTTTGCCCTTTCTCTTGCCAGGCTCAAGGCCCTCTCGGCAATCATGGCCTCAGCGAAATCAAAGGCTGTAATGACCAGCATGTGTGTGGGCCTGACCCCCTCCTCCATGGCGCTTTCGGCAATCACCTGGCACCATTTCTCAATGGCAGCCATTGATGCGCCAAGCAGGCCAGCGTAAAAATCCCTGAGGCTCATGCCATCTTGGCCTGTTTTAAACAGGCCACTCGCCTTGGGAAAAGCTGGCCCACCGTCATTCATGGCTGTTTGGGTCCAAGGACCAGCACAATCACCGGGCTGGTCTTGACCACCCGCCACTTGCCCTTGGGATACCTCACCCGCACCTTGGGGCTGCTGCACACCTCCAGCTGACCGCTTGGGCCCGTAAAGGCCCACATTGCCCTGGCCTCAATCTTGAGTGGTTCGCTCATGGCTGCTTGCTCTCCTGTCCATCGGGCCCTGGTGGCTCCTGGGGCGGGGGATTGATCAGAGAATCCAACGGCTGGCCCTTTTCCAGCTTCTCAAAAATCTCCAGCAGGGTCATGCAGGT
>Ga0181530_10004009_pt1 | contig 15939 bp, 7 predicted proteins | sample PEATcosm2014_Bin_42_FD_119769 | JGI IMG/M metagenome (GOLD analysis project Ga0181530, IMG submission 119769) | Peatland microbial communities from MTU Mesocosm Facility, Houghton, MI, USA - PEATcosm2014_Bin10_60_metaG | ecosystem: Environmental > Terrestrial > Soil > Wetlands > Peat | place... | reverse complement strand
GGCTTTGAACCATCCCAACATCTGCACCGTGTATGACGTAGATGAATACCAAGGCCAGCCATTCATCGCCATGGAGTTGCTGGAAGGACAAACTCTGGAGCGTCGAATTGCTGGAAAACCGCTGCCCTTGAGAGAGCTGCTCGACATGTCAATCCAGATCTCAGACGCGCTGGTCGCGGCGCACGGCAGAGGGATCGTTCACCGCGACATCAAGCCAGCCAACCTCTTCATAACATCCCGCAGGCAGGCAAAAATCCTGGACTTCGGACTAGCCAAGTTGCAGGGGACCGAGTCCTGGAATCGCCAGCAGGTCTTGGGGGCTCAACAAACGCCAAGGCAAGATTCGGATACGGATACCTCCATAAGCCTCACCCGCACAGGAGCCGCGATTGGCACGGCAAGTTATATGTCACCAGAACAGATTTGCGGCGAGGAATTGGATGCCCGTACCGATCTGTTTTCGATGGGCCTTGTGCTGTACGAAATGGCCGCGGGACAGCGAGCCTATAAGGGAGAGCAGCTAAGCGTTGTCCAGAATGAGATCCTGAACCAGGCTGCAAGGCCAGTCCGGAAGCTGAATCCGAGAATCCCCGCCAGGCTACAAAAGGTCATCAACAAGGCGCTTGAAAAGAACCGAGACGCGCGCTACCAATCTGCCGCGGATCTTCTCACGGATCTACAGAGCGTCAGAGAGGCGGTCGAGCACCCTCCTCGCTGGAAGGAATGGACAGCAGCAAGCGCTGCCGTGCTGTTAGTTCTGGGCGCATTTTTCTGGTTTTTCGAGCACCATCAGCGAACGAATATTCTGCCCGCGCCAAAGCTAACGCAGCTTACCTTCAATTCTTTCGAGAACCAAGTCACCAGCGGTTCGATTTCGCCAGACGGCAAATACCTCGCCTATGCTGATCAGAAAGGCATCTACGTCAAGGTTCTTCAAACCGGCGAAACCCACGCGGTCCCCAAGCCCGAAGGTTTGAAGAGCAAGGACGTGGACTGGGAAATTTTGCCTAGCGGCTGGTTTCCCGATAGTCTCAGATTTATTGCCAATGCGCACCTGCCGGTACAAGATGCAAGTCCTTCGGGCTCCAAGACCACAACTATCTGGATGATCTCGGCCGCAAATGGTGCGACAGAAAAACTTCGCGACAATGCAGTCGCGTGGTCAGTCTCTCCTGACGGTTCATCCATTGCCTTTGGCACCAACCAAAATCGGTCTGGCGAATCCGAAGTCTGGCTGATGCGTCCAACAGGAGGAAGCGAACGAAAATTGTTCAGCGCAGAGGAGAAGGTCGGATTAGTTGGCTTCACCTGGGCACCAGACGGAAAACGCGCCTTCTACGTTAGAACGGATGACTCAGGAGACAGTCTGCTGGTGCGCGACTTGAATACTGGATCAGTAGTCCTTCTATTGCCTCCTGCCGAGGCAAAAGATGTGATGGATATATCGTGGTTGCCCGATGGTCGCCTACTCTATTCCGCTAGAAAGCCCGGCGCTCTTTTCGATTGCGACTATTGGACGATGCGTCTGGACCCCCACACGAACCAGCGATTCGAGAAGCCCCGGCAGCTAACAAGTTCGATCGGCTACTGCATGAGTAACTTCAGTGCGACAGCAGAAGGTAAGAGATTGGCGTCTCTGAGGTGGGCTCCGCATTCGACTTCGTATGTGGCGGATTTGGCCGCAGGTGGGACGCGTGTTCTCGACAAGAGGCATTTTCCACTTAGCGAGAGTTCGGATGCTGTGACAAACTGGACGCCTGATAGCAAGTCAATCCTTTTCGTATCGAATCGCTCCGGCTTGAACGGTTTGACGGGTACGGCTTTTCCTTCTGCCATTTACAAACAAGAATTGAACTCAGATGTCGCACAAGGACCACTGGTGGTCCCGCCGGACGGTGTGCGAAACGCTAGAGTAACACCCGATGGCAAGTGGGTTCTCTATTTCGGTAATGGAAACGGCACCGCGGCGCCAGCGAGGGGGCCTGAGCCTGTCATGCGAGCTCCCATCGACGGTGGGCGATCACAACTACTTTTTGTTGCTAAGACTTTTAGCATAATCACGTGTGGCCTGTCGCCATCGGCTGGTTGCGCGATTGCCGAACCAACCGAGGATCGAAAGCAGGAAATCATCAGCGCGATTGATCCATTGCAAGGACGTGGCCGCGAGCTCGCTCGGTTTGACCTCGATCCTGGCGAAGAAGATTCGGACACTGCGTTGTCGCCCGACGGCACGCGCATTGCAGCTACGAGAACTCCAAGCGGACCGATCTACATTCTTTCCCTGCGGGGTGAAACCCCTCGGGAGATTCGGGTAAAGGGGTGGACCAATCTTCTCTCCGTCAACTGGGAGGCAGACGGTAAAGGCTTGTATGTCTCCTCTGGCACTCGTGGCGCCCGAGTGCTATTGCACGTGGATTTGCTGGGCAACGCTCATGTTCTGTGGAAGAATGTCGGGGCGACTGGCGAAACACTGGCATATCCATCCCCTGATGGTCGTCACTTAGCGATGCAGGGCTGGACTAGCAACACCAATATCTGGATGATGGAAAACTTCTGAGTGCGCGCAAATGAAGTGAGACCGCGCTGTGTTTCCCTCAGAACTGAATCTGTGCCTTGAGTTGAATCATGCGGGGCGCAGCGTCGCCCCCGATCCCGGAGCCCACGATGCTGGTGGGCGGCGCGTCGGGAGACAGGATCTGGCCGAAGGTCGGGTCCATGATGCCATTGTCGGGTATGGAGAAGTTGGGGTGGTTGAAGAAGTTGAAGCATTGTAGGCCGATCCCCAGCGTGACATTTTCCCGGCGGGCCAGCTTCGTGCTCTTCATAATAGTGAAGTCGGTGTCGAAATACCCTGGCGCGCGAAAATGATTCCGGCCCTGAGAAAAGTGCACCGCCGAGCCGTTGCACGGGCCCGATGAGCCTGGCAACGTGCCGCTGTCGAACCCGGTCTCACAAGTTGATTGAACGAAACGCGCCTGCGGGTTTGGCGTCTCCGAACCGTCGGCCTGCAAAAAAAACTGCGGTGGCTGGCAAGGCTCCAAACCAGGTGGAAAGGCGGCGCCTTCGCCACACTGTATTGAGGGACCGAGCGGCCCGGCTGGCACCGCATAGATGGTTCCGAAGAAGTTGTTCCGAGCCAGAAGGCCGGGCTCGGCAAAGTCGATTACGGTATAAGGGAAACCGGTGCGGACAAAGACTGTTCCGGAAACCTGCCATCCCTTCACCATATTGTCCGGTCCGTGGCCGCGCAAGGCGGCCTTGACCGGAAGCTCCCACACGTAGTTGGCGTTGAGAGAATGACGCACGTCGTAGTCCGCGGCTCCATAGCTGCCGCGGAGGTTGGTTGCGTCCTGCGGGTAGATCGAGCTGCTGAACGTGAACAGGTTCAAACCGCCGTTCGACACCTCGTCGAGCGTGTGGCTATAGGTGTAGTTGACCTGAAACAGGCCGCTGCTGAAGTGATGGCGCAGAGAAGCGACCATACCGTTGGAGTTGGAAACGGCGTTGGTGTCGAGATCGTTGATCTCGCCGAATCTCGGGTCGGCGCAGGGCGGAATGGGGGTTGGGCTGGAGCACTGGGCCGCCGGGAATGATCCGAAACCGAAGGCGTTGGCGTTGGGGTTCTGCGCCAGTTCGTGAATGCCGTGGTTGCCGAAGTAGCTGATGCTGGCCGATGTGTGGGCGGCCAGCGTCCGCTGCAGGTCGAGGCTCCATCGCTGAAATTCCGGCGTGCGCATTCGGGTTTGTGGGTTAGTGATTGCGGGCGGAGCCAAGCCGGGGATGGACAGAATCTGTGTAGGGGGTGCTCCTGACTGAAAGTCCTCCAAGAAGGTGGTGTTGGAAGTCCGCGCGTCGTTGAAGAGACTGGTTTTTTCACCCGGTGTGAGGTTGTCGCCCTGGAGGGAGTACGAGTTAATAAGCGGCGGATTGGTGAACAGGGTCATCGCGTGGGCGCCCGATACGGGATCGTAAAAGATGCCCACTCCGCCGCGCAGCACCCAGTTGCCGGAGATGCCCCGCGGCTGCCAGGCAAAACTGAAGCGCGGCGACCACAACAAGTCGTCGGTTGCGACAAAAGCCTGCCGCTGGTTGGTCAGGATGGCTTGGTTGTAGGGCTGAGTGGGATCGTGATCGAGCGAGCCGAACGGACCCGCCAGGCGGGCAAAGCAGCCATCCCGGCAGGTCGGATTCGACCTATGTTCAGCGCGCAGAGCGAACGTGAGCGACAGGTTCGGGCGTGCACGCCAGTCGTCCTGGCCGTAAAGTCCGAGAGTGTAAAAAGCGATGCGCGCTCGGGTCTTCGTAGCGAACTCCTGCGTGAGTAGCGTGAAGTCTGTGTTTTTGCTCGCAGGATCGAAGCCACCTTGGTAAAAAGCGTCGAGCGATTGCGGAGACAAGGTTCCAATCAGATTGGGCAAGAAGGCAATATTGGTCCAGTAGATTCTTACAAAGCTCGCCCCGACAGCAAACTTGTGGCTGCTCCAGATCTTCGCCAGGTCTTCGGAGAGTTGGAATTGGGTTGTAGGCAGGCCGGCGGGATTCGCCAAATCGTTCGCTCCGCCCAGGTTCGTGAACACGCCAGTGACGGCGGAGAAGTTCAGGTTTGTGGGCATGGCGGCCAGCGTCTGCGATGGGTTCTGCACTTGATTTGTCGGGCGCAAATAGAAACCTGCAAGAAGAAACTGACTGGCGGCGGATGAACCAAGCGTGTGCGTTTCGTTGAGCTGGCCCTGCCACCATAGTTGGTGGTGGTAGGCGTTGAACAAAGTGCTGATGGGGTCGACAAAGAAGTTGCCATCTCCAAACTGGTTCTGCAGGCGAAGAAAGACCCGATCCATGGCGCTGGCGTTCCAATCTACGCGACCCATCGTTAGCGTGTCTCTAAATGGGGCGCTGTGAGTGGCGAAGATATGCATGGCGCAGGGGATGCCATTGTGGCCGAAACCGTTTGGGTCGTCCGGATCGGCAAAACCCTGGCAGCCATCGCTGTTAACGCTGCCCTTCACCGCAGAGCTTGCCCCCGGAGTCGCGTTGTAGAGAGCGAAGATCTTCTTGTAAAACGCGTCGGAGGCAGAGTCGCTGCCGAACTTCGAGTCGATGTGGGCGATGGTCGCGGATTCAAACTGAGGGCTGGGGATAAGAACAATGGAGTTCAAGGGACCACCCTGCGAGTTCAGAGAAAGCGTCAGCCGGTCGCCTTCGCTGTCGAAAAAGAAGAACAGCTTATCCCTTTTGATGGGACCGCCCAGGGAACCTGCCCATTGATTGGCGTCGTCGAACGGACGCCGCACGCCATTGGCGATATAGAACCAATCATTGGCGTTGAGTGCCGTACCGTTCCAGAAGTATTGCGCGTTGCCGTGAAACCTGTTTCCGCCGGACTTGGTGATGTAATTCACCATCGCGCCGGCGGCGCCGCCGAACTGGCCGGAGTAGCCGATGCTGACCACCGTGGCTTCCTGAATCTGGTTCTGGCCGAGCAACAGGTTGAGAGAGCCGACCAGGCTGGCCTGCAGGCTGTTGTCGTTTTCGCTCATGCCATCCAGCGTAAACACGTTGGAAGTGCCAGGCATGCCCAAGCTGGAGAAATTCTGGGGGCCCCCGGTTTCGGTGTTCATGATCACGCCAGGTGCGGTCTGCGCGATGTAGGTAAGATCGTTGCCGGGGTTTGGGACCTCGGAAACTTGCCGCTGGTTCATGGTAACGGAAACGTCCCCGTTTTCGGCTTGCACCAGGGGCGCTTCGCTGTTCACCGTGATTTCGCTGCTGGTTTGTGCAATCTGGAGCGAGACGTTCACCGTGACCGGTGGCCCGAGGAGCACATTCACCGTTCGACTCTCTGAACGAAAGGACTGATGCGTAACCGTCAGCGTGTATCTGGCGGGTGCGACAAAGAAGAATCGGTACACCCCTTCCCGGTCAGTTTTGGTCGATTGGGTTGTGCCTTTGGAGTTGTCCTTGATCTCGACGTCCGCATTCGACACGAGCGCACCGCTTTGATCGGTCACGACTCCGGTCAATCCGCCGGAAGTAGTGGTTTGGGCCCTGAGCTCATTGGCGAAAGTAATCGCTATCAGAAGGGCTGAAAGCGAAAAGCATCTTGCTCGCCATCTCATCGAACTACCTCAGCTTCGATCGTCGCGGACCTGCGATCGGCAGAGTGGCATCATACACCCAGGCCGGCGCAGTTGTGCGTGGCCTGGGGATTTCCTTCGCGCCATACCTTCGCGAGAAAGACGCGTGCCATAATCATTTATGAGATGACTTGTAGTCTCGCATTTGCTAATTGCGATTCTGGTCGTGACCGGAATAAACCTCTTGCGCATCGCGAGTTCTCGAACAAAAGTTCCGAGTAAGACGTTATTTTGTGCTGATCGGAGCCGCTGCGACGGTCGCTTTACAGCGCGCTATCGTCTTCTTTCTCAAGACGACTTTCAGCTTTCGAGGAGCAGGTGCGAATGTTTATGCTGCGGTGCTGGCACTGGCGGTCGTGGTTTTCGCGTCTTCCATAATGTGTGCGCTTGAACACAAAGATTATGGCGAGTATAGCTGGAGTGCGGGCGCAATTCGCGCAAGGAGCAGGCGACGAGCCGGCCCTTTACGTCGTTTGAATCCAGACCGCTGCGCGGTAATGTAGTGGCGTTTGTCTCCACAACAATCCCACAACAGAAGAGTGTTCTTAGCAGTCTTTACGGTTCCCGCCCGTGCGCTGCTAGTCTCTTAAGTTGTTAGATTGTGGGTAGAATTACGTCCTTTCACAGCGGCAGCCTGGGTGATCGGGATCAGCTGTCGAAACGTGTCCGTTGAAATCTGACCTGGGGTATTGCTAACTCGAAGCCGTGTCGATTTGAGGCAAATCTCGGCAGGCTCAGATTTGTACAGCTTGGCTCCATTTTGGCTCCAATAAAGAGGAAAGAATCAGGGTCTTCTGAGCTAAATGCTCAAGCCCTTGTGCTACAACTGGGTCGGTTCGCGAATGGTAGGGCAACTGCAATTGGAGCGAGTACAGCTGCGTGCTAATCACCTCGCGCATGATATCGGTTTCGCGCGAAAGTAGAACGGCAGCTACACCGATCGCTTTCAGAGCGCGTCTGCGGATTACAAGTTCGGAAACCGCATTTCAGCAAAGCATTGTTTTGCTTGCCGTCTTGATTGCGCTGGCTGGTGGCCTGGTCAGAAGAGTCTCGGTGCAAAATCCTTCAGATCGCGGCGCCACGTCTGCCATTCATGGTCTGTACCGGGCGATTCGTAGAAGACGTGCTGAATGTTTGCTTCGAGCAGCGAATTGTGCAGGCGCTGGAGTCCGGCGCGCATTCTCTCAGGCTCATTGGTTCCGACACCGAGCCAGAGCAAGTGCACTTTCTTGGCGAATGCTGCCGGATCAGCGAATACTCCATTGTAGTCGGTCTTGGGATCCAGTTTCCGATCCCCAAGCACGAGCATCCCGCCCGCTCCACTGAATCCCCCAATGTAAGAAAAGAGATCGAGATGATTGAGCGTGATCTGGAACGTCTGCATTCCTCCCATGGATAGGCCAGCCATGGCGCGATGATCGCGATCTGATAGTGTGCGGAAGGTTGAATCAATGTAGGGAATCAGGGCCTGCGTCACATCGTCTTCGAATGCTGCAGCCATTTCCTGCATCGCCTTCAACATTTCGGGAGAGCCGAACGGTTTTCCGGTCAGATCGGACAGATTTTGGCCAGCGCGTTTCGCGTAGCCGTAGGCCATCACGACGATCATCGGCTTGCAGCTCTTGGCTGCTATCAGATTGTCGAGGATGAAATTGGCATTGCCTTGGCGAATCCAGCCGGTCTCATCTTCGCCGCCACCATGCTGCAGATAGAGGACCGGATAGCGCTCTTTCGTCTGCGTATCGTAATTCGGCGGCAGATAGACCAGCGCGTGCCGCCAGCTACCCGTTACCTTCGAGTTGTACCAGACCTCCCGGACTTGGCCGTGGGGAACATCCTGAATCGAGTAGTAGGTCGAACCCGGCTCCGGAACCTCGACCCCACTCGCTTCCTTGGTTCCACCAAAGAACGCATGTGTGTTGAGGTCGCTGGCTTCCATGCCATCGATGATCAGCGTGTAGTAGTGGAAGCCGGGAACGAGCGGCGGAGTCGTGACAGTCCAGTATCCGTCCGGCTGTTTCTCCATATCCACTTTCGGCCCGCTCCAGAAATTCAATCTGACTTTTGTGGCATCGGGAGCCTTCACGCGAATCTGTACTCTTCCGGCGCTGTCAACTCGCGGATACTCTGCTCCCCAGACGTTGGTTGAAGAGGGTTGAAAATCGCCTGCCTCTTGTGCACAGCAAAAACTCGATGATAAGAAGATCAGTATTGCGAATCGCCACATGTGTTTTCTCCTTCGTTGCCATCGAATGTCAACCATAGCGCCGGCGGGCGATAAGCCTACCGTTACCTTCAGACTTGCAATTCGCTGGATCCTTCTGGCGTCACTGCTCAACTGAGACGACGGTTACCGACTTTGGCTCCAATTTCAGAGTCAGCTTGCCGCCCTGAACCTTCGCTGAAATCGGCCTCGGTATGACGGTGTCAGCTGCGTCGAAGGTGTTGACACTGTCCACCTTCGGTGCGGTCAGAGTTTCTCCGGTCACTGATTTGGCTGTGATACCGGCCAGACTTGCCTCGATTTCGACCGGCTGATTCGGATCGAGATTGGTGATCTCTAGCCACAACTTGCCCTTCGCATCCTTTGCTGCGATCGCGTCCACGCGCGGCAGGGCCACGTCCCCATGCGTGTACCAACCGGCGTCCAGAGTCACCGGTACGAACGTGGCGTCCTGGAACGGCACATACATTTTGAAGACGTAATAGGTTGGAGTCAGGACCATCTTCTCTTTGTCTGTGATGATCATGGCCTGCAGCACATTGATCATCTGCGCGATGTTAGCGCCGCGTACGCGGTCGGCATGACGTGCGAAGATATTGAGGTTCAGGGCTGCGAGAATGGCGTCGCGCAGGCTATTCTGCTGGACCAAGAACCCCGGATTGCTGCCCGGTAACGGCGCGTACCAGCCTCCCCATTCGTCAACGATGAGCGCCACCTTCTTGTCCGGGTCATACTTGTCCATGATTGCCGAATGCTTCCTGATAAGACCGTCCATCTCCAAAGTGAACTTGAGGATTTGACTGTACTCAGTTTCACCAAACCCGACGGACGTATAGGAGGGTGGCCAGTGCCCCACCGTGTAGTTGTGCATGGAAAGGCCGTTGATGTCCCAGCTCCACGTGTGTTGCTGATAGGCCTTCATGACGATTTCCGTCCAATCGGTCCATCGCGGGCCGTCGCCGCCAGGGCCGACGGCGATTTTCAGCATCTGGTGTTTGTCTTGCTGCTCCGGATTGAAGTTGCGCACGAAGCGGCTGTAAATCTTCATCTGGCTAACGTAGTAGTCGGGCGTCATGTTTCCGCCACAGTCCCAGCTTTCGTTACCGATGCCGAGCAAGGCGACTTTGTATGGAGTTGGATGCCCGTTGGCGGCACGTTCTTTTACCAGCGTCGTCGGTGCTGCCGCCGTCATGTATTCCAGCCAGTCGGCCGCCTCCTGGGGAGTCCCGGAACCGACATTGACGGAGACATACCCTTCCGCTCCGATCTGATCGATGAAGTCCATGAACTCATGCGTTCCAAACGCGTTCGCCTCAGTCACTCCGCCCCAGTTGGGGTTGAGAGTGACTGCTCGTTGAGGGCCGATGCTCTTGCGCCAGTGATATTCATCGGCGAAGCAGCCACCGGGCCAACGAACGTTCGGCACGTTGATCGCTTTTAGAGCTCCCACAACATCGTTCCGAATCCCGCGCGTATTTGGGATCTTGGAATCGGGCCCGACCCAAATGCCTTCGTAAATGCCGTGGCCGAGATGCTCTGCAAACTGCCCGAAAATATTACGGTCGATCTTCGCACCGGTTTTGGATGCGTCAATCGATAATTCAACCTTCTGGGCAGCCATCATCGGCGCAGTGATAGCCACAACGATCAGCGTGAAGGCGACAAGAAGTGAGCGCATAAGAAGCGATGTCCTTTGAGGCAGAAATAACAACTTAACGGCATTCGAAGTTGGCTGCGTCTTCCGTGTCTCCTTGCCCCTTGTAGTGTGCGTGCTTCGGATAAGGACACAGCGGTCGGCTGCGCCCAGGAAAGGCTTTGCCAGTCGCGATCACTGACATCGGCGCCGTTCTCTTCTCGACCCAGTTGACGATCGCGCCCAACAAATCAAACTGATCGAGCGCCTGCCCTCCGCCACAGTGGCTCATTCCTGGAACGAAATAGAACTGACTCCAATTGGACACAGCTTCGAGTCCGCCGTTCGCAGCTGCCATATCTTTGTAATAGGCGAAGGTGTCGAGCGGTGAGAACCATGGGTCACTGTCGCCGTGGTAGAAGATCAGTTTTCCTCCGTGTGCAGAGAAAGTCGTCAAGTTCGTGGACATTGAGTCCACGAGCGGCTGGACGGCCGCAAGAGCTTCCTTATCGACATCCATTGCCATGTCGGTCGTCGCAGGACCGAAAATGCCGGGTCCGGGCGAGAGCAATCCACGAAAGGGCGGACCGTTCGTGATGCCGGTGTCGTAAAGGAAGCCGGCATAGACTTGGGTTCCACTCGTGGTCTTCGGCCCTCCGAGGGCCTTCTTGATGGCGGCAGCTTTCTCCGGAGCTAAACAGGAGTCGTTCTTTTCGCCCTTGCATGCCAATGCCTCCGGATCGAAATCACATGCGAGGGGATCGGAGATCAAGCCGTCGGCAAGACCGTCTTTTGCATCACACTTCTTGATCAGGGCATCTTTGATCAGCTTTCGTTCGTTGTCAGTAATGGTTTGCTCGATGATCGGTTTTCCATTCGCGTCCTTCGGAGCAACCTGTTTGAACATAATGGGTATCCATCTGCCGATCGCCAGATTGGAGAGCCCGGTGCGCATGGCGGGATCGCCGGAGATGATGCCGTTGAAAACCGTGGGGTAACGCTGCGAAAGAATCATCCCTTCGCGGCCGCCCGTCGAACATCCTGAGAAATAGGAAAAAGCCGCTGGCTTTCCGTAGTGTTGCGCGATGAGTTGTTTGGCCAGCGCAGCGACCTCAGCGTTGGCGAGATAAGCGAAATCCAGATACGCCTGCTGATCTCTCATGAAATCGAAATCAAATCCGGGGTGGTGACTCTTGTGACCGGTATCCGTAGTCGCAACCGCAAATCCGCGCAAGAGTCCAGGATTATCCCCCGCGGCATTCAACCCAAGAGGCGCCAGGACAATGCCATTGCTGCCGCCCCCCCCTTGCATCAGGAAGTCGCCGTTCCATTTGTCGGGCATCGCCAGCGCAAAGGTGATCCCAAATTCCTCGTCGCCAACTCCAGTCCGCCGAGCGATGACTCCCTCGATGCGGCAATATCCAGGAAGAGGGGCGCTGCGACTTTGGTTCCAGGGAATCGGCTCGGTGCTTCCAGCCTCGACATGAGCGGCCTTGGTGATCTCGACGCCTGGAACCTTGACGTCCATCAGAGTGGTGCATGAGTCCTTCGTTTGGGCGAATGCAGACGCAGCGAACGCAACTATGAAAAAGAGTGTGGCGCACAAGGTTTCCGAACGCATTCGTATCTCCCTCCATGAATGTCGGCCGCGCAGACAACTCCCAGCTAAATCCTGAATCGGTTTTACCTACCTGCCGATCAGGACCACAATTGCCTTATCCAGTTCGCTCGATGCTGACGTGCCTTCGTGCCTCAGCTGATGCGCGGCATCGTCCCATGTCAACTTTGTGATTGAGCCGCCACCCTTCTCGTAGGCATACGTCTTTCCGTCATCCTCGAAAAGGGTAAAGCTGCCGTTCGCTCCCGGATACACGCGCACGGACGCAATCGTCTGCGTCTGCTGTGCGCTATCCACATCCGACCCAAGCGGCACAATGCTTCCCGCCTTCACGAACAGCGGCAGTGTATCGATGGGAGAATCCGCCACAATGGTCTGCCCGCCGTGCAGCCGCTCATTCGTCCAGTAGTTGTACCAGTCATAACCCGCCGGCAGATACACCGTGCGGCGCGTCGCGCCCTGCTCGGTCACCGGAGCCACCAGGAACGCCGGCCCATACATATATTCATCAGGAATGTCCGCAACCTTCGGATCTGCCGGGAAGTCCATGAACAATGCCCGCATATAGGGAGCGCCCGTCTGGTAGCTGCGATACGCTAACGAGTAGGTGTAGGGCAGAAGCTGGTAGCGCAGTTTCAGATACTTCGCCAGAATCGGCTCCGCCTGCTTGCCGTACGACCATACCTCGTTGTGAGCTCTCTCTCCATGCGCTCGCATGACCGGCTGAAAAGCGCCCCATTCAAACCACCGCACAAACAGCTCGGGATAGTCCTCATAATTGTTAATCGTGTCGCGTGCGTCCGATCCATCGATCAGCGGCTTGTGCTCGGCGCGGTAATCTGCGGGAATCGCCGGGGAGAAGAACCCTGCAATATCCGTGTCCCAGTACGGTAGTCCTGTCGCCGCAAAATTCAGCCCCGCCGGAATCGAGCGCCTCAGCATGTCCCACGTCGAAACAACATCGCTCGACCAGAAAACCGTGCCGTTGCGTTGCGCCCCCAGGTACGCCGCCCGCGCCAGGATCATAACCCTCCTGCTGTCTCCGAAATCCCGCCGGAACCCTTCGTACGCCGAAGCCGTGTGAAACAGCGGATAGACGTTGTAGAAGCGTATGCCCGAACCGATCGAAAACACATCTCCCGCTGGGTCGATATCCGGCTCTGTCTCATCGAGCCACAGATAATCAAATCCGTACGGCTTTATGTACCGGTCGCGAATCTTCTCCCAGAACCATTTCGCCGCCTCAGGGTTCGTTGTATCGAGATTCGGTCCGATGGTTTCCTTGGTCCATCCCGGATCAGGTTTTCCGTCGCGCGTATGGATCAGCCAGCCGTTGTTCTGCAACATGTCGTAAAACTGAGTGCCGCGCGAAAAGTGCGGCCACACGCTCAACAGCGTGCTGACACCCATCGCATGCAGTGCACGATTCATCCCAGCCGGGTCCGGCCAGCGCTCCGGGTCGAGATCCAGTTCTCCCTGCTTCGTCATGTTGAGGAAATCCACGACCATCACGTCCAACGGCAACTTCTTCTGGCGATACTGCTTGGCCACATCCAAAACTTGTTCCTGCGTTGGATAAATCGCTTTGCTCTGGATGTATCCGTACGCTGACTTCGGCAGCATATGTGTTACGCCCGTCAGCAGACGGTAGCCCTCGTAAATCTCGTCGCTCGTATCCCCTGCAATAACGAAATACGAAACACGGTCTCCCACCTCCGACGACCACGTATTCCGTCCATTGAACCCCAAGTCCACCGTCGTTTTGGAAGGGTTATCCCACACCAGCCCGTAGCCGCGGCTTGACAACATGAACGGTACACAAACGTCCTCGCCGCCAATCGCCGAGTAGTCATGCCAGCAGCGGATCTCGTGATCCCGCAGGTCCATCCAGCCCTTTTGCTGTTGCCCCAAACCGTAGTAGTGCTCGTCCGCGGGCGAGTCGAATATGGCTGCAACCGAGTAGCCCTTAGCACCGGCGTCTTGCTGTGCGACGTCTGCGCGTTCCGGCGCCATCGTCCAGGTGCGCATGTGCAGCAGCATCTTGCCGTCCGCCGTCGTCACCAGAAGCGCATCGTTGTATGAGCCCTGCCCGCCGCCTCCGCCAAAGTAGCGTTCGCGCAGTTGACGATTCAACGCGTCCAGCGACATCGGCTGCGGCCGCTTCTCAGCCGGAAGATCTCCTGGCGCCAAACGCACCACCATCCTGGCCGATCGAAATACGTCGCCGCCTTCCGCGTCACGCTCGTGCGTCCATTCACCTTCCGACGGCTTTGCCACAAAACCATAGCCCGGAGCACCGGTCACTATCGACTTGTCGATGCTCATCGTTACCCGAACAATGTTCGCGGCATAAGGCTCAAGCGAAATGACCCGTCCATTCCGCTCCAGCACAAGTGGGGCACTCTGGGCGGTCGCCACGCCTCCAAGCGATAATGTCAGGAACACGCAGCCTAGTCTCTGCGCCAGTGTCTTCCACGCGAAACGCCGACTAATTTGGGACCCACGACCATCACTGCTGCACCCATCCATCAGGCACGAAATCTCCATTGTTCTCTCCCTGCCAGCGCCGTTCCTCTCAAGGTGAAAACGCTCCTCTTCCCAGCCTGGAAAGGTAGCGCAATCCTATAAGACGCCCGCCTTCGGAGTCCATGCATTCCATCCGGCTCCAATGCAGCCCGATCTTCCGTGTGCACGGAACGCGCATTCCCAACGAGAACGAACTCTGGTCCTACGAACCGAAGGCACAGACAATCCCGACCGACTTCGACGTCTTGCGCTACCGGCTTATGCCCTACATTCTAAAGAGGCGATTAACCCGGAGGCCAGAAGGGACAAAAAGCGTGCCGTAAACCGAGATTCTTCAACAGACACGCCTGTTTTCGACAGTTGAGATTTCGACAGTTGAGACCATTTCTGCTCGCTCGTACACTCCAAGATTGCTGATTGATGACCTCGATGGGGAACATCAATGGGCTATATTTATAAAGGCCTATAAGATTTGAGCGGACTCAAGAATCTCATTCCGATTTGGTCCGTGCAGCGTGCGGAGAAAGACATGACCGCCTTCACTACTTGCCGCAGGACCCTACTTATTTGGCTGGGCATCACCGTATCTGTCACACAATTCTGCCACTCGCAGGGATTGGGAGCGGGACCACCGTGCAAAGATCCTACGAAGTGGTTGCCCGACCCATCGAGCGGTCTGATGTGGGCTGAACATGACTACGTTCGTCCCTATCACATCAAATGGACCGGGCTGAAGTGGCAGGAGGCGAGTGACTACTGCTCAGCCCTGAAAATCGACGGATTGTCAGGCTGGAGGCTTCCCACACTCGATGAGGTTAAGGGACTCGAATACACCCGTCACGGGGTCGTGACGACCACTGCCACAGGGTATTCATGCCATAGGAATCCGACGGGAATTTGTTATGACGTAGAGACCTCGCAGCCGCACGATGTGCTCACTCTAAAAATCGACATTGGCAGCGAGGAGTGGAGTGGCTCGATTTGGACTTCAACACCATCCCCAACAGACGGAAAATCGGCATGGGTAGTGACCCCGCCCCTACTAACTTTTAAACCGGTGCTTCGCACGAAGACCAACGCTACCCATTTGAGCTCGATCACAGCGCTCTGCGTTCGCCCTATGGAGGCTGAGATACTTCAGGTCGCCAAGGATGCACAGGTGGGCGCCCCCGTTCCCGACCTCCAGACGCTGAAAGCCAACGTGCCGCTCACTAAAGCTCGGCTCGCGTATCAGGCGGGACAATATCAGGAAAGCATCACGCAGGCTCAGAATGCCCTTTCCATCGAACCAAGCTTGCAAACTGCCTACTGGGGCATGGGAATCTCCTACGGAATGCTGGGCCAATGGGATTTGGCCATTACCAATCTTAATTCTGCGTCCAGGCTCGGCAAAGACGACGAAGTGAATGCGGCCTTGCAATGGGCAAAGGCGAGCCAGAAGGCCGCGAAGAAGGGCGAGAAGCCTAAGATCAAAGGCAAGGATTGGAAGAACCCCGAGTGGAAAGGTCCTCCGTGGAGTTGATTTCCGAAAGATTTTGTGGCGGGTTTCCGGCCCTTACCAACGATCTTGTGTGCTCCAGCGGGACCAGGGTCAAGTCCTAGCTGTCACCGATCACAAAGAGCACCGGCTCTCGGGCTCGCTTTTCTAGGCCCACACTTCATAGCAAATTGCCCTAGTTGGCGAAAAAGTGCGCCGTGAAAAGGCGCTGGACTTCAGCGGGTGCAACTCCCGCCCGGGAACTGGTTCGTTCCACCCGGTAACAATCGAAACGGCGGCGGAGGCAACGAAGCTGTCGGAGCTTTC
>Ga0181530_10004003_pt1 | contig 15946 bp, 15 predicted proteins | sample PEATcosm2014_Bin_42_FD_119769 | JGI IMG/M metagenome (GOLD analysis project Ga0181530, IMG submission 119769) | Peatland microbial communities from MTU Mesocosm Facility, Houghton, MI, USA - PEATcosm2014_Bin10_60_metaG | ecosystem: Environmental > Terrestrial > Soil > Wetlands > Peat | place... | reverse complement strand
GAGAGGTCGATGAGGGTTCATGACCCGGACGGGTATACGATCGAATTTGCTGAGGGTCGGCGTGGCCATCGGGGTGTAACTTAAAAACAGCGGTGTGCGCGGCGATTAATGAGTACACGTCCTAGGCCATCCCCTACATCAATCTCAGGACTCGGCGACGAGGACCTCAAGTTCGAGGCCCTGCACCACCGCTGGGGCTACGCCTACTTCACAGGCCAGACAGCGGACATGCTAGCCCTCGCCGCCGAGGGGGTAAGACGTTACGACACCGCGCGTCACCACCGGTTCGCGTACACCTTTGCCGGACACGATGCGGGCGTCTGCGCGTATTGCATTCGTGCAATGGGGCTGAGCGCTGCAGGCGAGACCGCGAAGATCAAGCCTGAACTCGACGCCGCCCTCGCGCTCTCGGATCGCCTGGAGCACCCGCTGTCACTTTTGTTTGCGCGGGGCGTCATGTGCGGCACGCTCTACCTCACCCACGATCTCGACGGCTGCCGGGTATCGGCCAACGAAATGGTGCGCGTCGCGACCAAATACGATCTGCCGTTCTATGGGGCGATCGGATCATTCTGGCTGGGCGCCACGCAGGCGATGCATGGCGACGTTACCGACGGACTGCGGCGGATGGAGCCAGCATTCGAGCCCCTAGACGGCATCGGCTTGTTTGTCTTGCTGCCCGCCGTGGTAATGGTCGATACGCTGGCGCGCGCTGGTCGCAACCGTGATGCGCTGGCGCTCATCGCGCGGGTGCTCGACAAAATGAGCGACCCGAAATTAGGTATGTTCGTCTCCGAGCTGTGGCGCATCCGCGGTGAGCTCATTGCACGCGAGCGTGGGGGCGACATGGCGCTGGCAGAGCGCCTTTTGCAGGAGGCGTTACACATCGCGCGCGGGCAAGAGGCGACGCTCCTGCAATCTAGGGCGGGTCTCGCGCTCGCGACGCACTTCGCCGAGCACGGTCGTCGCGAGGAAGCAAGGATAGCGCTTGCCGAGTCCGGCGTGAGTGTCCTTGCTGACAGGACAGCACCCGAGATCGTCGCTGCGGATCGACTATCCGCCGCGCTCAGCTAAACCGGATACCACATATGATGGTCCGCTTATGGCCCAACCTGGCCGCGGCACCCATGCGCACGGGCGGCAGCTATCGGGGTAAGACCGGTCACGCCAGCCTGTGGTGGGCGCGGCGGTTCATGACCCACAGCCGACATGAGCGCTCCAAGATTGCTGCTTTGAAACCTAACCGTTGGACCCCATTCCGCGGACAGTAAAACCCTGCTGTAATTACCTTGATCGTCGGCGTAGTCCTGCCGGTGCAGGAGCCGACCACGTTCACGCTCACCGTCAATCTGAGGACCACGAAAGCGCTTGGGCTTGTCATTCCTGGAAAATTGCTTGCTACGGCTGGCGAGGCGATCGAATAAATCCCATGCCGCACCGGCCGAGACCAACCGGCTGCCCAGGTGATGGTTGATTATAGATGAATACAATTATTATTTCCGGCGCCGACGCGGCTTACTGGCCACTGCTCAGTGGAATGCTGCATTCCATTGAACAGGGCCCTCGAAAAGAGGGTATTGCCGTCGGAATTCTTGATTTGGGGCTGGCGCCTGAACATCGCGACCGGCTGCGGAGCTACGGTGCCATTGTGGTCGAACCCGGATGGGACTACCCGGTCGCGCATTTCAGCAAACCAGCGCCAAACGCCTTTCAAGCGATGACGGCACGACCGCATCTGCCGCGCCATTTCCCTGGATACGACATGTACATTTGGCTGGACGCGGATTGTTGGGTGCAGGATCCGCAAGCAATCGCGCTGCTCGCCTCCGCGGCGAGCCAGAAAAAATTTGCGATCGTCCCCGAAGTGCATCGTTCGTATTTCACTTTGTCGCCCTATGTGCAATGGCTCCATGATTGTTACCGACGTTGCTATAATGAAAACGCCGCGAACTGGCTGGTCTACTATCCTCTTCTCAATTGCGGTGTTTTCGCCGCCACTGGTGACGCTCCGCAATGGGCCAAATGGCAGGAGCATCTGGGCAGAATCATAAAACGGCACGATGAGTTTTTCTTCTTCGCCGAGCAAACTGCGTTGAACGGCGCGATTCGGGAGGGGAGCTCGCAACGGCTCTGCTGCCCGCGCACTGTAACTGGATGTGCAACCGGGCCATGCCAGGGATCAATCCGGAAGGAAATATCTATGTCGAGCCTGAACCGCCCTACATTCCGCTCAGCATCATTCATTTGGCTGCGGCTAAATCCGGAGTATGGCCTATTCTAGATCAAACCGGAAAGACACACATGAGAACCTTGACCTATCCGCCGCTGCCGATGTGACCTTGCGCTGGCGGCCGGCAGCGCGACAGCGCCCGCGGCCGGACACAGAAAATTTCGACGAGGAAGTTTCATCATGATGCTCCACGAGCGTGCGCGGCATTCGGAAGGCCACGAATCAATGTCAGAATTGAATTTCTGATGGCCGCCCGCCGCAAGCACAATCGCTGCCTTTAATTCGCGGAGCATCGGCATGTCCCGTCGGCAACTCTAGCGACAGACTAGGCGTACGCATGACAATTCCGTAGTTGCCCGATGTCGCCTATTGGCCCGGAACCGCCGCGCCGGTCGAGCGCCTTCGTGTCCGTTATCGGAGGTCTAGCTGCCGCACCGGCCGCTGTCCGTCGAGGCAGAAATTGACCCGGAACGGACATCGGGGCACGTAATTTTGCTGCACCGCGACGAGGCTACGTTCTTTCTATCAAGCGTTCCATTTGCAACAGTTCTCCCGTCGAACTAAAGGTTATGGCGTCGGTGAGGGGCACCGTGGCGATCTATCGTTTATTGCAGAGGCAAGCGTTCGACCCGGAAGCCGTGGAATGTCTCACCACAGCTTACGAAGCAGCATTGAAAGTTCTCAAGCTCTCGAAAGGGGACGACCCGATCACCGAAATTATTGCCAAGCGAATCATCGAGATAGCTCAAACTGGAGTGCGCGACCCGGCCAAGTTGTGCGCGGCGGCCCTCAAGGACTTCGACGTTTCCTAGGGCCGCGTCAGTTGGCGGCGCTGTCGTGTCGCGATGTCGGGAAGGCGAAGAAGGCGGGGGAGTAACTTCCCCACCTTGTATCCACACTTTTATCAATCGCGGTCGGGCATTGCGAAGAGTTCAAGGACTCAGCGGGAGTCGCTTTCAACGTGCCATTGGCCGTCGAAGCTCGAAGACCTTCGACTATTGTCGCCGAAGCTAGCTGACTGGTGCCAATGGCCCATGTCCCTTCGCTCCATGTCTCTTCGATCCCTATCTGCTCGATCCCTATCTGCTCGATCCCTGTCGGCTCGGTCCCTGTCCCTTCGCTCCCTGTCCGTCCGGTCCCGATCCGTTCGGCCCCTGTCCTCATCGTGGTGCTGTCCCCCTAGACGGCCTTCCATATGAAAACCGCTCGTGCCGCCTTCATGAAAACCTGCACCTCCTCGAGCAACGGCGTCAGGCCGAGGCATGAGGATGCCGGCGAGGCAAACAGCAGCGATGGTGATAATTGTTCTCGAGAACATCAGCTTTACAATTCCAAGCGAGACGAACTCCAGGCGAGCCGCACAGCATTATCTCTCCCCCAGAGCGCAAATTCGACAGCTTCGCCAAACAAAACAGGTGCGATGGTTAAAAACACTTGACGACACCGCCAGTGCTGCCGATGGCATTGATTAGGATTTCGACACGTCCCACCCAGTCGGCTCTGAGGTCAAATCACACGCGCTAAGAAGAGGCGGGCTCGATGTCCGTTGCTGGCCTGTTACATCAGTTATTGTGGCGCAGCAATTCGGCCGCTATCGGGTGCAAAGCGGACCTCGCGCGGCCATCGCAAATCGGTCGTTCTTGATCCATAGCGGCCATCCCAAGGCTGTTCCCCACTGCGGTCAATGCGAGTACCCTACCGCCGAAGTGCGCGAGCCTCCTTTGTCAACATTTCAACGGGAGCGTTGCCACCATGAAAATCAGTCGCAGCCTGCTTGCGAGCGCGGGACTTCTCACGCTTAGTTGCGTTTCGGCATTGGCTCAGCAGATCACAGGTGTCCCGGGCTCGCCCGGTGCCACCACAACGATCGACGGTAAGCAACTTCCGCCGCCTGCGCCGAATTTCGGCGGAGTGATCAAGGACAGAGCCTCGGAGTCAACGCCCTGGTGGCCGCCGCGCGTCGTACCGCCGAAAGGCGCGCCTAACGTCTTGCTCATCATGACGGATGACCAGGGTTTCGGTGCACCAAGCACCTTCGGCGGCGTCATACCCACGCCGACCATGGATCGCATTGCAGCGGCCGGCCTGCGGTACACCAATTTTCACTCGACATCGCTGTGCTCACCATCGCGGGCGGCGATTATCACGGGACGCAACCATCACTCGGTGGGTTATGGCGTGGTAGGCGAAATCGCCACGGGGTTCCCGGGTTACGACTCGATCATTCCGATTGATAAGGGCACCGTCGGTACAATCCTGAAAGAGAACGGGTACTCAACTGCGTGGTTTGGCAAGGACCACAACACACCCTCTTATCAGTCGAGCCAAGCCGGGCCGTTCAATCAATGGCCCAACGGGATGGGTTTCGATTATTTCTACGGCTTTGTTGGCGGCGACGCCAGTCAATGGCAGCCGAACCTGTTCCGCAATACGACCGCGATCTATCCTTTCCAGGGCAATCCTGGCTGGAACCTGGAAACCGCGATGGCCGACGAAGCCATTCAGCACATAAAGGAGCTCAAGGAGATCGCGCCCGGCAAGCCTTGGTTCGTCTATTACGTACCCGGCGCCACCCACGCACCTCATCATCTGACGCCAGAGTGGATCAAGAAGATCAGCCCATGCATCTCTTCGACGAGGGCTGGAACAAAGTCCGCGAGACTATTTTCGCCAACCAAAAGCGCTTGGGCATAATGCCTGCCAACGCCAAGTTGACGCCGTGGCCGCAAGGGGACAAGGGGCTGCCCGAATGGGACTCCCTCAGTTTTGAGGACAAGAAGCTCTTCATAAAGCAAGCGGACATCTATGGGGCCTACCTGGCCTACGCCGACCATGAGATCGGTCGCGTCATCCAGGAGGTCGAAGACCTCGGCGAACTCGACAACACCCTGATCATCTACATTGGTGGTGACAATGGCGCGAGCGCCGAAGGCATGCTCAACGGCACACCAAACGAGTTCACCACTTTCAATGGCATTGCCGTGCCTGTGAAAGATCAGTTTCTTTGGTATCCATTCTGGGGATCGGACCGGACGTTCCCACACTATGCGGCAGAATGGGCGTGGGCGATGGATACTCCGTTCAAGTGGGTCAAGCAGGTGGCGTCGCACTTCGGCGGGACGGCCCAGGGCATGGTCATGTCATGGCCGGCCACATCGGTGACCAGGGCGGCATCCGCCGTCAGTTCCACCATCTCATTGACGTCGTGCCGACGATTCTCGAAGCGACCGGCATCCCGGCGCCCGACGCGATTGACGGTATCAAGCAGAAGCCCATTGAAGGCGTGAGTATGGCGTACACTTGGAACAAGGCGAACGCCGACGCGCCCTCGACGCACACGACGCAATACTTCGAGATGCTCGGCAATCGCGCCATCTATCACGACGGGTGGGTGGCGGCCACGACGCCAGTTACTCTGCCGTGGGAACTGAGCACCGCTGCGCCACCGGATGTCATCACCGGCTACAAGTGGGAACTCTACAACGTCAAGGATGATCCCACCGAGTACAACGATCTTGCCGGAACGATGCCGGACAAGCTCAAGCAGATGCAGGACCTGTTCTACGCCGAGACTAGGAAGTACGACGTGCTCCCGCTCGACAACTCGACGCTCGCGCGCTGGAATACGCCGCGCCCGAGCCTCACGGCGGGACAGACGGTCTTCACCTATTCAGGCGAACTGACCGGCGTGCCGATCAGCGCAGCTCCGAGCATCCTGAACAAGTCCTACACCATCACGGCCGAGGTCGAGATCCCCGAGGGTGGTGCGGAAGGTATGATCGTCACTCAGGGCGGGCGTTTCGGCGGCTATGGCTTGTTCCTCAGCAAGGGAGAAGCTGGCTTTGACCGTGGCAGGGTCGTGTTCCTCTATAACCTGCTCGACCTCAAGCGCACGATGTGGGAGGGGCCTGAGCTGGAGGCCGGCAAGCACACCATCGTCTTTGACTTCAAGTCCGACGCTCCGGGTTTGGGCAAGGGAGGGACAGGTGTGCTCTCCATCGATGGTCACGAAGTGGCCAGAAATTCCATGGACCACACGACGCCGATCACGTTCCCGGAAGACGAAACATTCGACGTCGGCGAGGACACCCGCACCGGGGTCGCGATGCTGGAATATCGCTACGACGTACCGTTCAAGTTCACCGGCAGGATCGACAAGCTGACCTTCAAACTCGAACCAGAGCGGGACGCGAGCGCGAAGCACTAGCAGTCGCCGCAATGAAAAAGGTTCTGGTTTTTGCCGCTGCCGGCGAAGGTGCTACCGGATTGGCGTTGCTGATCGTTCCTTCGCTCGTCGCGCAGTTGTTGCTGGGCGCGGAATTGACCGGCATCGCCATACCGGTTGCCCGCGTGGCCGGAATTGCTCTGACTGCGCTAGCGATCGCCTGCTGGCCGGGCACGCCGCTCCTCGGCATGTTGACCTACTGCACAGTCGTCACGCTTTATCTCGCTTACCTTGGTTTCGCAGGTGTGTTGACCGGCGTCTTGCTATGGCCCGCGGTCGCGCTTCACGTACTTCTGACAATCCTTCTCTGTCGCGCTTTGCTCGCAAGCAAGGCGAGATAGGGAAGCTGCGCCGTTAGACGTGATCACGGATTGCGGCGGTGCAAAATGTCGCTATTGGCCCTGAACGGCCGCCCCGCCCATGCGCCCCGGCGGCAGCTATTGGGGGAGAAGCGGTCACGACAGCCCGTGACCGGCGCGGCGGTTTGTGACCCATGACGTCACTTCGTCACGTAAATTACTGCATTGCGAAAGGATCATTCCTGCTCAGATAGACACACCCCAAGCTCGGCCATAAACTCAGATCGATATCACGGTGGATCACACAATGGCCGTCAACATGAGTGTATACTTTGGGCGGGCCAAACCGCCGGAGGCATCAAAGAAATCCTATCGGTCGGTGCAATCATGCGGCAACTCATTGCGGAGACGGAAGCGGTGCTGTCACGGGCGTCGAGCTTAAGGGGGATGGCTTCGCAGAGCCAACAGATAGGTGCAGCGAGAATATAAGAGTCGATGACCACCTCAGCTCCTGGCGCTGCATGTCACTTAGTGCGGCGCATCACGGAGGCCGCAATCTGGCGGCCTCCCAAATGATTTCATGTCATCGGAGCGCACTATTGCGCCATGCCTTCGACGGCGAAGGAACGGAATTTAGCATATTGGTCGCCAATTTTCCGCAGCGCCTGATAATCCGGGTTGTTCCGCCAAGCTTGGATTTTATCCATGCTATCCCACACCTGCAGGACAAATCGTTTCGGCGGATCGCCCTCAAATGTCGTCACCTTGGGGCCGGCGCCGATCGCGAGGAAGCGGCCGCCGGCCGCCTTGATCATCGCTTGGGCCTTGGGGGCGTATTCCTTCGCGTAAGCATCCGGGTTGCTGACGTCGATTTCCGCGATGAAGTAAACGGGAGGCTTGGCTTGCGCGTGCAGCCCTTGAATGGCGAAGGCACCAATGGCCATGCCTGCGAGCATGGCCAGACCTGGAGTAAGAAATCGCTTCATCGTGTTCTCCCTGTTCGTTTGATCGTCTCAACGCGTGCCATCAGGCGCTGCATGCATCACCGCAATGTCGACGACATCGCTAGTCGCTTCTCTGTTTATTTTAGGCAGCTAAGTTGCTTGCCGATAGCATGAGCGCTGCCAATCAAAGGGGCCTCGGCACGTCCCACTGGCAGCTCTCTGACAAATGTATACTAATTACCTCGACGCGTGGAGGGGTGCCTCTTAGGGTCTAAGCGGACGTGATGCAGACATCGGCGAAAGACCGCCTTTGATCCGTCGCGACATTTCAGCCGACTCTTTTGCTGTGGTGCATCACATAGCCGTTCTCAGACATGGCAGAGCTCGCAGCTACACCGAGCACATGGCCGGACCATACCTTTCTCGGATATCGGGTCGGCTGCTCAGATGCCAAACCGCTCACTTACATTCCCAGCGTAGGGGGAAGGCGGCAGAGCAATCATAAGCAGGGGGTCGCGCTACCCGGCGCGCGGCCCCTTTCTTTTGCCACAGTCCAAAAGGGAACTGTTCGCGAGATATTCGCTATTGCTCAGAGCGTTTATGCACGCTTCCACGCCAGCTCTATCTTACCCAAGCCCCCCACCACAGTTGAGTTGCTGTAGCTCATTTCGTTCGCGCTGATCGAATCGATGTTTCGCTTTTGCGGTATCCCAAGTTGGTTTGTTAACGTCGTGCCATCGAGTTGCAAGGCGAGCGTCTTGGTTGCTTCATCGACACTGTAGTTCCCGAAATAAGCGATCGACCCACGGACAATGGCCTGGGCTTCGTCAGTCGTTGGCTTCATCGGATCGTTTGACGATATTTTCGGTAGATCGGGTTGCACAATGATGATCGAAAAGCGTCCAGTGGGGCTAAACATGTTAACGCCCTTTGGACTATTGCCGAACCTATAGTTCTTGGTACCGTCCGGGCGGGTCTGAACCCAAGATACCAGCGTCCATGATCCAACAATCTGCTCCTTCAGCGTCTTCTGTTGGGCCATTGCGGCGCGCGGCAACAAGCCTAGTCCTGCTGCCGCACTGATAGTTAGAATGCTGCGTCGATCCATGTGTCGCTCCTTGGTTCTCTGAAAACGCATGCCAATTTGCATGCGAATTTATGCGTCATCGTAAAACACCGATGACAATTAAGAAGGATTTTTGGGTATTTCCGAAGTGAATTACGCCTGCCGACGGCATGATCGCTGCTGTCGCCCCGGAGAGTTCGGCACGTCCCGCTGGCAGCTCTTGAATAACACTACACCCGTTGACGAGGCGTGTGGAAGGGGCACGATGTCTGCTTTCGGAAGTACTTGGGCCGCGCTTTCGGTGACGTGTCGCGGCGGTTGATGACCCATAGCGTCATTTTGCTGCCGTCGATTGCTGCATTGCGAAAGGTTTGGAAGAAGCAACTTTCTGGACCAAAACCTGTATGTGTTTCCACGCCCCGTCGGACCAATCCGCCGAGTTCAGCCCTCACAGGGATGAAAACATGTCAAATCGATTTTAATTCGCTGCACGACATCATCCCAATGCCCGGCCTTTTCTTGTCTATACAGCTTTACAGTGGGGTACCAAGGACTGTCCGCTCGTTCTAAAAGCCAACGCCAGCAAGTGTCAAAGCGATTAAGGATCCATACGGGTTTACTCAAAGCTCCAGCCAAGTGCGCCGTTGAGGTGTCTACTGAAATTATCAAATCCAAATTCTTCACGAGCGCCGCTGTATCTGAAAAATTGTGTAACAGGCTTGTAAAGTCGATTATGTGAGGGCCGTCCCAATTACGGCGTAATAATCCAGCGAGCTCTGACTCAGCCGGCTGACCTTTCTGCAGACTATAAAACTCAACATCCGAATCTTTTAGAGCCGCAAACTTGGATAGGGGAATATCCCTTCGACTATTGAAATTCCAAGGCTCCGTTTGATTGGGTCTAAATCCTCCCGACCATACCAAACCCACCCTAGGCTTGTTTTTTTCACCAAGATATTCTTTCCAGAAAAGCGATTTTTCGACGTTACTTTTCAGGTAAGGGATAGTTGCTGGAATATTTGACAAAGTTGTCTTAAAGGCCAACGGTAAGCTCAGCAAAGGACAGTGATAGTCAAAATCTGTCGGTACGTCGTTAGGGCCGATGACCTGTATGGTTGAGCTGCTATGCTTTAACAGCTCAATTAGCGGCTGCTGAACTGACAAAATGACCTTCGCGCCACGCGCTTCTGCTAACTTGGCGTATCGGCAGAACTGTATTGTGTCGCCAAGCCCTTGCTCCCAGTAGATGAACAAGGTTTTGCCCGCGAGGTTTTCCTGACCTAGCCAAAGAGGCTGCGAATAAGAGCGAACCCCGAGGGGCTCTTTGAGCCTTTTACGCCATTCGTGCTGACGCCAACCTTGCTCAAAACGCCCCAGCAGCAAGAAGCAGAGGCTTTGGTTCCAATGCGCGTCCGCGTAGTCTGGTTTCAGAGCAATCGCCTTATCGTAACCCGCGAGCGCTTCCTCAGAACGCTTCAATTCCATCAGTGCGATGCCGCGGTTATAGTGCGCTTCCGCAAAGTATGGTTTCAGCGCAATCGCCTTGTCGTGGCTCGCGAGCGCCTCCTCGGGACGCTTCAGTTCCCGCAGTGCATTACCGCGGTTGTTGTACGCATCTGCATGATCTGGCTTGAGGCCAATCGCCTCGTCATAGCTCGCCAACGCTTCTTCAGGACGCTTCAGGTCTAGCAGTGCTGCGCCGCGGTTGTTGAACGCGTCCGCATGGTCTGGCTTGAGCACGATTGCCCTATTGTAGCTCGTGAGTGCTTCCTCGGGACGCTTCAGGTCGCGCAGTACATTGCCACGATTATAGTGCAATTCTGCATGGTCGGATTTGAGCGCAATCGCCTTGTCGTAGCTTGCCAGTGCTTCGTCAGGACGCCCCAAGTCCCGCAGTGCAATGCCGAGGTTATAGTATGCGTCCGTATAATCTGGTTTCAGCGCAATCGCCTTGTCGTGGCTCGCGCGAGCCTCCTCCAGACGCTTCAGGTCTCGCAGTGCATTACCGCGGTTATTGTACGCATCTGCATGATCTGGCTTGAGGCCAATCGCCTTGTCGTAACTCGCGAGCGCCTCCTCGGGACGCTTCAGGTTCAGCAATGCCGCGCCGCGGTTATTGTAGGCATCCGCATAGTCTGGCTTGAGTGCGATCGCCTTGTCGTAACTTGCCAGCGCATCCTCGACACGCTTCAGGCCCAGCAGTGCAGTGCCACGGTTATTGAACGCGGCCGCATGGTCTGGCTTCAGTGCGATCGTCTTGTCGTAACTTGCCAGCGCTTCCTCCGGACGCATCAATGCCCCCAGTGCAATGCCGCGGTTATAGTGTGCTTCCGCATCGTCCGATTTCAGCGCAATCGCCTTATCGTAACTCGCGAGCGCATCCTCATGCCGCTGCAAATGCAATAGCGCAATGCCTAGATTGCTATGAGCAGCAGCAACCTTTGGGTTCAGCCGGATGGCGCTCGTAATCAGTTCGACGGCCAGTTCCGTCTTCTTTGTTTGAGCGGCAATCACTCCAAGCAGATGTAGCGCATCAAAATGATTTGGCTGCTGCTGCAGAACTTCCCCATAGATACACTCAGCGTCCGCCAGTTTCCCCTGCTGATGGAGCGCTATCCCCTGATTGAACTTAGCTTGAAAGCCCATCGCGGCAGGATTCTGGGCTTGCGTTCGGCCGTTAGGTGTTTTGGACATCGTGATTTCTAATCAGCTGCGTAATATTCGAGCATCGTAAGCAGCCATAATGTCGTTCTGATTAGTTCAGACTTGCCATTGTGTTTGCTCGTATTGGATTCTATCAGCGAATTTGATTCGTTGAAACGTTAATAGTTGTCGCCGCGTCCCAATCATTGGTCTCGAAAATACGTAGATTTCCGTTGCGCCTGAAAGAGGCAATGTCCGCTCACGGCCCGTTGCGTCACTTAGTGCGACGCAGTCATCCGGTCGCTTACGGGGGAGAAGCGGACTCACAATCGATTGCCGGATTCGGTCGTGCGACCTTTACTGTGGCGCACCGGCGCCAAATCGAAGTCAGCCACGGTTAATATAAAGCAACCCCTCCGTGGCAGTCGGAAGATACTATTTCTTCGGCGGCGGAAGGAGCTTGCAAGTCGTCAAAGAACAAGACGAGGACCACGACCCCGGCGCGGAATTACAAACCGGACAAAACAGAACCGTGCAAGCGCATCCCCATTTGCCCCTGCATACTTTTCCATTAAATGTCTGGCCAGTCTCCACTGTTACCATCGTAGGATTGTAACAAGGCATGATCATTTGTGCCTCGGCCCTTGGTCCACAACAAACAATCCCGGACTAGGCGACAGCGATTTGGCGAGAGAACAAAGATAGGCGTCGGGACATGGCTCCTCCTTCGTGCTTCCGTCTACTTCTTGCTTTCGGGTTCGGCTTTCACTTTCATTTGTTTTAGTTCGCTATTCAGCTTCTCCATCGTCGATTTGAGCGCGGCTATCTCAGCTCGGGCAGCGGACAGATCGCGGTCGGCGGCGGCCATCTTCTCCTGGGTCTCGCGGGCCAGTTTGTTCATCGCTTGCTGAAGAAACTCGACATTCGCCTGCAAGCATGCGGTCCGTCGCTCCATCTGCTTTTCGGCCGTGCAAACTTCCATGCCGCGAATGTCCTGTGCGGCCGCGGGCGACAGCGATGTCACGAGCAGCAGTGCCGCAGGGCGCAAAAATTGCGCCGCTTTGTGCCACGGCTGCCAAAATTGCCGCTGTTCGCGTTTCATGCCGAAGAGTTTACACGATAATGACCGATGCAATGACTCGCTTGATGTTCGCCCATGGCTGCGAAGTGGACTTGCGGTCGATGGCTGCAACTAACTCGTCGCGATCGCAGGCACGATCATGGGATCCTGCCGCCGTGTTGGACCGCCTGCCACGATCTGGACGACACCGGCGGCGAACCCGATCACCGTGCCGATCTGCCACGCGGGGTCATAGGAGCCGGAAAGATCGAAGATCAACCCGCCGCCCCAGGCGCCAAGCGATGACCCTGCCTGGTGCACGACGAAGGACAGGCCGAGCAGCGTCGCCATATATCGGGTGCCAAAAATCTCGGCGACCAGACCGCCGATGAGCGGCGCCAGGCCGGGCCACCACAGCATGCCCATCGCTGCGGCGAACAGGAGCGTGCTTGTCGGCGTGGGCGGCATCACGAAATAGACGGCAAACATGAGCGAACGCAGGATGTAGAGCAGCCCAAGCAGAACGTGCTTCGGATATTTTCCGCCGAGCGAGCCGGTCAGCAATGAGCCGATGGAGCTCACGCCGCCGATCATAGCAAGCGCTTCCGCGCTCAGCATCGGGTCCTGACCGCAGAACGCCAAATAGGCCGGCAAATGCGTGGTCAGAAATACGAGATTGAGACCGCAGACGAAATAAGCGCCCGACATCACCAGAAACGGGCGGTTCCGCATGGCCTGGCCGAGCACCTCGCGCATGGAGGTCGTTGCGGTAGAGTGCCCCGGAAACTTGTCGGCGCCACCAGCCCAGTAGGCGGCGGGCAGCATCGCGATCGCCATCAGCACGAAAAGCAGTACGCCGATCTGCCACGGCTCGCGCGCGAGCACGGCCTGGGTAGCGAGCGGCACTACGAGGGTACCGAGCGATCCGGCGGCGGAGACGACACCGAGCATCTGGCTCCGCCGCGCCGGCGAAACCGCACGCACACATGCGGTCATGGCCAATGACGTGGCCGTGCATGACAACGCCACGCCCATGAGGCCGCCGGAGACGATCAGCGCGAGCGCGCCTTGGGCCGCAGCCATGACGCACAAGCCAACGACGTAGATCGCTGCGCCCGCCATCATGGTGATGCGCAGGCCGAAGCGGTCGGCGATCGCGCCGACCAGCGCCTGCGAAAGACCCCAGACAATGTTCTGGACCGCCAGAGCCAGCGTAAAATCGGCCGCCGTCACCGCGAGATCGTGCGTGACCGGCGCCAGAAACAGCCCGAAACTCTGGCGTATCCCCATGCCCAGCGTGAGCAACAGGGCGGTTCCAATTAAAATTAGCCGGGCTTGGCTACGGCTCGGGGCAATCGTTCGCGACATTTCGGAAGCGATCCTCGGAGGGATGACACAGAGCTACAGTCTTACCTGCCGATCGATAGCAGCCAAGCTATCATAGCTGTTGGTTCCGACGTATTCAAAGCACAGTCGAAGTAACGCCGGACGGCATAGGCCAAATGAGAGAGCCGACTCAGGGCGCGGAATACGGGACACAAGTCGCGGCAAACACAAGTCGGAACTCGCTTGCGCGTAAGAACGCTGCTAACTACGCGGCATGACGATTTTTCTGGTGCGTCATGGCGAGACTGACGGCAACGCAGCGCGCGTCCTGCAGCGCCCTGACGTGCCGCTCAACGATCGAGGGTTACGCCAGGCGGAACAGCTCGCGCGGCGCTTGTCCGCTCTCGGTTTCGCCCGCATCCTGTGCAGTGATTTATTGCGCGCCCGGATGACAGCGGCTCCGCTCGCGGCCCGATCTGGAATCGCGATCGAAGAAAGCCCACTGTTACAGGAGCGCAACTTTGGCGATTTGCGCGGTATGCCATATGCCGAGCTAACCGAGAATCCGTTTGGACCCGACGTCCTGCCACCTAATGGTGAGGACTGGCCGACATTTCATGCGCGTGTCGCAGATGCATTCGCCTTCATCGTGAGCAGGCACCGGAGCGTGAATGGCACGTTAGTGGTGGTCACGCATGGTCTAGTCTGTCGTGCCCTCGTCGAGCGACATGCGCTATTGCCCGAAGGCGTGACTGTTCCAGAGCGCTTCGACAACACGAGCATAACCGTCATTCATGATGATGCGCCGCACGGGGTAAGCTTGCTCAATTGCACCCGGCATCTCATGACTTCGCTCGAAGCGGACGGCAATGGTGGTACGGCTTAGACTTCGGCTGCGTATGCCCGTTGGCCCAATGCGTCACCTAGTGCGACGCAGTGGTTTGGGCGCTCTCGGAGGCATAGCGGACACGGCGCCGACATCGCAATTCGGTTGCTAATGACCCATCGCGACATTTCGCGACCTTCAATTGACGCAGTGCGAAAGGCTACTCAATCACTTCGTCAGCGTACGCCAAGAACGACTTCGGGATCGTCAAATTACCGTCACTCGGACTTTAGGCCCGTCTCTCTGATGATCGATTGGTACTTCTCGATCTCACCCTGAACGAACTCCGAAAATTGATCGATCGACAGCGCCGATATCTCGACGCCGTTGTCCTGTAGCCGCGCCTTGATGTCGGATTCGAAAATGATCTTGTTCACCGCCGTATGGAGCCGCGCCGTGATCTCCGCGGGCAGCGCGCGCGGGCCGAAAAATCCCGCCCACAGGGTGAAATCGAAATTGCTGATCCCGGTCGCTTCGGCGACGGTGGGAATGTCGGGCGCCGCCGGTGAGCGCTTTGTCGTTGCGATCGCAAGAATCTTGAGCTTTCCGGCCCGCATCATCGGCATCGCGGCGATTAGGCCGGGAAAATAGAAATCGACCTGACCGCCCACGAGATCGGTCAGCGCCTGGCCAGCACCTTTGTACGGCACATGCGTCAGCTTGTTGTTGAGCTTCAGCTTCAACAATTCGCCGGCTAAATGTCCGGACGAGCCCACGCCCCCGGAAGCAAAAGTCAGCGGTTTGTCGGTGCTGCGTAGAAAAGCAATGAACTCCCCAATCGTCGAATATGGCGCATTGGCAGGAACCGCGAGCGCCAGTGGCACTACGCCGCTAAGCGCGATCGGCTGCAGGTCCTTCTGCGGGTCGTAGCCGACGGCTTTCATGAAATAGGGGTTTATGGCGATCTCCGGGGTCTGCGCCACGGTCAGCATGTAGCCGTCGGGATCGGCATTAACGACAACGCGGGCGCCTAGCGTGCCGCCGGCACCGGGCCGGTTTTCGACCACGACCGATTGGCCGAGCTCCTCACTAAGCCTGGCCCCGATCAAGCGAGCGATGATGTCGCCGGTCCCGCCCGGTACATAGTTGACGATCAGATGGATGGGTCGGCTGGGATAGCTGTCCGGCAAGGCCGGTTGAGCAACAACTGTAATGGCTATCGCGAATGCCGCCGCGACACTGAACTGCCGTTTTCCGATGTCGATTGCCATTCGCCCGGCGCCCTCACGCTGTAAGTTGGTGAAGAATATCACGCTCCAACCGGCAG
>Ga0181530_10004002_pt1 | contig 15951 bp, 12 predicted proteins | sample PEATcosm2014_Bin_42_FD_119769 | JGI IMG/M metagenome (GOLD analysis project Ga0181530, IMG submission 119769) | Peatland microbial communities from MTU Mesocosm Facility, Houghton, MI, USA - PEATcosm2014_Bin10_60_metaG | ecosystem: Environmental > Terrestrial > Soil > Wetlands > Peat | place... | reverse complement strand
TCGCTAAATCGAGGCCGTAAGACCCAGAGCGGCGCGATTATTCCTTCCTCCGCACCACGATGCTGGGTCCGGAAACCTGGCGGACGACGATTTCAGAGCCGGCGGGAACATAACCGGCTTCGCTGACGACGAAAGCGACGCGCAGGTCGGCGGTGGCGGGATCGAAGAATTCGGCGGTGCCGCCGGGGAGCAGTTCCGAAGTGGCTTTTCCGACGGCGCCCAGCGGAGGCCAGTGATCGGACACCGAGGCCGGAGCGGTCGCCGCCGCATTGCCGGTCGCCGCCGTCAAAATCAGCCGGTTCAGCACAGGCATCTTCGGCAAAAACTTGTTGAGCCAGAACCACAGGAATACCGACGACCCCATCGCCGCGGCGACCACGACGATCCCTTTTTCCATCAGCGGCCAGTTGGCATGGTTCGGCACGTACGTCGGTCCGTTCAGACCCGCGGGCACGAAGGTCATCACCAATCCGAATATCACCAGGATTCCGCCGGTGATTCCCGGAAATAAATGTCCCGGCAAAAGGATTTCCAGCGAGACCAAAGCCAGGCCCAGGAATATCACCAGGATTTCCCACCACTGCGCGTAGCCGGTCAAGAGCGGCACGCCGAGCATCAGCACCAGCGCGATCAGCCCGCAGACCTCGGCCACGCCGTGCCCCGGCGCGTGAAGCACGATGTACAGGCATTGCAAGAATACCACGATCAGAATGCCGCGGACCACGGCGCCGCTCAGGAATTCCACTGCCGCCTCCCCCCAGCCCGGAGTGAAGTCGGCCACGACGTCGTAATGGCGGGCCTGCGCCATCGACTCCAGCGTGGAGAATTTCGCGCTGGCCAGGGCGTATCGAACGGCCTGATCGCTGTCCACGGTCAGAAGCGCCTGGGCTCCAACAATGGGCACGGGCTCGCCCGGCACCGAGATCCATTTCTTTGTTGCGATTAGATCGGCGTATTCCTTTTCATCGACGAAGCGCCGATCGCCCTTGTCGTTCTGCACCCAATAGACGACGCGGGATACGTCCACCATGGCCGCGGCAAGCAACGGGTCGTGATGATTACGCAAGGCGCTCTCGTTGAAATCGAGCAGCACGGGCGCTTCGGCCTTGGCCCGCTCCGCGGCGGGCATTGATTCCAAACCCTCCGGCCCGAAAATAATCGGGGCGCAATCGCCCAGCGAAGCCGAATCGCTCACCACGATCTCATCACACGCCATCGCGATCATCGCCCCGGCCGAAATCGCCTTGTCCTGAATGTACGCGACGACGTGCAGATCGTCCTGCCGCTTGATGAAGCGAGAGATTTCCAAACCGCTGGTCAACAGGCCGCCGTAGGTATCGACGTTCAGAATGACGACCTTGGCCCCAAGTTTCTTGGCATCGTCGAATCGGCGGAAGAGTTGATCGCGATTGTAATCGTCGATTTCTCCGGCAATGGTGATGACGACCGTTTTGCGATCCGACGCGGAGGCGTTGGTGGTTGGGCCGTCAGCGGCAAAGACAGGCCGCATCGCCAGGGCGAGAATACCGACAACGATGCAGCATATGCCGGTGGGTTTCATGATTACATTGTACGTCAACGGCGGGGCGTTGACATCTAATTCCATCCTCCATCACGCGCCCCTGTCATTTTCGGGCGGCAGGGAGGCAAGTATCGCCTGAATGTGAGGCTTCAGTGGGGGAACGTCATGGCGAGCGGTCTCGTAGACGCGAGACCAGTTTACCTCGAAATAGTTATGCACCAGGACATGCCGCATGCCCGCGATCTTTTTCCACGGTATTGACGGATTCTGGTCCTTCAACGAGCTGGAAAGGCGCCATGCGGCTTCGCCAATGATCTGGACGTGACGAAGCAGGTGAGAGCGGAGGAGTTTGTTACCGTCGAACTCGGCGTGCGATGCGGGCGTCGCGTCAATGACCTCGGTGATGCTTTCAAGGATGTCATGCAGCAGCATGCGGTCTGGTCTCATAGGGGGACCGCCTCCGCCAGGACGTGCTGGCGAAATCGAGGACGCATGCCATCCTCGTCGATCACGTCCACGCGCCTGCCCAACAAATCACGCAGATCCATCACCAGTCCGCCATGATCCAGCAGCGTCCGGCCAGGCTCGAAACGGACAATCAAGTCCACGTCCGATGCTTCCGTCGCATCGCCACGGGCAATGGAGCCGAAGATGCGGACATCGGATGCTCCATATCGACGGGCGATTTCCAGGATCGCGCCGCGTTTCTGCTGAAGGGTTTGTCGCGTAATCGTCATACGCCACCGCCTGACCAATGATATACTATTTGGATAGATAAGGAATGCGAATGTTGCCCGGCAAACGAATTCGAAGAAACCGCCTGGTGCGAACCGACCGATTTGTGGTGGTCGTCGAGGTCGAAGCGGTCATTCCTGATGCTGATACCAGCGAACCGTGCTACGAGCCGGAGACGGTGGAGCTTTTGCGCGAGGTGGAAGCTCGCGCCAAATTGGGCGATGTCGAGTGGTTGAAGCAGCACGGGAAGGTCTACACCGCATTGGATGCCGCTTAAAATTCACCCGGCATTCGATTCGGCGATCAATAATTCCAAAGCCTTAGCCGCCTTCCCCTCATCCAGGGATTTTCGAGCGATTTCCAATCCTTCGTTCAAATCCTTGGCCCTTTCGGCGACGACCATTGCGGCGGCGGCGTTGAGCAGAGCGATGTCGCGCTTCGGGCCGGGTTCCCGATTCAAAACGGAGGTCAATGCGTCGGCGGCCTCCTCGACGGTTGAGATTTGCAAATCCGACAGGCGGGCGTAGGGGATTGCGAAATCCTTGGGATCGAGCGTCCAGGTTTGGATATGGCCGTCGCGCAATTCGCTGATGCGGGTGGGGCCGAGGGTGGAGATTTCGTCGAGGCCGTCCTCGGCGTGAACGACCCAGGCTCGCCGGCTGCCAAGCTCGCGCAAGACGGCGGCCAGGCGGTCGGTCAACTCGGGGGCGAAAACGCCGAGCAATTGGTGCCTGGCCCGGCCGGGGTTGGTCAGCGGGCCCAGGAGGTTGAAGATCGTGGGAATGCCAAGCGCCTTGCGCGCGTCGGCGACGTGCTTCATGGCCGGGTGATGCGCCTGGGCGAAGGCGAAGCAGATGTTGGCGCGGTCCAGGCATCGGCGCAAATCGGCCGGCGGGATTTGAAGCTTGAGTCCGAGTTTTTCCAAAACGTCGGCCGCGCCGGAATGGCCGGAGGCGGCGCGATTGCCGTGCTTGACGACTTTGATTCCCGTGCCGGCGGCGATGAGCGCGGCGGCGGTGGAAATGTTAAACGTATGACGGATGTCCCCGCCGGTGCCGCAAGTGTCGAGGACGACGGCGATTGAGCCGCAGTCGACCGGGATCACTTTTTCCCGCATGACGGTGGAAGCGCCGACCAATTCCTCCACGGTCGTACCCTTGGCGGCCAGTCCGACCAGCAGCCCGCCGATTTGCGCCTCCGCCGCCTGGCCGGACATGATGTGAATAAAGGCCCGGCGGGCCTCGTCGCGGGTGAGATCTTCGCGCCGACAGAGTTTCAGGAGAATGTCCCGGATGAAAGACATGGCTGGCCGGCGTTATTCAAGGACGGATGCGCCCGCGGTGGCGGTGGTCACGAAGACACTCGGCTGGCGGTCGAATTTCGCGGTGTAGGTCTTGTGCACGTGCTCGCTCAGGGCTTCGACGGATCGCGGCTGCACGAGGGCGACGATCGATCCGCCAAATCCGCCGCCCGTCATCCTCGCGCCGTAGACGCCCTTGATTTTCAACGCCTCTTCCACAAGGAAATCCAACTCGGCGCAGCTCACTTCGTAATCATCGCGCAGGGATTTGTGGCTCTTCACCATCAACTCCCCGGCGTCGTCGTAACGCTGCAACAGGAGCTTCTGCGCCATCTGGATGGTGCGGAGGTTCTCGGAAACGACGTGCCGGCAGCGGCGATAGACCACTTCGCTCATCCGGTCCTTGGCAACCTCCACCTGCTCCATGGTCACGTCGCGCAGCGCTTTAATTTCAGGATGATCGCGCTTGAGAACCGCGACGCCCTCCTCGCACTGCTTTCGCCGCATGGCATATTCGCTGTCGCCCAGCTCGTGCCTGACCATGCTGTTGACGATGACAACCCGCAATTCCTTCTCTTCCAGCGGGACGAATTGCTTGTGGAGATCGCGGCAATCAAGCATCATGGCGTGGCCCGCGCGGGCGGCGGTGACGATCATCTGATCCATGATTCCGCAGGGAACCTGGGCGTATTCATGCTCGGCCTTCTGGCAAATGAGCGCCAGGCGGTTCGGCTCGATTTCCAGCCCGGACAAAAGCAGAAGTGCGCGGGCGATCGAAACCTCGATGGCCGCGCTGCTGGAAAGTCCGCCTCCGACCGGCAGCGAGTTGCCGATCAGCGCGTCCATGCCGCATAGGGGGATTCCGGCGGCGATCAATTCCGCGGCGACGCCGCGGGCGTAATTGCCCCACGTCGGCTTGCCGCGCTCGATCTTTTTCTGCAGCGAGAATTCCGCGAACTCGTTGGAATAGACCGTCGAGGCGATCTTGACGATTTCATCTTTGCGGCTTCGGCAGATGACCCTAATTTCCGGCTCGATGGCCATGGGGAAAACGAAGCCGTCGTTGTAATCCGTGTGTTCGCCGATGAGATTCACCCGTCCGGGTGCACGGACAACGCGAATCCTGGGGCTGGGGCCGAAGAGTTGGGTGAACCGATCCTTGAACTGCTGCATTTCATCCTGCTGCATATCCGCGACTCTAAAAGGATCGACAATGGGGGTCAAGGCGGCGGAGCGAACGGGCATGGCGGCGTGGTGGGAATTTGGGGGTTCTGATGGCTATACTGGCGTTGTTGAATCAACCAAAGGAGCAGTGAATCATGCCACGGCGGATTGCCCGGTTCATTCCATTGGTGGTTTTCCTGCTTGGATCATGCGTCCTCGGCGCCGAGCCGGCAACCCGGCCGGCGGCGCCGGAGTCGTTTCTGCGGTTCGCGGATGACGCGCATGGCGGTGGATCGCTGCAAACTGCCGATGTCGAGTTCCAAAACGCCGACGGCGTTGCCGTTGATCTTATCGGGGCGGTACACATTGGCGAGAAGAATTATTACGATTCGCTCAATCGCGAATTTCGCCGTTACGACGCGGTGTTGTACGAACTGATTAAATCCAGGGACGTTCCCCCGCCGAGCCCTGGCGAGGGCGCCAGGAGCGACAGCGCCATCAGCCAGTTCCAGAGAATTCTCAAGGATTCCCTGGAATTGGATTTCCAGCTCGACGACGTCGATTACGCGGCCCCGAATTTCGTCCATGCGGACCTGGACAAGGAAACGTTCGAAAAGATGCAGGAAGAGCGCGGCGAGACGTTTGAGATGATTTTCCTGCGCACGATCATGAAGGCGATGACCGATCCGCCGGTCCCGACGGGCGTGGATGCCGAGGACGCCGGCGACGACCTGATCGCGATGCTCACGCATCCGGACATGGAGCGGCAGATCAAGCTGGTCATCGCCCGCCAACTCGGGACGATCGACCTGTCGGCGATGGGGCTGGACGGTCCCGGCGGAAGCGTGCTGGTCACGGAACGCAACAAGGCCGCGCTGAAGGTCCTTTCCGAAGAACTGGGGAAGGGAAAGAAGAAAATCGCGATATTTTACGGCGCGGCCCACATGACCGACATGAGCAAACGCCTGGAAGCGATGGGATTTTCGCCGGTCCGGACGCGATGGAACGTGGCGTGGGATTTGACGATTCGCCCGGATCAGCCGTCGGCGATGGAAAGGCTGATACGCGGATTGCTTGACGCGGCGAATGAGAAGAACTAATGGTGAAATTCGAAACTCGAATCCCGGCGCGCCGGGACAAACTCGAAGTCCAAAATTCGAATTTCGAATTTGATTCGTCATTAGAGTTTCGAATTTCGGCCTTTTCCCCATGACTTCGCTTCGCGGCAAATTCATCGTGTTTGACGGCAACGAAGGATGCGGGAAGAGCACGCAGGCCCAGATGCTTCTGGCGGCGCTGGAGAAATCCGGCGTTCCGGCGATTCTCGTCCGCGATCCCGGCACCACGCGAATCGGAGAACTCATCCGAAGAATCCTGCTGGACCCGCAAAACACGGACATGTCGATGCGGTGCGAAATGCTGCTGTACATGGCGGCCCGGGCGCAAATGATGAAGGAGATCGTCCAGCCCGCCCTCGACGAAGGCCGCGCGGTCATCAGCGACCGATTCATCTCCAGCACGCTGGCCTATCAGCTCGGCGGGGATGGGCTGACGGAATCGGATATTCTGGCCGTCGGTCAAATCGCCATCGACAAGCGCTGGCCGGACATGACGATCATCCTCGATCTGCCCGTTGCCGAGAGCAACGCCCGCGCCCGCCCCAAGTTCACTCTTTTCCCCGAGGATCCGATCGCCGGCGCCGAAAAGGACCGCATTGAATTACGGTCGCTGGAATACCACGAAAAAGTGCGCGAGAATTATCTCCAGCAATCGAAGATCCATCGCGGCAATTATCGCGTCGTGGATGCCAGCCGCGATTCCCAGCAGGTCCATGCGGAAGTGATGCGTTTGCTTTCTTCGCTGAAGCCGCGGTCATGAATCGACTCAAAGACATTTTCGGCCAGGAGGCGGTGATCGCGAATCTGCGTGGGGCGATGTCGGCGGACCGGCTGGGGCACGGGCTGATCTTTGCCGGGCCGGAAGGGGTGGGGAAGGCAACGTGTGCGGCCGCGCTGGCGGGGTTTTTTCTTTGCCAGAATCCTCAATCTGACGATGCATGCGGGAAATGCCCCAGTTGCCGGGGCATGACCGCGGGGATGCACCCGGATTATCATGTGATCACCAAGGAGCTGGCCCGGTTGTACGACAAAAGCGGGACCAGCAAGGCGACGCAGTTGTCGATCAACGTGATTCGGCACGACCTGGCCGAACCCGCGGGCCGGAAAACCGTCCTGGGACGTGGAAAAGTGTTTGTCGTGGAGCAGGCGGAGTTGATGACCGCCGCCGCCCAGAACGCGCTGCTGAAAACGCTCGAGGAGCCGGCCGGCAGGACCCTGATCGTGTTGCTCACCACGCATGGCAGCGAGCTGTTGCCAACGGTCCGCAGCCGTTGCCAGACCATTTGCTTCGCCCCATTGCCGACGGAATTGGTCATCAGGGAATTGAGGCGGCGGGGCGTGGATGCGGCGAGGGCGGCGACGGCGGCGGAATTGGCTGATGGATCGTTGGGCGTGGCGCTGCGGTGGATCGAGGACGGCATGCTCGCCTCGGCCGCGGCCGTGGCTGAATCCGTCGATTCGGCGCTTTCGGGCAGGGCGAACGATCTGGCCGATCTGCTCCGCAAGAGTGCCGATGCCTACGCGCAAAAGGTTTTGGAGCGGGATGAACTGGCGAGCAAGGATTCGGCCACGCGGAACGGGCTGGGGGCGTATCTGGGGATCGCCTCGAGGCGACTCCGGCGGCGGCTGGCCGATGCGGACGTGACGGACCGCGCCTGCGCCGCCATCGACGCGATCGCACGGGCGGAGAAGTATCTCGATGCCAACGTGAACCTGGCGATCGTGATGGAACAGTTGAGCGGCGCGGTTTGAAGAGGGAGGAAAGGGGACATTCATGTTTTAGTCCCGGCGGCGGAAAACATGAATGTCCCCTTATCGCTCCCCCTTGCACCAATTCCGCCACATCTGCCGGTAGGCCGCTTCGACGTTGCGGGCGAATCGTGGGGCGTCCATCAGCGGCGATGCCTGCATCCGCCCGCGCAGCGTTCGGCGCAGCTCCGCCAGCCGCGGCAAATCTCCGGCAAGGTTCGTGGCGATCTGAACGTACTGCTGCGGCGTCTGGGCGATGAGTTCCGGCAGGCCGAGGTTGCTCAATTGCGAGACCCCGGCTCGTCCGACAATCGTCTGGCCCACCAGCGTCACGACGGGCACGCCCATCCAAAATGAGTCCAGGCTCGTGGTGTGGCCGTTGTACGGGACGGTATCCAGCCCCACGTCGATGCGATGGTAAAGCTCCAGGTATTGCAACCGTGGACGGAAAGCGATCAACTCGATGCGATCGGGATTGATTCCCTCCCGTTGCAGCACGTCCAGGAGCGGTCGACGATGGCTCCCATCGGGACAAAGCAGCATGAATCGCGACCGAGGCACTGTCTTGAGAACCCGCGCCCAGAGCCGAAGGATGTGCTCGTTGACTTTGCAGAAGTTATTCAGACATCCAAAGGTGACGTGGCCGTCCGTTTGCGCCGGCAGCGGGTTGACCCCCGGTTCCGTAACCAGTGGATCGTAGCACCAGAACGTGTCAGGCAGCCGGATGGACGTTTCGCAGTAGAACCGATCGTTCAATCCCGGTGGATCGAGGTACGGGTCGGTCAACCGGTAATCCATCGCCGACAGCCCCGTCGTCCCCGGATATGCCAGCCATGCCGCCTGCACCGGCGCCGGCTTGCGTGCAAAGATCAGCGGCCGGCCGTTGGCCATGTGCATCGTCAAATCCACCAGAACATCGATTCGATCTTCGCGGATGATCCGGGCCGCCTCATCATCCGTCATCCCCAGGATCGACCGCCAGACATGGGCGCAACCGTGAATGCGCTCGGTCACGGCATCCGGCCGGCGGACGTGGGAATAACAGAAGATTTCGAACGCTTTGGGATCGTGATTCGAAAGAAGCGGAATCGTGAACAACGATTGGCAATGGTCGCGGAAATCCGGCGAAACATAGCCGATCCGCAGTGGACGCTCGGGGTTGCGATCGTTGGCGTGCGGCTGAATGAGCTTCTTGAGCGGCTCGGCGTGCTGTTGGTTCCATCGGCAGGCTTCCTCGTGGATCATCCTGGCGTCGTAGCCGGGATGAAATTGGAGGGTGAAGACCAGATTGCTGTGCGCTATGGCATCAACAGGCTTGAGCTGAATGGCCTGGCGAAAGGAAGCGATGGCCTCGTCAAGTTGGCCCAGGTCCTTCAGGGCGTTGCCGAGATTATTGTACACTTTGGAGTAATCAGGCTTGAGCCGAATGGCCTGCCCGAAGGAGGCGATGGCCTCGTCAAGCCGCCCGTTGCTTTGCAAAGCGGCGCCGAGATTGCTGTGCGCTTCGGCAAAATCAGGCTTGAGGCGAATGGCGTGCCGATAGGAAGCGATGGCCTCGTCGAGTTGGCCCGTGTCCTTAAGGGCGTTGGCGAGATTGTTGTGGGCTGAGGCGTGATCAGGCTTGATGCGGATGGCCTGCCGATAGGAAGCAATGGCGTCATCAATTTGCCCCGAGGCCAGCAAGGCGATGCCCAGATTGTTGTGTCCCTGGGCGTAATCAGGCTTGAGCCGAACGGCATCACGAAAGGAAGCGATGGCCTGGTCAACTTGCCCCAGGTCTTTCAAGGCGTTGCCAAGATTGAAGTGGGCTTCGGCGTGATCCGGCTTGAGGCGAATGGCCTGGCGATAGGAAGCGATGGCCTCGGCCAGTTGTCCTTGGTCCTTCAGGGCATTGCCCAGATTGGCGTGGGCTTCGGCGTAGTCGGGCCTGAAGGAGAGCGCGCGACGGATCAAATCCACGGCGATGTCATTTCGTCCCGCCTGATGGGCAATCACACCCAGAAGGTGCATGGCAACGGCATCGTCCGGCTGCTGCGCCAGAATCTGGCGGTATATGCGCTCCGCGTCGGCCAAGCGGCCCGCCTGGTGATGCGAGATGCCGGATTCGAGTTGTTGATGAAGAGTCACGTGAGCGGGCATTGTAGACGGGAAATCCGAAACGAGCATGGCGAATCAAGGCGGAGTGATGAAATGGGAATTGATTTTCAATCGGCGATCGAGGGGGAAGCGCCCAGCATGTCGGCGATTCGTAGTTGCGGGCGAGAGAGAGGGAATCGATGCAAATCCTGCAGGCGAACCCAGCGGCGATGGGGGAAGTGCGCGGCGCTGCGAGTGCGGAGGCAAAGCCTTCCGCTGGTTGCGGCAAATGCGGTGAAGACGTATCGGCGGTGAGTCAGGGCGTGACGGATTTGGCCGATTTTGTGGAGTCCGGCGATGCGCAGTCCAATGGCGGGGCCGATGGATCGAACGGTCGGGGGGGCGTCCGGCGTTTCGATGGTGGGGAATTGCCAAAGTCCGGCCCAGCGGCCGGTGGGGGGGCGGCGCTCCAGAAGCCAGCGGTTTTGGCAATGGACGCAGATGGTCCATCGCGCAAGGGTCGGTACGGGGCGGGATTTCCGCGGCGGGGGGATGGTCTGCTGCAAGCCGGCCGCGGCGGCCCGGCAGAACCGCCGCAACGGACAGTTCGCACAACTCGGTTGCCGCGGAGTGCAGATCGTGGCGCCCAGTTCCATCAGGGCGGAATTGAATTGGCCGCAATGACTGGCGGGGAGGATTTGCCCGGCCAGTTGCCACAGCCGCCTCAGCGTTGCGGGCTGGCGGGGGTCGGCGTGGACTTTTTCCAATCGGCACAGGACCCGCGCCACGTTGCCGTCGAGGATGGGCGCTCGTTCGTCGAATGCGATGGAGGCGATTGCCCCCGCGGTGTACCTCCCGATGCCGGGAAGGGTCCGCAAATCACGCACGGATCGAGGGATTTGGCCGTCGAAACAGGCGACGATTTTGCGGGCGGCGGCGCGGATATTTCTGGCGCGGGAGTAATAGCCCAGTCCCTGCCACAGTCGCAGGACGTTCCGCTCGGAAGACGCGGCGAGGGCGGCAACGTTGGGAAGGGCGGCCAGGAAGCGGGAGAAATACGGCACAACCGTGGCGACCTGCGTTTTCTGGAGCATAAACTCGCTGACCAGCACGGCATAGGGATCGACGGGACCATTCTCCGGCGGCGCCGGACGCCATGGCAGATCGCGGCGATTTCGGGTGTACCACGTCAGCAGTGCCCGAACCAAACTGGGCCGCCGGATTGTGAGCGGGATGTTAGCTTTCGCGTGCACGGTCGTAAAATACGAAGGATTTTTCTAATTTACAGTTGCAGCTATGAAAAATTAGTTTATTTTAGCTGATACATCGGATGTGGCTGGGGCATAGAATGCAAGGGGGCGGAGGGAATAATGCCATGCATGGAGGATGCAATGAGGTCGCCGCGTATCGATGATTTTGTCCGCTTGATGTCGGACATTCCGGAATTAGCCCTGAGCCGAGGTGAAGTAGGCGTTGTCCGCAGCACTTGGTTTGCGCCATCTGTTGCGTACGAGGTGGAATTTCACCAAATCGGACATGACTACCAGACGCGTGCTCTGCTTTTGCCGGAGCAGGTGGAGGTGGAGGATGGGCCGATCTTCCGCGATGGCCCCGTTTCCGTGGGCGAGGCCATTGCCGCGTCCGTAGGACATGGTTGAACGGCGTTGAGCAGGGCGATTTGAGTTTGACGCGGCATGGGCGCGGGACGGTTAATCCTGCGGGTTGCCCTGTGGCTGACTGCGGGGACGTTGGGGCCGGCATATCCAAATCAACCCGAAAATTGATGGTGGTTTCCCTTCCTCTTGGTGGGTCCTTCGCTATTCAAGATCGGTAAATCGATCAGCCCCGCCGGATGGGGCGGGGCTGATTCGCTTGGCGTAAGGTATAAAACTGCTAAATCACATTGAACGGCGACGTCGGCGTGCCAATATGCCGATGGCGCCCAGCGCGAGCAATCCTGTTGTCGCCGGCTCCGGCACACTGGAAGTCGGTAAGGACAATCCGTTGGCCGTGGCGAAGGCGTCCAAGGCCGCAACGTCGCCGGCGGACACGGCCGCGGCGCCGGCGGACTGGTTGAAGTTCGCCGCCAGGTCGGTGAAGTCGGCGGCGTTGACCAGGCCGTCATAGTTGAAATCGCCCTGGTCCCAGCCGGTGACCGGCTGGTTGAAGTTCGCCGCCAGAATGGTGAAGTCGGCGGCGTTGACGATGCCGTCCAGATTGGCGTCGCCGAGCAGGGTGTACTTCACTTCGATCTGGTCGGCGGCCAAGTTGGCCGGGTTATTCAAATCAGCCGAGTCAGCATAGCCGATGCCGTACACCAGGCCACCGACAGGCGCTTGTGCCGCCGATGACATGATGCCCGGGCCGTTCCAGCCGCCGCCGTTGTAGCCGGACTTGATGTAGCCGATCACGGTCGAGATTGGATCGCTACCGCTGCCATAGTTGATGTACAGGTGGTTGTTGACCAGATCCAAAGCGCCGGTGCCGGAAATGGTCAGTGCGCCCACAGACGACTGGCCGCTGCCGACCGCCAGTGAGGCCGTTCCACCAGTGATGGCGATGGAGCCGGCACCGTTGATGCCGGCGAAAGTCGCCTTGCCGCCGGATTGGGAGAAGACGCCGGTGAGGCTTGTGGCGCCGGCGTTCAGCGTTCCGCCGGTCACCGCGAGCGTTCCACCGACGGTCGTGGCCCCGGTGGTCACAGTGCCGCCGGTCGCCACCGCCAGGGTTCCGGCGCTGATGTTCGTGGTGCCGGCGACGCTCAGGGCGGCGCCAACCGACACGGTACCGGTGCCGGATTTTGCGAGGGTTCCGGTATCGGCGATCTTGCCGGTGCCACTGATGGTGTAGTTGCCGGTGCTATTGCTCATAGTCACCGAGCCGGGGCTGACGGTGGCGTTGACGGTGACGGCATAATTGCCACCGTTGTTATCGTTGAAGGTGACGTTGTCAGCCGCGTTGAACTGGGTAACCAGGGTACCGACGTTCCAGTTGTAGCTGGTGGCAGTGTCGAACAGGCCATTGTTCACGTGACCCGCGGCTGTGCCGTTCCAAATGAGATTGGAGGTATAGACCAGTCCTGCGTTAACCGTGACACCGATGAAACCACCGGAATCGACGACGGCGTACGACTGCCCGGAAAGCGGAGCATTGGTGACGGTGAAGTCACCGGTGGTGAGTCCGGCGATGTTGCCACCGATGAGTTCATAGGTGTCGCCGACGGTGGGGATGCCGGACAAAGTGATCTGGGTCGCCGCAGCGACGCTGATGGTTCCCGAGCCCAGGGTGAGCATATCGCCATTGCTGATGGTAGGTCCAGCGCCGGTTCCCAGATCGAAACTCAAGGTGGTTGCGGAACTGGTGGTGAGTCCACCGACGGTAAGAGTACCGAAGGCGAGGGTCCCACCGGGGGCAACCGTGGCGCCGCTTGCCAGGACGTTTTGGGAGACCATGGCGCCGGCGACGGCCGGAGAGCTGGCGAGCGTGGCTCCGGGCGAAATGGTGAGGGTGGTGCCGGTGCCGGTCGCGCTTCCGCTGGTGTCGGCGATGGACAAAGTGCCGGCGGACACGGTGTCGTTGCCGGTATAGCTGCTCGCTGCCGCCAGGGTGGTTGTGCCCGATCCCAGGAAGTTGACGAACCCACCGCCTCCACCGGCGAACGGCTGGGCAACGGTGATGGCGAACCCGCCGTTGTTGATGTTAACTCCGCTGGAACCGACCTGGATGGTCAGTGCGGTACCCGCGCCGTTGCTGGCGTTTGTGATCAACGGGAACCACTTGACTGTGGCGGACGGATCGTTGGCGCTGGCGGTCAACGAGCCGCCGTTGATGGTAAATGTGGTCGGGGCGATACCGGTCGTCAGGTCGGTGAAACTTCCCGCCGTGATGTTGGCGTTGCCCGACATGGAAATCGATACTGCATACAACGTATTCGCATTTTTGTTTAAGGAATTGTTCAGGTTAAAGACACCGGTTCCGGCACTGAGCGAACCATTGTTTGCGATTGTGAGAGTGGTATCCAAGTCGTCCGAGGTGCTATCCAGTCCACCAACGTCCACACCAACGCCTGTAATCGAGGCATTGTTTTCGATGGTGAGGTTCATATCGGATGAGGAGCTGGATCGGCCAACAACCACCGGGCTGGTGGAGGTGCTGACAATCGATCCGCTACCGGCATAGATGATGTTGCCCTTGGTGAACAACACTTCCTGAGTGATAGCGTTGGCTGCGCCAGTCAACGTGAGGGTGGAATCCGGCAAGCCGGTTCCGGAATTCACATGGCTGGTTCCCAAGCGTAATTGCGGACCGGTCGATCCCTCGATGATGTTACCGGAAATCGTGGCGCTGGCGCCACCGTCCGGCACGTCTTCGAACTCGTTGCTGCCGCCGTTCAGGGCGATTGTATTGGAGATGTTCACGCCGGTGCCAAGCTGCAAACCAAGGGCGTCACCGACGGTAATCGTTCCAGTGCCCAGATTATTTGATGCCGGCACCTTGATGAAGCCGGCGGAAATGGTGGTGCCGCCGGTATAGGTATTGACGCCAGTAAGGTTCAGGGTGCCCGAGCCGGCCTTTACCAGGGTGAGCGCGCCCTGGGTATCGGCGATCACTCCGCCGAAGGACTGAGTGACGCCGCTGCTGATGGTCAGGGTCGGTGTCCCAGCGAGGAGAGAACTATCGATCTTTCCGGTGGTTCCGGAAATGGTCGACAGGGTTATGCTGTTGCCGTTAAGGTCCAGGACGCCGGCGCCGGTGAAGGCCAACTGGCCGGTGCTGAGCGCGGCCGTGTTCCCAACCTGGAGAGTTCCGCCAGTGATGGTGGTGGTTCCAGCGTACGTGTCGGTGCCGCTCAGGGTGACTATTCCGATGCCGGACATGGAAACGGAGCCCGAGCCGGTGATGGCGCTGGCCACGTTCAGAGACGAGGAAAGATTAAATGCCAGGCTGCCGCCATTGGCGATTGCAGCGGTGCTGGTTCCGAGCGATCCGGTCGCGCCACCGGTACCGATCTGCAAAGTCCCGTTGAGGATGGTGGTTCCACCACTGTAGCCATTGTTGCCCGAGAGTATGACCAGGCCGCTGCTGGAATCGGTGATGGCCCCGACGCCGCCGATCGCGCCCGAAATGGTGAGGGTATTGCTGGCGTTGCTGACGCCAATCTGCAGATTGGAGTTAAGCGTCATCGGGGCGCTGATGGTGTGATTGCCGTTGGTGTCATAGATGAAACCGGTCACGGCGGAGCCGCCGTTATCAACGATCAGATAGCCGCCCGATCCTTGCGTGATCGTATAGGAGGCGGAGCCGTTGTTGAACACGAGGTTGCCGACCGTCTCGTTGCCATCCAGGGTGACGTTAGAAGAGGAACCAAGAACGGGTCCGAGAGTCGCCAGGGCGCCGACGGAATTCGGCACGCCGGCGGTCCAGTCTGTTCCAGTTGCCCAGCTTGCACCGGTGGCCTTGTTCCAAACGGTGGAGCTTCCGCCGCCGGCAATCGTCAGGGTGATATCGTTTCCGCTGGTGCCCCAGGTGTAGGTCACGCCGATCTGGGGATCCAGGATGTTGAGGAGACCAGAGACGCTGCCCGCAGTGTACGCCGAGGGGAATTGGAAGATGTTATAGGTGCCGTTGGTGTCGAACGGGGTGGCAGTGGCGCCGGCCGTTACAAGGTCGATCCCGGGGGTCCCGGCGACAGTCAATCCATTGGCGGTGGTGATGTTGGCCAGGCTATTCGACGCCGGGCTGAAAGTGTAATTGAGGACGGAAGAGTTCGCCAGCGAGAGGGAAGTCATGGTCAGAGTTCCGACTCCAGCGCCGGCGCCATGGCTGATTCCCGCATCACCAGGCTGAAGAGTGCCTCCGGATGCGATGGTAACCGGCGCCTGAATGGTGCCGATGCCGCCCACTCCACCGCCGGTGTTGACGGCGACGGTAGTCGTGCCCAGGGCGTTGGTCGCATTGTCGGCTTGCAACAACCCGGCATTGATCGTGGTGCCGCCGCTATAAGAGTTTACGCCGGTGAGGGTCACGATGCCGGTGCCGTTATTAATCACGCTTCCGGAACCGGAGATGGCGTTGGCTTCTGAAAGAGCCGTGTCGGAGCGATTGAAGACCAGGACCGAGTTGTTGCTCACGGCCCCCGTGCCCATGTTGCCGGTGGCGGTATTGTTTCCGATCTGGAGGGTTCCACCGGAAATCGTAGTCCCGCCGCTAAAGGTGTTGGTGCCGGTGAGAGCCAAAGTGCCGGCGGTAAGTATCAAAGCGGTCGTGGCGGTGGCGGTATTGGCGGT